>Ga0137415_10001732_pt1 | contig 21664 bp, 24 predicted proteins | sample CZODoug3_1_1_16f_FD_183082 | JGI IMG/M metagenome (GOLD analysis project Ga0137415, IMG submission 183082) | Vadose zone soil fungal communities from Angelo Coast Range Reserve, California, USA - CZODoug3_1_1_16fungal (Hybrid Assembly) | ecosystem: Environmental > Terrestrial > Soil > Vadose...
GGTCAACATGAATTTCTCCGATCAACCTCGCGATCGTAGTCGAAGTCAGAACGAACCGGGCCGCGTATGCGGCGCTCAACCTGCAGGGGGATGGGTGGCCCCACGCGGCGTGACGAGGGCGAGAGCATCCGGACCGTGATGACGACCGCCGGGATGAGGTAGGCGATCGTCACCCAGAACCACATCAGGGCGCCTGCGCACTCCTGGTCCTGGAGGGGCGAGAGACCGAAGTGCGGATGCCCGGAGTGGTGCGACGGGTAGACCACCCGACCGCAGAAGGCGAGAAAGGCGGAAAGAGCGTCGCAAGGCAACGTCGCGAGAAACAAGTAGACAGGAGCGAAAGATCGGTCCCACTCGCCGGAGCTCGAGCCGGGGTTGATGACGGGCCACCAGAAGAGGAGCCCGCCGGCGAGGAACGTGGCGTGCTGCACGAGGTGCCACGATGGCGAGCTCATGCCGAGCTCGTGCGCCGGCGGGACGTGCCACGCGACGACGACCGCCATCCCGGCCAGCCAACAGAACACGGGGTGCGTGATCCAGCGTCCGATGCGACGAACCGCGGGCGAGCGCAGCACACCGGGGATTCCCAGCAGGATCAGAGGCGCGGCGATCGTCATCAAGAGCAGATGCTGCACCATGTGGAAGGTGAGCAGCTCATGATCCAGCGTGGAGAGCGGCGACCCGATCACTAGCCAAACGACGAACATCCCGGCAACGAGCGCACCGGGCCTGCAGCGCGACGCCAGCTTTGGAGAGCCACTTGGGATGTGCGGCCAGAGCATGTCGACCTACCGTGGATTCGCGGCCTGCGAGGCGTCGCGCGCGGGCGCCTGCCCGACCGGATGCAGCGTCTCGAGGAACGCGACCAGCGCGGTGGTCTCCGCCGGACTGAGGTTGTTCCCGTAGGCCGGCATGTTGCCGCCGCCCTGGACCACCTGGCGGATGAGCTGGTCCTGCGTGAGCCTGACGGCCACTCCGTCGAGCGCAGGCCCGCGCAGCCCTCCGGTTCCTTCCAGCGAGTGGCAGTTGCGACATTGCTTGACCTGCAACACCAGCGCTCCGTGTCTCTCGAGGGCGGTCCGACCCTTCAGGTACCCGTCCGGGATGGGGTCGGCGCTCCACGCGTCCATGACCGGGCTCCACGGCGTGTACCCGCCGAGGTGCGTGAGACTGCCCAGCGCCACGGCTGCGAGCAGCACGGTCAGCACGGCGATGGGCCTGCGCTTCCAGCTCTTCTCGCCTTCGCCGGCCAGGAAGGGAAGCGCGATCAACACGGCGAGGCCGATCGCCGGGGCGATCAGCAGGATCGGCGTTTCCGACGCGGGGGGGAGATAGGACAGCAGCGCATACAGCCACAAGAAGAAGTAATCCGGATGCGGCGCCGTCTGGATGATGGTGGGATCCGGTTGACCGCTCGGACCGAAGGGGCCGAGAACGACCGCGCAAACGGCGACCGACAGGAGCACCAGGCCCGAGAAGATGATGTCCTTCCACACCGCGGCGGGCACGAAGGGGATGCCGTCCTGCCGCGTGAGCTGGTGGTACTCCTGGAGGTAGGTCGCGCGGCGCACGATCCGCCCTGGCATCGGCCACTCGTTGATCCCGAGCTTGAGAACGAGGAGCAGATGCAGTCCGACGAACGCGATCAGCAGCCCGGGAACGACGAACACGTGCAGCGCGAAGAACCGCGACAGCGTCGCGCCGCCGATGATGGGGCCTCCCAGGAGAAGGTTCACGATCGCGGGGCCGATGAACGGGACCCGGCTCGCGATCGACGCGCCGATGCCCAACCCCCAGTAGGCGTCCTGGTCGAATCGGAGAATTTGCCCGGTGAACGCCATTCCGAGCGTCACCAGGAGGAGGAGGACCCCGACGATCCAGGTCAGCTCCCGGGGGAATTTGTAGGCCCCGAAGAGGAAGACCTGGACCATGTGGATGAGCACGATGGCGATCATGAAGTTCGAGCCCCAGCCGTGCAGCGCGCGGATGAACCAGCCTGCCGTGACCTGGTGGTTCAGGTTCTGGAGGCTGTTCCACGCCTCGGCCGCCGAGGGAACGTAGAGGATGGCGAGGAGGATCCCGGTCACCACCTGCAAGGCAAAGACGGTCAGGGCGGCGCTGCCGAACACGTAGAACCAGCTCGCCGTCTCACGCGGCACGGGATGGGCCAGCGTTTCCATCATCGGCTTGCCGAGCTGCAGGCGTTGGTCGAACCACCGGCCCATCCTTCCCATCAAGCGCACGGCGCCCTCCTCACGGAAATGCTCGCCACCGCGCCGGGCGTGGGCATGTCGCCGACTTCGATGAAGAGGTTTCCCCCTTCGAGCTTGTAGCGTTGCTCGAACATCCCCCGCTCCGGCGGTCCGGAGGCGCGGGAACCGTCCGCGTAATAGGCGCCCCCGTGGCAAGGGCACATGAACAGGTTGGACTGAGGGAACCAGCGGACCGGACACCCGAGATGCGCGCAGTTGATCGCGAAGACCTGGAACTGTTTGCCGTCGACGTTCCGCACCCAGCAGGGGATGCTCGCGGTTTCGCCGTCGGAGGGAGTCACCACGGGGTTTCGATAGGTCGCCAGCCGGGTCTGTCCTGCCGGGAAGCTCTCCACGGCGCCGAGCGAGACCCAGGCCCGGTACCCGGGCTTCCGCTCGCGAGCGATGGGAGAGAAGAGGTAGCGCACCACGGGAATGGCCAGCAGCAGGCCGACGGCGCCGTTGAGCAGGAGCCCGAGCTTCAGGAAGATTCCCCGGCGCGAAGGTCGTTCGGACGAGATCGTCATTGGCGTGCTCCCATCGCGGTCCGCCGCGCTGGATAGGGTTGTCCGGCCACTTCGGGCCGCTGCGCGGCGAGCCAGGCCACCACGTCGGAGACGTCGTCCGGCGACATCGGTCTGCCGGGAACGTTCCCGCGAAAGTCCGGAGCGCCGAGCTCGGGCCGTCCGACGATCACCGTCGTTCGCAAGGATTGGTTGCTCACCAGCGCGAGGAACGATCCGTCGACGATGGAGGAGGCCCGCGCGCCTCCGCGGCCGTTCGCGCCGTGGCACGACGAGCAGTAGGCGGCGTAGACGCTCGAGCCGCGCTTCGCGTCGCCGGTGACGCGCGCCGCATAGGGTGGAAGCTCGACTCCCTGAGAGGCGTCCGGTCTTGCCCATGCGCGAATTCCGGCGACGATTGCCTCGACCTGCGCGTCGGTCAGCATTCCACCGGCGCTTTGTGCAAACGCCGGCATCGCCGTTCCAGGGACTCCCTTGCCAACCACCCGGCGAACGATCCCGTCGTCGGCGAGCGTCAGGTACAGCGGATCCTGGAGCGCGAGCGCCGCTCCACCTTTTCCCTCGGCGCCGTGGCAGCCCGCGCAGTTGGCCGCGTAGAGCACGGCGAACGAAGTCACCTTGTCCGGGCGCGGGACTTGCGAGTCCGGCGCAGGCCGCCCGGGCGCGCGAATGTCGCAGCCGGAGGCGACCACGGCCAGCGCGGCGGCGAACCCGGCTCTCATGGTTTCTTTTCCTCGCCGGGCTCGTCCCCGAGCCCGGAAGCCTCGAGCCCTGCCCGGATGGCGAACGGGGCGCCCTGCCAGGTGCGCACGCGTACCTGCCTGGAAACGACGATTCCGGCGACGATGCCGTACGCCAATTGAGAGACGACGAACCACAGCCAGTCGACGCGCCGATTGAGCACGGGGTTCACGATCCCGATGATGCTGTGCAACAGGGCGGTCCACAGCAGTGGCGCGGCGATGCCCGCGAGAAGGATGGGCCGGGAAGGCAGGATGGGCAGCATCGCGCCGTAGAGGATTCCCACCAGGAGGGAAGCGGTGAGGTGGATTACACAGGCGATGGCGAACGAGCTGGCCTGGAACTCGCCGATCTGGGCAGCGGTCTGCGTGACCTCGCCAGGGAAGAAGCCGGCCGCGAGCAGGTTGATCGGATACCAGACGCCGTGATGGGTGACGATGCCGTAGATCGACGCGATGATCGCCATCGCGACGGCGCCGGCGAGGCCACCTTTGACTCCGGCCGTCACTGGATAGACCTCGATCGGCAGCCACGCGCGGCCAGAGTCGCGCACCACATGGAGACGCACGACTTCGCGGCGCGCGGTCGCCGGCGCGGGCGGCTGCGGCTCGGCCAGCACTGCTTCATGCGCCTCGTGCGGCAGCACTGCGCGAAACCAGCCGACGGCGCCGGCGAGCGCGGCGATCCCCCCGAGGAAGCTGACGGCGGCGCTGGTCGCGAGTCCACCGAAGATCAGGAGAAGGCCGAACGCGAGAACCATGGGCCATGCGGTCGGGGCGGGAACGGCGACGGTCCTCGGCGAACCACCTTCGAGTCGAGGACGAGCTTCGGCAGCCATGGTTCTCCTTCTCTCAGCGACCGACGACGTAGACGACCGAGAACACGACGACCCAGACGACGTCCACGAAGTGCCAATAGAGGGATACGACGTCGACGCGGGCGGCATGCTCCGGCTTGACGTGTCCGAAGAGCGCGAACAGGGAGACGGTCGCGAGCGCGATCAGGCCCACGGTCACGTGGAATGCGTGGAGGCCAACCAGAGAGTAGTAGGTCGTCCCGAACAGGTTGGTCCGGATGGTCAGCCCTTCATCGACGATGAGGTGCCGCCACTCGAGCCCCGTTCCCGCGAGGAACAGCCCTCCGAGGACGATGGTCGCGAGCCACCAGCGGACGAAGGAGCCGACTTCTGCGCGCTTCAGCGCAGTCACCGCCCGATGGATGGTCCAGCTGCTGGAGAGCAGGCAGACGGAGAAGAAGATCGGGGCGTGGAGCACCGCCGGAGTCGGGCCGCTGGCGCTCTTGCCCACGTAGAACAGGTAGGCGACCACGAAGATGACGAAGACCGCCGACTCGGCGGCGATCAGGCCGAACATGCCGACCCGTCCTCGGGACGGAAGGGTCCATGCGAGCTCGGCGGCGGGCGCGCTCATTCGTACTTCCAGTCCGGGTCCTCGGGATGCTTCAAGTCCCACAGCGGCCGCCGGCTCTTCACCACCGGAATGGACGCGTAGTTGTATTCAGGAGGCGGCGAGGCGGTCGACCATTCCAGGGTCCATGCGTCCCACGGGTCGCTCCCCGCGGGCCTGCCCCGCAGAGACGACCGGATCAGGTTGACGGCGAACGCCAGGATGCCCGCGGCCTGGAAGAAGACGCCGACCGTCACGACGAAGTTCCAGGCGTCCCACCCGCGCCCCGGCTCGTAGGTGTAGATGCGCCGGGGCATCCCCAAGAGACCGGGAACGTGCATGAAATCGAAAGTCAGGTGGAATCCGATGAAGAACAGCCAGAAGTGCAGCTTCGCCAGCCGCTCGCCGTACATCTTCCCGGTCACCTTGGGGAACCAGTAATAGATGCCCGCGAAGACGGCGAAGAGGATCGCGCCGACGATCACGTAGTGAAAGTGCGCGATGACGAAATACGAGTTGCCGAGGTGCCAGTCGAAGGGCGCCGAGCCGAGCATGACGCCCGTCAGGCCGGCGATGAGGAACTGGAAGAGGAACGCGACGCAAAAAAGCATCGGCGCCTTGAAATGGATCTTCCCTCCCCACATCGTGGCGAGCCAGTTGAAGATCTTGATGCCGGTGGGAACGGCGATGGCCATCGTGGAGAGCACGAAGAAGAGATTGCCCCCCGCGCTCATGCCGACGGTGAACATGTGGTGTGCCCACACGCTGACGCTGATGAATCCGATGGCGATCGTTGCCGCGACCATGATCGGGTATCCGAAGATCGCCTTGCGCGAGAACACCGGGATGACCTCGGAAGCGACCCCGAATGCAGGCAGCACCAGCACGTAGACTTCCGGATGGCCGAAGACCCAGAAGAAGTGCATCCACATCACGGCCGAGCCTCCGGCCTGCGTATCGAAGAAGTGTCCGCCGAGGTAGCGATCGACGAGCAACATGAGCTGCGCGGCGGTGAGCGGGCCGATGGCGAGGATGACCAGCGCGGCCATGACGAGGTTCAGCCAGACGAGCAACGGCATCTTGCCGAGCGTCATCCCGGGGCAGCGCATGGAGAGGACGGTGGCGATGATGTTGACGGCCGTGCCGATGCTGCCGAAGCCGGAGACGAGCAGCGCCAACGTCCAGAAGTCCGTGCTGTGCCCGGGCGAGAAGGTCTTCGCGGTCAACGGCGCGTAGGCGAACCATCCCACGTCTGGAGCGGTGCCCAGCCCGTACAAGCCGTACCCGCCGACGAAGCTGTAATAGAGGAACATGCCGCTGAACGCCGTGAGCCAGAAGCTGAAGGCGTTCACCCGCGGGAACGCCATGTCCCGGGCGCCGATCATCAGAGGGATCAGGTAATTCGCAAAGCCGAACACGATCGGCATGACCACGAAGAAGATCATCGTGGTGCCGTGCATGGTGAACATCTGGTTGAAGATCTGCGGCGAGACGAAGTCGTTGTGGGGGCGGATGAGCTGGATCCGCATGACCGCCGCTTCCACTCCGCCGATCAGCAGGAAGGTGAACCCATAGAAGACGTACAGGATGCCGAGCCGCTTGTGATCGACGGTGGTCACCCACCCGTGAAGCCTTTCCGCGAGGGGCCGCGCACCGATCCGGGTCCCGGGCCATGCAACGGAGTCAGTCGTCGACACGTGCATTCTCCTCGGTGGTCATCGGAGGGACGTGAGATAGGTGGTGACCGCGTCCAGCTGCTGATCCGTCAGCCCCATCGGGGGCATGAGCGAACCAGGCTTGAGATCGTCCGGGCGTCGAATCCAGCGGCGGAGGTTCTCGGGCGTGTTCTGAGCGATTCCGGAACCGAGCGTCTCGCGGCTCATCAGATGCGTCAGGTCCGGGCCGAAGCGCCCGTTCGCCGCCGTTCCTTGCACGGTGTGGCAGTTGATGCAGGCGGTATGCTCGAAGAGCCTTCTCCCTTCGGACGGTGGGTCGTCGGCCTGCGCGGCCACCGCTTGCTGCCGGACCCAGCGATCGAAGTCCGGGCGGGATTCGACGTAGACCCGCAGGAGCATCTTCGCGTGCTGCGTCCCGCAATACTGCGCGCATTGTCCCAGGAAGACGCCGGTCTGGCGCGGCTCGATCCACATCTTGTTCGGATGGTTGGGGATCAGATCGGTCTTGCCCGCCAGACGAGGCACCCAGAAGCTGTGATCGGTGTCGGCGGAGAGCAGGTCGAGGAAGGTCGGCTCGCCGACCGGCACGTGCAGCTCGTTCGCGGTGACGACCTGGAGGCCCGGATACCGGTACTCCCACCAGAACTGGTGGCCGACCACGGTCACCTGCAGCGCGTTCTTCGGGTGCGGAGCGCCCTGCACGCTGAAGATGACACGCGCGGTCGCGAGGAACAGCACCAGGACGATGATCACCGGGGTGATGGTCCAGGCGAGCTCCACCTGCGAGCTTCCGTAGACCTGAGCAGGTTCGCGGCCGTCGTCGTTGCTCCTCTTCCTGAACTTCAAGATCGAGTACGTGAGCAAGCCCGAGACGATGATGAAGATGAAGCCCGCGACCGCCAGCACGAGCAAGGAGAGGTCGAAGATCGATTCAGCGGGAGTGGAGACCGGAGCGAAGATGTCGGTCGGGCTCAGGGCTGGGCGCGTGGCCTGTCCCAATGCCGCACCGATCGAGATCATCGCGCGTCCTCCCTGTCGAAGCCCGGGCCCGGCGGGGCTACGTAGGGGCGTTGCACGGACCATGCCCGGGTCGGCGAGGCGGCCGCCTGAGCGCTCGACGAGTCGATGACCTGCGAACCGTGTTAAGCGAAAGCACCGTGCCCTCGTCACCCTCGCCCGGCGTCGCTGGTCGTACGGTCTGCATCGCGCTGGCTCTCGCCGTCGCTTCGCCTGCGGCGATGGCGGGCGAGCGCCCTGACCTGTCTTCCGGTTGGCCCGATGGGTGGGAGCGGATCGGCCCCGAGGAGGGCGCCGCCGTGGGTGGTCTCGCGACCGCCTCGATTCTACTGATGGTCTTCCTGAACGCGCCCGATCAGCCGCGGTGGAATAGCGCGATCCTCTTCGACGAGGGCGCCCGCGACGTCTTGCGCGCTTCGTCGCCGGGTGGCCGCTCGCGCGCGGGCACCATCAGCGATCTCGCCTACCTCCTTGCGGCGTATCCGGTGGTCGTCGACGCAGGCCTTTTGACCTGGCTGGGGCACGGCAAGGCGGATGCGGCGCTCCAGCTCGCGCTCATCGACGTGGAAGCGATGGCCATCACCACCCTGCTCACCACCGCCATGCAGAGGTCGACGGGACGGGCCCGGCCCTTCGTGCGCACGTGCGGATCGAGCTCGCCGGAGGCCGATTGCTCCGCTTCCGCGAACACGCGGAACACCGCGTTCTTCAGCGGTCACACTTCCATCGCCTTCACGGCCGCGTCCACGCTGTGCGTACAGCACTCGCGCCTCTCGCTGTACGGAAGCGCCGACGCGGCGGTGTGTCCGGTGGCTCTCGGCGTCGCCGCGACGACCAGCCTGCTCCGCGTGGTCGCGGATCGTCATTGGGCGAGCGACGTGATCGCGGGCGCCCTCGTCGGATCGGCGGTCGGTGCTCTCGTCTCGTCCGTACACCTCCAACTGGATGGCAAAGGCCCGGGGGGATCGGTGTCGCTGGGGCCGGACGGGCGGTCGCTGAATTACGCGATGCGCTTCTAGCCGGCGCGCAGGGAGCGCAGATCTCTCCCGTCATCGAATCAACGACACCGAAACGAGCAGCACTGTCGACCAAACGAACAACACTGCATGGGCCCGCAGCCGCAGGGAGCGCTGCGCATGTCCATGCTGTCGAAGGTGTTGACACCGCATGTCCGCTCTCCAACCGGCTGGAACGCCGGTGCACGAGCGGAACGCCCGCAAGTTCCATGCCTTCTTGTTCGGGCCACCCTACCGCGCTGCGCCGCAGCAAGGGCCGGCATGCTTCGTGAACATCGAGAACGCCTGGAGGTGGTTGGAATGCGCCCGTTCCTGCTCGTGGTGTCGGCCGCTGTGGTCCTTGGAGCCTGCGCGACTCCCGAGAAGCGCACTGCGATCGGCGCGGGCGGTGGCGCTGCGGTCGGCGCGGGCATCGGCGCGCTTGCCGGCGGGTGGGAAGGAGCGGCGATCGGCGCGCTGGTGGGCGGCGTCGCCGGGGGCGCCGTCGGCAACTACCTCGACAAGCAAGCGCAGGAGCTCCAGCAGGTCGCCGACGCGCGGCGGACGGAGAACGGCATCTTGGTGAACCTCAAGTCGTCGCTCCTGTTCACCAGCGACAGCGCGGTCCTGAGGCCCGCTGCGGTAGAGCAGATCGCGCAGCTCGGCGACATCCTCGCCAAGTATCCCGACGACCGGATCCGGGTCCAGGGTCACACCGACTCCACCGGATCTCCGGCGCACAACGAGGAGCTCTCGCTCCGGCGCGCAGAAGCGGTCCGCGACGTGCTCGCGAGGCGCGGCGTCAACCCGCGACAGATGCTCGTCGAGGGGGCGGGAGCGGCGCAGCCCATCGCGGACAACGCGACTGCAAACGGGCGAGCCCAGAACCGCCGCGTCGAGCTCCACATCGACGTCCCGCAGCAATCCTAGCCGCTGCCGCTCCGGACGACCGCACGCCGTCGGATCGCCAGACACCTGGCAGATTTTCGCCCGGCGTTGCCCGGCCGAAACGTCGGAGCGCTTCATCCACGCGGGTCTGCCGCTGGCACGCCGCATGCTGTAGCCAATCCGTAGAAGGGGTTGGCCATGATCCAGGGACTCATCACCAGCAAGGACGTCCTGCGGAACGCCGGCAGCATCGTCCGAGGCTATGGCCTGCTCCGGTACCTGCGCTGCGTTCGCGCAGTGTTGTCGAGGCGCCGCACGACTTTTCTCGAGCTCGTCTGGTCTCGCTAGCCGGTTGAACAGGACGCCCGCGATCAGCGGGCCGCAGGCAGGAACGTGAGCAAGGCCTCGCGGTAGGCCTGGAAGGCCTCCACCTGTGGCAGATGGCCCGCGTTTTCGATCTCCAGAAGTTTCGCTCCGGGAATGGCCGCTGCAGCGCGCTTCCCCAGCTCCGGGTAATGGCCCATCTTCGCGCGCACCGCCTCGGGCGCGCGGTCGCGACCGATGGCCGTCCGGTCGCGCTGGCCGATGATCAGCATCACCGGCACGCGTAGATTGGGAAACTCGTGGACGACCGGCTGGGTGAAGATCATGTCGGAGGTCAATGCGGCATCCCACGCGACGCGCTCGCGATCCGGCCCGGCCAACCATCCGGCGAGCGGCGCCAGCAGCTTTTCGTACTCGGGCTTCCAGGTGCCGCCGAAGTAGTTGACGCGCATGTACTCGCGCAGCTTGTCGGGCGTGTTCTGCAGCTCGTTCGCGTACGCCTGGTCCACCGGCAACCACGGCGCCATCTGTTTCCAGTCTTCGAGCCCGATCGGATTGACGAGCACGAGCCGCGCCACCCGGTCCGGGAACATCAGCGAAAAGCGCGTCGCCACCATGCCGCCCATCGAGTGTCCCACCAGGGACGCCCGGCGCACGCCGAGGGAATCGAGCAGCTTTCGCGTGTCGTCGGCGAGCTCCTGGAAGGTGAACTGGAACCGCTCCGGCTTGCTCGACTTGCCGAAGCCTATCTGGTCGGGCACGACGGTGCGGTACCCTTGCGCGCTGAGGGCGCGAATGGTGTCTTCCCAATACGCGCCGCAGAAGTTCTTGCCGTGCAGCAGGACCACCGTCTCGCCGTTGGGCGTCTCTGGTTGGACGTCCATGTAAGCCATGCGCAGCACCTGCCGCTGCGCGCGCAGCTCGAAGTGGCGCACCGGAAACGGATACGGATACGCCGACAGCTCCGCGTCGTACGCGGTGGTTGCGGCGAGCAGCAGCGCGACCCAGGCGATCATGCGACGAAGCTATACCTCGGAAGCCGTTCGACGGTGAGGAGCGCCGGGCAGGGCGATCGCCGTCCGGGGGCCCTGATAGAGCGTCACCCGCGTGTGCAGCTTGCGCGAGGGTCGCTCGTCCAGTCGGCAGCGGCCGAGCGCGTCGAGCTCGTCGCAGAACTCGTGCTCGTAACGCCAGCAGGAGATGTCGCCGGTGATTCCGCTCCCGGCGCCGATCTCCAGGACGTCCCGGTCCGACGCGCGCAGGATGCGTCCGAGCAGAGGCCCTGGAGGAAGCCAGCAGGCGAGGACCAGGTCCGGCTGGAACCTGTCCACCGCTGCGCGCACGTCGAGCCGCGCGACCTCGGGCCCGAGCCGGATCCCCGCGACCCCTTTCCCTCGCATCTCGCGCCGCTCGCGCGCGTTCATCCGCGCTCGCGGCTGCTCCCACTTTCCAGAGTCCGACGCGACGACGCGCAGATCCGGCGCGTGCACCGAGAGCGCGCGCGACAGGTGTCCATCTCCGGCGGCGACTTCCAACACCCGGCGCGCGCCTCGCGAGCGGATGCGCCGGGCGAGCGCGCGCAGGAACGGCGGCGTCGGAATGAAGTAGACCGGACCGAATGGGTTGAACTCGCAGATCCGCTCCAGCTCACCGCCCGGCAGCGGGGACAAGGCCCGGTCGAGGGTTGCCGCGGGAGGCACTCTGCGCTCGCCAGCTTCGTCCCAGAGAAGGCGCGCCAGCGCGGCCCGGGCCGCCGCTCGCCGAGCGCCGCCACGGCGGTCCGGGAAGCCGTCCCACCCGCGATGCACCACTTCAGGCATCATCTGAGGGGCCCAGGATGCTACAGGCGGGGATCGCGTGACAATGAATGGATTGCAGGTTCGTCCGGCGGGAGCCGCGGACCGGGACACCGCGCATCGGCTCCTGACGGCACAGCTCATCGAGCACCGCTTACCGGCGGACCCGGAGGGCATCTCGCGCGGCATCGATCACGCGCTCGCGAAGGATTCGCCTGCCTGGCTGTGGCTCGCGGAGCGCGACGGTCGAGCAGTGGCCGTCTTCCTCGCCAACCAGATCGTGTCGGTCGAACGTGGCGGGCTGGCATTGTGGGTCGAGGAGCTCTACGTAGTGCCCGAGGCCCGCCGCACCGGGATCGCGCGCGCGCTGCTCGCTCGCGTCCGTGACGAGGCGCGCCGGAAAGGCGTCCGCTCCATCGAGCTCGAAGTAGTCCCTACGCAATCGGCGGCCTTCGCCCTGTATCGCGGACTCGGTTTCGAAGACGTGCATCGGCAGCGGATGTCGCTGGCCCTGTGACAGGCGTGGAAATTCGTTACGTCGCTGTCCATTCCGGCGTGCGCCGATCGTCATCTCCACGAGGTGGTGCCATGTCGAAGGATGCCAGCGTGGACGAAGCCCTCTTGCACAAAGCGCGCCGCGGCGATCCGGCGGCATTCGTGGAGTTCGCGACGCGCTGGTGGACTCCGATCTACCGCATTGCCTGGAACATGCTGGCGAGCGCATCCGAAGCAGCGGAGGCGACCGAGCAGACCCTCACGCTCGTCGTCCGCTTCCCCGAGTCGATCGGCTACGAAACTCCCCTCGGGATTTCGCTGTGCGGCGCGGCGCTCGACGTCACTTTCTTGCGCTGCCCGCAAGGCCGGCGTGACGCAGTCGAATCGCTCGACGCCTTCCTGCCTCGATTCGACGCCCGCGGCTGCCTGGCCCCGCAGGGCGAGGACTGGTCGGACCGGGTCGATGGCGGGTTCCAGCGACCCGAGCTGGCGGAAACGATTCGCGGGATGCTCCAGCAGCTCCCCACCCTGGATCGGGCCGCCTTCATCCTCCGTGAGATCGAGCAGTTCTCGCTCCAGGAAGCGGTGGCCATCCTCCGCATCCCGGCGGAGGACGTCCGCGCGAGCAGCCACCGCGCCGTCCTGCTGATGGCCGGCCAACTCCGGCAGATGCGGCGAAGATCTCCCGGACTGCAAGCGTCCCGCTCCGCATGATCCGAAGGGTCCTCACCCAGGACGAACGGCGCGCCTGACAGACCGCTGTCACAAAGACGTCACAGACGCGTCATACGTACCTGTGCTGATCCTTCGCCTTCGAGCCCCCCGCCCGATGGATCCCGCCCCCTCCCTGAGCAGCAGGATCTCTCCGCCCGAGGCCGGGCTGGGCGATCCGCGGAACTTCATCAACCGCGAGCTTTCCACCGTCGCCTTCCTCGAGCGAGTGCTGGAGGAGGCGGCGGATCCCCAGCTCCCCCTCCTCGAGCGCCTGCGCTTCCTCGCCATTCTGAGCGTCAGCCTCGACGAGTTCTTCATGATCCGGGTGGCGGGGCTCAAGCAGCAGATCTCCGGTCATGTGGAGGAGACCGGGCCGGACGCGATGACGCCGGCCGATCAGCTCAGGGCGGTCGCCCAGAGATGCCATGCCTTGATCGCCCGCCAGGACGAGCTCTTCGTGCAGGAGGTGCTGCCCGGCCTGGAGCGCGCCGGCGTACGCCTGTGGCGAGCAGGGGCCCTCCCGCCCGAGTCGCAGGCGGCCGTCGCCGACTTCTTCCAGCGCAACGTCCTGCCCGTGCTGACTCCGCTGGCGCTCGACCCTGCGCATCCGTTCCCTCACCTGCGCAACAAGTCGCTGAACCTGGCCATCCGCTTTGCGACGCGGCCAGAAGCGCGGTTGCGCTACGGGGTGGTGCCGGTCCCCTCGCTCTTGCCGCGCCTGGTGCCGGTGCCCGGCGGCGCGATGTTGCTGGAGGACGTGATCGCGCGGAACCTCGCGCCTCTCTTCCCCGACATGCCCATCGAGGGCTGCTGGCCCTTCCGCGTGACCAGGAATTGGGACCTCAACATCGACGAGGAAGAAGGGGAGGACCTGCTCGTCACCATCGAGCGGGAGGTGCGCCGCCGGGACCGCGGCAGCGCGGTCCGGCTGCAGATCAATGCGAAGGCGGAGGAGCCGGTCTCGGGATTCCTGGCGCGCGCCCTGAACCTGCCCGATTCCGACGTCTATCATCAGAGCCGCCCGCTGGAGATCTCCGTCCTGCTCAGCGAGCTGATGGCCAGGCCGGAGCTCAAGCATCTCCAGGACGAGCCGTTCACCCCCGTCGTGCCGGCGGCGATCGGCGAAGCAAACGCCACGCTTCTGGAGGCGATCCGCGGCGGCGACGTGCTGCTGCACCATCCCTACGAATCGTTCGAGCCCGTGGTGGCGTTCATCGACTCCGCTGCGAACGATCCGGACGTGCTCGCCATCAAGATGACGCTCTACCGGGCGGGGCAGGGGAGCCCCATCGTCCGGGCGCTGCAGCGGGCGGCCGAGAACGGCAAGCAGGTCACGGCGCTGGTCGAGCTCAAGGCGCGGATGGACGAGGAAGCGAACATCGCCTGGGCTCGCGAGCTGGAGCAAGCCGGCGTGCACGTGGTCTACGGCCTCATCGGATTCAAGACGCACTCCAAGCTCGCGCTCCTGGTGCGTCGGGAGGGCAACTCCATCCGGCGGTACGTGCACCTGGGCACCGGGAACTACAACAGCGGCACTGCGCGGAGCTACTCGGACCTCTCGCTGTTCACGGCCAACGAGGACTTCGCCGCCGACGCGACCGCGCTGTTCAACCTCCTCACCGGTTACTCCAAGCCGGGGCAATGGCGGAAGTTCCTCGTCTCCCCGCTCGGCCTCAAACAGGCCGTGCTGCAGCTCATCGACGACGAGGTCCGCGCCGGCAAGGAGGGGCGGATCGTCGCCAAGATGAACGCGCTGGCCGACCCGGAGGTGATCAAGGCCCTCTACCGGGCGTCCCAGGCCGGGGTGCAGATCGACCTCCTGGTGCGAGGCGTCTGCTGCTTGCGCCCCGGGGTGCCAAAGCTGAGCGAGACCATCCGCGTCACCTCGGTGGTGGACCGGTTCCTCGAGCACGCGCGCATCTGGCATTTCCACGCCCGCGGCGAGAAGAAGGTCTATCTCGCCTCGGGGGACTGGATGCCGCGCAATTTCATCCGCCGCGTGGACCTCGCGTTTCCGGTGCAGTCGCCCGTATTGAAAGAAAGGATCCTCTCCGAGATCCTCGGCACCATGCTGGCGGACAACGTCAAGGCTCGCGTCCTCCGGCCCGACGGAACCTACGAGAGGGTTCGCCCGCGCACTCACGGCACCGGCGATGCTCCGCTGCGAAGCCAGGAGCACTTCATGGCGCTGGCCCGGCGAGCGTCGTTCACCGACGCGTCGCGCTCACCTGCCGTCGAGCCGATGCTGTCGGGGTCCAGCCCGGAGCCGCGCCGGCGTCCACGCCAGCGCTGACCGCGCCCAGATAGAGTTGCCGCGCGGGGCGGCAGGATTCATCCTTCGGCCGTGCCGCGCGCCAGCAACGGTGACCACGTCGTTCACTACCGCACGTGGGGCGATCCGGACGCCGACCCGCTCCTGATGATCATGGGCCTCGGGCTTTCCTGCGGCGCGTGGGATCGCCTTCCCGATCGCCTTGCCACGCGGTTCAGGGTGCTCGCCTTCGACCACCGCGGCACCGGCTTTTCCGGCCGCGCGCAGGGCACCTGCTCGATGGCGCAGCTCGCGGCCGACGCGCTTGCCGTGCTCGAGGCGGAGGCCGTCCCCGCCGCCAATGTGTTCGGCATCTCGATGGGTGGAATGGTCGCGCAGGAGCTCGCGCTCACGTGGCCCGGGCGCGTGCGGGCGCTCGCGCTCGGCGCCACCTTCGCCAGCTTCCGCGACAGCGAGAAACCGTCGCTCGAGGCGCTGCTCGATCTGTTGCTGCTCAACTGCGGCGCGCGATTTGCCACCGCGGAGCGGGTGGGCAGGTTGCTGGTCTCGCACCCGTTCCGCCAGCGCGCCCTGGACTGGCTGCGCGGCGACGCCGGCCAGGTGGATTCGCTCTGGGCGGCGCTCGCGCAGCTCGCCGCGGTGGTCCGCCATGGCCCGGGTGAACGGCTCCGCGCGCTGCGGGCGCCGACGCTCGTCCTGTCGGGGGACGCCGACCGCGTCGTCCCGGTCGAGAATGCCCACCGGCTCGCCGCACTGATTCCGGGAGCGCGTCTCAAAGTCCTGCCCGGCGCAGGACACGCATTTCCGCTCGAGCGGGAAGAGGAGACGGCCCGCCTCCTGCTCGAGCATTTCGGGTCGGCTGAACGCTCCGCGGCCTGACGCAAGTCCGTCACGCAGGATCCCCTGAAAAGAGGCGCAATTGCGACGAGCCTGGCACGGCGCGTCGCGTACGCTCCTCGAAATTCCGAGGAGGTGTGCGCATGGCGCGATACGAGATCCGCCCGCTCTGCTCCGACGATTACCCGACCGTGATGAAGCTCGAGGACGAGGTGTTCGGCGCCGCCGGCGAGGCGGTGCTGGGCCCCTATTACGTGAAGCTTTGCTGTGAGTTCTTTCCCCATAGCTGCCTGCTCGCGCTGGTGAACGGCGAACCGGCAGGGTACGTGCTCTCCTTCGTTCGAGGCCGCGAGGCGTACTGCACCACGTTGGCGGTGGCTCCGCGGTTCCAGGGTTCCCGGGTGGCCATCCGGCTCGTCGCCGGCCTCATCGCCGCCCTGGGGCCGCAGGTGGACTCGTGCTGGTTCACGGTGAAGCGCGACAACGCTTCGGCGCGGGCCCTGCACGGAGCGCTCGGCGCGAAGGACGTGGAGGTCCGCAGCGACTTCTACTGGCCGGGCGACGAGCGGATCATCTCCCGCATCGACCGGGCCGGCCTGGAAGCCGCGCGCGAGCGCCTGGAGAAGCTCGGGCTCTTGCCGCGCGAATCGCTGGCCGGTGCCGCGTGACGGACGCGCTGGCCAGGTTGGCCCGCATCGTCGCGCGCGTGGCGCGGACGGGGGTTTGTGCCCTGGACGGGGCCGGCCGGATCCGGCTTCTTCGCAGGCACGGGACCCTCGACGCGCCGGCGCAGGCGCGCGCCCTGCAGCGGCTCGCCCAGGAAGTGCTGGAGGTCCACGGCATTCGCGTGGAGGTGCTCGGGGCGCTGCCGCGGCCGGCGCTCCTGGTCGCGAACCACGTGAGCTGGCTCGATCCGCTCGTCATCATGGCCAACGCGCCGTGCTTGCCGATCGCGACGAGCGAGGTCGCTGCCTGGCCGGTGATCGGGCGGATCGCCGCGGCGAGCGGGGTGCAATTCGTCGAGCGGGGCTGCGCGATGAGCGGCGCGCGGCTCGTGCGCACCATCGCGCGCACGCTCTCGTCAGGCGCGTCGGTGCTCAACTTCCCCGAGGGGACGACCAGCGAAGGCAGATCGATCCTGCCGTTCAAGCCGGGAGCGTTCCGCGCCGCGCGCGCCGCCTCTGCGCCGGTGGTCCCGGTCGTCATCTCTTACGACTGCGACGAGCTGGCCTGGACCGGCGACGCGTCCTTCCTGCCCCACTACCTGGCGCTGCTGGGGCGCGAGAGCTGCACCGTCCGCCTGCGCTTCGGAGAGGCCCTCCGCCCCACGCCTTCGGTGAGCGATCTGGAGCTGTCCCGCCGCGCCCATCTCGCCGTCGCGGCAGTCCTGCGGGAGGTGCGCGATGGCGCAGCAGTCGGCACTTGAGTACATCCGGGGCGGCCAGACCCCGTTCTTCCGGTTGCCGCAGGTCGACCCGATGCGCGGCGAGGCCAAGGGTCTCGACGCCGTCCTGCTCGGGGTGACCTTCGACGCAGGCACCACCTATCAACCCGGCGCGCGTTTCGCGCCCTTTCACCTGCGCCGGCTCTCCGCGCTGGTGCAGCCGTGGCATCCGGTGCACGAGATCGACGTCTTCGATCGGATCAGGGCAGCCGACGGCGGCAACGTGGCGTTTCCGCCGTTCGATCCGGCGGCGATGCGCGAGGCCGTGCAGCGCGACGTGGCGCTGCTCTTGAAGGACGGCGTCGCCCCGTTCGTGGTGGGCGGCGATCACTCCGTCGCGCTCCCCGTGCTCCGCGCCCTGCACGAAAAGCACGGGCCGGTCGCGGTGGTGCACGTAGACGCGCACCTGGATACGAGCGGCCCGGAAGTGTGGGGCACGCCCTACCACCACGGGACGCCGTTCCGCCACGCGCTCGAGGAGGGACTGATCGAGCGGGGAGCGCTCGTCCAGGTCGGCCTGCGCGGCCCCTGGGGACGACCCGGCGACCGGGACCTGTCCATCGCGCACGAGGCGCGCTGCTACACGGCAGAAGATTTGACGCGAGTGGGGGTGCGCGCAGTATCGCTGGACGTGCGCGAGAGACTGCATGGAAAGCCCGTGTACGTCTCCTTCGACGTCGACGCGATCGATCCCGCATTCGCTCCCGGTACGGGCACCCCGGTGCCGGGTGGGATGACCTCGATGGAGGCGCTGCAGCTCCTGCGCGGCCTGGCCGGCACCAACCTCGTCGGCATGGACCTGGTGGAGGTCTGCCCGGCGCTCGATCACGCGGACCTCACCTCGCTGCTCGGCGCGCACCTGCTCTTCGAGGGTCTGGCCCTGCTGGGCGTGACGAAATGATCCGGCTGTACCTCGTCCGGCACGCCGCCGAAAAGGAGCAGGACGGCCGGCGCGTCCTCACTTCGCGGGGCCGGCGCCGGTTCCGCCGGGCGGCCCGCGCCTTCGCCGAGCTGGAAGAGCCGGTGCACTTGATCTGCACCGGGTGCAAGCCGCACGTGAAGGAGACGGCCAGGTTGCTCTCGCGCGATCTGGGCCTGGGCGAGGCGGTCGAGCTGGAAGAGCTTTCGCCGCGCGCCCGGCCGGCGGCGCTGCTCAGGGCCATCGGGAAGCGCTGCAGCGACGGAGACGGGGTCGTCCTGGTCGGCCACGGACGCCAGCTCCGCCGCCTGCTCGCGTCGTTCGGGTTGCGGAAGGGCGAGCTGCCCTTGCGCAAAGGGTGGATCGTCCGGCTGGACGTGGATGCCCTGCCGCGGCCCCGCGCCTGCGTCCCGCGCTTCCGGGTGCGCCCGACCGCCGGCAAGATGGAGGATGCGTTCCTCGGCATGCGGAAGGCTTCTTGACGACGCGCTGTTCCACGGCGAGGACGAGCGCATTCCGGTGGACGGGTTCTTGTGGGGGCTTCGCGTCCTGTACCGCATCGTCCGCGGCTTTGCACCTGAGGAGAACCGTTGGGGCGGCTCACCTTTCCGGCCGGTTTCCTCTGGGGCACCTCGACGTCCGCCCACCAGGTGGAGGGCGGAAACGAGAACAACGACTGGTCGGAGTGGGAGCGCCGCCCCGGGGCCATCAACGACGCGACGCGCTCGGGCGCGGCGTGCGGGTGGTGGGAAGGGCGCGCCGAGGAGGATCTCGCCGTCGCCGCCGCCGAAGGGCAGAACGCGCACCGGTTGAGCCTGGAATGGAGCAGGCTCGAGCCCGAGCCCGGGCGCTTCGACGATCGCGCGTTTGCCCGGTATGCGCAGCTCCTGGACGAGATGCGCAGGCTGGGCCTTCTGGCGATGGTCACGCTGCACCACGTGACGCTGCCGCGCTGGGTCGCCCGCCGCGGAGGATGGACGTCGTGGAGCACGGCAGACTGCTTCGCGCGCTATGCGCAGGAGTGCGCGCGCCGGCTCGCCGGGCGGGTGCCGCTGTGGGTGACGATGAACGAGCCTGCCGCTTGTGCCGCGGCGGGATATGCGCTGACGTACTGGCCCCCCGCCCTGGGCTCGAATCGGATGGCCCTGCGCGCTCTGGCGGTGATGCTGGAAGGGCATGCAGCGGCGTACCGTGCGGTGAAGCAGGTCGCCGATGCGCCGGTCGGGATCGTGCTCAGCGCGCCGCGGATCGAGCCGGCGCGCGCGTCGCTGCTCGACGGTGCGGTGGCCTGGGCCCAGGACTGGTCGTTCCTGGGCGCGACGCTCCGCTCGCTGAAGACCGGCGTCCTGCAACCGCCCATCGCCGGCCGCCGTCTACGCGTCCCCGGCTTGGGCGGCTCGCTCGATTTCGTCGGTGTGAACTATTACGGCCGGTACGCCGTCCAGTTCGACTTGCGCAGCGCAGGCATCCTCTTCGGAAAGCACGTGCAGGAACCCACCATCCGGACGGGCGGGTGCGACTGGGGCGAGATCTCGCCGGCCGGCCTCACCCGGCAACTCCTCCGCCTGTCGCGGCTCGGGGTCCCGCTGTACGTGACGGAGAACGGGATCCGCGACTCGGACGATGCGCTGCGCCCTTCGTTCCTGCGGGAGCACGTCGCGGCCTTGCACCAGGCCATCCGCCTGGGGGCCGAGGTGCGCGGCTACTTCCACTGGTCGCTCGTCGACAATTTCGAGTGGGCGGAAGGCTGGGTCCCGCGATTCGGTTTGCGCGCCCTCGATCCCGCCACCCAGCGTCGCACGCCGCGGGGCAGCGCCGCGGTGTACGCCCGGATCTGCCGGGCGAACGCGCTGGAAGTCCCCTGAGGGCCGTCCCTTCTATTGCCTGTCCTGTCCGTCTTGCTGCGAGAACGGGCTTGCCCGTCCGTCCGACCCGTTCTGCTGCGGGTCGATCATCCGGTAGCCGCTCCCGCGCACGGTTTCGATCAGATCGCGACCCGTGCCGAGCTTCTCCCGCAAGCGTTTGATGTGCGTGTCGACCGTGCGCGTCTCGAGATCGCCGCTCAGGCCCCACACGTCGCGCAGCAGCGCCGCTCGCGCCTGCAGCCGGCCGACCCGAGACATGAAGGTAGTGAGCAGCTTGAACTCCAGCGCGGTGAGCGCGATCTCCTGCCCGTCGACGAACACGCGGTGCGCCGCCATGTCGACGCGCAGCGGGCCGACCTGCTCCTGGAGCACGTCGCTCTCGCCGTTCGCACCGCGGCGCAGCACCGCCCGGACGCGCAGGACCAGCTCGCGCATGCTGAAGGGCTTGGTGACGAAGTCGTCCGCGCCGAGCTCGAAACCGACTACGCGGTCGACCTCCTCGCCGCGCGCGGTGACCATGATGACCGGGACGTGCTTGGTGCGAGGAGAGCTCTTCAACTGGCGGCAAACCTCGGTGCCGGGCACGCCGGGCAGCATCAGGTCGAGCAGGATCAGGTCCGGGGTCCGGTTGCGCACGAACTCGAGCGCCTCCTCTCCCGCTTCGACCCCGGCCGTGTCGAATCCAGCCTCACGCAAATTGAACTGGACCAGGTCGCGGAGGTCCTTCTCGTCGTCGACGATGAGCACGAGCCCCTGGATGGTCATCGGTCGTTTCGTCTAGCAGGGCGGTGTGGCAACGCGGTGACGCTGCGGAAACATCCTCCTGTCAGCGCTGCTCGAGAATCGCATCGCGCAGGAGATCACGCGCCGATCAGGACGCGGGCAAGCGCGCCACAGCCGCACCCGAGGATCGCTCCCGCGGTCACGTCGAGTGGAAAGTGCGCGCCCAGGTAGACGCGCGAGACGGCGATGGCCGCGGCGAGGCCGAGCGAGAGCGGGCCCAGCGCAATCCCGTGGCCGGCGAGCGCGATCGCCACCGCGAATGCCGCGGCTGCGTGGCCGGACGGGAACGAGAACGCGTCCGGGTTCTCCATCAGCGCCACGAACCCCTGGACCGCGGTGCTGGGCCTTGGTCTGCAGCAAGCCCGCTTGAGCGCCTGGGAGGCACCCGTCGCGAGCAGCGCCGCGGCGCCCAGGAGCAGGCCGTCGTGGGCGGCGCGGCCACCGCAAGCGAGCAGGAACAGCCCGATGCAGATCCAGCCGGGGGCATCGCCCAGGTGCGTGACGGCGCGCATGGCGCGGACCAGGAAGGCCGGCCGGAAGGCGCCGATCCATCGGAACAGCACCTCGTCGATGACCAACATGCGCGCGATCACAGGACCTCCCGATGCCACTTCCGCGAGGAAGCACCCTTCTTTGGGAGCGAATGCTCGCACGGCCGAGGTGGCAGGCAGGTGACTTCCCCGGAAGCATTGCGCGACGCGCCAAGAGGAGCCGTG
>Ga0137415_10001733_pt1 | contig 21658 bp, 17 predicted proteins | sample CZODoug3_1_1_16f_FD_183082 | JGI IMG/M metagenome (GOLD analysis project Ga0137415, IMG submission 183082) | Vadose zone soil fungal communities from Angelo Coast Range Reserve, California, USA - CZODoug3_1_1_16fungal (Hybrid Assembly) | ecosystem: Environmental > Terrestrial > Soil > Vadose...
TCATTCACGCTGATAGGGTTCCAAGGGTGTTTGGCCTCGCGAAGAGGAGCCCAGCTGCACAACGCTGTTTCCGTCGGCGTCGCCGACGGCCCTATTCTACCGTCACGCTCTTTGCTAAATTCCGCGGCTTATCCACGTCCCGACCCAGCTCGACTGCGACGTGATAGGCAAATAACTGAAGCGGAATCGCTGTTAGGACCGGGGTAGCGAATTCGGGAGCACTCGGGATCTCGATGATATCGTTCGCGATTCCCTTCAACCGCTTGGCACCGTCGCCGCTGGTCAGCGCGACGATCGGTCCTTTGCGCGCTTTGACCTGCTCGATGTTGTTCAGATTTTTGGAAAACACCGCATCATCGGGTGCGACGAAAACCGAAGGCAAATCCGGTCCCACTAATGCGATGATACCGTGTTTCAGTTCCGCGCTGGGATGGCCTTCGGCGAAAAGATAGGTGATTTCTTTCATTTTCAGTGCACCCTCCAGCGCAACGGGAAAATTAAATTGGCGGCCGAAAAACAGCATTCCCTCGGCCTCGACATATTTCTTCGCAACCGCGCGAATTTGATCGCTCAACTTCAGCGCCGATTCGATCTGGTCGGGCAAGGCTTCCAGTGCTTCGATCACGCGCGATCCCTGCGAAGTAGAGAGATGCCGCATTCGCCCCAGCAGCAATCCGATTAATGCCAGAATGGTCACCTGTGAGGTGAATGATTTAGTAGCGGCTACCCCGATCTCCGGCCCGGCATGCATGTAAACCCCGCCATCACTTTCACGCGCGATCGTACTGGCGACGTTGTTGCAGATACCGAGAGTGCGAAATCCTTTGCGCTGGCTTTCGCGCAATGCCCCCAGAGTATCAGCGGTTTCACCGCTCTGGCTGATGGCGAAAACAAGCGTGTTCCCGCTCATCGGTGTGTTGCGATGGCGGAACTCGCTGGCGTATTCCACTTCTACCGGAATGTTTGCCAGCTGTTCGATGAGATATTCCCCGACCAGCGCGGCGTGTAATGCGGTCCCGCAACCGGTTAGCACGACGCGTGAGACATCGCGCAATTCACCCGCGGTCATGTTTAGTCCGCCAAGCTTGGCGGTGCATTCTTCGGTGTTGAGCCGCCCCCGCATGGCATCGCGCACTGAATTCGGCTGCTCAAAGATTTCCTTGAGCATGTAATGGGGAAAATCCCCCTTGCTGACGTCTTCTGCGCCAAACTCGACCTTGCTAATTTGATAATTGCCGGACTCGCCCGCGACCGAGCTGATCTCGAATTTATCGCGCGAGACCGCGACAATATCGAAATCGTTAAGGTAAACTGCGTCGCGAGTGTGAGCGACGATCGCGCTTACGTCGCTGGCGAGAAAATTCTCATCCTTACCGACGCCGAGCACGAGGGGCGAACCGCGACGCGCACCAATCATGAACTCTTTGATGTCGGAGTGGACGAGCGCGATGCCGTAGGTACCGATTACTTGCTTGAGCGCAGCACGCGTGGCGTTGACCAGGCGAGCCTTCGAATCGGCGCCGTCAATTTGCTCATAAATACTGCCGATTAAATGCGCCAGCACCTCAGTATCGGTGTCGGAGGTGAACTTGTGGCCGCCTTCGCGCTCCAGTTGTTCGCGTAGCGCCGCGTAATTTTCGATCACGCCGTTGTGCACCAGCGCGATTTTTCCGCTCTGGTCAAAATGCGGATGCGCATTTTCGTCTGTCACTTTTCCATGGGTAGCCCAGCGCGTGTGGCTGACGCCGTACTGCCCCGAGGGCGGTTTCTCGGTCATCAGTTTGGCAAGGTTCGCGATCCGTCCGGCGCATTTGCGCGTCTCGATCTGCTTCCCGTTTACGATGGCAACGCCGGCGGAATCGTAGCCGCGATATTCGAGCCGCCGCAGACCGTCGAGAAGTATGGGTGCCGCTTCTGCGCGACCGACATATCCGACTATTCCACACATAATTTCAGGGGGGGATTATAGCATATTTTCGGCCGTTGCGGCGCGCCGTCATCCCGAGCGAATGCGAGGGATCCCACGACAGGTCACCGCTGTCGCGCGCCGCGATGTTCCCTTCCTTTTCAAAGCGCTGCGCGCTTCGGAAACGGCCTACCTTGGGCGGGGTCCCTCGCCGTCTTCGCGGCTCGGGATGACGACAGCGTGCGTCAACGGTTTTTTGGAACACAAAAATTTTGCGAGCAGCGAATCCCGTTTGTGGCCACATTAGCGCGATGCAAGCGCCTGCGCTTCCACCGGGGACAACCCAACGTACTCTCGCCATCATCATGGGTGGCGGAGCGGGCACGCGACTGTTTCCATTAACCAAGGACCGGGCCAAGCCGGCCGTACCGCTCGGCGGAAAATATCGGCTGGTAGATATCCCAATTAGCAATTGCCTGAACTCCGGCCTGCGCTCGATCTACGTGCTCACACAATTCAACACCATGTCGCTGCATCGTCACATTCAGGCGAGCTACAAATTCGACAATTTTTCCCGTAGCTTTGTCGATATTCTTGCCGCTCAACAAACGCCTGAAGGTTCGCAGTGGTATCAAGGAACCGCCGATGCTGTGCGGCAAAATATGCGCTACTTCCTCGAGCATCCGTTTGAGTTTTATTTGATTCTCAGCGGCGACCAGCTCTACCGGATGGATTTTCGAACGCTCCTGCATCAGCACATTCGCTCGGGTGCAGAAATCACGCTCGCGACCAAGCCGGTCAAACGCGATCAGGCATCGGACTTCGGAATCATGTCGAGCGGGGAAGACCGGCGCATCACCCGGTTTGTCGAGAAGCCGAAGGAAGCGAAAGAGCTCGATGCGATGAAAATGGACCGCGCTTTACTCGCTGCCATTGGGCACGGGGAGGATGAGGAATTATTTCAAGCGTCGATGGGCATTTACATCTTCAATCGCAACGTGCTGATCGAGTGTCTCAACAACGATCTCTTTGATTTTGGCAAGCACGTCATTCCGGCTGCAATTCAAACGCGCAACGTCAGCGCCTACATTTTCGATGGCTACTGGGAGGATATCGGAACGATTCGCGCCTTTTACGAAGCCAATCTCGATCTCACCGACTTGGTTCCCGCCTACAGTTTCTTCGAAGCCGATGCGCCGATTTATACCCATCCGCGGTTCCTACCCGGCAGCAAAATCAACGGTGCCACCCTGCGCCAGGCGATCATTTCTGATGGCTGCATCATCTCCGATGGCCACATCGAGCGCAGCGTAATCGGGGTGCGCAGCATTATTCAAAGCGGCGCAACCATTCGCAATAGCGTGGTGATGGGCGCCGATTTTTACGAACTCGGCAAAGACCGTCCCTCGGAGGAAATTCCCATCGGTATCGGCCGCAATTGCGTGATCGATCGTGCCATCATTGATAAAAACGCACGCATTGCCGACGGAGTCGTGATTACGCCGGAAGGGAAACCGGATAATTTCGACGCGGAAAATTATTACATCCGCGACGGGATTGTAGTGATTCCGAAGAATGCAACCATTCCCCCCGGTTTCTGGATCTGACCAGCGGGTCGCTCCCCCCGACAAGATGCGATTGGCCGCACAGCACAAAATGGCCGTGCCATAAAATTACTTCGCGGCAGCCTCGGATTCGAGGCCTAACGCCGGTCCGTCATGTTGGCGAACTGGCCTTGCGTTTCCCACTGCTCCTGTTTATTCCAGGGAATCTGGGATTCTTTTTTGGCATCAGGATCATCGACCAGTGCCACTTGCGGTTTCTGCGTCGCGCAAGCGACCAGAGCCATGCAGCCTGCCAATAGCAGGAAAGCGGAGATTGTTCGTTTAGGAATTTGAGCCAGCATAAATGACGGTATCACCTGGTTGCACCTGGACGCCACGCGCCAGGCTGTTTCCGAGAATATCACCAATAGCTGTCGCCGGTTCAACTGACGAAATGCGAATTTTTCCAATAATCGTGGTGTCGCGCAGCACTAACATTTCGGCATTAGGTTCTAACCCCTGGCGATTGCCGAGATTGAGCACGACGAAATTGTAGGCCTGATTCACCGCCAGCACGGTTCCGCGGACGGAAGGATGAAAACTCGGCGCGCGGCGCTGGACCATCACTTCCGGTCCGCGCGATTGTTCACGCGCCGGCCCCAGCCTTTCAGCGATGAAGGTTTTCTCATGTTCTGCGCCCTCCAATTGTTTTCGCGCATCATCAAGCTGGGCCTGTAGCTCTGCTGCCGAGGGCGCACCAGGATTTGGATTCGCCGAATTCTTGTTCATCTCGTAGATATGTTTCTGCAACTCCGCGATTTGGGCTTCGTTCGCCTGCAGCTTGCCTTGCAAATCCGATTTCTCGGTTTGTGTCTTCACCAGTTCCGCTTCCGCGCTGGCTATCCGACTCTCGTGTTCACTAACCTTCCCCAGTTCGCCGGCAATCTTCGTTTCCCGGTCCTTGATACTTTTTTCCGCAGTCTGGCGCTGGCGTTCGGTCGTTTCGCGCTGATTTTTGGCCGCCGCCACGTCGTCTCGCAACGCCTTGGCTTTCCCTCCATTCAAAACGCCAAACACGGCTGAAATGAGCAACAGGGATACCGAAATGGCTAGGAGCGGCTTCGGAGAATTCACGGGGCGGATTTACGGGAAGAACTTTTTACACGAAGAGAGGCCGAATTAGCAATACGGAAATGCGAAATTTACAGGATTATTGGGACATTCGATCTTGCGCGGATTCAGTGCGAAAGGCTCCCGGTTTGAGATTTCGCCAGCGGCGCTTTATGGCCGCAGGAAAGGCTTAAAACCCTGTCTGCCGCGCCGGAGATCCGAGCTCCGGCAAATTGGGGCAGTGCCCAATTCTTGCGCGCCTGTCCCGCCCGCCCTATAGATGGTACGCATGGGTCAACAACTTCGCAGACGCGCCAAAAGAAAACGTCGTAAAGCTTATCTCGAGCGCAAACGAGCCAAGCAAAAATCGATGCGGCGCGAGCCGACACGCGCCAAACCAAAGAAATCCGCGGCCTCACCATCGCCAGTTGCCACGGAATAAGCCTTCCGTGCGCGCACGCTATCTCATTGTCGATGGCCACAGCGCGATCTTCGGTTGGCCAGAAATGCAACAGCTGCACGCCCGTCGCTCCTCACTCGCACGCGATGCCCTCGTCAAAAAACTCCGGGATTACCAGGACTACACAGGCGTTCGCGTCGTCGTAGTTTTTGATGGCAAAGGCACTTCCGCTACCGAGCAATCCGAGCCGCACAGCGTGCAAATTTTTTATTCGCGGGCGGGCCAAACCGCAGACGCGATTATTGAACGGTTGGCCAGCAAATACGCTGAAAAATTTGATCTCACAGTCGCAACTTCTGATTTACTGGAGCGGGAAACGGCCAACGCGTGCGGGGCAGAATGTATCTCAATCGAGAACTTGCGCGCGCTGATTGACGAAGCGGTGCCGAACTAAGCTGCGCCCAATAATTCCCGCTGCAGTCGAGCGCGCCGTGCGTTGTAGCGCGCGGCTGCTAATACTCGTGCGAGGACGCAATACAGCTGTTCCATCGGCAAATTTTTACTCACGTATCCGTTCGCGCCGGCACGCATTGCCGCTCGCACTTGCGCCTCATTACAACCGTTCTCGGTAAAAACCACGATCGGCAGTCTGGAATCGATGGCCCGGAGAGATGCGATCAACGATGTTCCGTTAGTGTTCGGCAAATTGAGATCGACAACTACCACTTCGCATCGCTTTTCGCTGAGCCAATCGAGAGCTTTCTCCGCCTCCATAGTAGCATTAGAGGGATGTCCGCGCCTGCACAGGTAGGTGGCGAGGAATTCCGAAATGCTCGGATCATCATCGACGAGGAGGAATTCAGTGTCGGGCTGGGTGTTCTGCATTTTCTATAAATTCAATATTTACAATAGCAGCAACCTTGCCAGCTTTTCTCGAACCCAATCGCAGCGCAAGGTTCTACCGTTCAAGCTCTTGCTCCTCAACAATGATTAAACCTGAAGGGCGCAATTGTGCAGCTTCCCAACGCTCCCTGTTACCGGCTTCTCGCTTAGTCCTTCAACTTCGCTTCTATTTTTCTTATTCGCTCGAAAAACTCTCCTAATCGCCGCACCCAGGCCAACTGCACTTTCGCTTCTTTCAGCGGCACGGATGGGGTCGCCCACCAAACTCCTCCGTTGAGATTCTTCGAAACCCCAGTCTGCGCACCGATCATCGTGCCATCAGCAATTTCGATATGCCCAATGATTCCGGCTTGCCCCCCGATCATCACTCTCTTGCCGATGCGCACGCTCCCCGCGATCCCCGTTTGCGCGGCAATCACGGTATCCTTTCCGATTACGACGTTGTGGGCTACCTGCACCAGATTATCAATCTTCGCGCCGGCCTGAATCCAGGTGCGGCCAAAACGCGCTCGATCGATCGTCGTGTTCGCGCCGATCTCCACATCATCGTCGATTTGAACAATCCCAATCTGTGGCACTTTCTGCTGCCCCTCCGCCGTCATTTCGAACCCGAATCCGTCTGCCCCAATCACGGCGCCGCTGTGCAAAATCACTCGCGCCCCGAGACGGCAGCGCTCCCGGATTGTTACTCTCGGATAAATGATGCAACCGTCACCGATGACGACATCGTGCCCGATGTAACTTCCGGCGCCGATGACCGTACGTGATCCAATTCGCGCGCCGGCTTCGATTACCACCAACGGTTGAATGGAGATGTGATCGCCCAATTTCGCCCGCGGGTGAATGACTGCGCTGGGATGAATGCCCGGCGCGAATTTTATCGGGGGCGGCGCGAACTTGGTGACCACCTGCCCGAATGCTTTTGCCGGGTCTGGCGTCCGAATGACTGCTGCTTCGATTTGTTCGGAAAAATCACGCGGCACAATCACGGCTGCGGCGCGCGTTTTTCGCAGTTGCGCGAGGTAACGTGGATTATTGAAAAACGAGACCTCGTGGACGGTCGCCTCTGCCAAAGAAGCTGCGCCGGTGATTTTCGTTTCCGGATCGCCTTCGAGTTTTCCGCCGGATAATTTCGCAATCTGTTCCAGAGTGAGCGTCACGTTCTCTTTCTAGATTGCGGAGGCGCTTGTGCCAAGCGCCTACTGGAAGCCAGGCACGTTGCCGAAGAAAGGTGGCGCCCCGGCAATCACTTTTTGTCATTCCGAGCAAAGTCGAGGAATCTCGAAATAGATCCTTATAAAGCTAGAGATGTCTCGACTTCGCTCGACATGACAAAAAGCCTATTTCGTCACATTTGAGCGCAATTCCAGGCTGGAGGTCCGTATCATGCAAGGTCCAAGAATTGTAGGGCGATGAGGGTTAAGTAACTTGTCCACGTCACCACCTGCGGATAAACCCCGCTTAGCTATTCGATGCGTCGAAAATGCATTGAATGGATTTATCGAGCATAGCATTAAACTCAGCGTCAGATTGCTGAGCCGTCAGGCCTTCAACCAGCGCGCGGGAAAAGCTGGCGACCACGCCATGATTTTTGCGCAGACGATTGTTTGCTTCTTCCCGTGAATAGCCGCCGGAGAGCGCAACCACCCTCAGAACCCTGGGATGTTTGACAAACTCGGCGTAGAAGTTGTCCTGCTCCGGCAGCGTAAGCTTGAGCATGATGAATTGACCATCTGGCAATTGGTTGACTTTCTCGAGGATGGCTGCTTTGAGTAATTGCTCCGCCTTTCCCTTTTCGGGGCAGTGAATATCAATCTCCGGCTCGATGATGGGGACGAGGTTCGCGGAGATAATCTGCTGAGCGATTTCGAACTGCTGGATCACGATGTTCTTGGTACCTGCTTCGTCGGCTCGTTTGATAAATGAGCGCATTTTGGTTCCGAAGATCCGCTTGGCCCTGGCTTTGTCGAGGAGCGCGGCCAGCATCGGCATGGGCTTCATCAGCTGGACCCCGTCTTTCTCGGCGGCAAGGCCTTGGTCCACTTTCAGAAACGGCACGACCCGTTTCACGTTCCAAAGATAGTCCGCGGTGGGCTGCCCTTCGATTTCCCTGTCCATTGTGTTCTCGAACAGGATGGCGCCGATAATCCGCTCCCCGTTGAAGGCGGGACTAGTGATGATGCGGGTCCGCATCTGATGGACGATGGCGAACATCTCCTCATCGCTGGACCACGTATTCTCTTGAATTCCGTAAAGACGCAGGGCTTTCGGCGTGCTGCCGCCGCTTTGATCCAGCGCCGCAATGAAACCGGGACTGGTCTTAATTTTTTGCAATTGTTCTGCGTTAACGGCGATAGATTTCATGATGTCTCCTTAATTCTCGCTGGTAGTTAGTTTAACCAAGGTATTGGTTGGACTGCGCCCACGACGAACTTGCCGTCGGCGACCTTGTAAAGTTGAGCCGTCGTCACAATCATGCCCCAAAACTAAAACGGGAAAGCAAAAGCGAAAAGCAATTCTTCGCGGTCGACGTCACAGCAATCGACTCACTATAGTAGGTGGAGAGTCGAGCTCTCGCGAGGCCGACGTAGCACAGCCATCCTGGCTGTGGGCCAACCCCGAAAGCTTTCGGGGTTGTTTCTTCCATCCAAGTTGACCGTTACCAAATAAAAGTGAACGCGGCCTAAGCCGAATTACCTCAGATCCTTTTCCAGAAAATAAAGGTAAAGGATCGCCATCGCATCCGTTTCGCTATCCAAAGGGTTATCGTACTCTGCCGAAAGCTCGTAGCGATGATGGCGTTGAATCGGAATCCCTTCGATCGACTTGAACTCTTCGACGTAAGCAACGCCAACCCGGTCCGGCCAGTCCTGCGAATTCAACCGAAAGATGCTGGTCCCCGTCGTCAGATCACGCAATTCCATTCCTCTCGCGAATGGATGAACGTGCATCGTTGCATAATGAATCGTCGTGTCGAAAGGGAGATTCAGCTGCGGCGTAATCTCCGTCGTGTAGATGTGGTGACCTGGAGGGACGATCCAATGATTCATCAGGCCATCGCCGGGTTTGTTCGCATTCACTTCCCCTGACATGTTCACTTTCGACAATTCTGCGCATCCAGCTCCCATGTGCATTCCTGCTTTCGCCATACACGCAGGTCCCATCTTTGCCGAAACACCGTGAGGCTGCAGAACGTAGAGGGCGCGGCGGAAAAGCGCTTTCGTGGGTGCGCCGGGCTGATCGGCCGCTATCGTGTGCACCTTTGTCCGCATGCGAACGTTCACTACCTGATCTCTTTCGTTCAGATTTAAAGACATCGTCACGTAATCCAGTGCGGCGTCGGAAGGAATCGGCACGCCAAAGCCTGGCGGAAGCTCGATTGAGGGCCGGCCCGGTACCAGGGTGAACAGGCGCCAGTCGAGATGCGTCTTTCCGCCCAATTGTTGACTGTACTGAAGAGGGGTTCTGCCATGCTCGGCGAAAGTGAGATTGGAATGGCAGAAAAACTCCTGAGAAATCCGCTTTTGAGCCGTGGCATCGACAACTTCCGTCTCCAACCCAGTAACCCATAGCACCCTAGATTTCGCCCCCGTCGCGAGATGGATCCCACTCTGAATCGACCACGGACCTTCCATCGAGCGATAAATCTTATCCAGCCGATAGGGATCGGACACGAGCGTCTGCAAGCCATCGGCCTTGGCTTTCGCTTCTGGATCAGGCCGGGTTATTGAATAAACCGCGGGCACGACAAGGGCGCCCGCGATGGCGAGAAGAACGAAGGGTCGGCTCACTACTCCTGCTTCCTGGAGCACAGCATGTGCCGATTCTATTCGATCAGGTTGTGGCACAGCCTTCTGGCGGTGGGGCCAACGGGCACTTTGCCCGTGATCCCAGCGATGCAATTTTCAACCCCCGAAGAGCGCAAACAAAATTCCAACCGCCTTCGACTTTCGCTGGAGCCTCAAGGACACAGATACGGAATAAAGTTTCGTCTTCGCGTCCGACTATCCAAAGTAAGTCGAATGCGAGTTTTCAGCCTCACTTTGCTCGCGATGATAGCGTTCGCGGGTAATTCCCTCCTTTGCCGGCAGGCGCTGAAGCGAACTACGATTGACGCGGCTAGTTTTACTTTCATCCGCATTTTGTCTGGCGCTGTTACGCTTTGGCTTGTCGTGATGCTGCGCAAAGGAACCCGACCCAAGGCAGGGAACTGGGCGTCGGCGCTTGCGCTGTTTGCTTATGCCGCCGCTTTTTCATTTGCCTACATCTCTCTCTCCGCCGGCACCGGCGCGCTGCTTCTGTTCGGCGCGGTCCAAGCCACCATGATTATCTGGGGACTGAGCCAGGGAGAGCGGTTGCGGACGCGACAATGGCTTGGTCTTGCACTGGCCGTCGCTGGACTCGTCGCGTTGCTATTCCCGGGCCTCTCGGCTCCGCCAATCAACGGCGCGCTATTAATGTTATGCGCTGGAATCGCATGGGGATTCTATTCGCTGCGGGGTAAAGGTGCAGGTGATCCTGTGACCACGACGGCGGGTAATTTCTTGCGCGCCGTGGTCTTTGTTTCGTTGTTGAGCATCACCCTGTTGCCCTGGGCGAGGCTCGATCGCGCGGGCGTCGGGTATGCGGTACTCTCGGGGGCAATTGCTTCCGGAGTTGGCTATGTGATTTGGTACAGCGCTTTGCCAGGATTAAAAGCTGCCAGTGCCGCTACGGTGCAACTGAGCGTGCCGGTCCTCGCCGCCGCCGGTGGCATTTTATTTCTTGACGAGTCGATCACCGTGCGTTTTCTCCTCGCATCCATTGCCGTCCTCGGCGGAATTGCGCTCGTTGTTACAGAGAAAACGCAGGTCGTTCTGCCTAACTAAATTGACGCAACAAACCAGAACTGGACAAAGCAGCTCGTCATTACGCCACCGATGTCACTGAGCGCATTCGACGGCGTGAACCTGAACCGGCCGATCAAAGCCTTTGAGCGCGACTTCGCCCAGAGGACGAAATGCTAAGCCCTTCCCGATGCATAGTTCCGCTACCGCGGTCGATACCAGGATTTGGTCGGGTTGGGCGTGGGAACAAAGGCGTGCCGCGAGTTGGACGGTTGTTCCAAAGATGTCGTTGTTTTGTTCGACCGGTTCCCCGGCCGCGCCACCAATACGAACTTTGATGTGATGATCGTGTTCCTCTCGCTCACGCCGAGCCAACTCTCGCTGGATTTGCATTGCACAACGGACCGCGGCAGCGGCCGAAACAAAAGAGGCCATGATGCCATCGCCAGTGTGCTTAACTTCACGGCCCTTCGCCGCCGCTAAAGCGTCCCGCACGATGCGGTCGTGGACGCGTAGAAATTCCATCGCCATCTCGTCGCCTAATTTCTGCGTCAGCGAGGTCGAGTCGACGATGTCGGTAAACAGCACAGTTCGGATTCCGGGGTCGCGCGCGTCGGCTGCGCCACCCGGCAGCAGGGCTGCGCCTGCCGCATTTACTTCGCTGCCGCCGAGGAACAAATCGGCAACTTCAGGCTCAACTTGAATAATTTTTTCCGCGAGCTGGCCATGCGCTTCGCGATGGACCTGCATCGCGGCTTCGGCAGTTGGGGCCTCGCAAAGGCAAAAGATTTTGCCGGCGCTCTCATTCACCCAGTACCTGTGATAATGAACACCGTATTTTCCCTCGACCGCGACATCATGGGCGTGCGCCTTGGCCACTTCTTCGGCGGTGATTCCTCCCGGAATCTCGTGAATGTCCATGTAGGTTGGCATAGGACAGCTTTGAGCGGCGGCAACCTACCCTGACCTAAGCCGATACTCAACGTCGATCTTGGCCGGACGGCTCAATGTTTGGTAGACAACACAGTATCGTTCGGTTAGGCGAACCAGAGTAGCCAGTTGTTCTTCGCTCGCATCAGTATCGAGATCGAATTGCAATCGTATTTGCTGGAAACCGACCGGTACCTCCTTGGATACTCCCAGGGTGCCGCGAAAGTCGAGGTCGCCTTCGGCACGAACTGTTGCATCCCGTAACCGAATTCCGAGCGCGGTAGCGACCGCGTTCAAAGTAACACCAGCGCATCCGACCAATGCTTCGAGCAACATGTCGCCCGAGCATGCGCTGCGACCGTCGCCACCGGTAGCGGGATGGAGCCCGGCTTCGACCGCCGCTTTTCCGGTTTCTATCTTGCAGGTAACACCTTCACCAAGCCGTCCTTCGGCCCGGAGGGTGACTAGCGCGGTCTCTGGCTGCTGGCGATATCGCTCCTTCACCGGCGCTTGCAAAGACCTTAGTTCCTCCGCATTCATCTGTTCTTTTTAATCTGAGGCGGCCGTCTAGTTCCTAACCACAATAAGACGTCCTTTATCACAGATTTTCCCTCACCCCAACCCTCTCCCTAAGGGAGAGGTAGTTCCTTCTGCCCGGGGGGAGAAGGTTAGGCTGAGGGCCCTTCTCCAACAAGATGCTTCTGCGGCACGGCGACAGAGCGCCATGGCTACAGGACGAAAGATCAATTAGGAAACGGGTTCTAGGTAGCAACAACAGGGCGGCCCTTGCTCGGTTTAATGTTTTGGTTCACCCGAAAAAGATTATCGGGATCATATTTATTCTTAATCTCAACTAATCGCTGATAGTTATCTCCATAGGTCGCTTTCACCCGTTCTTCTCCTTCATCCATCATAAAGTTCACGTAAGCTCCGCCCGCAGAATATGGATGGAGCGCGTCCCAATAGCTTTTGGTCCAGGAAATAGTCTTGTCGTTGTTGGCCGGATCGGGATCAACCCCGACCATAACTTGGGTCCAGGTTGCATCGCGGTAATTCCAGGCCGTTTCGTTCTTGCCGACGCGCCCGGCCGCCCCATTGATTGGATAAAGATGCATGGTGGAATGCATTGATGGCAGCGCGTTGGCAAATTTAATGTGTTCGGCAATCGCTTCGTCGCTCAGTTTCCTGACAAAGTCCGCGCGCCAGTACCACTGCAAACCCGGCGGGTAAATTGCGTCGAACATGCTTTGCAACGCAGGCTGCGGCAGCGGCCCGACAAAATCGAGTGCGGCCTTCTTAAAAGCCCGAATCGGCTTAAATGTTTCTTCGCCCTGCGGTAAACCTCCTGTCCATGTCCAGATAACACCGCACATCTTTTTCAGATGAAGATGCTCCGGGAAGGGAGCTGCCGGCGGCACCGTCAGAAAAGCGAACCAACCATTGAGATCGTCAGGCGCCCTCGTAATTAGATCGCGATACCATTTCATCACTTCAGCTGTTTCGCTTAGCTCGTACAGCATCGGCCCGCCGTAAACGGTATCGATTGGATGCAACTTGAAAGTAAACGAAGTTATTATCCCGAAGTTTCCGCCGCCGCCGCGAATGGCCCAGAACAAATCAGAGTTCTCATCCGCATTCGCTTCGACAAAACTTCCATCAGCCAAGACCACATCGGCTGAGATTAGGTTGTCGATGGTAAGTCCGCATTTGCGGGTCAAATGTCCAATTCCTCCACCGAGAGTTAAGCCACCGACACCGGTCGTCGAAATAATTCCGCTGGGAGTGGCCAAGCCGAACGCATGAGTTGCATGATCGACATCGCCCCAGGTGCATCCGCCGCCTACAGTTGCCGTGCGCGCCGCCGGATCGACCCGGGTATATTTGATCGACCCGAGATCAATCACTAACCCATCATCGCAAATTCCAAGTCCACCACCGTTATGTCCTCCGCTACGGATGGCAAGAAGCAGCCCATGTTTTCTGGCAAAGTTTACTGAGCTGATCACATCCGCCACGTCGGCGCAGCGCGCAATTAGGCGCGGCTTCTTGTCGATCATCGCATTATAGACTTTGCGAGCATCATCGTAATCCGGGTCGTCCGGCTCGATCACGGGGCCTCTCAACTTTGCCTTCAGTTCTGCGATGGAATCTTCCTCAAGTGCTTTCTTCATGGAAGGCTCAATAAAGAGTTGGGCGAGCGCTATTCAAGCGAACATAATGGCAGAGCCTTGAGAAAGGGAGAGCGAAGGTCAGACAAGGAATCGAGGGATACGCGCCGTTGTGTCCCAAATATTGAGCGCGGACGGCGCGACGCCCTCCGCCGCTAGCCGCCGTTCGCAGTCGCGGGTAGCGCAATGCTAACGGCAGTTCCGCTCGCGCTGGTATCGATGTCAACGCGACCGTTGTGATCGAACACGGTTCGTTTGACGATCGGCAGACCCAATCCCATGCCGCGCGCTTTTGTTGTACAGAAAGGAGAGAAAACCTTCCCGCGCATTTCCGGCGCAATCCCATGTCCGTTGTCCTGCACCGTCACGAGCACCGCATTGGCGCGGCCACCTTCGTGAATCGGCTTGGCCGAAAGTGTAATCTTCGGTTTTTTCTGTTCGGTGACTGCTTCGGCCGCATTCGCGACCAAATGTGCCACCGCTTCGGCCAGCGCCCCTTCGTCGCCAAGAATCTTTGGTAGATTGGCGGGCAATTCTGTCTCCACCGCCACGTCGCCGTTGACCCGAAATTTGCTGCGCGCAAGCTCAAGCCCACGCTTTACCGGCGTGCGAATATCCAGCGGTCTCATTTTCAATTCCGCCGGATGAGCGAAAGAGTTGATCTGGGTGATAATCTTGTCGAGGCGATCGATTTCCTGAACAACGATCTGATTGAAATTTTTCCGGAACTCGGGATCATCGAATCGCTCAGGCAAAAGTTGCGCGAAAGTCTTAATCGCGACGAGTGGGTTGCGAATTTCGTGCGACATGCTCGCGGCTAAGTCGGTCCAAAAAGCGGCGCGATCGACCAGGTCTTGCTTTTGCCGCAAATTTTCTTCCGCGGTCAAATCGTGAATGACTGCGACGGCACCGAGGGGGGTGTGATGATCGAGCAGTCGCCGGGATTCGACCGAGAGGGAGCGGCGGGTGTTCGGTTCGATCCACTGTCGCGGCGGAAGGTTCGCCTTTGCCTCTAGAGTTTCCCGCAACATGGCGGCCAGCTTTCGGCCGACGGCTTCAACGGGACGGTTGAGAACTTCAGTAGCTTTGAGCCCGAGGATTGGTTCGGCGGGGGGATTAAACCAGCGAACGATACCGTCCTCGTCGATGGCGACGATGCCCGGCGGGATCGATTTCAGGAGCGTTTCCGCCAGGGTTTTTTGCAGCGTGACCTCTTCGTAGAGAAGCGCGTTCTCGAGAACGGTGGAAACATGCTCGGCCAGGATCATCAGGCCTTCGAGATCACCGTAATCAAATGGTAACCCGGTGATGCGGTGGCCGAAAAACAGCCAGCCGATGATTTCCCCGCGCGCGTAAAGAGGGACCATCACTTCGGCGCCAAAACTATCGAGGGCCCGACGCAAAAGTGGCCGCTGATTTTGCGCGGCAATATGCGCGAGGTTGGCCCGAGAAACGAGGTGCCCATGTAATTCAAACCAGCGGACCAGTGGATCGCGCTCGTGGTACTCGATCTCGTTAGTTTCCGGCAGACAACGCAGACCCGCACGCAGGCGATAGCGATCCCCCTGACGAATACGCGAAAAAATGCCAACGCGGGTCACGCCAGCAGCGTCCGCCACTCCTTCAACGATGCTGGCGAGCAATCCTTCGACATTATCGAGGCGCCGAAAGACACGAGGAAAACGCAGCAGCGGCAGGGACGGCGCGTGCGCACGCTCCAGCACCGGTTCGCTCCGGCGGGGCTGTTCCGCGGGAGGACCATAATGGGATTGTTCGCGCAGATCGCGGTTCTCCTGCATGATTTCTAAATGATCGAAGGCGCGTCCAACGAGAGTTTGAAAACGGTGACGATCGAGTTGCAAATCCTCCGCCGCATAAATGCCGGATTGCTCGGCCTCGCGCAGTGGCTCGGAGCGAAGGGCGCCCAGAGCGATGACGAGCGATTCCGACCAATCCTGTTCTAACTGCTCGAGCAAGTCGCGGCATTCTTTAGCTCGCAGATCCATTAAAATCACCGCCGGCGAATTCTGTTGCAGCGCGGCTTCCATCCGGTTGGGGTCAGTAACGTGGCGGACCAGTGCCATGGTTCGAAGAAAAGCTTTGACCCGCCGTGCCAGGTCACCGTCCTGGGTGTAAAGAATGCAAATGGAAGCGATCCTCATGCGGCCACCACTTCCTGATCAAAACGCACCAGCGGCAGAAAAATGTGAAAGGCCGTTCCCTTCGCTACCTCGCTTTCAACTTCGATCTGTCCACCATGTTCCTCAATTATTCCGTGTACCACAGAAAGGCCGAGACCGGTTCCGAAATCCTTTGTCGTGAAAAACGGATCGAACACCCGGGCAATATCTTCCTTTTTTATCCCCTCACCGGTATCGCGAATGGAAATGCATAGCGCTTCGTGCCGGTTCTCCGACTCCGGCAAAAGATGTGTCACGAGAGAATCACCGGTCCGGATTTCGGTCTCCACCGTGAGCTCGCCGCCGCGTTTCATCGCATCCATGGCATTAAGGAAAAAATTCAGAAAGACCTGCTCCATTTGATCTGAATCAGCCCGGATGGTATCAAGGCTTGCCTCCAACGTCCGGTTGAGTTTGATCTCCTTTTGATACAACCGATGTTGAACGAGTTGGAGCGTTTTCTCCAGTACTTCGTGCACGTGCATTGGCCGGAGCAATGGTTTTGCCGGGCGTGCGAACCGAAGCAACTGATTGACCAGCGAGTCGATCCGGTCAATCTCGTGCACGATCAGGCTGGAAAAGGTTTCGCGGAAATCAGACTCGTGGTAGCGCTCCGGAAGGAGCTGAGCGAAAGTCTTGATCGAAACCAGCGGGTTCTTAATCTCGTGTGCCATTCCGGCTGAGAGCGTCCCGAGGCTGGCGAGGCGATCGCTGCGACGAATTTGCAGCTCGAGCCGTTTCAGTGCGGTGATGTCGGTCACCACCATCAGCGCGCCCAGGAGTTCGCCCCCCTGACCACGAAAGGTTGCGCTGCTGGCGCGAGCAAATGTGCTTCCGGTCGCAGCGCGCAATTCAACTTCACGATCTTCCTGGCGCTCACCCGAAGTCAAAGTAGTCCGAATGATATCGCGCAATGGTGCCGGCAGATCGTCAACCGTTCGTTCTCCTCCGTTGCTATTTAAGCCGGCTATCTGCGCCGCTTCCTGGTTGAATACCGTAATATGGCCATCGGCATCGGCCGCTACTACTCCGGTAGTTAAATTCTGAAGTAATATTTCATTGTAGATGCGGGCGTTCTGGACTTCGGTGAACAGCACGGCGTTTTCAATTGCGACAGCAAGTTGACCGCATAACACCTGAAGCGCGCTCTGCTCGGTACTTCCATAAATGCGGCCGGAGAGCCTTGGTCCGAGAAGCATGATGCCAATGAGTTGTTCCCGTGAGAGAACCCCAACCGCGGCCGCAGCGCCGGCTGCTTCCAGCTGGCGGCGAATGGAAAAGGTGGTCACGGTGGCACGGACCCGATGAAGCTCTTCGAGGATGAGCGGTTCGTGATGAGTGGCCAACCATTGCACCAACGGCTCCTCCTCCTTGAATTGATCAACCGTCCCAGGTGAACTCGGATAGCTCTTTCGAAAAACTTTACGCTGCGCCAAGTAAATCGTTACGCTATCAGTGCCAACCGCTTCCCCGATCGTAGTCGCGAACCTACGCAACAAATCCGGCAAAGTAGTTACCGATTCCAGGATGACGGCAGCCTTGCTAACAGTAGCACGAAAATCGATTCCACGGCCACCGACAAAAAGACGGTCGGCTAGCGATTGAGAGAACCCACGCGCCGGCGCCATGGCGAAAGTGCAGACCAAAGCCGCGGCAATGTGAGCAAAAGTGTGATCAGCTGAATAAAAAAGAGAGGCTGTTACCTGGACTACCAGCCACCAAACCGCTCCGTAAAGGGCGAGCAAGTAGGTGGTGAGAACTCCATAAGATAGCGCGCGCCGCAGAAAAAGACCGACGTCCATGATCTTCCGCGTGGAAATCCCGTAGGCGATGATCAGTGTGAATAGTACGGCTCGAAGTGGCGCAAACCAAAACAACTGAGAGGGTGGAACGAAGAACCGTAATATCTGATAGGCGCCGAGAGTAAGAACCAGGATGGAGGTAGAGCCGAGTAAAAAGTAGCCGAGTTCCGATCGAATCCTACCGGAGCTATTCCTAAGATCGCGCAGAGAAGCGACAAGAAGAACAACCAAGGCACCTGTGAAAAAGTAAGCATAAAGATAGACGCCCCAGTCATAGATCGGCTGCGGGGCGGCTCCGGGTTGATTTGGGAAGCGTGCTCCCCTCACCAGAAGATCTGACTGACAGAAAATGATTGTGGCGAGCGCCAGGATGATCCATCCACAGGAGTGACGAATGAGATCTCGCCAGGTCGCGTCCGGCTTGACCGTCGAAAGCCGGAGGAAGTTTAACGCTAATAAAATCAGGACTGCGGCAGCAAATGCTACTCGCATGTTTGTGGCAACAAATGCTAGATCGTGGCTAGTCGAACCAAAGTACAGACTTGCCAGCCAGCAAATCATGGCGATCGACAGGATGAGGAAACTTTGGGTCGCCTTGCGATGGCGATTGGTGACGAAAACAGCGAACCCCACCGCCGCCTGGATCGCTAACGCCCCAAGAATCGGGACTTCTTGCCTATTCATTAGCAAAACACTCGATCCATCACCAACGAGCTGGCGCTCCCCCCAAGACCGCGCACATTCAGAAGCGCCTGGTGGACTTTGGCTTTGCGCGCGCGCAGCGGAACAACATCGAGATCGCAATCAGGATCGGCGGTCTGATAATTTGCCGTGGGAGGGATTAGTTGATCACGGATCGTCAGGGCACAGGCTGCAATTTGGAGTGGCCCTGCCGCGGCCAGCGGATTCCCAGTGATGCCTTTGATGGAGCTAATCGGAATGGAATAGGCGTGGCGGCCAAACACCTCTTTGATAAATCGAATCTCGGCTGCGTCTAATATCGGATCTCCAGGTCCATAGGCCGATATGTAATCGATTTGGCTCTTTTCGCAGCCCGCGTTTGCCAATGCCAGCTCCATTGAGCTGCGCAGTCCGGATCCATACTGAGCCGGCTCCAGATCGCGTTGGGCCGCATAACCAGTTAGTTCGAGGTAAATACGTGCTCCTCGCGCTTCCGCTCGTTCGAGATTTTCAAGCACGAACATTCCAGCACCTTCTGCCAGGACGCCGGATTCCCGGTTTAAATCGAACGGTTTACTTGCACTTTCCGGATTTCCATTGTGCGGGATCGTTAGACCGCTAGCTACAAAAGCCGCCACCGTGTGAGGAGTTATGGGCGCATCCGTCCCGCCGGCGATGGCCAGGTCTGCTTCTCCCGTGCGAATTGTCATGGCCGCGCTGGCAACAGCATCTAAGCCAGATGGACAGGCCGATGAGACTGTCGCCGCATGCGCACGTACGCCGATTCGATCCGCAATAACATTGGCAGCTGCCTGCGGCTTCAATGCAGAAATGGCCGTTGGCGACATACCGTGAAAACCGTGCCGGTCGAAATCGCTAATTGAGCGTTCGATAATGTCCATCGCACTGGTGCTCACTCCAACGACAACCGGAGTGGGGCTCGGTAAATCTGCGTCATTAATCTCCAAGCCCGCGTCTTTGAGTGCCATCATCGTCGCGGCATAGGCGAACTGCGTGTGACGTGCCATTCGCTTCGGCTTGAGTTCTGGCTCGATATATTCAGATGGATTAAAATTCTTCACTTCCCCGGCGATTTGGCTTTTCAAATTGCTGGCATCAAAAAGAGTGATCCGTCCAATGCCGCTACGCCCGTTGAGCAAAGAATCCCAGAAAGCTTCCAGCCCGATTCCGTTTGGTGCGAGCACCCCCATCCCGGTAATAACGACGCGGTTTCGCTTAACCATGATGCGACTCCGCAGAGGAGAAATCCCCTCGTTCTACCTGAGGTGATTTCTGAACAAGCTTACGGTTGAAAACGGGCGAGCCTCCGGCGTCCATCAAAAAGCCAAATTCTAATGTCCCCACTAAATGCAGTCATTATATTTTCCATCCACCCTGCCCCAGCGAACTTATTCACAAATTTTCACTTATTCACAAGATCGATCTTGCATGCCGCTCATTTTTGTTTCACCCTCGGCCAAGCCCCGCAGCTCTTTTAGCCCGATAATTCACATGGAACACGGCACGGCCCTAGCTCTAATCCGCTCATAGTGCACATCTCTGCATCGCCTGATCCCGCCAAGGTCCTGATTATCGATGATGAAATCGGGCCACGCGAAAGCCTGCGCATGCTGCTCAAGCCGAGCTATCAGGTCCACACTGCGGAAAACGTCGAGACCGGCTTGCAGCTCCTACAAGAAAAGCGCCCCGATACGATCGTGATGGATATTCGCATGCCCGGAATGAACGGGATTGATGGCCTGCGCAAAATCCGCGAAATCGATCCCCATCTTTCCGTGATAATGTTCACGGGCTTCGGCGCGCTCGAGACCGCCCAGGAAGCGCTCCGGCTCGGCGCTAACGATTACATCAATAAACCTTTTGACGCCGTGCAAATGCGCGAAGTGATCGGCCGGAACGTCGAGCGGACCCGTTTGCAGCGGCAAAGCGAGGTGACCGGACGCGAACTGCACGAACTGAACGAGCGACTTCGCAACGAGCTCGCGCAAAAAGAACGACTCGCGTCTCTCGGTCAGGCGTCCGCTGAATTTGTCCACGATCTGAGTAATCCACTCACCATCGTCTGGGGTTATGTTCAAATTTTGGCCAAGAAGTTGGAACAATCCGGTGACGGGAATAACGGCGATCGAAACACGAGCTCACCTAGAGAATTGCATATTATCGAACAAAATGTGCGCCTTTGCCGTGAACTTCTCACGATGTGGCAAAGCTATGGCAGGGTCGGCGCATCCAAACCGAAGCCAGTCTCGATGTCCAGCATCGTCCAGGATGTCAGCAGGAGCGTCACCGGCATGGCCTCGCAAAACGGTGTCCAACTGGACTGCGAAATTGCCGAGGAAGAATTGATAGTCCTCGGCGATCCGACGCAGCTGACGCGTGCGTTGCAGAATGTCATTGTGAATGCCATCCAGGCTGCGACCGAGAAGCATGGCAAGGTGGTTGTGAATTGCCAGGAAAAGGACCTTTACGCTGATATCCAGGTGCGAGACACCGGATACGGAATTGCTGAAGACGAAATTGGGAAAATCTTCGAACCCTATTTCACGACCAAACAGGGGAAAAACGGCACCGGCCTCGGGCTCTACATTACAAAAAAAGTGATCGACGACCACAACGGATCGATCGAGGTGGCCAGCACCCTGGGAGTCGGAACCACTTTCACCCTGCGGCTGCCGCTGCACGATAAGTAAGCTGCGGTTTCACTTGTCAGGTCGCGGCAGTTTCGTTTTGCTGCGAGCGTGTCGTCTGCCTATCGAATCGCTTCGCCGTTTTTAATTCGGCTCGCCGGCGTTCCATTTGATGTTCTTGAGGAGCTGGCGACGCCAAACGTTTTCGCCGCCGCGCGCGATCTGCGTGCGCGGGAAAACGAGCTCCATCAGGTCAAAAATACAGCTCTGGAATTTGTCACTCGACGAGATAGCGGCCTTAGCTCTGAAGAGTTCGCAGCTTGGCGCATCGCCATTCGTCGCGACAAAATTCCCGAGCAGAAAATTCCGCAACAGCTCCAAGAATACTCGCGGGTCGCGACGGCCGCCAGGCAAGCACGTTCGCAACTGGAACATCAGCTTGAAGAGGAATTGACCGGAGCGCGCCGGGCCCTGCTGCAAATCAGCCAGCGAATTCTTCCGCGCTATCTCGTCTTCGGCTCGGGCGATGTTCATCACCTGATCGATCACTCCGGCGGCGA
>Ga0137415_10001734_pt1 | contig 21646 bp, 15 predicted proteins | sample CZODoug3_1_1_16f_FD_183082 | JGI IMG/M metagenome (GOLD analysis project Ga0137415, IMG submission 183082) | Vadose zone soil fungal communities from Angelo Coast Range Reserve, California, USA - CZODoug3_1_1_16fungal (Hybrid Assembly) | ecosystem: Environmental > Terrestrial > Soil > Vadose...
CGTTCCCTCCGGTCACTTCGCTCAGGATGACATCTTTATTTTTGATGCGAACTTTAGAAACAGGACATTTACTTCTGAACTCGATACCCTGTTCCTATGTCCAAGCTTTCGCACTTTGATGATGCCGGCAATGCCCACATGGTGGATGTGAGCGGCAAAGCAGCCACTAAGCGTGAGGCTCAGGCTTCGGCTTTTGTTGCGCTGTCGGCGGAGGTGCTGGCGGCTCTACCGCAGAATCCTAAGGGCAATCCGTTGGAAGTGGCGCGCTTCGCCGGTATTCAGGCTGCTAAGCGGACGTCTGAGCTCATTCCCATGTGTCATCCTCTGCCGTTGAGCTTCGTGGATGTGCAGGCCGAAGTTGTCGACGGCGGGATTGCAATCCGCAGCATTGCGGCTACGACTGGTCCTACAGGAGTTGAGATGGAGGCGCTCACTGCGGTGTCGGTTGCAGCGCTTACTGTCTATGACATGTGCAAGGCGCTGGATAAGGGCATTGTGATTCGCGAGATTGTTCTTGAGAAGAAGACGGGTGGTAAGAGCGGTGATTATGCGCGTCTGAAGCAGTGAAAATGAGCACGCTCCGCGTGGTCTGATTCTACCCACACTTCATCCGCCTGCGGCGGACGGAGTATGGGGCACCCGGTAGCTGTTCAAGACGTCTTCATTCTGCGGTGGCTAGATAGACGCCGAACCAGTTTTTAGGATCGGTCCATTGCTGTACTATCTGGAACCCGGCTCGCTCCATCATCGACAAAATTTTGGCATCCGTGAATTTATAGCTATTCTCGGTATGGATGGTTTCTCCGCGGCTGAGTTTTACTTCGAGGTCGAGCGCGGGAATGAAGATGTATTGTCCGATGAGGCTTTCTAGGTGCATCTCGATGCGCGCGTGCTCTTCATTCCAGCGGGCGCGGTGGCGGAAGAGGCGCAGGTTGAAGTTGGCTCCGAGTTCACGGTTGATGCGCGACAGGATGTTTTTGTTGAAGGCTGCCGTGACTCCGGCAGCATCGTCGTAGGCGTTGAGAAGAATTTCGCGAGGCTTCACCAGGTCGGCACCGAGGAGGAGCAGGTCGCCAGGAGAAAGTTGGCGGCGTACCTCGCGCAAAAGCTGCGTGGCCTCGGGTGGTTCAAAGTTGCCGATGCTGGAGCCGATGTAGAGCACCATGCGGCGCTGGCCTTCCGCGTGGATCTTGCCCAGGCCGTCGGTGTAGTCGGCTACGCGCGGCTCGACAATTACGCCGGGGATTTCGGATTCGATACGGCGTTTCGCTTCGTTCAACGCAGATTCGGAGACGTCGATGGCGTGATAGACGATCTGCCCGTAGCGGCGGACTGCGGCCTTCAATAACAGGCCTGTCTTAGCGGCTGTGCCTGCTCCCAATTCGATCATCATGGGGCGGTGGCCGTTGGCTTCGGCTACGATCTCATCCGCACGCTGCGAGAAGATCTCACGCTCTGTGCGCGTCAGATAGTATTCCGGCAGCTCCGTGATGGCTTCGAAAAGGCGCGAGCCTTCTTCGTCATAGAAAAGCCACGGGGAAAGTGTTTTGGGGCGCGCGGTAAGGCCGCGATAGACTTCCGAACCGAGCGGTGTTTGCGCCGCCGGTGATAGCTGCAGAACAGGAGAACGAAGTGACATAGAAAAAGGGCCCTAAATGTTTAGATATTGGCCAAACGCATGCCAGCAAATTGCCAACGGGTTGAGGGGGAGAAAAAATTCCTATATGTTGCGCGGATATGCGATGCGGGGGTGACTGCCGATCCGCCACGTAACACCATCTGATTGCTCATGAATTTGCCGTTGTATTCACCGAGTGCTCCTGGCAAAGCTTGAAAACCTGGGTAGCCGAGATACGCGCTGGCTGTCCATTCCCATACATCGCCAAACATCTGTTGAAGACCTTCTTCTCTATTCGACGCGGGTGTGGGGTGCAACGCTCCGCTTTCGAGGAGATTTCCGTTTATTTCAAGATTGTTCGCAGCAACTTCCCATTCGGCTTCTGTAGGCAGGCGCTTTCCTGACCAGCGGGCGAAGGCTTCGGCCTCGAAGTAGCTGATGTGGCAGACGGGAGTGTTCGCCATTTCCGATATCGGCATGTTGCCGCGCAGGGTGAATATCTGCCAGTCTTCGCCGGGCTGGCTGTGCCAATAGAGCGGCGCGGACCATTTCTCGGATTGGACAGCGTTCCAACCTTCGGAGAGCCATAGCTCGGGGCGCGTGTAGCCATTGTCTTCAATGAATGCGAGGAATTCGGCGCACGTGACCAGGCGCGATGCGAGTTGGAAGGGATTCAGAAACTGCTTGTGGCGCGGTTGTTCGTTGTCGAAGGAAAAGCCTTTGCCGCTGTGTCCTATTTCTACGAGGCCGCCTTCGAAGCTTATCCATTCCGCTGGGGGGCTTTGTGTGTCAGTAACCGGGAGTTTTCCGGGCTTGTAGGCCGGGTGCAGAGGATTGCTCCAGAAGGCGTGTTTTATGTCGTAGGCGAGCAGCTCCTGATGTTGCTGCTCGTGGTGCAGGCCGAGGATAAGGCGGGTTTCGGCTTCTTCGGGCATGCCCTGGTCGATGAGGTCCTGCATGGCGGTTTCGACGTGGTGGCGGTAGTCGAGAATTTCGCGCAATGCGGGTCTGGAAAAAGAGGCTCGCAGCTTCTTCTCGGGCTGGCTGGAGACGGCGTTGTAATAGCTATTGAAGAGCCAGATGAAGTCAGGATTAAAAGGGCGGTAGCTGGGGAGGAATGGGTGCAGGATGAACGTCTCGAAGAACCATGTGGTGTGCGCCAGGTGCCACTTGGCGGGGCTGGCCTCGGGACACGATTGCACCATCATGTCTTCCGGCGTGAGCGGCTCACAGAGCTTCTCGGTCTGCTGCCGCACACTACAAAATTGTTGCAACTGCTCGGCTGTAAGCACAGGCATCGTGGATTCCCTCATGTATTAGAGAGCGGTCACGGCTTTACGTTGCATACAAAGATTAGCATTTGGCGGAATTTAGCAGGGAAAGAAAACCATCCCTCAGCGGCTAAAGCCGCACAGATTTTATGGATGTTAGGGCCCGACTTTAGTCGGGCCCTAATCAGAACCGAGCTTTTTCCACATACCGTAAAGGTATGCCCTGATACAAGCCTATCTGGGGCAAATTCCCGCCTTACGGCATGCTATGCACCCTGGAGCCTGAAAACCTCGTCCAAAAAGTCGTATTGCGTCTTTGAAATTGGCCGTTCCGTCTATTTGGCAGCCTGAACCGGGGAAAGCGAGGATACGTATCTCATGATGCGAAAGATTGAAATCACGATGAAAACTCCTTTGTCCCTTCTCAGGCTGTTTGCTCTCCTTCCGGTGCTCCTGTGGGTAACTGTGATGTCTGGATTTGCTCAGGAGGGACCAGCGCCAGACTTGCGGGGGCTATTTGGCCCCGGTCATGGCGTGCGTGGCACGGTCAGCGCGATCTCCGGGGGCGAGATCACGGTCAAGACCGAACAAGGGGATGTCTACAAGATTGAGACTGGGCCGAATACACATTTCCGCAAAGACCGGCAGGAGAGCAAGATCTCGGATGTTCACCCTGGCGATGTGGTGATTGCGGCCGGCGATCAGGATGAGAAGGCGAAGACCGTTGGCGCGATCTTTGTGATTGTGCTCGATAAGGCGCAGTTCGAAAAGGCTAAGGCCGATTTTGGCAAGACCTGGACGGCGGGCAGTGTGCAGTCGATTCAGGATCTCGAGATCACGATCAAGCGGCCCGATAATGTCACGCAAGTTGTGGTGGTGGATGAGAATACCTCGTTCAAGAAGCGGCGCGACAGCATCACGCTTGCCGATATCAAAACAGGCGACAGCATTTCTGCACGTGGATCATTGCAAAACGGTAAATTTCTTGCCACGGTGTTGAGTGTGGCAGAACCGGGGCAGAAGCGTGGTCCCGGAATGGGACCGGGAGGCGGGCCTGGACCTGAAAACGATCATGCTCCAGCCGCGCCGCCCCAAAACTGATAAAACTTGAGGTCGAATTTGCGCCGTTTGATTCCAATTGCGGTTGTGCTGGCACTTCTGCCTTTCTCGAAGACGATGGCGGCCCAAGAGGCTGCTCCGTTGCAAGCCACTCCTGCAGCTGCGGCGCAAACGGGCGGCACGATTCATGGAAGCGTGAAGGCGGGCCAGATTCCGCTGCCAGGCGTAAGCGTTACTGCGACCAATACCCTCACTGGAAAGAAATACAGTACGACTACCGATATCCAGGGCAGCTACAGCATGACCATTCCGCAGAATGGCCGCTATGTGCTGCGCACTGACCTGGCAGCTTTCGCCGCTGAAACAAAAGAGGCGCTGCTGAATGCCACGGCTCACGACCAAGCCGTGGACTTTGCTTTGGTGCTTGCTTCGCGCGCGGCGCAGCAAGAGCAAACGACGCAGCGTGCTGCAACACGGCAGTATGGCGGAACGGGTGCGCAGAACCTTTCCTTGCTGGGAGCTGCTGCGGATTTGATTCAGGCTGGTTCAGGAGGAGGATCGGAAAACTCTGGTACGCAGTTGCCGTCGTTGGCGGGAAACTCCGATTTTTCAAACGAGTCGGTTGCGGTGAATGGACAAGCTGGGACGACCAATCCTTTTGCCGGGATTAACTTCGACCAGATACGACAGAATGCGGAGCTTGAGCAGTCTTTAGGCAGTGGACAAAGCGGACAAAGTGGGCAAGGCGGACCGGGTGGCGGTGGAGGACCGGGCGGAGGAGGATTCGGCGGTGGTGTTTTTGTTGGAGGCGGAGGAGGCCGTGGAGGTGGACGGATGAACTTCCGCAACTTTAAGCCGAATCAACCGCATGGAGCTTTTTTCTGGTCGGGCGGCAATGGCGCGTTGAATGCGACGAACTTTCCGATCCGGAGTCAGGAGCTTGAACAGCCGAGCTATGCGCAGAACGAATTCGGGCTCACGTTCATGGGCGCTCCGTATATTCCGCACCTGATACAGAACGATAAGAAAGACATTATCTTCTTTACGCTTTCCGGCCAGCGGTCGTCGCAGCCTTTCGATCAATATGGGACTGTGCCTACGGCTGCGGAACGTGGTGGCGATTTGTCGTCGTTGGCAACGCAGAGCGGTAGTGCAATTACGATCTACGATCCCAAGACTGGGCAGCCGTTTGCGGGGAATCAGATTCCTTCGGAGAGGATTGCTACGCAGGCCACGGCTCTGCTGAATTATTTTCCGCTGCCGAACTTGCCTGGCACTACGCAGAATTACCGGCGACTTACTTCAACGCAGTCGAACACTACCAAGGTGGGGCTACGGTTTATTCATAATTTTGGAAGCAGCGCAGGCGGCTCTCCTGTGGTGGGGATGATCCGGCAGATTATGGGTCAGGGCGGGCCTGGGCTTCGGCAAAGTATCAGCTTGAATTACAACTATAGCCACGCCGCAGCGGATGAGTTGAACCTCTTTCCTGACCTGGGCGGCAAACAGCAGACACATCAGGACTCGCTGCAACTTTCCTACACACTTGGCAAAAATAAGCTGACGAATAACTTTTCGCTGGGATGGAATCGCAGCAATACGGAACTGAAGAACTACTTCACCAACACAACAAATGTCGCTAGCCAGATCGGGTTGAGCGGGCTGCCGTCGAATCCGCTACTGTATGGCTTGCCAAACGTGACGATGAATCAGTTCACTGGGCTGAGCCAGCAGCAACCGAACTTTCAGACGAACCAGACTATTTCTATCACTGAGTCCAGTTCGTGGATTCACAAGAAACATAACTTCCGCTTTGGCGGTGATTTCCGGCGCGTACATCTGGACTTACTTGGTCAGACTAACTCTACGGGCACTTATACTTTTACTGGGTTGTTTACACAGGAACCAGGATCAAGCACAGATATAACTACTGGAACGGCCACTTCGGGCTCGTCGCTTGCCGATCTACTGCTGGGATTTCCGCAGCAGACAACCATTCAAGCTCCGTATCAGAAGGCTTATCTACGAGAGAACACTTACGATCTGTTTGCTCAGGATAGCTGGCAGGCGTTGCCGAATCTTACTTTGCTGATTGGGTTGCGTTATGAATACTTCTCGCCGTACTCGGAGAAGGACGATCGGATGGCTACACTGGATACCAGTAGCGACTTCACGTCGGTTGCCACTGTGCTGCCAAACGGTATTGGTCCCATTACTCAAGAGAAGTATCCGCGCACATTGATTTATCCGGAGAAGAATAACTTCTCGCCGCGCATTGGTTTTGCTTGGCGTGCCATGCGTGACACGGTGGTTCGTGGCGGTTATGGAATTAACTTTGCGAATGGGCAGTATGTAAAGTTCGTTCAGGACTTTGCGTTCCAGCCTCCGTTTGCCAATGTGCAGACGAACCAAGCGACCACCATCGACTCAGGTATCACGCTGGCCGATGGATTCTTTTCTTCGCAGCTGAATGGCAACTATGCGGTGAACAAGAATTATCGCTTGCCCTATGTGCAGGTGTGGAATTTGAATGTGCAGCGCACGATTCCGGGCGGGATTGTTTTGAATGTGGGCTACAACGGCTCTAAAGGCACACGGCTGGATATTGTGACTGCGCCGGGACGCTCGGCTACCACATCGTTGAGCGGTGTTTATTACGACTATGAGGATTCGGTTGCATTTTCAAATTTCAATGCATTGACTGTCAGCGCTCGCAAACGGATGCGTGGCGGCATTGGCATGGGCGCAGCTTATACCTATTCGCACTCGATCGATAATGCTAGTTCGATTGGCGGCAATGGCGGAACGGGTACCGTTGTTGCGCAAAACTGGCAGAACCTGCTGGCGGAAGAGTCGAACTCAAGTTTCGATGTGCGGCATAAGGTGAATGGGAACTTTGTCTATGAGCTTCCCTTCGGGCCGGATACACACACATTCACGACGGGATGGGCTGGGCATGCCTTGAGTGGGATATCGGTCTCGGGCGATTTTGATTTCGCCACCGGTTCACCGCTTACGCCGCACTACCAGGCGAGCATTGCCGATGTGGCTCGCGGCAGTACGGGATCGTTGCGGCCAGATCGCGTTGTGGGGTCGTCGCTGACTGCTGGCGGAGGTTCGTTGCGCAACTGGTTCAACCAGGATGCGTTTGTTACACCGGCGAATACTTACGGGACTGCTTCTCGGTATTCGATTGCTGGGCCTGGGACTGTTTCTGTGGACGCCTCGCTGTCGAAGACGATCCGCTTTGCGGATACTCGTACATTTGAAGTACGGGCTACAGCCAGCAATGTGTTCAATACCGTTCAATACTCCGGCGTAGATACAACGCTTGGCTCTGCAACATTTGGGCAGGTCACTTCGGCTGCTGCGATGCGTCAATTCACCTTCAACGCGCGGTTCCGTTATTAGGAGACTATTGATGAACACTAAATTCGGTCTCCGCAGATTAGGTTCGATTGCATTGGCGCTCTTTGCAACGATGCCTGGCTTCGCGCAGCAACAGGATCAACCGCAGCAGAGCCAGCAAGGGACTTTCACACTGAAGGTGAACAGCGACCTGGTGCTGACGAATATCGTTGTGCGCGATAAAAAGACCGGCGAGGTTGTCCGCGGGTTAACTGCGAAGGATTTCACCGTTCAGGAGAATGGCAAGCCGCAACAAGTTATCAGTTTCGATTTTGAGACTGTGGATCAAGCTACTCCGCTGGATGAGGCGACGATCAACGCGAAGGCTCCGAATGGAATCATGGGAGCGAAGAACGGCACTGCAACTGCGGAAGAGTTGCGCAATCACCGGCTGATCGTTCTGTTCTTCGACATTACGTCGATGCAGCCAGAGGACCTGGAACGTGCGCAGGATGCGGCGCGCAACTATATCAACAAGCAGATGCAGCCGGCGGATCTGGTTGCGGCTGTGTCGCTGGATACTTCGCTCTCGATGGACCAGGACTTTACGGCGAATAAAGCTTTGCTGCTGAAGGCGGTGAACAGCTACTCCGGCACAGACAGCTCGGGATATCAGGCAGGCGCTACCAGCACGACGAATCAGACGGAAGACGCGAGCTCATTCACGGCGGACGAAAGCGAATACAACGACATCAATACGGACCGCGAACTGTTTGCCATTCACGATATTTCGCGGTCGCTGGCGTATATCACGCAGAAGAAATCGATGTTGTACTTCTCTGGCGGCATTCAGCGCAATGGCATTGAGAATCAGGCCTCGCTGCGGTCGGCTATCAATGCGGCGGTGCGTTCGAATCTTTCGATCTATGCGGTAGACACGCGTGGCTTGCAAGCCATCTCGCCGCTGGGCGACGCCTCGACTGGAAGCCTGCGCGGATCGGGTGGCTATAACGGAGTTGCGCTTCAAAACAACTTTGACAGCAACTTCAACACGCAGGAGGTGATGGACACGCTTTCGGCAGACACGGGCGGCAAGGCGTTCTTTGATTCGAATGATTTCTCGCCTGCCTTCACGCGCATTCAGCGTGATACGTCAGCTTATTATGTGCTTGGTTTCCGCTCTACAGATGCTCGTCGCGATGGACGCTATCGCCGGCTAAGTATCAAGATCAATCGCAGCGATGTGAAGCTTGAGTACCGAGCGGGATATTACGCACCTGCTGATTTCCAGCACTCTAACAAGGACGACCGTGAGCGCGAACTAGAAGAGCAACTTGCCAGCGATCTGCCGGCGACCGACGTTGCTGTGTACTTGCAGGCGCTTTACTTCCGCCTGGATTCGGTTCGTTACTATGTACCTGTCTCGCTGGTTGTTCCGGGCTCGCAGATTCCGTTTGTGAAGGGTGGGGATCGCGACAAGGCGACGCTCGACATTATTGGATCGGTAAAAGATGCAGCCGGTCATGATATTGGCGATGCGCGCGATACGGTGAAGCTGGCGATTGACCAATCACAACAAGTACGGCAGAAGAATATTCAATACTCGACAGGATTCACGCTGCCGATTGGCAAATATCACTTGAAGTTTGTTGTGCGCGAGAACGAGACCGGGCGCATGGGTTCGTTCGAGACAGATATCAATGTGCCGGACCTTCGCAAGGCTCCGCTGAAGATGAGCTCGGTTGTGCTGGCGAGCCAGCGCATGCCTGCGGGTAAGAAAGCAGATAGCCCGCTGGTACGCGATGGCATGCAACTGGTGCCGAATCTGCCGCATGTCTTCAGGCAGGACCAACATCTTTATTTGCTCTACGAGGTCTATGACCCTTCGCACTCCGCCCCCGAGAATGGGAAGGATAATGGAGGCAAGGCATCTGGGAAATCGCCGGCGGCGCCGGTCAAGCTGCTTACCAGCATTGAGTTCCTGAATGGAAGCACCAAGGCCTTTGAAACACCGCTGGTTGAAGCTACTGCGCTCAATACCCCTACGCGGGGAGCGGTAGCATTCCAGTTTGATGTACCACTTGCGGATTTGAAACCTGGGCTATATGTCTGCCAGATCAATGTGATCGATGATGCCGGCGGCACATTCAGCTTTCCACGCACGGCGGTGCTTATTCGCGATGCCGTGCAACAGGTGGCTACGCCTGCGCAACCTGCGCCTCCCGGCAAGTAGGCTCTGGCTTTCAGGACTAGGAGTGTCTAATGAATCGATTGGAAAAAGTCCGGGGCTAAAGGCCCCATTGATTTGGCCTCTTATTCCCCGGTCTAAAGACCGGGCTTCTACCCAAAACTCTTTATTCCCGATTCGTCAGATACTGCCTAAGAGTCTTGCCGCCGCATAAAAACTATGCGGGGAATCAATAAGTCCAACACTTATACCCGATGCAAGGCTTACCTACCCGCAGAAATGCTCTTTTTGCTCAGCTTCTTAAACCTATCTACTATCAATCATTTAGTTGAGCTAGTTACCGATGAACGATATCTTTTCCCATACTTATGTAATCTCCATTGTTACTTTATCGCGGGCAATTCTACCTAAAGGCATTATTGGCGCTTGTCTTTCCCTTCGCTAGATTGAGGATGTTGCCAAGCAGCCAGACAAGATAAAGCTACCGCCCAAACCGCTTGCACAGGCTGCAAGCTGTCTTCACAAATCTAAATTTTTCAATTGGAGATTCTGCTTCCGCAGGCAGGACTGTAGGTTTCACCGCTACAGCCGATATCGGAAGTGTATTCGAGACGAGAAGGTCTCGATCAGATCAGGAATAGACCATGAAAAAACTTGCAGTCTTTGTTTGTTCCCTCTTTTGCATGTTTGCTCAGACGAGCTTTGCCGCAACACGTAATGCAGCCATTCTTGGGGCTGCAGCGGCTCTTCAGCAGGCGCAGGATGGAGATACCGTCCTGTTCCCGGCAGGAACTTATTCCGCTCCGGTGGGCACTACTTATCTCATCACCAAGAACATTACAGTCACGGGCCCTACGACGGGCACGGCAACCTTGGTCAATATGCGGCTCTTTTTCTATACGCCAAAAGTGAAGATGTCGAATCTGACGCTTACTGAAAAAGACTGCTATTCCAATGAGCAGAACTTAAAACCCTGCCAACCAGCTACACCGTTGATTGTTTTAGGAGCTAAGGGATATCCCATTCAAGGCGCCACATTGACGGGTTTGAAACTGAACTTCACGCGGGCCTATACAGGCATTGCTCTGGGCTACGATGTAGCCGACAACATCACCATGTCCAATATTCAGATAAGCGATGGCGACATGAGCGGCATCACGATCTACCAGGGACAAAATATCAACCTGAGTGGAATCAGCATTACCGGGAGTTCCACGACATGGGTGGATGACGGTATTGCGATTACCAGCTATCTGGGTCCGGTCAGCAATCTCACTGTGACGCTCAGCGAGGCGACATACACAGCCGACCTGATCGGTTTTGGCGCCGAGATGAAGTATCCGATGAGCTCCGTCACGATCGAGAACTCTTCCTGCTCGCATGTCTGGTATTGTCTGCTGAACAAAACTAACATCGGCAGCCAGCAGGGCCAGGCGAATCAGGCAGACATCAATGGGTTCACGGTTTCAAATCTTCGCTCAAAGTGACAGCACTAACCTACGGCATGCGTAAGTTCTCCTCCATGCGCTTGCCATATATGAAAGAACTCCAAGAACGCGTCTGCCAACATAGGACGGGCCACAAAGTGGCCCTGCACCTCATCGCATTGGCTGTTCTTTACATGAGCGAATTGCCTTGCAGTTTCTACACCTTCCGCGACCGTGGGAATCTCTAGCTTCTTAGCAAAGGAGACGATCGCTTCCAGCACCTTGACACGGCTATTTGCATGCTGAATGAAAGATTGATCGATCTTCAACCTTTCGATGGGAAAACGATAGAGATAGTTCATGTTCGAATAGCCGATACCGAAATCATCGATCGCAAGATGAACCCCGGTATCGCGCAGTCGACGCAGGTTTGCATGGGTGCTCGTGGAATCGCGCATAAGGATTCGTTCGGTAATCTCCAGATCGAGAGATTGCGGGGGCAAGCCTGATTGCGTCAGAGAGTTTTTTACGATTTGAACAAACTCTTCCTTTTCCAATTGCCGCGGTGAAACGTTTACGGCTATGCGGAAATCTTTTTGCGCATGCTTCTGAAGCAGTACCGCCTGCTGGCAAGCTTGCTGCAGCACCCATTCTCCCAGGGTAAGAATCAAGTTGGACTGTTCCGCGATGTGAATGAACTTTACCGCAGATAACAGTTCGTGCCCGCGCTGCCATCGGATGAGCGCCTCAGCTCCGCTGATTTGCCCCGTGGCAAGACTGAGAATTGGTTGATAGACAACGCGCATCTCGCCATTTTCAAATGCGAGCGAAAGCTTTTCTTTCACATCGCCACGAATGATATTCTGCGGTTCATTATGCGTGGCTATCTGTTTGGATGAAGCAGAACGCAGACGCGCGGGTATGGAGCCGCCGAGATCTTCGCGATACCAGACGGCCGTTCTCTCAAGCCCCTCACGGAAACTAATGCGAGGCGCATAGTCGAAAGCTTTATGAGCATCGTGGATATCGGCGACTGATGAGCGAATATCCCCTTTTCGAGCGGGGGCGTGTTGCACCTCTCCGCTATAACTTGTTATCTCTGCCAGAACGCGAAATGTTTCGCTAATTGTCTGCTCACAGCCGGTTCCAATATTGAAGACCTCTCCTGCAACTTTCTCTGGCGACGCATGCATTGCGAGCATATTCGCATCGACAACGTCAGAGATATAGACGAAGTCGCGCGCTTGTTTTCCATCTCCAAAGATGACCGGCGCATGATCCGTCTCGCGCAACATCTGCGCAGCAAATCGCGCTATGGCACCCGAGTATGGAGATGAAGCGTTTTGCCGTGGACCAAATACGTTGAAGTATCGCAGAGACACGGTCTCCAGACCATCCAACAGCCAGGCATTACGCAAGAGATATTCACATGTGAGCTTTTGCACTGCATAGGGAGAAAGAGGCCTCGGCGCCAAGGTCTCTTTAAGCGGGAGTTGCTGCTGATCGCCATAGGCGGCAGAGGATGCAGCAAACACTATGCGCCGGACGCCGTGTTTCTTAGCCTCAGCAATCAGGTGCAGCGTTCCCAAAACATTGGTAGCGTGCGTTCCCAGCGGGTCATCTATCGACAGCTGTACCGAGGCAATAGCGGCTTCGTGAAAAATAAAATCCACGCCCTCGCAGGCGCGCGCTACATCGGCGACGTTTCTGAGATCGCCATGTTGAAATTCAATTTTGTCTTCGATGTCGGCAAGATTCGCGAGTGAACCGCTGGAAAGATTATCCAGGCCCCGGACCTGCTCTCCACGTGCTACCAATTCATGCGCCAGCCAGGAACCAATGAAACCTGCAACACCAGTAATGAGATATCGAGCCACGCTCTCGCTCCGTCCACAGGGACAAACTCTTTTCCACATGCACACTTCTCGGCTTGCGGACGCGGAAATGTTTAGGTTGTTTGGGGGAAATCCGTTACTCTGTTGCCGCGACAGGCGAACACGATGCGAGCCAACAAATCAGAGCTGTTAATTACTCTTGACGACTATGAAGCCGCGGCACGCGCGCGGCTCAGCGCGATGGCGTATGAATATATTGCGAGCGGATCTGCCGATGACATCGCGCTGCGGCGCAACCGGGAAGCATTTCAACAGATCGAGATTCTGCCGCGGGTGCTTGCCGATGTGAGTCATATCGATACACGCGTCACTCTCTTCGGCCGCGAACACGCGTTCCCCATTCTGTTGGCACCCACTGGCTATCACAAACTGTTCCATGAGGAAGGTGAGCTGGAAACGGTGCGTGGCGCCAATCTTGCTGGCGCCACGCTAGTGGGAGCCTGTTTCGCTACAACGACATTTGAAGCGATGCAACAGGTATCCCAGAACCCCTTGTGGTTTCAACTTTATATTCAGCCGGACCGCGGTTACACGCAGGAGCTATTGTGCCGTGTGATTGCCGCTGGCTGCGAGGCTATCTGTGTTACCGTCGACTTCCCGGTCAATGCTCCGCGCGACCGGGAACGTCGCGTACAGTTTGAGTTGCCCGCCGGCATGACTCGCGCAAATCTGCTCGGATTGGGAGCCGGTCTGGCATCGGCGGCGCACCGCATTGTTGGCCGCGATATCTACAATGCGGTTCGAGCAGCGAATGCAACATGGAAAGATATTGAGTGGCTATGTTCCATCTCAAGTGTTCCGTTACTGCTCAAAGGCGTTGCACGAGCTGATGATGCGCAGACTGCCGTCTCTGCGGGTTGCGATGGTGTGATCGTCTCCAATCACGGGGGACGCAGCCTGGACAGCGTTCCAGCTTCTCTGGATCTGCTTCCCGCAATTGCCGACCGAATCAGCGATAGGGCTACTATCCTTATGGATGGCGGCATCCGGCGTGGAACCGATGTATTGAAGGCCCTGGCCAGCGGAGCCGATGCGGTCATGACCGGCAGGCCATATCTCTACGGACTGGCAGTTCACGGCGCAGACGGCATCGCGGAAATTGTGAACATACTGCGAACAGAATTTGAGATGGCCATGGGGCTTGCAGGATGCGCCAAACTTGGCGACATCGATACAAGCCTATTGAGAATTAGAAGCTGATCGGCGTGTGATGACCAAAATCATTGCTTGGAATCAGAAGTACACCTGTGGTAATGATCATGCCTCCAGCGACGAGTCCTGCGCAGGGAGAGGCAAATAATAAGAAAGACTTGCGATCTTCCGCGTACACCACTTGTTCCGCAGGAGAAAATGGCTGTCTGTGTTCGAGTACAAAGACCTTGATGTGAACCTTCGTGCCGATTTTATAGTCCTGCATATCTCCAAGGACTTCATAAACATGCTGGTCGGAATTCGTCAGCAGAAAGTGCCGTCCACTCTTAGCCAGCGTTCCGTTCAGATCTATATGCTTAACTGTATTGCCGCCATCCCCACCGCCCAGCGCACACGGTCCTCCCATACCCACGGCGCTACCGCTGTCAAGTTTGACTATGCGTACCATGCGGTCCACGTGCGGTATGGTTGACTTCGTATCGAGAACTTCTCCGCTTATCATCTTCAATTTGTTCACATCCCTAGTTGGCACATCACCCACTAGTTCTGTAACCACATTGGTGTACTGGTCGCGAATCAGGTAATGATCTTCATGCTGATCAATAACGCCATACATCTTAATCGTCTGCGATTGATATGCTGCATCAGCTGAGGTTGCGTAATTCAAAGCTGCTCCCGGCTCCATATGCGATAGCAGCATTCCCTGCGCAGTACCGATATCGGCTGAACCAGCTGGAACGGCAACTGTAACACCAGCCGAGGCTATCTGCACCGCAGCGTGTGTGTTCTTTTGAGTTGGCTTCAGCACCAGGTTCTGCGCTTGGAGCCGGTAATCATCCTGAATCTGGCCATGTACGGTTCCAGAGTTCAGAACGACATGGTCTGCATAGACTGTGCCGCTTGAATGTGGGGAGAGTTCGAAGTCCGTGCCGCTCGCCAGATGCACGCGCGAGACAGCGGTATTTGTTTCTATCTGGTCACCTTCGAACACAGTCGCCGTTCCAGAAGACTTCACATCGTCGATCGTGAAGCTTCCAGATGAGATGACCATGCCGATTTGCTTCCTTCCGACTGATTCGGCTTGCAAGGAAACAACGGATAGCGCGAGGACCAGAGCCAGATACTTGCGGTTCTGCATAACAGCCTCCGGTTATTGGTTGTATAGGAGCTCGTATAGAACTCCTATAAGGGAAATGGAAAAGCAACGCGTTAGAGGCGCTGCAGAGTGTTTGATATTCAGGCATTTACTAGAGCGGGCAAAAAATGCCGGGGGACAGAGGAAAACGCCACGGATGTGATCGAGGTGGAGGCGCGTCAAGGTTGATAGTCGAGATATCCTGTTTACTCAGGCTGTTTTCGTGCAGTGCTCGCGATTGTTCTGAGCAGCATGTCTCTTGTGAAGCAACCGGCTTAGATGTTCCGGCGTAATTGAAAGCAGCTGCGCCAACTCCATCTGCTTGAGCATCGGCAACGGGTCCAATGTCTTCCATTTGGGATGCTTCATATTCCGCTCCCGCATGAAATGCGTCAGCCGATCCTCAGCACTGCTTGACATTACTTGAGCCTGCGCTCCTGCCTGTGAGACCACTTCGTGGCATAACACAGTGAGAAAATGGCGCATCATTTTTGCGTTCTGCATAAGCTTCAACGAAAACTCATGCGCAGGTATTCGTGAAACGACACAAGGTGTCACCGTCTGGACTGAATAGACACTCTGCGCGTTCAGCAGAACAGATACCGATCCTGCATACCAGCCTATCGATCGTAGCCCCAGCGTCATCTCACGGCCGTCAGAGCTCAAATAGATAAGCTTTACAAGGCCAGTATGAATAAGGTGAATGGCATCCGGGCATTGCCCTTGCTCGAAAAGCACAGCACCACTCGGCACGTTTGTTTTAGGAGGCAGGTTTTCGATGAACTCCAAACCACCGGCCAAAATCGGGGCGAAGGCAGGAGCTGCTGACGATGGAGCTGACATCTGCTCCATCGATGACTCCACCCCGCGAATTATCTCGCTTTTCCAAGGCATATGAATCCTCCATCACCAATACTTGAAATGAAACACTTGACGCTTTCTCCTACTAATTGAACTGGGGGGATTCCGCAAGTGTAATAAGAACGAATCAGGACACGATTTGGATTCATGTCTTCAATAAGTAATTGCCATTGTTTTATTATTATACTTACCGACAAGAATATTCCTCCTATATCTTGGACATGTAACTACCTATTTCGAGTTATAGCCGCTGACACTATCAGGACATAGACCGCTGCTACGCCAAAACGTTGAAACGGAAAGTCCACCCAGGCATGCAGAATAACTGCAATTGACCCGACACCCCAGGCCGATCTCCATGCTGCAGGCACGGAAGTTACACAGAAGATAAACATTATGCCTAAGAAAGGAATACCGCCGTCTACCGCCGCTTCCAGCCAGTCATTATGAACGTGGTTAATAAAATAGCCGTTGTCGAATGTGGCAAAAGCTGGATAGACAACCGGAAAATTTCCAAGCCCGTAACCTGTCCAAGGCCTGGATCGCACCATGGCTAATGCCGAGCGGCCAATATCGGATCTCCCCTGCAAGGGGTCGGTCTCATGTAACCGTTGGAGCAATGTTCCAGGGCCTTCAATAACAACCCACCCCGCGATGAGAACTATAAATACGAGCACTAAATTACGAAGCTTTGTGATGGATGTAAATGAACGCCTTCTAGCCAAATTAAAAATCGTAAGCGCTTCCACCAACACAAGAATTGTGCCCATTCTCGCGCCGGATGCAATAACCGTGGCTGCAAATAGCGCCGCGAGGCCGGCATCCATCCACCATAAGCGGTGCCGGCGAAGCGCACATACTAAAGCTATCGGGAAAATCAACTCGATGAGTTCCGCATAATAATTTGAGGAAAGCAGAGGATAACCCGTACTGGTCAACTCATGCCGGTCGTAACCGAAAATCTGCACAATCTCCAGAACAGTTGCAACCGCGCCTAACCATAACAACGCAATCAGGAAAATTTCGCGGGCACGGCCAGAAGAGAACATCCATATTCCAGTAAACAACAGGCTTGCCAATGCGGCCCAATACAAGGCGGCTTCGATTGTGGCAAAGCGATAAGCCGGGTGCCCAATAGCCAACTGCAAACAGCCCACTGCAGGGAAGGCCGCCGCAACACATAATAATGCTCGAAAACGAAACGGAATGGCGCTGCGTATGATCCTCACAAGAGAGACAAACGCCATGGCGAAGGCAGCAAACTCCAGCGCAGGAGTTATCCAACGGGCTGCCGTCCAGGCAGTGAGTATCGATATAGCTGCAATAGAAGTCAGCGCGTAAATGGTGACTTTATCGATTGCTGGAATCGATACCCTTATGGGGTGTATATTTGCACCCGATCTAGCGGGCCGGACTTGTTCGTCCACGCTTATAGCCAAAGGTGTCATGAAGCGTCTCTCAACTCGTGAGCCATCGGATGCCTTCCGGCAAATGCCGCCATCACACCGCGGTCTATTTCGCTGGTTGCGGCCAGACTTCCAGAGTGCGCAAGAAACTTCTGATTGTTATATCTGGGATCGGTGTAATCCATAACATATCCATCTTCCAGCGCTCTCTTTAGCTCGAGAATTCCTTCACGCAGGGAAACACTGCACTGAAAACCTACCTCGTTACGGATCTTCTGAAAATTGACACGATAAGAACGGCGGTCCTCGTTTGCGATATATTTCACCTCCGTTTGCGGAAATGCACGGCTGATTTCCTGACCTACATCGGACAGCATGTAATTGAGACGGCTATCACCCAAGTTAAATACTTCCCCGCTTACCTTCGCCAACGGCGCCTCAAGAGCAGATGAAAAGCCGCGTGCAACATCCCAGACATGGATGAATGGGCGCCACTGTTGCTCGTTATAGATCGTAATGACTCCATCCCGTACCGCACGCGCCGCAAGCAGGTTCACCAGAAGGTCAAAACGCGGGCGATACCCATTTCCGAATACGGTTGCAAGCCGGAGAATGACCGGATGGAAATTTGCACTGCGAGCCTCCAGCAAAGCCGCCTCTGAATCAACTTTGGTCTGGCCGTAGAGAGAGATCGGAACGATAGATGACTCTTCGTCCATAAATTGATCGGACGCGCCATACACGCTGCAACTGGATGCAAAGACAAATCGCTCAACGCCATGACCTTTGCAGATTTCAATCAGCATGCGAGTAGCCGCATAGTTGATCTCAAGCGCGCTTTGACGGTCTTGTTCGCAGGCGGGATCGCCGACAATTGCCGCAAGATCGACAACCGACTTTACATCGCGGATGGCTCCCACGACACTCTGAATATGGCGGCAATCGCCGACTACTAGTTCGAAGCGTGGATTACTCTTGAGTTCCGCAATAGCGTAGTCACCATATACCAGGCTATCCAACACGCGCACGCGTTCGCCCGCCGCCAAAAGCCGGCGGCACAGCATCGAGCCAATATACCCAGCGCCACCTACAACCAGAATTGGAGCGTCTCTTGAAACACGTACACCGCTGTGACGCTCGACGATCTCATAGCGAGAGCGCAATATCTCACGCAACCACCGGCTGGCAGAAAAAGCCAATAAGACAAATACACTGAAAGCCAATGTGACACTGCGCGCAACGATGTGATTACGAAATACAAGATAATTGCACGCCAGACTTACCAGCACCGCAAGCATGATAGCGCGAGCCAACCGCCTGATTCTTCCTTGCAGGGTTAGATTGCGCATGGCCTTTGAATAAATACCATTTGCATAGAGCATGACAAGAAACAAAGGAGAAACCGCGCACGCAAACCAGACGTAATATTTTTGAAGCTCAGCGAATAAGAGCGAGACGCTAATCCCCTGTTTTGTCGCAAGGTGAAATGCTGCTGTCACCGCCAAGGCAAAAAACATGCTCAAATGCATGAGCAAAAGATCGATGCCAACTTCTGGAGAAATCACTACATGCTTTCGTATTGCCGACATGTTCATTGCTCTATCTCCTGGAGATTCCACTCAGAAACGATTTCGTGAATTGTTGCGGCGATCACTTCGACTGTCTTGTCGGGCAACGACTCGTAAATTGGGAGGCTGACCACGCCCTCCGAAATAAATTCGGTAACAGGCAATGGAAGGTCTATTTCTGACTGTAATCCCGCAAATATTTTTTGTTGGTGAAGCGGGGGATAGAAGTAGCGTTTAGTTGGAATATTCTTCTCTTGCAATGCGGCACACAACTGACTACTGAGAAGTTTTCCATCCGGTGAAGAGACGTGAATTGAAAAGTCCTTATAAGTAGAAATATCGCCATTATGCACAGCTTGGAATCGCACTCCTGGGATATCTCGCAATAACTTCGTATAAAGTCCTGCAATCTCGCAGTGGCGTGCGATCTTATTTTTAAGAATTTCCAAGCCAGCCAGAGCAAGTGCTGCGTTGAACTCGGACATACGTGCGTTCATTCCGAGCAACTCAGGATCGTATGCTCCTAAATCTCCATAATTCCGGCCTGCTCGTAAGCGCCGTGCCAGCACCGCATCATTCGTCGTGACCAGTCCGCCTTCTCCTGCCACAAGCAGCTTCGTGGGAGAAAGAGAGAAGACTTCCGCGTCTCCGAAGCCTCCAATTGGCGCCCCCTTATGGGAGCTACCGAACGCATGCGCAGCATCGAAAATCAACTTGATATCGGAGCGCTCTGCGATGCAAGAGATCTCCTCTGCATTGCACGGATTGCCGTATAGATGCACACCGAGAATCGCGGCTGTGCGAGGCGTTACCCTGCGAGCCACATCCGCTGGGTCAATGTTCCACGAATTCAATTCGCAGTCTGCAAAAACAGGTTTCAACCCATTCCACAAGACTGCTTCTCCGCTAGCGAAGAACGTGAAGGATGGAAGGATCACCTCGCCTCGTAAATCGAATGCCTTCATTGTGAGAATCAGGCCGCTCGTGCAGCTTGAAACGGCGACGCAGTGCTTTACTCCAATGAGCTCCGCGACAGCACTCTCCAGTCTTTCGACAAGCGAGGCATTTGTAATTACCCCCGATTCATAGATGTCACGATAGAGTGAAGCGATGACTTCCCAATCCGGAAGAGTCGGCTTAATGAAGCGAAGTGGGGATGAAATTGCCGTCCTGGCATCGGGAAAAGGTACGACAGAGTGGTCAGCGCTCACAGATTGCCTGCGCATGATGCTTTCTCCTATATAAGTGAATCGGTATTTGAAGAATATGGTTAGAACTAAGCGGTAACTGCGTTCTGTGAGCGGATGTGCAAATAAGAATCTGAGGCGTTGCGACGACGTACAATACGCGCTGGGGTCCCGTATGCTATTACCCAATCAGGAATATCGTCAATCACTGTAGATCCCGCGCCGACAACGCTGTAATCCCCTACGCTCATACCATGAATGATCGTGATACCCAGGCAGATAGCCGTGCAAATACCGAGTTTGACATGACCGCCGGTAGTCGTACCCGCACCCAGTGTCGAGTAAGCCCCCATGACGCCGTCGTGCTCGAAAATAGAGTTTGCTGCAATTACAGCTCCTTCGCCAACGGTAGTATTCAGACCTACGTAGCATTTCGCCATCACGATAGCGCCTGGACCAAGACGTACTTCGCGGCTCAATGTAGCAGATGGATGAACCGCGGTGACAAACTCAAGACCTGAGACATGGCTGCGCAGCCTCTGTGCAATATCCATGCGCGCCAGATTGTCTCCAATCCCAACAATTCCATGCCTCAGGCCAGTGCGCCGGCTGATCTCTGCCAGGTCATTTTCATTCCCCAGCACTTCATAACCACCAGCCTTGTAACCCTTCGGCTTGAAACTGTCAAAAAGGCCAACTATACGATAACGGCCTTCTAATTCGACCATATCGATAACTACACGAGCATGATCGGAAGCGCCAAAGATAAAGATGTCTCTATCTGACATGTTCTCTTCTTTTCACTTATAGAGTATGGTGCTACAGAATGTTAGCTTGAATGACTCGATGCTCTTTCACCCATAAACTCAGGCATCGAGACAGAACCAGAAGAAGTAACTCCTTCTCCCACTATTACCTTCTTCACTGTCAGTGCGAGAATCCTAATATCCAACCAGATCGACTGGTTCTCCACATACCAGACGTCCAATGCAAATTTTTCATCCCAAGTAAGCCCATTCCGCCCCTGTACCTGAGTCCATCCAGTGATACCTGGAAGAACTTCATGCCGACGTGCCTGGAATTCGTTATAACGCGAGAGATAGGAAGCAACCAGTGGACGCGGCCCCACTAAGCTCATTTCGCCCCGCAGAACATTCCATAGCTGGGGCAATTCATCGATACTGGCCGCACGTAACCACTTGCCAAGCGGAGTAAGACGTTCAGCATCGGGATAAAGCCTTCCAGACGAATCACGTGCTTCTGTCATTGTGCGAAACTTGAGCACGAAAAAGTGCTTTCCATCCCTGCCTGCACGCTCTTGCCGTAACAGAATTGGAGAACCCATAATGAGCTTTATTGCAATTGCCGCTACTAAGAGTACTGGCGCTGCAAACAAAAGCGCGATCAATGCACCCGTTAAATCCATTAGCCGTTTCAGAGTGAAAGCGAACTTTGGCTTTATCTGCATCTGTAACAGTCGCTTATATTCGCTGAAGAGCGCTTCAAAAATCTGCTTTCTATCAAAGCGTTG
>Ga0137415_10001735_pt1 | contig 21640 bp, 17 predicted proteins | sample CZODoug3_1_1_16f_FD_183082 | JGI IMG/M metagenome (GOLD analysis project Ga0137415, IMG submission 183082) | Vadose zone soil fungal communities from Angelo Coast Range Reserve, California, USA - CZODoug3_1_1_16fungal (Hybrid Assembly) | ecosystem: Environmental > Terrestrial > Soil > Vadose...
CGGTCGATGTCTACATCCCTGGTTGCCCACCCAGGCCCGAACCGTTGCTGCACGCATTCATGGAACTACAACGCAAGATCGACAGTCAGAAACTGACGGGCACTGGCAAAGCTAAGCACCTCGATCCAACGCAACCGAGCGAGTTTCCGGTGCCGGCCTTTGGCGCGCATGATTTGGAGCCGCCGGCTAATCCGGATGTGTTTCATCCGCTGAAAATTGAGCGGCAAGGGTAAAAAGTTAAATGGGTTACAAGGTTGCAAAGGGAGAGCGCAGCTCGCGGAACAGATCCCGAGGTGGATCGAGCAGTCCCTTGCTCGATGCTAAAGAATGGCGGCGGAGCCGCAAATTTTATCATCGTCTGACGGAGCGGCCGATCCACCTGCGTCTCTCTTAGCGATGGAATCACTCGAAGAAATTAAAGCGCGCGCCGAAGCGGCCGTGCCCGGCGCCAAGATCGATATCGTCCCGAATCCGGGGCCGGCGAACCAGCCGTCGTTGTTGATCGACAACGGACACGCAGCCGCGATTGCGCGCTTTCTGCGCGATGATCCGGCGCTGCGACTCGATTTTTGCTCGAATGCGACCGGAGTCGATTGGCTCGAGCGCACGGCAAAGAAGACTGTGAAAGTGAAGAAGATGATCGACGGCGTGGAGAAAGATGTCGATGAAGCAACCGAGGAAAAAATTCCCGGTTATCTCGAAGCGGTCTATCACCTTTACTCGATTACGCACAAACACGGTCCCGTCATAATCCGAATGCGCACGGCCGATCGCGCAGAAGGCACGCGTTTACCGTCGCTCACTCCCGTTTATCGGAGCGCGGAATTCCAAGAGCGGGAAATTTTCGATCTCTACGGGGTTCGCTTCGACGGACACCCGGACCTGCGGCGCATTTTGATGTGGGACGAATTTGAGGATTACCCGATGCGCAAAGATTATCGCGAACCGGACGATTACGAATTCGAACCGACCCCGCACGACGAGGTGCTGGAGAAGGCGAAAAAGCATTACGCGGCACGGCCGCAATTGGACGGAGCGGAAAATATCACGCCTCGAAACGAGGCTGAGACGTTAAAAGGTTAAATCGTTACATCGTTACAACCGGAAATGAGCGAGCAAATACTCGAAACAGTCGAGCGGCCGCCTACGACAATGACTTCAAGACTCGATGGCGAGTTAATGGAAGTGTCGATGGGACCGCAGCATCCATCGACGCACGGCGTCTTTCGCATGAACGTTGCGCTCGAGGGCGAAATCGTTCGCAAGCTCAAGCCGGTCTTCGGATATCTGCATCGCAATCACGAAAAGATCGGTGAAAACGCGACTTACCTCAGCTCGATGCCGTACACTGACCGCCTCGATTATTTTTGTTCGATGACGAACAACTGGGCCTACGCGCTCAGTGTCGAGAAGCTGGCGGGCATCGAGGTCCCCGAACGCGCCGAATACCTGCGCGTGATCCTGGCCGAACTAACACGGCTTCAGAATCACGCTTCACTGCTCGGGTTTCTGCTCAGCGACATGGGCGCCTGGGGCACGCCACTCATGTATGCGTTCCGCGAGCGCGAGAAAATTCTCGATCTGTTCGAATCGCTCTCCGGCTCGCGCATGATGTGCGACTACATGCGTTTCGGCGGCTGCCGCGTGGACGCCGGACCGGATTGGTTGGAGCGGGCAAAGAAGATCGTCGATGTTTTCCCGCAGTTTCTCGATGAGTTCGAAAAGCTGATTGTCGAAAACGAAATTCTCATCGCGCGCACGCAGGAGGTCGGCAAATTGTCCGCTGAACTGGCGATCAATGCCGGTATCACTGGCCCGATGTTGCGCGCATGCGGCGTGAACTACGACATACGAAAAGTGGATGGCTATGGCTTCTATCCGCGTTTCAAATTCCGGGTGCCGCTGGGCGAGCATGGCGATACTTATGATCGGTTGATGATGCGCGCGCTCGAAATGCGCGAGAGCGTCGGAATCCTAAAACAGGCGTTTGATCAAATGCCGGCCGGCCCCGTGATGAATCCGAAAGTAAAGATCCGCGCGTTTCGTCCGCCGACGGGTGAAGCGTACGGACGCATTGAAGGCCCGAAGGGCGAACTCGGTTTTTACTTAATCAGCGACGGCGGGACAAATCCTTATCGTTATCGCGTACGGCCGCCGAGTTTCATCAACCTGACTGTTTTGGAAGATCTTTGTCTCGGACACACCGTTGCCGATGTGATGGTGATTCTCGGCAGCGTGGATATCGTGATGGGAGAAGTGGATCGGTGATTGGCACGGGCATACTCAAGGGGATGGCGGTCACGGCCCGGAACTTCGTCGGAAGTTATTTCGAGAAGGATCGGTTGACCACGGTGCAATATCCGGAGGAGCGCACTCCGCTGGCCGAGAACTATCGCAACTTTCCGTTCCTGATTTACGACACCGATGACGCGGAGGCCGGATTGCGCTGTGTGGCGTGCAAGATCTGCGAGAAGGAATGCCCGCCGCAGTGCATCTATATTATTAAGAGCGAAGACAAGAAGCCCGATTACATGGGCAAACCGCAGCTTTATCCAGCGGTCTTCGACATCGATATTTCCGTCTGCATGAGCTGCCAGATCTGCGTCGAAGTCTGCCCGTTCGAGGCGATCAAAATGGACAAGGTATTCGAACTGAGCACGCGCGAACGATTCGATGCGTTGCTTCTGCGCAAGGACGATCTGTCGAAGCCGAACACTTACTATCACCGCATTTGCCCGACCGATGCGAAGGAGGTTGACGCAAAATTGGCCGAAGCGGCGGCCGCTGCCGCAGCAAAGAAAAAAGCGGCGGCCGAGAAGACCGCCGCTGCTCCTGTTACAGGATCGACATCGGCGACTGGCGCAGCACCAGCAGGGCCGCCGCCGCCGAGCGCACCGCCTGCGGCTGGCACAACGCCCGCGACCACACCTGAATCGCCGTCGTCGACTTCGGCATCGTAAGCCGCTTACGATGCATTTCTCTGGAGCAGTCGCCGCGGCGACCGCTCCCCGGAATCAGAAATCTTTACGCGCCGTCATTGCCGATCGCTTCGACCGGGCAACCTTCCATCGCTTCTTTGCAAAGCGCTTCCTCTTCCGGCGTCTCGGCTTGCTTGTAAACGTAGGAGTGACCGCCGTCGTCGTTGCGCTTGAAATTGGCCGGCGCCGTTTCGCGGCACAAATCGCAGTCGATGCATTGTTCATCGACATAGGATTTCCCCGGCACGTTCTCCGGGTATTTGTTGGCAACGTCCGCCATAATCGCCCGTTTATACTGCAGGAACGTTAAAAAGCAACACCGGCCACCCAGCGAAGACGGGCCAATCGTTTGGGGTACGGTGATTCACGCCCGCTTGACGCGCCGGTTGCTCTGCGCGCTTCCGGAAGGCGCCCTCGTGGCCTTTAACTTAGCGGCCGGGGATCGCGGGCGTTTCATTCGACGAGTAGGTTCTTTCCAGACGCGCGGGGAGCAGTGGAAAAGGGCACAGCTTGCCGGTTTAGATGGCGGGTCTTGTCGAGTTTTGTGGTCGGAGGACGATTGCCACGCTTTTTATGAGCGTCCCCTCAGATCCGAAGCGAGCGAATCAGCTTAATGGCGCAATAAAAAGCGAAATCGACTTTGCGCTCGGCGCGATCGGACAAGTTCAAACACCAAGCATAGCGCGTGCATCCCGCGCAAATTTGAAGCCGGCGAGTGGTGCGGTAACTCCGACAACTGTCGCGAGCAGTGGATCGACCCGCTTCACGTTCGAAGGACAGCCGATTCGTGGAATCGGCTCGCCGCGGGGAGCTCCTTCTACCGGTCTCTTTGTGGCCAGCGTGTTCTTTTGTTTAAAGGAGCGGTCGGCCGCGGTGGATGCGGCGACATCCTTCGCGAGCGCGAGCACTTGGAAAGCGCGGCCGAGGATTTCTGGATGCAGGAGTGTTTGTAGCGCGCGCTTCGTTTTTGCATCGGCATCTTCCAATGGCGCCGCCAATTCGGAAATTATTCCTGTAATGAAATGATGTTGATCGGTGAAACCACCCACATGCAGGCCATGTGCTTCAGCGCGCTCGCCTACGCTTGACCAGTCGACGTGCGCGCTAATATCGGCGTGACCGATCTCGTGAAAAGGTGAGGTGAACAGCCGATGCTGCGCCCGGCATTGCAATGTGCCGTTAGTTCGATGGTGGGCGTAAAATTCAGCGCGTGAATGGCCGTAGTCGACCACCAGCGCGTAACCGCATTCCAATTTTGTTGCGAGATTGTCGATCCAATCAAGCGCAGCGAGGTTGACTTCGGTTTCGTAGCCGGCAGGTCGCGAAGGCAGCTTCGTGATGAACGCTCGCAGAGCCGGATCGACAATCGGTTGCTCGACAAATGCAAATTGATCATTACGCCAGCCGACAAATTTTTCGTTCCACTGCGATCCAGCGCTGGCGCGGGCCACAGGCCCGCGGCGACAGATCAAATGCACCGGCATGGCATCGAGCAGCTCGTTGGAAAAATGAACGCCGGTAAATGGTTCGAGCGCATCGATGGAATCGCGCCATTCGATTTTGCCTTCATATTCCGCGAGCGTTTGCGATTGGCGATCTTGCAAGATGGGAAACGGTTCGACGATTCGATAGCACAAAGCGGCGAAAAATTCCGGCCAGCCCTTGCGCGCGGAGCCGAGCACGTCGCGCGCAAAGTCGCCGTGATGCGCGCCCTGTTCGACAATGACGAAGTTGTCGATCCGGTCGAGTCGCTCCCACATTTGCGCGAATTGTGCGGCCAGCAATTGCCCGAAGAGCGGACCGATGCTTACGCTGGTGAAATAATCTCCGCGGCGGCCAATTGATGCTCGACCGCTCGAATAATATCCGTGCTCGGGATGATAAAGCGCCTGCTGCATGAACCAGGCGAATGATTGCGGGCCGCGTGTTCGAATCGTATCGCTAATGAATTGGACGAGTTCAGTCTGCAATCAGAAAACGTCCAACGTCCAACGTCCAACGTCCAATGAACAGAAAATGCTGCGGTTTGAATTCGACGTTGGATGTTGAGCGTTGAACGTTAGGCGTTTGCTTTCGTCTTCTTCGACTTGGATTTTGATTGGACTTGCACCTAAGTTTCGCGACCGATTCCTTTCGTCCCACCGCTTGAGAACGCCAGCTACACACCTCATGCCGCCGCCAGGTTACCGTTTCCGGCGGCCGTGGTACGCTAGGCCGCAATTCTGCGTCCCGGCCGCCATTGTTGCGGTTCTGATCAGCGGTTTCGCGATTTACCTTTCGATCCTGGCCTCTCATCTCAAAAGCCAGGCCGCGACGTTCGACCTGGGGAAACTCGAACAAATGGAATCGGCCAGCGTAATTCTCGATCGAAATGGCAAAATCTTCGGCCAAATCTACGTCGAGAATCGGGAGACGGTGCCGTACGACCAGTTGCCGCGCGATCTGGTCAACGGGGTCGTGGCGGTGGAAGACGCGAAATTTTATCAGCATGGCGGCTACGATTTGTTCGGGATCACCCGTGCGGCCTTGAAAAATTTCGCGGCCGGCCACGTCCGGCAAGGCGCGAGCACGATTACGCAGCAACTCGCGCGCAACAGTTTTTCACTCAAAGAAAAAACCTTTCGCCGCAAGTTGCTCGAAATTTTTCTGGCGCGCCGAATCGAGGAGAGCTTCGGCAAACAAAAAATCATGGAGCTCTATTTGAACCGGATTTATTTCGGCGGCGGCCTTTATGGGGCGGAAGCCGCGGCGCGCGGTTACTTCGGCAAATCAGCGCGTGAAATGTCGCTGGCGGAATGCGCCACCCTCGCCGGTCTGATTAAGAGTCCGAACAGATTATCGCCCTGGACTGATAAAGCCGCCTCCCGCGAAGGGCGCAATTACGTGCTTAACCGGATGCACGATCTCGGTTTCATCGACGGCGCGAAATCGGCTGCCGCCCAGGCCGAAGATCTCGTCATCGGCAACCGCCAAAATGCCCAGGGGCAAACTTACGCGGTCGATTACATCCGCCAGCAAGTGATCAACGAGGTCGGGTGGGACCGCGCTATGAACGAAGGGTTTCGCATTCACACCACCATCGACGCCGATTTGCAAAAGGTGGCGGAAGATTCATTGCGCACGATTCTGGAAAAGGCCGAAGAGCGTTCCGGCTACAATCATCAGACCTACGCCCAGTACGCGGCAAATTTTCGCAAAGCGAAAGCGAACGGCACGATGTCGGGTCAACCGGCGCCCGAGTATCTGCAAGGAGCGGTCATCGGACTCAATAACGAAACCGGGGGCATTCTTGTTCTCGTGGGCGGCCGCGATTTCGAACACAATCAATACGATCGCGCTCTGCAAGCTAAGCGTCCCGCCGGCACAGCGATGAAACCATTTGTTTACGCGGCCGCGTTTGAGAATGGAATGTATCCCGGATCGGTCGTGGAAGATGGACCGCTCGATAATCGCGCCGTCATGATCGGCGGCACGACCGGAATTCTCGGCGAATGGGGGCCGGAGAGCCCGGAGAACCGTTACGAAGGTGCGATGACCGCCCGGCAGGCGCTGGCAAAATCAAAGAATGGCGCAACTGTTCGCATCGGGATGGACGCGGGACTCGATGAAGTCTTGCAGCTTTGTCGCACGGCAGGGATTCGTTCCCCATTGCGTCCGTATCCGGCGACGTTTCTCGGCAGCAGCGAGATCACGCTCGCCGAGCTCGCGCTCGCTTACACGATATTTCCAAACGGCGGCTGGCGACCAAACGCGCCCCACATTTTGGAGCGCATCGAAGAAAAGGACGGCACGGTCTGGCACGCGCAACGGGAGCCCGGCAGCAGGCAAAACGTCATCAAACCGGAGACAGCTTATGAAGTCCATTCCTGCCTGGTCGATGCGCTTGAGTCCGGAACGGGAAAGGCCGCGCACTCGCAATACGGCTTGAAAAAAATCCCCGGCGTGGCGGGCAAGACTGGCACTGCCTACGATTTCACCGATGCGTTTTTCGCCGGATACGACAGCAATTTTACCTGCGCGGTTTGGGCCGGCTTCGACAAGCCGCAAAAGATTTATCGCGGTGCGTTCGGTCATGAGCTCGCGATGCCGGTTTGGACCGACATCATGAACGCGGCGGCCGAGCATTATCCGCCGCGAGAAATCAAACAGCCGGCAGGTTTAAAGAAGGTGGAGATTTGCTCGAGGTCAGGTCTGCTCGCCACCGACAAGTGTTACGACTCTGTGAAAACCCCGACCGGCGACCTTGTTCAGCGACGCACGACTTACATGGAAATTGGCACCGCGGCGCAGTTGCCCACTGAACCTTGCAGCGTTCATGGCGAACCGCGCCCTCGGCTCGTCCGCGATCTTCCATCCGAAGGAGAATTGCCGCGCGCAGAACTTGCGGTCGATCTGAGCCAAGTCACACCGGTCGTCGTGAATAATCCCACGCTGCTGGCGGAGAAAGATCCTTACAACTCCGTAAAGGCAAGCGTGAAACCGCAGCCGGAGCCGGAAAAAGAAGCGGCGGAAAAGCAAAAGATCGATGATCAAACGCCAGAGTCCGGCGTGCCGATTAAGAAAGCGATCCCGGTCGAGCCGCAGGAAAAAAAACCGGTCGAAATCCGCCGGGCGGAGCCAGTTGGTCCATTGGATGAGGTGCCGGATGACTCGCTCTTAAAAGCCCAGACGCCGCCCCCGACGGATCTGGGCGACTAAGTCATGGCGTCGCATGGCGCAGACGACTTTCGCTTGACCGTTCTCAACCCGGGCGGTCGCGACAGGGAGCAACATTTTCGCGACGCTGCCGGCCCGGCCGCGCAAGTGCACCCGCCGGTCAATTTCCACGGTTACGCGGCCTGCACGCGCGGCTTTTTTCATCACGACACCCAGCGCGCGATCGCCGAAGCAACGCCGGTTTTGCTCTTGTTGCGTGGCGATCTTCGAACTTCCGAGCGCGCGTTGAGTGAACTGAAAAAGCGCGGGCGGACGGTCGCTGTTTCCTTGAAGGAGACCGGTTTACATCAGATCGCGCAACAGTTGTGCGATCAAGCCAAGTTATCGCGCTTCATGAAGATTGTCGCACGAGCCGATGGCTGCATCGCGACGACTCCGGAAGCTGCGGAAATCTATCAGCGCGCGCGTTGGAAGCGCGATCCTGCCACGGTCGCTTTTATTTCCACGCCCTACCCGCTCGAAGATCAGCACTGGAACTTTTCCGTGCCGCCCGACGAACAATTGGGAATTTTTCTCGGCACCCGCGAATGGGACGTGCCGTCGCGCAATCATTTCGCGGCGTTGCTGGTGGCGCGGAAGCTTTCCGAGGCGACAGGAGAGCCGGTCACGGTCGTTAATCTGGATGGACGCCGAGCCGGGCGATTGCTTTCTGAATTAAAATTTCCCGATGCAAAATTGCGCGTGATTGAGAAACGAAAACCGTACGCGGATTATTTGTGCGAGATCGCGAGGCATAAAATCGTTCTGCAACTGGACCGCAGCCGCGTGCCGGGGCAGGTCGCGGGCGACGCGCTTCTTTGCCGGACAGCTTGCGTGGGCGGAGATGGCGCGATTGAACGAATCGCGTTTCCGCAAAGCTGCGGCGCTGGACGCACGATCGACGAAATCGCTTCCGTCGCGCTGGAGTTGTTGAGCAATGTCAATTCCCGTGCCGCGCTCGTTGCCGAATCGCAACGGCGCGCGCTGGAGCGCATTTCGTTTCAAGCCGCGCGAAAGCAATTGTCGATCTTCTTCGCGCGTATCGGAACATAGACTTCCAGTCTGTGCGCCTAGCCCCGAAAGCTTTCGGGGCTGAATCGGGAACAACGGACAAAATTTCCCATGGGCGCACAGGCTAAAAGCCTATGTTCCGGCCGACGGCGCAGCTATCGCTTCCAAATACAACTCCTCGAGCGTTTGCACTTGCACGCGCCGGTCGAACTTTTCCGCGACCACTTCGGCCCCGCGGCGCGCGATGCGCGAGAGAAGATGTCGATCTTGCGACGCTTCGAGCAAGGAGCGCGTCAACGCTTCGTAATCGCGCTCGCGAACCAGAAGCCCGCTCACGCCATTCTCGATCGCTTCGGGAATCCCGCCGTGCTGCGTCGCAAAAACGGGCAACCCGCTCGCCATCGCTTCCAGCATTGAGTTCGGAATGCCTTCCTGGTTTCCATCACGACCAGTTTCGCTCGGGTGCAGGAAAATATGCGACGCATAAAAAATCTCGCGCAATTTTTCCTGTGAAATAAATCCGGTAAGCGAAACGCGATTGTTGATCTTGAGTTCGCGCGCCAATTCCTGAACTTCCGCGAGCAACGGTCCGTCTCCGGCGATTGTTAATCTCGATCCAGGATAGCGCGCCGCGAAACCGGCAAAGGCACGCAGGCTGGTGGGCAGGCCTTTTTTCTCGATCAAACGGCAGGCTTGCACGAATCGCCATTCTCCGTTTTGCGGGAAACTGCGTTCGCGAAATGGAAATTCATCGAGCGGGATTCCCGTGCGCATGATGTCGATCTTGCTTTCGTCGCAGCCAAGATCGACAACTGCGCGTCGCGACGATTCGGAGCGAACCAGCACGCGCTTGACCGCATCGAGCATTTCCTTTGTCGCCTTGCGATAGGCGGGCTTGTCCATGTCCACTAAAACGTCCGCGCCGTGAAAAGAAACGATTGATGGATTTTGCCATGCGCGGACCAGCGGGAGCAGATGTACCGCGATGTGACCAAAGAAAATGTGGAGCAATCGCGCGTCGGTCTTTCTCAAGATTCGCAGCAACGATTCGAGCTCCATTCGCGAAATCTGCCAGGGCATGGCTCGTAGTTGCCGAAACCAAAATCGACGCAGGAAATGCGTCGGCGGTTTGCCGACGACGTAGACTGGTTCAAATGGAAAGCGATCGACGCCTTCGCGTTTTTGCGCAATCACCACTGGCCGGCATCGCTCCAGCCCAGTGATTTGCCGGTAGATGTGGAGCATCTCCGGCTTTAGAAATGTCGCGCAGTAAAACGCGACAGCGGGAGAAGAAGAAACGCTCAACGCCCAAGGTTCAACCTTCAACGCCGAACGTTCAATTCAAACATCAAACTTCGAACTTCCTAGAACCAGATTTCGAAGAGCTTGATCCCTTTCCATTTCCCCGTGTCCGGGTCGAGGACAACACTTTGTGCGGCCGTGCCGTATTTAGCGGGCGCGTACGGGTTGAGCATCTGGAGCGGGTTGCCGCCACGGGTGGCACGCGGGATCACTCCCTGGACGTTCTCCCTGTAAATCGGCGGAGGCGGCGCTGGTTTTCTGGCGGCGCGTTTTCCCCCGATCGGTGCGACCAAGGTTGGAGGCTCGGCCATGACGGCGAGGGCCGAAATGATTAACAAGCCAAAGGTCAGGTACTTTTTCATAATTTGTTTTCTCTTCTAGCAGGGGCGCGCAAGTTCTTGCCGGTTACAACGCCTCGGCTCACTATATATGATTCGATGGACTACCTTGAAAAGGCCGCACGTGTTTTGGAAATCGAGATTTTTGAACTCCAGCGGCTCCGTGATCGTTTGAGCGAAAATTTCTCGCACGCCGTCCAGTTAATCAAAGAGGCGGTCGATGCGCGAGGCAAAGTTGTCGTCGTCGGTGTGGGAAAATCGGGGCACATCGGCAGCAAGATCGCCTCCACCCTTACGAGCACCGGATCGCCCGCCGTGGTGCTTGATTCCTCGAATGCTTTGCACGGCGATCTCGGGATGGTGGCCGATGGCGATGTCGTCCTCGCCTTGAGCGCGAGTGGCGAAACGGAGGAACTACTCCGCATTCTGCCGGCCATCGCCCGCTTCCAGGTGAAGATCATCGCCGTCTGCGGTGATCCGAAATCGACCCTCGCCCAAAACGCGCATGTGCTTCTCGATGTCAACATCCAGCAGGAAGCCTGTCCGCTCAATCTGGCGCCGACGTCGAGCACGACGGTCATGCTCGCCTTGGGCGACGCCCTGGCCATGGTGCTGTTGGAGGCGCGCGGGTTTAAGAAAGAGGATTTCGCGAAATTTCATCCCGGCGGCATGATCGGGCGCAGCCTCCTCACGCGCGTGCATCAAATCATGCGGCCCCGGGAAGCAATGGCGCTGGTATCGCCCAACACGCCGATTCGCGAAGTATTGAAGGCGATGACCAGCGTCCGCGCCGGCGCCGCCGTCGTGGCGGGCGAAGATCGGCAATTGCTCGGAATTTTCACGCATGGCGATTTTGCACGGCATTTCCAAAACGACTCGAAAGTCGGCGAACGCCTCGTGGCCGATTTGATGACGCTCAATCCGGTGACGGTGCATCAAGACAAACTCGCGGTGGAAGTTCTGAACTTGCTCGAACGCCACCGGATCGATGACCTCGTCGTGGTGGACGACAACAAAGTGCCGGTTGGAATCGTCGATTCACAAGACCTCACGCGCTTGAAACTCCTTTAATAGAGGGCGCCGCGCTCTCGGCGCCGAAATATTGGGGACATGACGGCGCGTGTCCCTCCAAGTTGCGCCAGCGCCATCCGCAAGGTAATGTCCGCGCTCGCTTTTTGCGATTTTAACGATTCGACGCTTCAACGAATTAACGTCTCTACCATGGCCGCAGCCAACGATCTCCGCAAAGGAATGGCGATTACGTACAACGGCAACACCGCCATTGTGCTCGAGGTGCATCATCGCACGCCCGGAAATTTGCGCGCCTTCGTGCAGGCCATCATCCGCTACATCAACACCGGCAAAAGCGCTGATGTTCGCTTTGGCTCGACCGACAAAGTGGAGTTGGTCGATATCGAGCGAAAACAACTCGAATTCAGCTACAAAGATCACAACGGCTATCATTTCATGGACCCGGAAACGTATGACACAGTCACGTTGCAAGAGAATTTGATCGGCGATGCCAAAGATTATCTCGTCGAAAATCTCTCGGTGCAGGTTCTTTATGTACAAGGAAAACCGGTGCAGATTGAATTACCCGCGTCCGTGAGCCTCAAAATTGTCGAGTCGCCTCAAGGTCTGCGCGGCGACACTGCCAGCAACGTGACCAAACCGGCCGTGCTCGAGACAGGCAAAACAATTAACGTCCCGCTCTTCATCGAAGAAGGCGAAACCGTAAAGATCGACACCCGCACCGGCAATTACATGGGTCGGGCTTAAAACAATGTCACATTGCTTGAAGAAGGTGGGTCGCGCGCTCTGCCGCGCGATGTTAAATGTGGCGCCGAAGGCGCATTAATTTTTAGCATCGAGCAAGGGACTGCTCGATCCACCTTTAGTCGGAGGGCAAGCGATGCGCCTGCAGTCATCGCGCCATCCGTGGTTGATCCCTCTTCGGTTTTTCTCGTTTTCTAATTGAGAACGTCGCGTAATCTGCGGATAACTTTGGCTGCGACCAAGCAAAGATCGACAACCAATCGCGGAAGACGCAAACCGATTCGCCGCGTAAAGAAAGTCCGAAATGTCGCGCGGGCGACAAGAATCGTCCCCGCGCCTGATCCACTCATGGTGCCCACGCGCTGGGTGAAGTTTATCTTCGCAATTTTCTTGTTACCCGCCTGCGCCATTCTCACGCAGACATTTTTCACCGCCTTCGCGCGCGCGGCCGTGACGCAACGGCTTTGGGCTGGCGAAGAATTTTGGTTCTTCTCGTTAGGCGCGGTTCTGTGGCTCATCGCCTTCTTCGGTTTGCCACGCCCGATGCTCGTTTATGTTTTCGGACACGAGCTCACCCATGCACTTTGGGTTTTGTTGATGGGCGGACGCGTCAGCCGATTTCGTGTCGGTCGCGAAGGCGGACATGTGGTGACGAACCGAAACAATTTCTGGATCGCGCTCGCCCCCTATTTTTTCCCGCTCTACAGCATTCTCGCAATCGCCGCTTTTGGCGTGCTCAGCCTGTTTCTGAATATGCAACCGTACGGGCAGCTGCTCTATGCCGCGATCGGCGCGACCTGGGCATTTCATTTCACGTTCACCTGTTGGATGATCCCGAAGAACCAGACGGACCTGAGCGATCACGGCACATTTTTCTCGCTTGTGGTCATCTACCTGATGAACCTGCTGCTGCTGAGCGTGCTGCTCGTGCTCGCCTCACCGCAAATTACCTTTGCCGCGTTTGTCGCCGATTTGCTGACGAATATCAGCAACTTTGCGAGTTGGATTGTCGATCTCGGCGAACGTATTAGTCGCGGCGCACATCACTTGTGATTCTTCTGTAGCGGCGCTCTATGAGCGTCGCATTAATTCGTCCGGCGGTCATAGACCGCCGCTACAGTTTACAGATTGCTAATCACCGCAAACGGCAAGATCGACACCACATCGGCTATCGAAACTCGCCGGCCTTCGTGACGAAGCTCGCAGCAGGTGAGAAGTTCGTGCGCGTGCTCGAGCGAAATCGACTCGGGAAGATCCACAACCGTATCTCTCCATCGCTCTCCAACCGGCGGAAAACCGATGCGCGAAGAAAGCCGCGGCGCGATCACGACAATCCATTCGTCATGCCATTGCCGGGCGAAACTAACGCAGCAATCGGCAAGGTTTCCGCTCGCCTTAAGCGGCAAATAATTTCCGCTCTGGAAAAGATCGGCATGTTCGCGGCGAAATTGCAGCACTCGCTGAGTCAAAAACATTTTGATCCGGCCATCCGGCCAACTTTGCAGAAGTTCTTCCGGTTTTGCTTTTCCGATGGTCGCGAGCATCTCGCGCCGATGTTTGTAATCGACTGGACGCCGATTATCCGGATCGACCAGCGAGAAGTCCCAAATCTCGTTGCCTTGATAAATGTCGGGCACGCCTGGTGAAGTTAATCTGAGCAAGGTTTGCGTGAGCGAATTGATCGCGCCGAGTCGCGCGATCTCTTCCACCACAGGAAAGAAATTCGGGAGGAATTTGTTCTTCGATGACGTTTCCAGGATTTTCGCGACGAAGTCGCGCATCGCGCCGAGCCAATCTTCGTTCGGTCGAATCCAGCTTGTGTTCAGCTTCGCCTCATTCAACGCTTTCGCCATGTAGGCTTGAATGCGCGCGACATATTCCGCGCTGGCAGTTTGCTCAGCTTGACTGTGCGTGTTCACCGGCCAGGTGCCGAGCAAAGTTTGATAGAGCAGATATTCCTCGTTCGGGTCCGGCGCCTGCGCCTCGTCGATCGTTCGCTTCCATTTGCGATTCAGGAGACGCCAGCGTTGAATCGAGCGGCGCCAGAGTTGCGGTAATTCGGAAATCGCCACCATGCGCGCGCGCACATCTTCGCTACGCTTGGTATCGTGCGTGGAAGTGGCCAGCAATGTCGCCGGCCAATTGCGTTGCCGATCCAAATTGCGCTCATGAAACGCATCGAGGCCGATTCCAAATTGCTGCGGCTCGCCGCCGACTTCGTTGAGCGCAGCCAGCCGGTTGTAAATGTAAAACACGGTGTCCTCGAGTCCTTTGGCCATGATCGGCCCCGTGGCTTGCTGAAACTTGAGCACAAAATGCGTGTGCGCGGCGCGTGCGTCGTCATCGAGATTTTCCGGAAACCGGAAGAGCAGAATATCGCGCAAAAAATTAAAGACCGATTCTTCAATTGCAGGATTCCGGCGCTTGGCTGCGGCGACGGCGCGTTCGACTACTTGTCGATCCTGGTCGTTCACCGGCCGTCCCGGCGCAAGGTAGGTTCGATAAACCGGAAAGCAGGCAATCGTCTCGCGGACGGCGCGCGCGAGCGCTTCGAGCGTGAAATCGCGATACCAGCGGTTTTGCTCGGAAAGCCGATCGACCATGTTACCGAGAACATTAACGTCGTTGGCGAGCGCCAATCGCATCACGAGCAGCTTCTTCGCGTACGCGAGATGCCCGAAATGCAGAGAGTGACCGAGGAAACGATGGAACGTCTTTGTGATCTCCGTTTCGGCTGAAGAATCGACCAGCAGTTGAGTCACCTGATTCGCGAAATCGTAGCCGGTCGTGCCGTGCACCGGCCAATCTTTCCGCAGCGTCTCAAGGGCGGTGAGAATTTTCTCGACGATCATGTACACGGCGCGGCCATCCTGCGGCAGCGCCATGCCCAGCGCCTCCGCACAGCGCTGCTGCAATTTTTCGAAATATTCCTGCGGCAAATAGAGGCCATCCGGATGATCGATGCGCAATCCAGTGACCGCGCCGGCGCGAACAAGATCGAGCAGAAATTTGTGCGCCTCGTCAAAAACTTCCGGCAATTCCATCCGAATCGCGGCGAGATCATTGACGTCAAAAAACCGGCGATAATTAATTTCTTCCGCGGCAACCCGCCAGAACGCCAGCCGGTAGGACTGCGCGTTGAGCAACTCATCGAGTGCGTCAAAGCTGCGTGCGTCACCCGGCTCTCCGTTGATTTGCCGCAGCGCGTTTTCGATTGCCTGTTGCACTTCCGGCGCCTCCGCGCAACGACGTTCCAGACGGCGCTTGACGATTTCCTTCTCGCGGACGCGCTCCGCGATGCGCCGTGGATCGGTTTCAGTGTGCCTCGGCAAATACTCGAGCGCAGTCACGATGCTTTGGAGCTCAGCATAAAAATCTTGACCCTTGTATTCGGCCAGATTTTGCAGCGCGATGTTCAAGATGTATCGATAAGTGCCCGGCGCGATCGGCAGCTTGCGATCGTAGTAGCTAAGATAAAAAGCGCCCTCCTCAAACCGAACGCGCAGCTCGCCCCGTTCGAGCACGCGTCCGTATTGATCGCTTAAAATTGGCAGCAGAACTTTGTCGTGCAGGTCCGACTTGAGCGGATGCCAGTCGATATCGAAGTAGGGCGCGTACATCGAGCTGGGCCCATTTTCGAGGACATCCATCCACCATTGATTGAGCGGCTCGGCGATGCCCATGTGGTTAGGGACGAAATCGAGCACCTGTCCCATCTGGTGGGCGTGCAACTCGGCTACCCACGCGTCATACTCCTCGCGCGAGCCGATCGTCGCGTTGAGTTTGTTGTGATCGGTAATCTCGTAGCCGTGCAAACTTTCTGCGCGCGCTTGAAAATAAGGCGACGCGTAGGCGTCGCTCACGCCGAGTGCGTGCAAGTAGGGCACGATTTCGCGCGCCTGCGCAAAAGTAAACTGCCGGTTAAATTGCAACCGGTAGGTGCAGCTGGGGATCCGTGGGGAGTGCTTTTCTGTCACGTCGAACGACTATGCCAGTCCGGCTCGGACCAAGACATCTTGCAAATGACGAAATCCGAATGACGAATGGCGAATTGCAGAGTATCGATGGCCGCGCGGCCATTCGTCATTTGGGCTTCATCATTCATTCGTCATTCGAGCTTCGTCATTTTGCCTTCACATCTTTTCCGGCACTTTGATTCCGAGAAGATCGAGACCGCGTTGCAACACTCGCCCGGTGAGATCGCACAGCGCGAGCCGCGAACCGCGCGCCGGCTCATCCGATTTAAGGACCGGGCAAGCTTCGTAAAACGTGTGAAAACTGTTGGCCAGCTCGAACAAGTAGTTCGCCAGAATGTTCGGACGAAAATCATTCAGCACCTGCGGGACGCCTTCCGCAAATTGGCAAAGGCGCTTCGCGAGGTTGATCTCCGCTGCCTCGGCGAGAACCAATTGGTCGATCGTTGTTTGTGTCTCGCCGGCTTTGCGAAAGATTGACCGAATCCGCACGTAAGCGTTTTGCAAATACGGCGCGGTATTTCCTTGGAGCGACAACATTTTGTCCCAGGAAAAAACGTAATCGGTCATCCGGTATTGCGAGAGATCGGCATACTTGACCGCGCCGATCCCAATCTTTTGCGCGATGTCGATCTTCTCCGCATCGCTCAAGTCCGGATTTTTTTCCTCGACAATTTTGCGCGCGCGCGCGCAAGCTTCATCGAGAAGAGCGCGCAGCGGCACATTTTCGCCCGAGCGGGTTTTCATCAGCTTTCGATTTTCGCCCAGTATGCTGCCATGGGTGATGTGGCGGAAGTCGGCTTTGTAGCCTTCGCGCCGCGCGATCTCGAAGATTTGTTTGAAATGCAAAATCTGTGGCGCGCCGGTCACGATCCAGATTGTGTCGGCCTTTAAATCGTTGATGCGATAATCCACGGTCGCGACGTCCGTGGTGGCGTAATTGTAGCCGCCATCGCGTTTCCGAACGATGCACGGCTTGTCTGCCAGCTCGGGAATATCGCGAAAGAAAACGCAGACCGCGCCTTCGCTCATTTCAGCGATGCCTGACTTGAGCAAACGCTCGACGACGTTCGGCAGTCGATCGTTGTAAAAACTTTCGCCCCGCTGGATGTCGTAGTGGATATCGAGAAGTTCGTAGGCGCGCTCGAAATCTCCCATCGACAAATCGACGCACTGTTTCCAGATCGACAAATTTTCCGCATCCCCCGATTGCATTTTGACCAATTCCTGGCGACACGCCTCGCGCACGCTGGGATCTTTTGTCGATCTTTCGTTGGTCTCTTTGTAGACGCGGACCAACTCGGCGATCGGATCGCGCTTGAGCGATTGTCGATCGAGCAGATTCTTCCAGCCATAAATCACCATGCCGAACTGCGTGCCCCAATCGCCAATGTGATTGTCGCGGATGACTTCGTGGCCGAGGAATTGCGCGATGCGCGCCAGCGCGTCGCCGAGCACGGTGCTGCGGATGTGACCGACGTGCATCGGCTTCGCCACATTGGGCGAACCGAAGTCGATCACGATCTTTCTCGTCGATGTTGTCTTCGTAACACCGAGCCGTTCATCTTGCAGAAGCTCAGCCGCTTTCTTTGCGACAGCCTCGGCGCGCAACGTGAAATTGATGAAGCCCGCGCCCGCGACCGTGGGCGGTTCGCAAAGATCGCCAACATCGATTTGTCCCAGAATTTCCTCCGCGATCTTTCTCGGATTTTCTCCGCGTTGTTTGCCGAGGAGAAGCGCGGCGTTGGTTTGATAATCGCCGAAACGCGCATCGCTTGCCGGCGTCAGCTCACCGGCGTTTGGCAACTTTGCCGCAGTGAGAGCATCAGCTAACCTTTTCGCGAGAAGTGTTTGGAACGTTTCCATGTGTTACGCCACGGAATTGTAGCCGTTTTGCTCTGCGACGCGAAGATGGATCGGCCGCTCCGCGGACGATGCTAAACAAATGCGGCTTCGCCGCCTGAATTAATATCGAAGTCGCCGCGGCGACGACTGCTCGATCCACCTACGTCACCGCGCGATTCGACTTATTTTTGTGGCCCGTCGCGAAAGATCGACAAAATTTCTTCGCCTGATTTCGCCTCCGCCAGACTCTCGCGGGTGGCGCGATCATTCAAAAACTTTGCGATTGAAGCCAGGGTGCGCAAATGGGTCTGAAATTGATTTTTCGGCACGATAAAAAGGACGACAAATTTCACCGGCGCATTATCGAGCGCGTCGAACTCAATGCCGGTGGTCGATCTTCCAAAGGCCGCGACCACTTCCTCGAGCCGGTCCGACGAGCAATGCGGAATGGCAATGCCGAAACCAATGCCGGTGCTCATCGTTTCCTCGCGCTGTTTGAGCGAGGCCAGAATGCTGTCGCGGTCTGCGCTCTTGATTTTGCTCAGCCCGACGAGCAGATCGATCAACTCCACGATCGCCGGCCAACGCTCCGTCGCCTTCATCTCGGGGATGATTTGCTCGGCAGAGAGTAGGCTGGCCAACGACATGCAAAATCCCCTGTGGGAGCGCAAGCTTAACGTCCGCATCTGGGTTGACAAGCGCGATTTGGCTGAGAGCGGGGCGCCTGACTTATTTGTCTTTCGTGCGCATCCGACGAAAATCCTACGGACGGCTCACTTCGGTTCTGCTCCGTCCAGGCTCCAATCCGTCCCTATGGTACGAATGAAAGATCACGCCTTCACTCTCGGCATTGAGGAGGAGTTCGCGATTGTCGATCCAAAGACGCGCGAGCTGCGTTCGCACATTCAGGAGATTCTCGAAGGCGGGAAGGTCATGCTCAAAGAGCAGATCAAACCAGAGATGCACCAATCGGTGGTCGAGCTCGGCACGCAAATCTGCCAGTCGGTTGTCGAAGCCCGCGCCCACGTGATCGATTTGCGCAGCAAGCTGGCGGAACTGGCCGGCCGCGGCGGATTAAAGATTGCTTCCGTGGGCACACATCCGTTTTCCCACTGGCGCGATCAACTCATCACTCAAGGCGAGCGTTATCAAGAAATCGTCAAGGATATGCAGCAACTCGCGCGCGCCAACCTCATTTTCGGATTGCACGTACACGTCGGCATACCCGATCGCGAAACCGCCATCCACGTCATGAATCAGGCGCGCTATTTTCTGCCGCACATTTACGCGCTCTCGGTCAACTCACCGTTTTGGGTTGGCCAGGATACCGGATTAAAAGGTTATCGTTTGAAAGTGTTCGAACGTTTTCCGCGCACCGGAATTCCTGACGCATTCGAAAGCCTTTCCGAGTACGAAGATTACTGCAAGCTGCTGGTGAAGACCGGTTGCGTCGATAACGCCAAGAAGATCTGGTGGGACATTCGGCTCCATCCGTTTTTCGACACGCTGGAGGTGCGCGTGTGCGATGCGCAATCGCGCGTGGACGACACGCTCGCGATCGCGGCGCTGATTCAAGCCGTGATCGCCAAGCTGCACAAATTGCAGTGGCAAAACATGAGCTTTCGCATTTATCGACGCCGTCTGATTGATGAAAATCGCTGGCGCGCGTCGCGCTACGGAATTGACGGCAAACTGATCGATTTCGGAAAGGAAACCGAAGTCGAAACACGCGGTCTGCTAAATGAACTGCTTGAGTTTGTTTTAACCGAGGTGAACGAGCTCGGCAGCAAAAATGAAATGGCGCATGTCGAGCGGATCATGCGCGAAGGCACCGGAGCGGATCGACAACTGGTCGCGTGGGAGCGCACGCACGACATGAAAGCGGTTGTCGATCAAATCATCGATGAAACCTACGAAGGGTTGGATGTTGCCCAAGCGCGCTCGGCCTAGTCATCGTTTGCCCGCGGCATCATTTCGCATTAACTCAGACACTTCCTTTTTATGCCCGACCGCTTAACCATCGGCACAATCGACGCTGACCTTATGCCTGGCGCGCACAACGCGATCGAGGTTTGCCTTCGAGTTCAGCCAGACGAACGCGTCACGATCATCACCGACCAAGCGACGCGCGAGATCGCGGCAGCGTTGCAAGCGGAAGTCGAGGAGGTCGGCGCCGAGCATTCGGTTTTTGTTCTCGAGAATTATGCGCCGCGTCCGCTCACTGCGATGCCGCAAATTATTCTCGATGATCTCGCGCAGTCGCAAGTGTCGATCTTCGCCGCTCGACCGCAGCCGGGCGAACTCGGCTCGCGCATGCAAGTGAGCGATGTGGTGAACAAGCGCCGAATCCGTCACGCGCATATGGTCAATATCACGCCGCAGATCATGTGTGAAGGAATGCGCGCCGATTTTCGGGCGGTCGATGCGCTTAGTCAGCGGTTGGTCGAGCGGGCGCGACATGCTGAGCGCATAAAGTGTCGCACGCCGCACGGTACTGATTTCGAAGCGGAATTTTCGCCGAAGCTGAAATGGCTCAAAACGAGCGGCATCATCATGCCGGAGAAATGGGGCAATCTTCCCGGCGGCGAAATCTTCACCGCGCCCGCGAACACGAACGGCACGTTTATAGTTGATGGCGTGGTCGGCGATTATCTCTGCAGTAAGTACGGCGACCTGCACGACACGCCACTCACGATCGAAGTGAAAGACAATCGCATCGTCGATCTTCGTTGCGATCACAAGGAGCTGCTCGAAGATTTTCGCGCTTACACGAGCACGGACGAGAACAGCAATCGTGTCGGCGAATTTGCCATCGGCACGAACACCGCCTTAACGCACGTCATCGGCAATATTTTGCAGGACGAAAAAATTCCCGGCGTTCACATCGCGTTCGGCCATCCCTATGCCGAGCACACCGGCGCAAATTGGGTTTCCAAAACGCACATCGACTGCGTCGGACGCGACTTCGACATCTGGTTCGACGGCGAGCAGGTGATGAAGCATGGGAAGTTTCTGGTGTGATTTCAGAAATGACGAAGCACGAATGACGAATGCCGAAGGAAATCCGAAGGCTCGAATGACCGGAGAGTAGTCAACACTACTTTTCGTCATTCGCATTTGTCATTCGTCATTCGGCTACTTCGCAATGCATCCTTCACTTCGCGCGCGATTCAATGCCGATTTCACCGCCGAAAAATACGCGGCGCTCTTGCGCTGCGTAAATGAGACGGAGAAGTGGCCGGCCGATTTTCGGATTTCGGAGACGCCGATCTTCCTGACGCGGGAATTCACGGATGAAGTGACCGGCGCCGCAAATGGGATTGTCGATCTTGTTTGCACGCCGAAATTCGCGCGCCATGCGCAGTCGGCGATTCCAAAAGGTTTGGAGGTGCCTAACGAATCGGCGCATCCAAATTTTCTCGTCGTCGATTTTGGGATCTGTGCTGAAGGCGATCGATTGGTGCCGCGATTGATCGAGCTGCAAGCGTTCCCGAGCTTGTTTGGATTTCAACTGCTGATTCTGCATTGCATGCGCAAAGCTTATCCGGCGATTCCGAGCAATTGGACGTCGTCCTTCGGCGGAACAAAGGACGAGGCTTACATCAAGCTGTTGCGACGTACGATCGTGGCCGATGCCGATCCGGAAAATGTGATTCTGCTCGAGATCGAGCCGGAGAAACAAAAAACGCGAATTGATTTTGCCGCCACGGAAACGCTGCTC
>Ga0137415_10001736_pt1 | contig 21637 bp, 16 predicted proteins | sample CZODoug3_1_1_16f_FD_183082 | JGI IMG/M metagenome (GOLD analysis project Ga0137415, IMG submission 183082) | Vadose zone soil fungal communities from Angelo Coast Range Reserve, California, USA - CZODoug3_1_1_16fungal (Hybrid Assembly) | ecosystem: Environmental > Terrestrial > Soil > Vadose...
GCATCAGGACACGGCGGAGATTGGCGGCGGAGCTGGCAAAACGTTCCAGATAGTGCAGCGCCACATTGTTGAGCAAAGCGGCCGTGATCTTGCGCGGCGCCGCGTGTTTTGGTCCCCTCACCGATCCTCCCGCGCTTGCCTCGCCGGCGTCGTTTCGCTAAAGCTCGTTGCGTTCGACGACAGTCTAGCTGACGAGAGGTCTCGGTGTTACCTGCATCTCCGCCGACGGTACGGCAAATCGGGGCGGTCAACTGGCTCGGCTTCTGGACCCTCTACGTGCGCGAGGTGCGGCGCTTCTTCAAAGTGTCGACGCAGACCATCGCGGCGCCGGTCGTGACCACCCTGCTGTTCCTGGTCGTCTTCCTGCTCGCTCTCGGCGGCGCCGGACGCAGCATCGGCGGGATTCCCTATGTCGAATTCCTGGCGCCGGGCCTCGTCATGATGTCGGTGATGCAAAATTCCTTCGCCAATACCTCCTCCTCGCTCATCATCTCCAAGGTGCAAGGCAACATCGTCGACATCTTGATGCCGCCGTTGAGCGGCGGCGAGTTGACGCTCGCCTATGCGCTCGGCGGCGTGACGCGCGGCCTCGTCGTCGCGGTGGTCGTCACGCTGGCGATCTGGTGCTTCGTTCCGATCCGGATCCACGACTGGACGGCCGTTATCTTCTATGGAATCGCCGCCTCGCTGCTCCTTTCCGTGCTCGGCGTGCTTGGCGGCATCTGGTCGGAGAAGTTCGACCACATCGCGGCGGTCACAAATTTCATCGTGACGCCGCTCTCCTTCCTCTCCGGCACCTTCTATTCGGTCGAGCAGATGCCGGAGAATTGGCGCGTCGCCGCCCATCTCAATCCGTTCTTCTACATGATCGACGGCTTCCGCTATGGTTTCTTCGCGCAATCGGACGTGGACCCGTGGCACAGCCTGGCCGTCGTGAGCGCGTCGCTGTTGCTGACGGCGGGTATCGCGATCCGGATGCTGGCGAGCGGGTACAAGCTGCGCGGGTGAGCGCTGTCGTGGACACTGGCTTGCCGACCCCCGACGAGCTGCAGCACGCGATCGGCGAGCATCTGGAGTGCGAGTGGTTGAAGGTCGACGGCGATGGCCAGCATTTCGACGCGCTGATCGTAAGCCGTGCGTTCGAGGGCAAGTCCCGGATCGAAAGGCATCGGCTGGTGTATGCGGCGCTGGGCGAGCGCATGCGCCATCGCGTCCACGCGCTGTCGATGAGAACGCTCACGCCGGAGGAACACCGGCGCTTTGGCAACTGAGTGAGGACTCCGACTCCCCTGTCCGAGAGCCCGCTGTTTCGACCAATACTGCACACGGACCGCGACACTTCGTGATGGCAAGTGCGATGCTTGTGAAGGCCGCGGGGGGTGCTCGAGGGGGGTCGCAGACCCCACTCGAAGCCGATCCTCCCGCTTTTCCGCGAACAGCTCGGGCAGTGCCGAAGCTACTCCCGACGAACGATAGGAGTTGTGCACAATGAGTAAGCCACTGGAAGGCATTCGCATCATCGATTTCACTCACGTGCAGGCGGGCCCGGCCTGTACGCAGATGTTGGCCTGGTTCGGTGCCGACGTGATCAAGGTGGAGCGGCCCGGCTCGGGCGACGTTACGCGAACCCAGCTGCGTGACATTCCGGATGCGGACGCCCTGTACTTCACGATGCTCAACAGCAACAAGAAGTCGCTCACGCTGGACACCAAGAAGCCCGAGGGTAAGAAGGTGCTGGAAAAGCTGATCAAGCGGTCCGATGTGCTGGTCGAGAACTTCGGCCCGGGCGCACTCGATCGGATGGGCTTTACCTGGGAGCGCATCAAGGAACTCAATCCGAAGTTGATCGTCGCTTCCGTCAAGGGCTTCAGCGATGGCCATCATTACGACGACCTGAAGGTCTACGAAAATGTCGCCCAGTGCGCGGGCGGCGCGGCGTCGACCACCGGATTCTGGGATGGCCCGCCCACGGTCAGCGCCGCCGCCCTCGGCGACTCCAACACCGGCATGCACCTGGCGATCGGCATCCTGACCGCGCTGATCGGCCGCGACAAGACCGGCAAAGGCCAGAAGGTAGCGGTGTCGATGCAGGACAGCGTGTTGAACCTGTGCCGGGTCAAGCTGCGCGACCAGCAACGCCTGGAACGGGTCGGATACCTGGAAGAGTATCCGCAATATCCGCACGGCACCTTCAGCGATGTCGTGCCGCGCGGCGGCAACGCGGGCGGCGGAGGTCAGCCCGGCTGGGTCCTGAAGTGCAAAGGCTGGGAAACCGACCCGAACGCCTACATCTATTTCACGATCCAGGGCCACGCGTGGGAACCGATCTGCCGGGCCATCGGCAAGCCCGAATGGATCAACGATCCCAAGTACAGCACGGCCCAGGCGCGTCAGCCCCACATCGACAGGATCTTCGCCACGATCGAGCAGTGGCTCGCGGACAAGACCAAGTTCGAGGCGGTCGATATACTGCGCGAGTTCGACATTCCCTGCGCGCCGGTGCTCACGATGAAGGAACTCGCGAACGACCCCTCGCTGCGCGCAAGCGGGACCATCGTCGAGGTCGACCACAAGGCGCGGGGCAAGTACCTGACCGTCGGCAGCCCGATCAAGTTCTCGGACCTGAAGCCTGAAATCACCGCCTCGCCCCTGCTCGGAGAACACACGGACGAGGTGCTCACCGCGCTGGGCTACAGCAGGGCCGAGATCGCCTCCTTGCGCTCCGAGCAGGCGGTGTGAACACGGAGCATCGACACAAGCACGCAGTGGCCGCCGCCATCGACCTCAGCCAGCTGGTGGCGGCCGTGGGCGACGCCATCGTCGTGACCGACGCCAGCGGCGCCATCACGCTGTGGAATCCCGCGGCCGAGCGCATGTTCGGCTTCCCCGCATCCGAGGCCCTGGGCCGGCCGCTCGATCTGATCATTCCCGAGCGGCTGCGCAATCGGCACTGGGAGGGCTTTCACAAGACCATGCTGACCGGGCAAACCAAGTACGGTACCGACCTGCTGCGCGTGCCCGCGGTGGACAAGGGCGGGCGCACCCTGTCCATCGCGTTCACGGTGGCGCTGCTGCCTGCGGCAGACGGCAAACCGGCTGCCATCGCGGCCGTCATCCGGGATGAAACCAGCCGCTTCAACGAAGAGCGCAGCCTGCGCAAGCGCCTGGCCGAACTCGAAGCGCAGCTTGCGGAGCGCAGCACGGCATCGTGAACGCAGACACCGCGCAGTGCGGCTGCCTGCCGGTCGAATCAGGCCGCCGCAACCGGAATCTTCCCGATCCGCGCCCTCCATTCCCGCGGCCCGGTCTCGTGCACCGACGTGCCCTGCGAGTCCACGGCCACGGTCACCGGCATGTCCTTGACCTCGAATTCGTAGATCGCTTCCATCCCCAGATCGGCGAATGCGACCACGCGCGCCGACTTGATCGCCTTGGCCACCAGGTAGGCCGCTCCTCCGACCGCCATCAGGTAGGCCGAGCGGTGCTTGCGGATCGCTTCGATCGCGACCGGGCCGCGCTCGGCTTTGCCGATCATCGCCCGTAAACCCGTGCGCGACAGCATCATCTCGGTGAACGAATCCATCCGGGTCGAGGTGGTCGGGCCCGCCGGGCCGACCACCTCGTCGCGCACCGGATCGACCGGGCCGACGTAGTAGATCACCCGATTCTTGAAATCCACCGGCAGCGACTCCCCGCGCGCCAGCAGTTCCTTGATCCGCTTGTGGGCTGCGTCGCGGCCGGTCAGCATGCGCCCGGACAGCAACAGCGTCTGGCCCGGTTGCCATGACGCCACTTCCTGTCCGTTCAAGGCGTCCAGGTTGACCCGGCGCGATCGTTCGGTATCGGGCTCCCAGTGCACCTGGGGCCAGTCGGACAGGGACGGAGGATCCAGGTAGACCGGTCCCGAGCCGTCCAGCACGAAGTGCGCGTGCCGCGTGGCCGCGCAGTTGGGGATCATCGCGACCGGCTTGCCGGCCGCGTGGGTCGGGTAGGTGTGGATTTTCACGTCCAGCACGGTCGTCAAGCCTCCCAGTCCCTGCGCGCCGATTCCGAGCGCGTTGACTTTCTCGTACAGCTCGATGCGCAGCTTCTCGACCTCGTCGCGCGGGCCACGGGCGATCAGCTCGGCCATGTCGATCGGATCCATCAGCGACTGCTTGGCCAGCAGTGCCGCCTTCTCGGCCGTGCCGCCGATGCCGATGCCGAGCATGCCCGGCGGGCACCACCCGGCACCCATCGTCGGCACCGTCGCCAGCACCCAATCGACGATCGAGTCGCCCGGATTGAGCATCGTCAGCTTGGACTTGTTCTCCGAGCCGCCTCCCTTGGCCGCGACCGTGACTTCGACCTCGTGCCCCGGCACGAGGTCGACCTGGATCACCGCGGGCGTGTTGTCGCGCGTGTTGCGGCGTGCCCCTTCCGGCGGATCGACGATCGACGCGCGCAGCTTGTTGTCCGGGTCCAGGTAAGCGCGACGCACGCCCTCGTTGACGGCATCATCCAGCCCACGCTCGAAGCCGTCCCAACGCACGTCCATGCCGACCTTCAGGAATACGTTGACGATCCCGGTGTCCTGGCAGATCGGGCGCCGGCCTTCGGCGCACATCCGCGAGTTGGTCAGGATCTGGGCGATCGCATCGCGCGCCGCGGGCGAAGCCTCGGCCTCGAAAGCGCGCCCGAGCGAACGGATGTAATCGACCGGGTGGAAATAGCTGATGTACTGCAGCGCCGCGGCGACGCTTTCGACCAGGTCGTCCTTCCGTATCGTGCTCATTGCGGTGACCTCCGTGCTCTGAGGTCATTCTAACGAGGCCCGATCGGGCCCGCGCTGCGGCCCTTGAAATGGCGCGCGGCGCCCCAACGTGCCGACCTGGGTCGCTGTTTCTTCCGCAGCGGCGGCCGGCCGGCCCGCAATGGCGCGTCATGCGGCTGAAGTAGACTGCGGAGTGTCCTTTTCGAACTACAGGTGAAATAACTATGAAGCGTATCGCTCTGTTCGTCATCACGAACCTTGCGATTGTGGTCATGCTGGGCATCGTCGCCAGCGTTCTGGGAGTGGATCGCTTTTTGACCGCCCAGGGCCTGGATCTGGGCTTGTTGCTGGGTTTTGCCGCCGTGATCGGCTTTGGCGGCGCGTTTTTCTCGCTGCTGATCAGCAAGCCGATGGCCAAGATCAGCACCGGGGCGCGCACGATCAAGCAGCCGGCCAATGCGATGGAGGCCTGGCTGCTCGACACCGTCCGGCACCACACACAAAAGGCCGGACTGGCGATGCCCGAGGTGGCGATCTACGAGGGCGAGCCCAATGCGTTCGCAACCGGGGCGTTCAGGAACAGCGCCCTGGTGGCGGTCTCCACCGGTCTGTTGCAGACGATGAGCAAGGAAGAGGTGGATGCCGTCCTCGGGCACGAGGTCACGCACATCGCCAACGGCGACATGGTGACGATGACGCTGCTGCAGGGGGTGTTGAACACCTTCGTCGTATTCCTGTCCCGGGCACTCGCCTACGTGATCGACCGGATGATCCTGCGCAACGAGGGCGAGGGGCCGGGTATCGGCTACTTTGCCACCTCGATAGTCCTGAACATCGTGTTCGGATTGCTGGCCGGCATCGTCGTGGCCTGGTTCTCGCGCCGGCGCGAATTCCGCGCGGACGCCGGCTCGGCGCAGATCCTGGGCACGCCCCGCCCGATGATCAGCGCGCTGCAACGGCTCGGGGGCCTGGAGCCGGGCGAGCTGCCGCGCCAGATCAGCGCGTTCGGCATCAACGGCAGGACAGGCGGCCTTGGCATGCTGTTCGCCAGCCATCCGCCGATCGAGGAGCGGATCGCGGCGCTGCGCGCGCTCGGGAACTGATCAGGGCGCGAGCGGGCGCGGCGGGTCCGCGTCGATGTGCCGGCGCGACACGTACAGCGTCAACGACACCAGGCAAACGGCCGCCACGCTCAGCCCCGCGAGCGCGGCGGTCCACAAGCCGACCGCGCCGAGCGCCGGCACCGAGAACAGGCCCCGGTAGGCCAGCCAGTAGCCGCCTCCGAGGCCGATCCCCCACAGGCTGACTCCGTAGATCAGCATCGGAGCCAGCGTCACCTTGTATCCGCGCAGCACGAAAACGCTGACGCCCTGCAGCGCATCGAAGGTATGGAACGCCGCGGCCAGCCCGATCAGCCGGCGCGCCGCTGCGGCGACCTGCGGGTCCGTCGTGTAGGCCGCGATGATCGGTTCGCGCGCGAGCCAGGTCAGCAGCGCCAGCGTCAATCCACCGGCCCCAGCCAGCCGCAAGCCGTGAACGCTCAGCGCCCGCGCCCGGCGCGGGTTGCGCGCTCCCAGCGCCTGTGCGACCAGGGCGCTGGCCGCGAATCCGGTCGACAGCGGCACCATGAACAGGATCGCTGCGATATTGCCGACGATCTGGTGGCCCGACAGCGTGGCGGGGCCCAGGCGCGCGATCAGCACGGCCATCAGCGTGAACGACGTCACCTCGAACAGCGTCGACAATCCGGCCGGAACGCCGATCCGCAGCAGATCCTTCTGCAGCTGCCATTGGGGGAGGGCCGATCGCCGTTCGGCGCCGTGGCGGAACGGCTTGAAGTACGGATGCCAGCGCCAGACCGCCAGTCCCAGAGCAAAGGTCAGCCACGACTGGCAGGCGGTCGCCACCGCGCAGCCGGCTCCGCCCAGTGCAGGTACCGGGCCCGCTCCCCAGATGAACAGCGCGTTCAGCGGGATTTTCAGCAGCAACGCGGTCAGGTTGATCGCCATCGTGAACTGCGGCCGCGACAGCGCTGAATTCAAGGTCACGAATACGCGTGTTCCGAGCGCTCCCGGAAGCCCGAAGGCGGCCGCAGCCAGGTAGGCGCTGGTGACGTGCGCCACGTCGGCGCCCGGCCCGGCCATCCGGATCCACGGGTCGTGCCAGACCAGGGCAGCGCACCCGGGCAGCGACAGGAACGCGGCCAGCCAGATCGCCTGGTGCACGTCGCGGCCGACGTGATCGGCTCGGCCGGCACCGAAGTGATGGCCGGCGATCGGTCCCAGTGCGGACAACACACCGATCATCGCGATCGCGATCGACACGTACAGGTTGGTTCCGAGCGCGACGCCGGCCAGCTGCACGGGCGACAGTCGGCCCGCCATCGCGGTGTCGATCGTGAAATTCAGGATGAACGCGAGCTGGGCCACGAGCATCGGCCAGGCCTGCCCCAGGATGGCGCCGCTCGCCGGCGCGCGTGATTCGGTCGCCTCGCTCACCGGGCAGGGGCGCGGATGCCTTGTTCCGATTTCAGGGCGCAGGCTGCGCCAGTCGCCACAGCCGCCAGGACTCGTCGGCGCGTGTCGGGCGCTGGCCCTCCCACACCAGGTCCCACGAGCCGGCCGGGTCGAGCGGCGGTGGCGCTGCGCCGGATCGGCGGTACTGCGGCTGCAGTGCCAGCCGGCATGCGCTGCTGCCGCCGTCGGGGGCGAAATGCACGTTACCGTAAAACGCGATTACCGCACGCATCGACGGCGACACGCCGGCCGCGACCACGCACTCGCCCGCCGGTACCTTCTGCCCGATCTGCCGGGCCAGCACACGGTAGCTGCGGTTGTAATCGGCGGCGGGCAGAAACAATGTCACCGCGACCAGCCACAGCGCCGTCATGCCGGCGGCCGACAGAAACGCGCCCCGCCACAGCACGGCCGGACGCCGGCGCACGCGCCAGACGATCAGCGCGACCCACAGCCCGGTGACCGCCAGCGCGAGCACCAGCGGAAGCATGCTGTTGCCGGGCCTGTGGCCGGGAATCAGACGCAGCACCGAAGCGGCCATCGCGCGCGGCGACCCGGTGATCAGCGCCAGGAAATAGGCCCACACGAACGCGATGAACAGCGTATAGGCCGCGATCGCAAACCAGTCGAACCATTGCTCGAGCGTGCGTCGCAGCGTCGGAAATCCGAACGCCGCCAGCACGGCCAGCGGGGCGATCGTCAGCACGAGCTTGGATTCGTCCAGCGGCGCCGCAGCGCCAAGCGCCAGAGCGAGCCCTGCCAGTACGGAGGCGGGAAGCGCGATATGCGCGGCGCCCAGGTGGCGCCGCCACGCGTACAGCGACCACGCGGCCAGGGGCCAGAGCGGCCAGACGTACCAGCTCGCGTTGCGCAGCAGCCAGATGCCGTCGCCGCGCGTCAACGGTGCGGCCGTGGACCCAAGCGTGTGCAGCCAGCGCAAGCCCAGCGGGCCGGACCCATCCGGCAGCTTCCACAGCGCCACCGCGGCCGCAAGTCCCAGCGCGCACGCAGTGCACACCGACATGGCCAGCCAGCGCCGACGGCAGCTCGTGCAAAGCGCCAGCCCCAGAATGCAGCCGGCCAGCAGGCCGGCCGCCAGCAGCGGACCGCGGCTCAGGGCCAGTGCCGCCGCGCACAAGCCGGTCAACGCCGCTCCGACCACGGGCCGCTCCGATGCGACCGACAGGCCGTACAGCGCCACCGCCACGATCGCGATGGAGACCGTGTCGCCGCTGGTCACATGCAGCGTGACCAGAATGCCCAGCGTGCTGACGAACATCAGCACCGCGATGTCGGCCAGCAGGCGCGCGTAATCGTTGGCCTCGGTTTCGCGGCCGAACGCCGGCGTGATCGGCTGGGCCTGCTCCCGGACGGCGAGGCGCCGCGTCGCGCCCCACATCGACAGCGCTGCCACCGAGAACCATGCAAGCGCCGACAGGCGGCTTGCCTCCGGCTCGCCGAGCCAGCGTCCCAGCGTGCGGATCGCAACGGCGCCCAGCCAGAACGGGAACGGCCCGTCCTGCGGTGTCGCCAAGCCGGCGACGTTCGGGAACCACCAGTCGGCCGCGGTGCCGTGCGCCATGGTCCACATGCGCCCGAACGCCGAGGCATCCTCCGGCCACAGGTCGCGGCCGAAAACGCCAGGCAGCGCAAACGCCGCCAGCAGCATCAACAGCGCCAGACGCGGCAGCGCGACCGCCGCTTCGGCCGACAGGCGGGAAGGTGTCGGGCGATCGCGATCGAAGTTCATCGGAGCCAAAAAAAAGAGGCAGCCGCTGCCGCCCCTGTTTTTCCGGCACGCCGCAAGACCGGGAGCGGCTTACCTGCGCTTGCTCTTGGCCGCCGAGGCCTGAGCGGCCGCGGCATTGACCGCCTCGGTCTTGGCGGCAAACTTCTGGCGGAACTTCTCGACGCGCCCGGCTTCCACGATCCGGGTTTGCGCGCCGGTGTAGAACGGATGGGACTCGGAGGACGTGTCCAGCTTGAACAGGGGGTACTCCTTGCCGTCCTTCCAGGTGGTCTTCTCCCGGGTTTGAACCGTCGACCGGGTCACGAACGAGAAGTCGTTGGATACGTCCAGGAACACGACTTCCCGGTAATCGGGGTGGATGCCGGATTTCATGATGTCGACCTGAGAATTGAATTTGTTGTGCTGGCCATTTTACCACCGAGGCCGGCTCGCCCTGCGTAGCCGGCGCAGCCTGCGAAGCAGGGTCAGCCGCCTCGCCGCATCATGTCGAAGAATTCCGCGTTGTTCTTGGTCTGCTTCATCTTGTCCAGCAGGAACTCCATCGCCTCGATCTCGTCCATCCCGAACAGCAGCTTGCGCAGGATCCACACCTTCTGCAGCACGTCGGGCTTCAGCAGCAGCTCCTCGCGGCGCGTTCCCGAGCGGTTCACGTTGATCGACGGATAGACGCGCTTCTCGGCCAGCCGCCGCTCCATGTGGATCTCCATGTTGCCGGTGCCTTTGAACTCTTCGTAGATCACGTCGTCCATCCGCGAGCCGGTGTCGATCAGCGCCGTGGCGATGATCGTCAGCGAGCCGCCTTCCTCGATGTTGCGGGCCGCGCCGAAGAAGCGCTTCGGGCGCTGCAGCGCGTTGGCGTCGACACCGCCGGTGAGCACCTTGCCGGACGCGGGCACCACCGTGTTGTAGGCGCGCGCCAGCCGCGTGATCGAATCGAGCAGGATCACCACGTCGTTCTTGGACTCGGTCAGCCGCTTGGCCTTCTCGATCACCATTTCAGCCACCTGCACGTGGCGGGCGGCCGGCTCGTCGAAGGTCGACGCCACGACCTCGCCGCGTACCGACCGCTGCATTTCGGTGACTTCCTCGGGCCGCTCGTCGATCAGCAGCACGATCAGGATCACGTCCGGATGATTTGCGGCGACCGCGTGCGCCAGGTGCTGCAGCATCACCGTCTTGCCGGACTTCGGGCTCGACACGAGCAATCCGCGCTGCCCCTTGCCGATCGGCGCGATGATGTCGATCAGCCGGCCTGTGATGTTTTCATCGCCGCGCATGTCCCGCTCCAGCTGCAGCGGCTTGTCGGGAAACAGCGGCGTCAGGTTCTCGAACAGGATCCGGTGCTTGGTCGAGTCCGGCGTCTGCCCGTTGACCTTGTCGACCTTCACCAGCGCGAAATAGCGCTCGCCGTCCTTCGGCGTGCGGACCTCACCCTCGATCGAGTCGCCCGTGTGCAGCGTGAAGCGGCGGATCTGCGACGGCGAGATGTAGATGTCGTCGGTGCTGGCCAGGTACGACGTCTCGGGCGAGCGCAGGAAGCCGAACCCGTCGGGCAGCACCTCCAGGGTCCCGTCCCCGAAAATCGGCTCGCCCGATTTGGCGCGCTTCTTCAGGATCGCGAACATCAATTCCTGCTTGCGCATCCGGTTGGCGTTGTCGATTTCCAGACCGGCGGCCATTTCAAGCAGCGCGGACACGTGGAGCGCTTTGAGTTCGGAAAGTTGCATGGAGGGGTCTATCGGGAAGGTTGACTGTCGGAGGGGTGTTTGTCGCGAGGATTGCGGTTGAACGGGCGCGCGGGATTTGCGCCGGAGGGTTGCAGCGGACCGGGCGACCTGCGGGCCCGCGAGGATGCGGCGGGCGGCCCTTGCCGCCCGTCGCGACCAACTTTAGAGATTACTGTCGATAAAAGCGACCAGCTCGGGTTTCTTCAGTTGACCAACCCGCGTTCCGACCACGGTTCCGTTCTTGAACAGCATCAAGGTCGGGATGCCGCGAATGCCGTACTTGGCCGGGGTGGCCTGATTCTCGTCCACGTTGACCTTGGCCACGGTCAATCGTCCGTCGTAGTCGTTGGCGATCTCCGCCACCAGCGGCGCGATGGCGCGGCACGGGCCGCACCATTCCGCCCAGTAGTCAACCAGCACCGGGCCGGACGCCTTCAATACATCCAGGTCGAACGAAGCGTCACTGACGTACTTGATTTCACTCATCGGACATCCTGGATAACCCGAAACGCCGGAGCGCTTCTGCCTTTCGGCCCGATCTCCCGGCCACGGAGACGCACAACAAGGGGGCCGCTTTCTGCCGTACGCCGGGGGAACGACACCGGTGGGGCTGTACCGTTCACTGCGCCTGCTGGTCACGCGGTCACGACCGGCGTGCTGAGCGCGTATGTTAACACTTTGCGGGCCGCTTGGCCGGATTCCGGGAGACCGATTGCAGTGACGTGGGAGACGGCCAACGCGCCGCTCGACGGCCGCTGGTGGGATGCCGCCGCCTCGCGGCTGCTCGAGTTCGGCGCGCGCTGTGGCCTGCCCGCCCGCGATCTGCGAGCGCTCACGGTGCTGGTGCCCAGGGTCTCCGATGGGCCCTGGTTGCGCGCTGCACTGCACCGCGCGCTGGGCGGCAACGGCGCGCTGGTGGCGCCGCGCATCGCGACGCTGGAGCGCTGGGTCGGCATGCCGGCGGGGCCCCAGACCCCGCGTCTGCTCGAGCTGTTCGAGGCGCTGCGTGCCAGCGCCTGGGCACGCGAGGCCTTCGGCGATCGACCCGGGGCGCTTTGGTCGCTGGCGGCCGAGCTGTCCCGGCTTGGCGACGAGCTCACACTGGCCGCCGTCGGCCGCGATCAGGCTTTCGAGGGGCGTTGGCGCGACAGCGTGGCGCGGCATTTTCAAAGACGCGCCGCGATGGCCGCCAGCGCACAGGCTCAACTCGTGCTGCATTTGTGGAGGGCGCACTGCACCGCGCAATTCGGCGCCGGCCGGATGCTGAAGCTGTGGGCCCGCTGCCTCGAGCGCGTCGACGGCCCGCTCGCAGTGCTGGCGCCGTTCGGGCTGCCCGATTGGCAACAGGTGTTGTTGAAGGACCGTGCCGTTGCCCATCCGGTATGCGCAGTGCTGGGCGACCTGTCGGCGGCGATGTCGGCCCACGGATGGCTCGCGCTGACGTGGCCCGAGCTGGCCGATCCGGACCCGGCGCCGGCACCGATCGCGGATCGTTGCGAGGCGGCCCGCACCCGAAGCGCACCGCGCCTGAGGATCCTGGCGACCGGCTCGCTCGAACAGGAGGCCGGCGCCGCTGCATCAGAGGTCGAGGCCTGGTTGCGCAGCGGGGTCGAGCGCATCGCGCTGGTTGCGCTGGACCGGCTGACCGCACGGCGCGTGCGCGCACTGCTGGAGCGGGCCGACATCCTGGTCGCCGACCGGGCCGGCTGGAAGCTGTCGACCACCAGCGCCGCCGCCGCCGTGATGCGCTGGCTGGAGCTGGCCGGGGCTGACTTCCGGATACGAGACCTGCTCGACTGGCTGCGCTCGCCGTTTGTGCTGTGGGGCCAAGCGGAGCGCGTGGCGGTTGCGCGCGTGATCGACCGGGTGGCGGGCGCGGCTGCACTGGCCGGTGGCCTGCGCGCGATCGAGCGGGCGCTGGGCCGGCTGGACGACCGCCAGGCCGACGTCGAAGCGGCACGTGCGACGCTGGCGCGCCTGGCCGATCAGGCCGGGCGCTTGCAGGCGGCCGGCACGCTGGGTCGACTCAGCGGCGCTCTGGACGCCTCGCTCGATGCCCTCGGCATGCGCGAAGCGCTGGCGCGCGATCCGGTCGGGCGCGACGTGCTGCGCGAGCTCGGACAGCTGCACGACAGCGTGACGGGCAGCGACGCGCGGATGTCGCTGGCGGCGTTTCGCGAACTGCTGGCGCAGCATTTCGAAAACACGAATGCCTCCGACCCGGGTGTCGAAAGCGCGGTCGTGATGACCTCGCTCGGTGGCGCCTGCCTGCGCGGGTTCGAGGCGGCGGTCCTGATCGGCGTCGATGCCGGGCACCTGCCCTCCGGAACCGAACCCGGCGTGCTGATGTCGGCGGGCGTGCGGCGCGACCTGGGCCTGGCCACGGCGGCCGACCTGCATCGCGCCCAGGCGGTCGAACTGGCAACGCTGCTGTGCTCGGTGCCGCGCGTGGCGGCCACCTGGCGCGTGCGCGAGGGCGATGAACCGCTTGCGCTTTCGACGTGGCTGGATCGGCTGCGCGTGATGGCCGGGCAAGCGGGCTGGGCCGATCCGGTGATCTGGTTCGAGCCGCCGCGTCGAACCGTGGAAGCGCGGACCCCGCACAGGCCTGCTCCGTGCGCTCCGCACAGGCTTCCGGATGGCCTGAGCGTCGGCGCCTGCCAGAGCCTGGTCGATTGCCCTTACCAGTTCTATGCGCGCCACCTGCTCGGGCTGCGTCGGCGCGAGTGGGTGGCCGAGACGCCCGACAAGCGCGACCTGGGCATCGCGCTGCATTCGATCCTGCATCGGCTGCACCTCGACTTCGATGCGGAGCGGCTGCAGCGGATGGCGGATCCGGAGCTGCAGCGGACGCTGGAGCAGATCACGCAGCAGATGTTCGGCCGCGATCTGCGCGAGCGCCCCGCGCTGATCGGCTACCGCCGGCGCATGCTCGACCTGATTCCCGGCTATGTGCAGTGGCTGCGCCGCCGTGCGGCGGCCGGCTGGCGCCTGCAGTCGGCCGAAGCCCAGTTCCAGGTGACGCTGCCGATCGATCCGTCGCGCGCGATCGAGCTTTCCGGACGGATCGACCGTATCGACGTGCGCGGCGATGCCGACCGCGAAGTGATCGATCGCGAAGTGATCGACTACAAGGCGCGCCCGCACCGGGCGGTGCGTGCGGCCGCGGCCGATCCCGGAGAAGACATCCAGCTGCCGCTGTACGCGCTGGCGCTGGGCGCTGGCGTCACCGCCGCGAGCTACCTGAGCTTCGAGCGCTCCGCCGACCCGGATCGCCGTTTCGCCACCGTGCAACAGATCCCGGCGGCCGAGCCGCTGGGGCGGTGGGTGCGCCTGGTCGACCAGCGCCTGCGCGCCGACCTGGCCCGGATCGCCGGCGGCACGGGGATGGCTGCGATCGGCGTCGAACCGACCTGCTCGCGCTGCGAAATGCGCGGACTGTGCCGCCGCGGCGAGTGGGGCGACAGATGACGCTGCGATGAGCGAGTACCTGTGGGATGGCGAGCCGGTGTCGCACGAGCGATTCGTGCAGCGCGCGCTCGACCCGGGTGCCAGCGCGGTGGTCGAGGCTTGCGCGGGCAGCGGCAAGACCTGGCTGCTGGTCGGACGGATCTTGCGCCTGCTGCTGGCCGGCGCGGCGCCGGCGCAGATCCTGGCGATCACCTTCACGCGCCGGGCCGCGCAGCAGATGCGGCAGCGGCTGCTGCAGGATCTGGCGGCGCTGGCGCGCGCCGATCCGGACGATGCGCGGGCGCTGCTGGCGCAGCGGGGCTTGAGCGGCGCGCAGGCGCAGCAGGCGCTGCCGGCGGCGCGCGGGCTGTACGAACGGGTCGCCTCGACCGAGCAGAGCGTGAGCATCGAGACCTTTCACGGCTGGTTCTGGCGGCTGCTGCGGCGCGCCCCGCTCGGAAGCGGTGTCGCGCAGTCGGCCGATCTGCTGGAGGCGCCGCGGCGGCTGGTGGACGAAGCCTGGAACGAATTTGCCGGCGAGCTGCTCGAGGCCGATGCGCAGGCGCTTTCGGACTACGAGGAGCTGGTGACCCGGATCGGCGACTTCAGCACCGACCGGCTGCTGCGCAACTTCCTGGACAAGCGCGCCGAGTGGTGGAGCTTCGGCGGCGCCGATCCGGTGCAGGCCATCGATCGTGCCTGCGAGCCGATGCGCGAGGTATTGCGCGCCGGCGGCTTTTCGGCGTCGCGCCACCCGGGCGAGATCCTGCGGCAGCCGCGCTTCATCGAGGCGCTGCGGGCGCTGCTGACGTGCTGGCAGAGTGCGCAGCGCCCGACGAAGACCCTGCTGAAGGCAATCGAAGCGGCCCGCTCGTTCCTGGGCGAACCGGCCGATCCGCTGCAGGACCTGGCACGCGCGAGCGATCTGCTGCTGACGGGCAAAGGCGAGCCGTTGAAGGACTTCGAACCGAAGGCTCTGGCTCCGCGCCTGCCGCGGCTCCAGCCCGGTCACGCAGACCCTTACCCCGCGCGATGGGCCGAGGCGATCGACATCGTGCGCGGCGTGCGCGCGGCCGAGGTCGAATGGGACGCGCTGCGGATGAACGAGTGCGGCTTGCGCTGCGGTGCGCGGCTGCTGCAGGCGTACGAGCGGCGCAAACGCAACGCCAATGTGCTGGACTTCACCGACATCGAGTGGCATGCGGATCGACTGCTGCGCGATGAATCGACCGCCGCGTTCATGCACGCGAACCTGGATTCGCGTTACCGGCATCTGCTGGTGGACGAATTTCAAGACACCAGCACGCTGCAATGGAGAGCGCTGCAGTGCTGGCTCGACGCCTACGAAGGCGATTCGGATCGTCCGACCGTTTTCGTGGTCGGCGACCCCAAACAATCGATCTACCGCTTCCGGCGTGCCGAGCCGCGCGTGTTCGACGCGGCGCGCAAGGTGCTGGCACAACGGTATGGCGCAGCGACCCTTCGGACCAACGTGACGCTGCGCAACCCTGCGGCGCTGGTGTCGATGCTCGATTCGGTGTTCGCGGACCGCAACCCGCTGTACCAGGCGCAGAGCTCGCGCGTCCCGGTCGACGGGCACTTCGTGCTGCTGCCGCTTCCCGAGCCGTCGCGGGGCCGATCGCAGAGCGCGGCACCCGGCTCTGCGGCATCGGCGCCATCGGATCCGGTGCTGCGTGATGTGCTGAGCCAGCCCCGCGCGGCCCCGCGCGCCGATCCCCACGAAGAGGAGGGCCGGCTGCTCGCGGCCGAGATCGCGCACTGGGTCGGCCGCCTGCAGGTGGAGGTGGGGGACAGCGGCGGCCCGGCCAAGCGGACCGCGCGCTGGAGCGATGCGGTCGTGCTGATGCGGCGGCGTACTCACATGGCTTCGCTCGAACGCGCCTTCCGGGACGCGGGCATACCCACGCTGTCGGACCGCCGCGGCGGCCTGCTGGGGCGGGCCGAGATCGAGGACCTGGTAGCGCTGCTCGAATTCCTGTGCTCCGAGGACGATCTGAGCCTGGCGCACGCGCTGCGTTCACCGGTGTTCGGCTGCACCGATCAGGACCTGCTGAGGCTTGCCTCGAGCGCGGGAGCGACCTGGTGGTCGCGCCTGGCTGCGCTCGCCGAGCCGGGCGCCGGGCTGGAGCGGGCCCGCAAGCTCTTGGGCGGATGGTTGCAGGTCGCCGGCGTGCTGCCGGTGCACGATCTGCTGGACCGGGTCTTTCACCAGGCCGACCTGCGCGCGCGCTATGCGGCGAGCATGCCGCGCGAGCGCGGCGTGCAGGTGCAAGCCAACTTCGATGCGTTTTTGCAGCTTGCACTGACGCTGGATGCGGGCCGCTTCCCGACCCTGACGCGCTTTCTGGACGATCTGCAGTGGATCCGCGAGAAGGATGCGGAGACGATCGACGAAGGCGTGGCGCTGTCGGACGACGCGGTGCGCCTGATGACGATTCACGGCGCCAAGGGACTGGAGGCACCGATCGTCGCCATCGCCGACGCACGCGCCGACGACGGTCCGCCCGACCGTTACGATGTGCTGCTGAACTGGCCGCCGGAGCTGTCGGCGCCGGAGCACTTCTCGCTGATCGGTCGCGCCGGGCGGATCGGATCGGCCCGGCGGCGCTGGCGCGAGGCCGACCGCGAGCAGCGCGCCCAGGAAGACTGGAACCTGATGTACGTGGCGATGACTCGTGCCAGCCAGGTGCTGATCGTCTCCGGCAGCGGCGAGCGCAGTGCCCCGGACAACTGGTATCAGCGGCTGCAGGCGGCGGCCACGGCCGCCCCGCCGCGCGCGGACGCCTGGCGCCAGCAGGCGCTGCCGTTCACCGCCCGCGCTTTCGAGCGCAGCTTCGCCGAGTTTCGGCCGCAGCCACTGCCCACGGGCCAGCGCGTGGCCGGGGGCGAGTCCGACGCGATACGGATGGGCCAGGCCTGGCATGCGCTGCTCGAGCGCGCATCGGAGCCCGACTTCAATCTCCGGGACCGGATCGGATCCGACTATGCGCTCAGCCCGGAGCAGGTGCGCGAAGTGCTGCAGGCCGCGCAGCGGGTAACCGGATCGGCGGTGCTGAAGCGATTTTTCGGGCCGTCCGTCGCGGCCTGGAGCGAGCTGGAGCTGGTCGACGCGCGCGGCGACAACCTGCGGATCGACCGCCTGGTCGAGCTCGGCCAGACCGTGTGGATTCTCGATTACAAATGGCGCTGGCTGGAGGCGGAGCGCGCCGGCTACGAGCGGCAGCTGGCCCGCTATGCGCAGGCGATCGCCTCGTTGTGGCCGGGCCGCCCGATCCGTACGGCGTTGGTGCTGTCCGACGGCTCGCTGGTCGAAATCGGCTCTCGCCCCGGCGCTGATAAGATCGACAGCGGCGGGCCCCCTCGCATCGAGGCGCCGTGAACCTGGTCAGGTCGGGAACGAAGCAGCCATAGCGGAATTCCCCGAGTGCCGAGGATCAGGCTCGCCTTTTCCGACCTTCGGACCATGAACGACATCGACAGCTCGCTGCGCATCGAGCCGGCGCGGCCGCAGCACGCGGCGGTGCTGCTGTCGCTGGTGCGCGACCTGGCCCGCTTCGAGAAACTCGAGCACCAGGTGGTGGCCACCGAAGAGCAGATCCGCGACGAGCTGGCCGCCAGCCGGCCGGTGATCGAGGCTTTGATCGCGTGGGATGGTGCCGGAGCGGTCGGCTTTGCGTTGTACTTTCATAACTTTTCGACTTTCCTGGGACGGCGCGGCCTGTACCTGGAAGACCTGTACGTGGTTCCGAGCGCGCGCCGGCGCGGCATCGGCCGTGCGCTGATCGCGCACCTGGCATCGATCGCGGTGGCGCGCCGGTGCGGCCGCTTCGAGTGGGCGGTGCTTGACTGGAACGAGCGCGCCATCGACTTCTACCGTTCGATCGGCGCTGAGCTGCTGCCCGACTGGCGTATCTGCCGCGTCACCGGCGATGCGCTCGGCCGGCTCGGGCAAGACGGTACGATCCATAATCGATGACCTACCAGGTTCTTGCCCGCAAGTGGCGGCCGCGCGACTTCCAGTCGTTGATCGGCCAGGACCACGTGGTGCGCGCGCTGACGCACGCGCTGCAGCACCAGCGGCTGCACCACGCGTACCTGTTCACCGGCACGCGCGGCGTCGGCAAGACGACGATCGCCCGCATCCTGGCCAAGGCGCTGAACTGCGTCGGTCCGGATGGGCAGGGCGGCATCACCGCGACGCCGTGCAACGCGTGCCGGGTCTGCAGCGCGATCGACGCGGGCCGCTTCGTCGACTACATCGAGATGGACGCCGCCAGCAATCGCGGCGTGGACGAGATGACGCAGCTGCTGGAGCGCGCGATCTACGCGCCGGTCGATGCACGCGTGAAGGTCTACACGATCGACGAAGTGCACATGCTGACCACGCATGCCTTCAATGCGATGCTCAAGACGCTCGAGGAGCCGCCCGATTTCGTCAAGTTCATCCTGGCCACCACCGACCCGCAGAAGATTCCGGTGACGGTGCTGTCGCGCTGCCTGCAGTTCAATCTGAAGCAGGTGACCCCGCAGGCGATTGCGCAGCGCCTGGGCCAGATCGCGCAGGCCGAGCAGGTCGAGGCCGAGCCGGCGGCGCTGCAGGCGGTGGCACGCGCGGCGCGCGGCAGCATGCGCGACGCGCTGTCGCTGCTGGACCAGGCGATCGCCTACAGCGGCGGACGTGTCGACGCGCAGGCGGTCGACCAGATGCTGGGCTCGATCGATTCGACGCTGCTGGTGCAGCTGCTCGACGCGCTGCTCGAGCGCGACGCGGCCCGTCTGCTGGCGCTGGCCGATGCGATGGCCGAGCGAAGCCTGTCGTTTGCGCAGGCATTGCGCGACCTCGCCAGTCTGCTGCACCGGATCGCGCTGGCCCAGCAGATCGCCGGCGACGGGCAGGGCGACCCGACGGATGCCGACGTCGGGCGCCTGGCGCAGCGGCTCACGCCCGACGAGGTGCAGCTGTACTACCAGATCGCGCTGCATGGGCGCAACGACCTGGGCCTGGCGCCGGACGAATACGCGGGATTCACGATGACGCTGCTGCGGATGCTGGCCTTCCAGCCCGAAGTGGCGGCCGCCGCGCCCGCGGCCAACCGCAGCGCCGCGCTGAACGCGCCGCGTCCGCCGCGCACCGCCGCGCCGGCGCCGCGTCACGAGCCGGACGCGACGCCGACGCCGTCCGCGAGCGCGGCCGGCCGAGCCGGACCGCAGGCGCCGGCCGGGGTGGATGAAGATCTGGACTGGCCCGCGCTCGTGCAGAAGCTGAAGCTGGCCGGGATGCCGCGCGAGCTGGCGCTGCGCAGCGAGCTCGTCTCCCGCGAGGCCGATCACTTCCGGCTGCGGGTGCCGGTGAAGACGCTGCTCGAATCCGGCGCCGAAGCGCGGCTGCGCGCGGCGCTCTCCGAGTACTTCGGGCGGCCGGTGCGGATTTCGGCCGAGATCGGCGCCACGCAGGGGCCGACCGCGGCGGGCCTGAACGAGGAGGCCCGCGCGCAGCGGCAGCGGCGCGCCGAGGAGTCGATCTACGCCGATCCCTTCGTGCGAGAATTGATCGAGAATTTCGGGGCCAGCGTGGACCCGGCTTCGATCAAACCGATCCAGGACACATGAGCACCGTGGATGAGCCGACTATGAAGAACCAACTGGCCGGATTGATGCAGCAGGCGCAGAAGATGCAGGAGAACATGAAGCGCCTGCAGGAAGAGCTGGCCGCGACCGAGGTCGAGGGGCAGTCGGGGGCAGGGCTGGTCAAGGTGGTGCTGACCTGCAAGTTCCAGGTGCGGCGCGTCACGATCGACCCCAGCCTGCTGGGAGAAGACCGCGACATGCTGGAGGACCTGGTGGCGGCGGCGTTCAACGACGCGTCACGGCGGGCCGACGAGATGACGCAGCAGAAAATGGGTTCGATCGCCACCGGGCTGCCGCTGCCGCCCGGCTTCAAGCTGCCGTTTTGAATTCCGGGTGAAACTCGGACCTTCGCTTGATGCTGTTGTCGATTCGCTGAAACGGCTGCCCGGAATCGGGCCGAGGTCGGCGCAGCGGATCGCCTTTCATCTGCTGCAGTTCGACCGCCCGCTGGCCACTGCGCTGGGTCATGCCTTGCTGGACGCGGTCGATCGGGTCGGTCACTGTGCGCGCTGCAACACCCTGAGCGAGCGGCCGCTGTGCGAGACCTGCGCCGATCCGAAGCGCGATCCGGGCCTGCTGTGCGTGGTCGAGTCGCCGGCCGATCAGCTGGTGATCGAGCAGTCGCTCGCGTACTCGGGCCTGTATTTCGTTCTGCTGGGGCGGCTGTCGCCGCTGGATGGCGTGGGGCCGCGCGAGATCCAGCTGGACCGTCTGCTCGAGCGGGTCGGCGATGGCGTGGTGCGCGAGCTGATCGCGGCCACGTCCTTCACGCCGGAAGGCGACGCCACCGCGCATTACGTCGCGGAGCTGGCCCGCGCGCGCGATCCGCGCATCAAGGTGACGCGCCTTGCGCGCGGGGTGCCGGCCGGGGGCGAGCTGGAGTACACGGATGTGAACACGATCGCCCAGGCGATGCTGGACAGGCGCGTCGAATGACTGCGCCCCTTGACGGCGTCAAAGTGCTGGAGCTCGGCACGCTGATCGCCGGTCCTTTCGCGGCGCGGATGATGGCCGAGTTCGGCGCGGAGGTCATCAAGGTCGAGGATCCGGATGGCGGTGACCCGTTGCGGCGCTGGCGCTACCTGCACGAGGGCACGTCGCTGTGGTGGGCGGTGCAGGCGCGCAACAAGAAGTCGGTCGCGCTGAACCTGAAGGATCCGCGCGCCTGCGAGCTGGCCCGACAGCTCGCGGTGCGGGCCGACATCGTGATCGAGAACTTTCGTCCCGGCGTACTGGAAAGGCTGGGGCTCGGTTACCCGCAGCTCGCCGAGCTCAATGCGGCCACCATCATGGTGCGGCTGTCGGGCTATGGACAGACCGGGCCGATGCGCGATCGGCCCGGCTTCGGGGCAATCGGCGAGGCGATGGGAGGGATCCGTCACGTGACCGGCTACCCGGACCGCCCGCCGGTGCGCATCGGGCTTTCGATCGGCGATTCGATTGCGGCGCTGCACGGGGTGATCGGCGCGCTGATGGCGCTGCGACACCGCGACGCGACCGGCGGCGCGGGCCGTGGCCGTGGGCAGATGGTCGATGTCGCGCTGTACGAATCGGTGTTCAACATGATGGAAAGCGCGGTGCCCGAGTACGACCGCTTCGGGGTCGTGCGGGAGCGCACCGGCACCTCGCTGCCGGGAATCGTGCCGTCCAACACGTACACCTGCCGGGACGGCGCTGCGATCGTCGTGGGCGGCAATGGGGACGCGATCTTCAAGCGGCTGATGGGGGCCGTCGACCGCCCGGATCTCGGCGCCGACCCGCAGCTGGCGCACAACGACGGCCGTGTGCCGCG
>Ga0137415_10001737_pt1 | contig 21635 bp, 16 predicted proteins | sample CZODoug3_1_1_16f_FD_183082 | JGI IMG/M metagenome (GOLD analysis project Ga0137415, IMG submission 183082) | Vadose zone soil fungal communities from Angelo Coast Range Reserve, California, USA - CZODoug3_1_1_16fungal (Hybrid Assembly) | ecosystem: Environmental > Terrestrial > Soil > Vadose...
ACGGACCGCCTGATCGGCGGCAACCACCACGATCCGCACGCGGTGCTGGGCAGCCACCCGACGGCGGACGGCACGGTGATCCGGGCGCTGCGGCCCAATGCCGATGCGGTCGAGGTGCTGTTCGGTACCGGGACGGACATCCAGACCTTCGCGCTGCAGCGGGTGCACGACGCCGGGCTGTTCTCCGCCCTGATCCCCCACGGGCCGGCGGACTACCGGCTGGCCGTGCACTACGGCGATTACGTCGAGCACACCGACGACCCGTACCGCTGGCTGCCCACCCTGGGGGAGGTCGACCTGCACCTGATCGGCGAGGGTCGACACGAGCGGCTCTGGGACGCGTTGGGCGCCCATCCGAGGGAGTACGACACCCCGGGCGGCGAGGTCGCCGGCACCTCGTTCGCGGTATGGGCGCCGACCGCCCAGGGGGTGCGGGTATGCGGTGAGTTCGACGGCTGGAACGGGCTCGGCCAGCCGATGCGTTCGCTGGGCAACTCCGGTGTGTGGGAGGTGTTCCTCCCCGGAGTCGGGGTGGGCGCGCGATACAAGTTCCGCGTCCTGGGCCAGGACGGGCAATGGCGGGAGAAGGCCGACCCGATGGCGTTCGCCGCCGAGGTACCTCCGGCCACCGCGTCGGTGGTGACCAAACACACCCACGTCTGGGGTGACCACGAGTGGTTGGAGCGGCGGGCGAAGGCCACCCCGGTCGCCGAGCCGATGAGCGTCTACGAGGTGCACCTGGCCTCGTGGCGGCCCGGGCTCAACTACCGGGCGCTGGCCGCCGAGCTGGTCGCCTACCTGGACCGCACCGGCTTCACCCACGTCGAGCTGCTGCCGGTGGCCGAGCACCCGTTCGGCGGCTCGTGGGGTTATCAGGTCAGCTCGTACTACGCGCCGACCGCCCGGTTCGGCGTCCCAGACGACTTCCGTGCCTTCGTCGACACCCTGCACCAGGCCGGCTACGGGGTGATCGTGGACTGGGTGCCGGCGCACTTCCCGAAGGACGAGTGGGCGCTGGCCCGGTTCGACGGCACGCCGCTCTACGAGCACCCCGACCCGCGCCGGGGCGAGCAGCTCGACTGGGGCACCTACGTGTTCGACTTCGGCCGCAAGGAGGTGCGCAACTTCCTGGTCGCCAACGCGCTGTACTGGCTCGACGAGTTCCACATCGACGGGCTGCGGGTGGACGCGGTGGCCTCGATGCTCTACCTGGACTACTCCCGCGAGGAGGGTGGCTGGGAGCCGAACATCTACGGCGGCCGGGAGAACCTGGAGGCGGTGTCGTTCCTGCAGGAGATGAACGCCACCGTCTACAAGGCGCACCCCGGCGTGGTCACCATCGCCGAGGAGTCCACCTCCTGGCCGGGTGTCACCCGCCCGACGCACCTGGGCGGGCTGGGCTTCGGCTTCAAATGGAACATGGGCTGGATGCACGACACGCTCAACTACACCGGCCGGGACCCGATCTACCGCGGCTACCACCACAACGAGATGACGTTCTCCATGGTGTACGCGTACACGGAGAACTTCGTGCTGCCGATCAGCCACGACGAGGTCGTGCACGGCAAGGGCTCGCTGTGGACCCGGATGCCCGGCGACGACTGGAACAAGGCCGCCAACCTGCGCGCGCTGCTGGCCTACATGTGGGCGCACCCCGGCAAGCAGCTGCTGTTCATGGGCTGCGAGATCGGCCAGCAGCGCGAGTGGTCGGAGTCGCGGTCGCTGGACTGGGGGCTGCTGGAGAACCCGCTGCACTCCGGCATCCAGGACCTGGTCGGCGACCTGAACCGGACCTACCGGGCACAGCCCGCGCTGTACAGCCAGGACAGCTCGCCGGACGGCTTCGCCTGGATCGACGCCAACGACGCCGGCGGCAACGTGTTCTCGTTCCTGCGCTGGGGCAGCGATGGCTCCGTGCTGGCCTGCGTGGCGAACTTCGCCGGCCACCCGCACGAGAACTACCGGATCGGGCTGCCGTTCGCCGGCCAGTGGCAAGAGCTGCTCAACACCGACTCGACCAGCTACGGCGGCTCGGGCGTCGGCAACCTAGGCGCCGTGGTGGCCACCGAGCAGCCCTGGCACGGCCGTCCCGCGTCGGCCACCCTGCGGGTGCCGCCGACCGGGGCGCTGTGGCTGCGCGGCGAGCCGGCGCCGGCCGCCGAGCCGACCCCGTCGTCCGCCGCCGCGCCGGCTGAACCGGCCGAGCCGTCGGCGGCGTCCGAGCCGGTGTCTTCCTACGCGGTGGCGCCGTCGAACGCGGTCGCGCCGTCCTCGAACGCGGTGGCGCCGGCCCGGACGGACCCCGCCGGAGCGGCACCGGCCGGAGCGGCACCCACCGCCGGAGCGGCACCGGCCGGTTCGGACCCCGCCGCCGTGGCCGAGCCGGGAGCGGCGGGGCTCGCCGAGTAGGTCCGGGCGAAGGCGAGCAGCGTCAGCCAGAAACCGAGCAGGACCGCGCAGTACAGCGACCGTCCGGCCAGCGCGACGGGCGCTGTCGGCGCGGCCTGCCACAGGTTGCCCCAGGCCACCGGGATCACCGGGAACACCAGCAGCGGGACCGCGAGCCGCCAGCGCCCGGCCCGCAGCAGCACCAGGGCGCCCGGCCACAGCATCACGGTGTAGTTCAGCCAGGCGATGGGCGAGGCGAGCAGGCAGCCGGCGGCCACCGCGAAGATCGTCGCGTCGGCCCGTTCCAGCAGGCCGGGCGCCAACCCACCGGGCGCCGGCACCGCGCGGCACACCCACCACAGGGACGCCACCACCACCGCGAGGGTGACCAGCCAGCCGACCCAGCCGGGCAGGCCGAGGCGGACCACCAGACCGGGCAGCGAGGCGTTCGCGTCCACCTCCGGCGCCGGAGTGTGCATGGCCAGCCGCAGCCACTCCACCGCGCTGGACGGCCCGGCGGCGAGCACCCCGGCCGCGCTGGTCACGGCGGCGGAGCCGAGCCCGACCCACAGCGCCGACCACCGGCCCGGCGCGCGCCACTGCGCCAACGGGATCAGCAGCAGCGGGGCCAGCGACGGCTTCAGCGCGACGACCACCCCGAGCAGCGCGGCCGCCAGCCGCCCCCGGCCGCGCCGCTGCGCCAGCCAGGCCAGCACGAGCCCGAACAGCAGCAGCCCGTAGATCTGGCCGAGCAGCAGCGTCCCGTGCAGCGGCGAGCAGGCCCACATCGTGCCCACGCCGAACACCGTCGCGCCCCGGCCCAGCCGCAGCTCCCGGGCGGTGAGCAGAACCGAAGCGGTGACCACCAGCACCGTCAGCGCGGTGAACGCCCAGTAGCTCGGCAGGAGCTCCAGCAGGCCGAACGGGGCCAGCAGCAGGGACAGGAACGGCGGGTTCAGGTTCGGCAGCACCGAGCCGGTGTGGTAGGTGTCGGCGCCCTGCAGCATGGCGACCGTCGAGCGCCAGAACGTCTCGAAGTCGACGTGCCCTTTTGGGTCGGTGTTCGCCACGCCGCTGACCAGCACTCCCGGGTAGCGGACGAACAGCCAGACCGCGGTGCCCAGCGCGAGCGCGGTGAGGGCGACGGCGGCAGCGGCGGTGGTGCGGGGCAACCGCGACGGCCGGCGGGTGGGCGACAACACTCCGCGACGGTAACCGGGCCGCGCCGGACCCACCGCGCCGGGCCCGGGACAGCGCGCTGGTCAGCCCGGCGGGTCGGCTCCGGGCGGGGCCGCTCCGGGTAGGTCAGCCGCGCCTGCACAGCTCCGGGTGGGTCAGCTCCGGGTGGGGCCACTGGACACGCGTTCCCGGTCGGCCGCCAACCAGGCGTCGTCCAGCTCGGCCGACCAGTCGTCGGCCGAGGCCGCCGGATCGGCCGGTCCGAGCGCGAACGTCAGCACCGCCCAGTGCACGAGCAGCATGCCGCAGTACAGCGACAGGGCCAGCCGGCTCAGGATCGAGTCGCCCGGCGGCACCAGCAGCACCCACTCGATCCCGACCACCGGCAGCGCGATCAGCGGCACGGCGGCCCGCCACCGCCCCGCCGCGAGCAGCACCGGCACCGATGGCGCGAGCAGCACGAGGTAGTTGTTCCAGGCGATCGGGGCGAGCAGCAGCGCGGCCGAGGTGATCGACCAGAGGGCGAGCTCGGGTCGCCGCCGCGCCCGGTACACCGTGATCGCCAGCAGGCCGGCGGCCACCAGGCAGCCCAGCCACGGCGGCAGGTGGAAGCGGACCGCGAGCGCGGCCAGCGAGTCGTTGTCCAGGAAGCCGCTGACCCGGACGGCGCGCAGCAGCCGCAGCCAGTCCACGGTGTCGCTCCAGCCGGCCGCTGCGATGCCCACGGCGGTCGCCACCGCCCCCGCCCCGAGCGCCGCGAACAGCGTGGGCCAGCGCCGTTGCCCGACGGGCCAGAGCAGCAGCGGCGCCAGCGACGGCTTGATCGCGACGGCCAGCCCGAGCGCCACGCCGGCCCAACCCAACCGGCCCTGCCGCGCGGCCAGCCAGGCCGCCGTGAGCGCGGCCGTCAGCAGCCCGTACACCTGTCCCAACGCCACTGTGCTCTGCAGCGGGGCGGACAGCGCCACCGCGGCCACCGCCACCATCGCCCAGGCCTGGCGGACCCGGAGCCGGTCAGCCACGACGATCACGCTACCGACCACCAGAACGGCATTGAGCAGCGCGAACACGTGATAGGCGGTCAGCACGTCGAGCCCCGCGAGCGGCCAGAGCAGCACGGCAAGCACGGGCGGGTCGAGGTTCGGCAGCGCGGCACCGGTGCGGTAGATCGGGTCGTGTTGGCGCAGCGCCACCGCCGAGCGCCAGAACGTGTCGAAGTCGACGTGCATGCGCATGTCCGTGGCGGCCATTCGCGGCAGGTTAGCGCTGCCGTAGCGCAGGTAGAGCCAACCGGCGGTGACCAACGCGAGCCCGGCGAGCAGCGGTCCGGCCAGGTTCCACAGGGCTCGGGGCAGTGCGGTCACCGGCGAAAGGTAGCCAACCGGGTGGCTCGAACGCCCCCTCGAAAGGGCCCGCTGAGGGCAGAATCACGGAGGTGTCCGCGACACGCGGTGACCGGAGTAGCGCGACGGGGGTGCACATCGCCGTCGCGCTCGTGGTTGTGGCGGGCCTGTTACTCACCGGATGTAGCCACCCCGCCCCGGTGCACCCGGGCGCCGGCTCGACGACGGGGCACCCCGACGCCGGCTCGACGACGGGGCACCCCGACGGTGGCTCGGCGGCGGGGGACCCCGACTCCGGCCCGGCGGACCCCGGCCTCGCCCCTGGCGCGTCCGCCAGTGCCCTGCCGCCGGCCGGGGAACCGACCGCCGAGGGCACGCCGGCCGCCCCCGAGGCACCGGCCGAGCCACCGGCGACCGTCAAGGGCGGCACCGGCACCGCCTCGGACCGGGTGGCCAGCGATGTGGTGGCCGGTGTCGAGCAGTTCTGGCGGGAGCAGTTCCCGGTCCAGTTCAGCCGGCGCTGGATCAACATCCACCACTTCGAGGCGGTCGACCCGGGTGCTGCCGGCGTACCGGCGCCGTGCCTGCACCACGCCCTGGACCTGGCCGACCAGGCGCTGTACTGCTCCCGGCTGGACACCGTCGCCTGGGACCGGGTCGGGCTGCTGCCCAGGTTGCGCGGCAGCTACGGCGACGCCGCGGTGCTGGTGGCGCTGGCGCACGAGATCGGGCACGCGGTGCAGGACCGGCTCGGCATCGACGCGGCCGCCCAGGCACGCGAGCCCGACCGGTACCCGACGATCCTGCTGGAGGGGATGGCCGACTGCTTCGCCGGCGTGGTGGTGCGCGCCGCGGTGGACGGGCGGATCGCCAAGCTGACGGTCGGCCCGGCGGACCTGGACCGGGCCATGCGGGCGTTGTTGAGCTTCCGCGACCCGGTCGGCGTGGCGATCAGCCGCACCGCGCACGGTGACGCCTTCGACCGCGCCTCCGCGTTCCAGGACGGGTACCGCACCGGGGCCGGCGGCTGCGCGGCCATGACCGTGCAGAACCAGACCTTCACCCAGCGCGGCTACGCGTCGCTCAGCGACATCATGCAGAGCGGCAACCTCACGCTCGACCAACTGCTCACGAGCATGGCGCCGGACGCCAACGCCTGGTTCGGCAACCTGGTCACGTCCCGGGGCGGGAGCTGGCGGACGCCGCTGGTCACCGTGCCGGTGGTGAGCCGGTGCGCCGCGCCGAACCTGAGTCGGCAGGGCCCGGCGCGGTACTGCCCCAGCTCGGGCGCGGTCAGCACGTCCGCCGCCGAACTGGCGAGGGTGCACGACGGGCTCGGTGACTACGCGAGCGCCGAGCTGGTGGCCAGCCGGTACGCGCTCGCCGCGCTGGACGCGCTGGGCCGACCGGTGCAGGGTGCCTCGGCCGGGCGCACCGCCGTCTGCCTGACCGGCGCGTACACCCGCGCGCTGCTCGACCGGGACGCCGACGGTGCGCCCGGCGGCGGCAGTTTCGGGCTCTCCCCCGGCGACGTCGACGAGGCCGTCCACGAGCTGCTCGACCAGGACTTCGCCGCCCGCGACGCGGCCGGTCGGGCGCCCAGCGGCGACCTGGGTTTCGAGCGGATCGAGCAGTTCCGCGCCGGCACGCTGGGCGGCCCGCAGCGCTGCGGCCTGTAGCGGGCGGCCGGCTGCGCCGCGGCCGGTAGGGCTGTGGTCCGCGGCGCCCGACGAGATGCCGGGACGCCGACGAGGTCCGGGGTGTCCCGGCCCGGCAGGCTCAGAACAGCGCGCGGGCCAGTGCGCGGCGAGCCGCGATCACTCGGCCGTCGTCCGGGGCAAACAGCTCGAACAGCCCGACCAGGTGCTCGCGCACCCGGTCCCGCTCTTCGCCGGCACTGCGCCCGACGGCGGCGACCAGGCGGGCGAACGCGGCCTCGGTCCGATCGGTGGCCAGTTCGGCATCGGCGGCCGCGAGCTGGGCTTCCAGATCGTCCGGGTTGGCGTCCGCGCGCGCGATCGCGGTGGGGTCGGCGTTCTCCGCCCTGGCCAGGAAACGCACCTGGGCGATCGCGGCGGCGGCCTGTTCGTTGGCCGGCTCGGCGTCCAGAATGCGCTGGTAGGCGGCCTCAGCGGCGGTGTAGTCGCCCAGGTCGAGCGCTTCCTCGGCCTCGACGAAACGGGGGTCCTCCGGCGGCTCGACCTCTTCCGTCGGCGCGTCGCCCGCCGCGGACTCGGCGGCCCGGATGCCGGGCAGCTGGTCGCGGAACTGGGTAATCAGCGTTTCGATCCACTGGCGGACCTGCGGCTCCGGCTGTGCGCCGCTGAACGCCTCCACCGGCTGCCCACCGGCCAGCGCGATGACCGTCGGGATGGACTGCACGCCGAACGCCTGCGCGATCCGGGGGTTGGCGTCGATGTCGACCTTGGCCAGGATCCAGGTGCCGCCGCCCTGCTCCGCGAGGCGTTCGAGCACCGGGGAGAGCTGCTTGCACGGCTGGCACCAGGTGGCCCACAGGTCGACGACCACCGGGACCTGCAGCGACCGCTCGAGCACCTCGGCCTGGAAGGTCTGCTCAGTGACGTCGATTACCCAGGTGCCGTTGGCGGAACCAGCGCCGGCGTCGGCGTCGGCCGGCGGCTGTGCCGAGCCGGCCGGCGGCCCGCCGGCCGGCCCACGGCCGGCGGGTGAGGTGCGAGCGGCGTCGGCGCGGGCTCGCAGCGAGGAGAGATCGACCGCGCCGGCCATGGCGGACGTCAGGGCGGCAGTTTGTCGCGGATTGGGTCGAGACACGTCACCATCCTGGCACGCACCGCGCCGCCGCGCCGCGCCGCGTCGGGGTCATCGGAGACTGTGGGCGAGGTAGGCGAACCCCAGGCCCGCCACGATGACCGCCAACAGGCCGACCCCGATCCAACCGAGCACGATGCCGGCCGTCGCAAGCCCGGCGCCGGACTCACCACGCTCGGCGATCTGTCGGCGGGCCAGGTAGCCGAAAACGAGCGCCAGCACACTGCCTACCCACCAGAACCACGTGATGCCGAACGCCAGCGAGGCGACCGCCATACCGTTCGTCGGCCGCGGCGGCGTCCACTCGGCGGGCGGGTAACCGGGCGAGTACGCCCCCGTCGGGTAGGGCCCCGGCGGGTACGCGCCAGGCGGGTAAGGCCCAGGTGGATACGCGCCCGACGGGTAAGGCTCAGGTGGGTACGTGCCAGGTGGGTAGGGCCCAGGTGCGTAAGGCCCGCTGGGGTTCGGCCCAGATGGATACCCGCCAGAGCCGGGGCCGCCCGGTGAGTAGCCGGCGGGCAGGTAACCACCAGGCGGAGAGCCGGAGGGTGGGTAGCCGCCGGGCGGAGAGCCGGAAGGTGGGTAGCCGCCAGGCGAGTAACCGGCGGACGGGTAGCCACCCGGATACGGCCCCGCTCCTGAGCCCGGCGCCGGAGAGCCGACCGTGGGATCGGCGCCGGGCTCAGTCTCCGGAGCCTGCCCTGGGGTCGGATACGGCGTGGTCGACTGGTCACTGGGCCCACCAGCACTGGGCGCCGTGTGGTTGTCGCCGCCGGACGGTTGGCCGGCGGATCCGTCATCAGGGGACCCGGGCTCGGCCGAGGCTGGCGGACCAGCCTCAAGCTCGCCGTTGGCCGCGCTCCCGACCGGGCCCGTCGGCGGTGCACTCTCGACCGGATCCGGCTCGCGCTCGGCCGTTGGGCTCGCGGTTGGCTCGGTGGCGACCTCGGGCGTCACCGGGCCGGCCGCACCGGCCTCGGTCGGCGGCGCGCCGGGACCGTGTTCGGCAGGTGGGTCGGAAGAGGTCATGCGGCGCTCCGGGGCTCGGACAACTGTGCTCACAACGGATTCGGCCAGGCACTCAGCGAGGCGACGCTACTGGCGGGCCGACAACGATCTCCAGGGTTATTCGCGATCGGCTAACCGCCAGCAGTTCGGACCAGCGGCGTGAGGCCCATCGGGTTACCGGCAAAGAACCCGCCGTTCGCCACGATCTTCTCGACCACCGGGCTGACCAGCTCCACGATCCGGTCGCAGCGTTGGTCGCCGAGTGCGGCCCAGGCCGACGCCACGCCGAGATCCGTGGTGTCCTCGACCCAGCGGCGCAGGTCGATGCCCGCCTCGGTGAGCGCACCGGATCCGTCGAGCAGGCCGCGGTCCACCAACCGCTCGGTCGCGGCCGTCCAATCCTCCTCGGACCAACCCCGGTTCCGCCGGAGGGCATCCGGCAGCGCGCGCCCATCGGCGGCGAAGGCCACCAGCGCCTCGCAGGGACCAAGATCGGCACTGACCAGCGCGGCCACGTGCCCGTCGCCGCGTGACTCGCGCAGCAGCGTCTGGGCGTGCCACAGCACGAGATGCGGCGGGGTGGGCCAGTCCAGGGCGGTGTTGGCGGCAGCCAGCGGTCGACCCGCGACCGGCGCCGCCATGGCCGCCACCCGGGTCAGCTCGGCGAGCTCGGCGAGCTCGGCCGAATCGATGACTGAGCCGAGCAGCCGACACAGCGCGGCGTCCACGCTGCTGAGCCGCACGGCCAGGAAGGTCTCCGGCTGCGCCGCCTGCCACGCGGCCGGAATGGACCGGCTCACCATGCCCGGGTGGAAGTTGTAGAACGTCGCGGCAACGACTTGCGTGGAAACGGCGCCGAGCGGTGCGGCGCGGAGCCCGAAGTAGCTCATCCAGCCGCCCTTGCAGCCGAGTTCGGTGGTGGCCGCGCGCGGTTCGGGCGCAAAGTACGTCACCGTGTGGTAGGGCTCCAGCGCCTGCCACATCCGACGGGCACCGGCGATCTGGCCAGAATCGGACCGGTTCACGGCATTCCCCCACTCGTCCTCGAGCGCCGCTCGCGGCTCTTCTCGCGCGGCCTCGCGTCGGTGCCGACGGCAGGCAACCTGGGCCACCCCAGAATGCCACCAGTCCGGTTCCACGCCACCACCGTGGTGAGGGGACCCGAACCACCACGGTCGGCCGACCCCGGGCGTCGACCGTGAGTCCGGACCGACCGAGCGCAATCCTCCCACTGGCCCCTTCCGGCCTGCTCAGCCGTGGAGTAACGGACCCGCCAACGCTCACTCCGGTCCCGGTGGTTCGATTCGATCGTGAGCGCGCTTCCCACCGCAGGAGAGGATGTCCCGGCGCCGCAGTATTAGAAATTCCTAACAATTCACCCCCCAATCGTGGCTTCAGTCACTCAGTGCACACTGTTGATGTCACCGGTCTGGCGGAGCACCCACCACAACGAGCACTCGTTAGACCAACTCGGGTGTAACTCACACCCACCCGGACAACGATCATCGGCCGCGCCGCCGGCCGAACAACCCGATCGCCTGGAGAGGACCTCGGATGACCTCGGACAACCCGGTTGCCGACCGGCTGCTGACCGACGCCCGCAAGAAGACCGCTCGCCTGGAGAGCCCCGCGCTCGCCAAGGCCGCCATGGTCGTCGGGATCCTGGCCGTGCTGGCCAGCCCCATCTCGATCGCTGGCTGGATCCTCGGCGCTGTCGCCGTGGGCATGGGCGTTCCTGGCGTGCAGCGCCCGGCGTCCGCCAAGCAGGCCAAGATCGCCATCGTCCTCGGCGTGGCCGGCATCCTGATCGGCGTGTTCTTCTTCACCTGGAACATGGCCAGCCGCTGACTCGCAATGGCTGCCCGGCCCCGCCGGGCAGCCATGCACCAGCCAGGTCACCTCAGGCTGTCTCGGTGCGACACCAGCCTGACCCACCAACTCGCTGCACCACTCGTGTGCGCAATTTCTCGTGATGCAGGCCGGCCAGATCGTGACAGCGCCACCTTTTGCTCTGGAACGCTTCCTGACTGACAACCCCCGCGATCGCCATAGCGCTAGACAATTGATATATCAGTGGGTTGATATATCAGCGAGCTCATGCAGCATCGCATTTGATAGCGCCGTATGGACGCCGTATGGACAGAGCCCATCAATCGCCCGCGTCCATCAGTTTCGCCCCGGCGTCGAGGCAACTGGTAGGGCAATCCTGACGGGACCGCACCACTCGTCCGCTCAGCCTTCGGCCAGCTTTCGATTGACTCGATCCACCTTCGCGTGCAGCTGGTCGACATGCCCCGGACGGATGTCCGCCTTGAGCACGAGACTCACCCTCGGCGATCGAGCCTGGACCGCCTCCACGGCCCGCTTCACCACCGCCATTCCCTCGTCCCAGTCCGCCGCCTCGATGGTGGTGAACATCGACGTTGTCTCGTTGGGCAAGCCCGACTCCCGAACTACCCGAACCGCCTCGGCCACGGCGTCCCCCACGCTGTCGGAAGATCCACCCGAGGGCGCCACGCTGAATGCAATAAGCATGTGCCCCACCCTGCCGCACGCCGGCCAACAGCGCCGCACGCGCCTGATGTCACAGGTTTCGACATTCGCCAGCACGGTTCGCCCGATTGCGGGGCGACGCTGCTAGCGTCGGTGCCCATGACGTCGCGTGACCCCCTTCCCTTCGACCCCATCGCTCGCGCGGCGTCGCTGTGGGAGACGCGGATCGGGCCGGCCGGCACGATGGCCGCGGTGACCAGCGTGATGCGCGTTCAACAGATCCTCCTTTCAGCCACCGACGCCGCCCTCCGCGGGCACGGACTCACCTTCGCTCGCTACGAAGCGTTAGTGCTACTGAGCTTCGCCCGCCGTGGCAGTCTGCCGATGCGAGTCATGGGTGAGCGCCTCCAGTTGCACCCGACCAGCGTGACCAACATCGTCGACCGCCTCGAGGCCGACGGCCTCGTCAGGCGGACGCCACACCCGAGCGATCGGCGCGCCACGCTTGTCGCTATCACTGAGGCAGGCGAGACCCGGCGATCCGACGCCACGAAGTCCCTCACCGAGATCGATTTCGGCCTCGTCGGCCTCACCGACCGCCAGGCGGACCAGCTCACCGAGCTTCTCGAACGCGTCCGCCGTGCGGCCGGCGACTTCACCTGAGTCGCGCGGCCCCGGACGGCACCCACCAGCACGCTCCACACCGTTCGCGCGATCGCCCGCGGGCAGGGGCTGACTAACGCACCTCCAACTGCACCAGCTGGATACCGCGCGACTCCAGCTCCGCCTCGAACACCCCCGCCTGATCCGCCACGAACTCCAGGGTCGCCGTGCCACCGGCCACCACGTCGACCTTGCGGTCGTAGCCGTGCAGGTGCACCTCGTCAGCGACGTCGCTGCTGACGACCAGGGCCACCGAGCTGCCCACCTGGATCGGCACCCGGCTCACTCCGCCCTGGACCACCCCTCGAGCGAATCGCACCTCGACCCGCTGCGCGGCGGTCGTCGGACCGGCCGGGCTTGCGGGCGCGGCCGGTTCCGCTGGAGCCGCTTGTGCGCAACCAACCACCAGGAGCAACCCCACAGCGCCTGTGGCAATCACCGCCACGCCGCCCCGTAGCCGCGGCAGGCGCCACCCGGTCCTCACACAGTCCTCCTCGTTGCGCCCAGCTCACGACTGTCCGCTCGCCACGTGCATCACCTTCGCCGACCGCGCGGCTCGTCATCGGCCGCGTCCCGCCGTGGCGCCGACCGCCAACCCGGCCAAGACCGCATCGTAGGACTGCCTCTCCTGCCCACACTGGCGTGCCTACGCCGCCCATCGCTCGGCGCCGACCCACGCGACCAGCGCCGACGACCTGAGCGCGAGCCGCGGCGCCGACTCCACCGACGCCCAACCTCGTACCCCACCCCAGCACCGGCTCCCATCCCCGCCGCGCACCAGGGGTGATCCGTCGGACCTCCCATGTCCATCCCCCTTCCGCCACCATCTTCGACGATTGGATGATGCCATTAACTTCTCGTTGCGTCAACCAAGTTGACTCCTACGCAAATCCGCGCCACACTTCTCCGCATGAGCCAGACAGATGGGCCCCTGCGTGCGGCGCGTGCGGCGCGCGGCTGGTCGCAGTCCCGCGCGGCCGAAGAGCTTGCCGCGCTGGCCGCCGTGCGCGGTGTCACCGTCGCGGCGCCCCTCAGCCTCAAGACCCAACTCTCCCGTTGGGAGAATCAGCATGCTCTGCCCGAGGAGCACTACCGCGATCTACTGCGCGAGCTCTACGAGCGCAGCGAGGCCGAGTTGGGCCTGGTTGACCCGGTGGAGGCCCCGAACGTTGCCGGCTCCGACCTCGACACGCTCCGCGCCGAGCTCGCCGCCGCCGCAACCGTGGACGAATCAGCGATCGAGTTGATCGGCACCCAACTGCGCGCCACGCGAGCGTTGGATGATCGACTGGGAGCCGCTGCCGTCAGCGGCTCCGCCTACGCTCAGCTGAGCTACCTCGAGCGAGCGCTCGCGTACGGCACCGATTCACACCTGCGCCGCCAGTTGGGGCGGCTGGTGGTTGACGCGGCCACGCTCGCCGGCCGGCTGGCGCTCGACGGTGCTGAGCACAGCACGGCCTGGCGCCACCTCGAGACCGCGAAGGCCGGCGCACGTGAAGCGGAGTCGTCGGCGCTGCTCGGCTATGCGATGGTCGAGCAGGCCGCGGTACTCACCGACATCGGGGAGGTCGCCACCGCTGTCGACCTGGTCGATCAGGCGATCACCGCCGCGACAACCGAGGTACCGACCCCGTTGCGCGCCTGGTTCGAAGCCTCCCGTGGCGAGGCACTGGCCGCGGCCGGCGCCGCAAGTCCCGCCCACTCGGCCTATCGAAGTGCCGAGCGGGAGCTGTCCGCGAGTACCGCGCGCAGCGACATCAGCTTCGTGGAACTGCCGTTCCTGCGGTTCGATCTTCCGGCGCTGCATCGGCACCGCGGGCACGCCCGGCGGTTGCTGCACGAAGATGAATCGGCGATCGAAGATCTGCGGCAAGCACTGGACGACGGGGGTGGATCATCCCGAGAGGTCGCCGGCATCCACGTGGACCTGGTGCACGCGCACCGTTCCATCGGGCAGCTCACCGAGGCCGCTGAGCACGCCCGCTCGGCGAGGGCGATCGCTACCAGGATCGGCTCGACACGGCTCGTCGCGGAGCTGGACAGGCCCCGGGCGCCTGCTTCCGAGCCGGCTAGCCGGAGCTGACGGTCGTCATGAGCTCGCCGGCCGCCGTATACGGATCCAGCTCCCCCGCCGCCACTCGCTTGGCGAGTTCGGCGAGGTTGCCACCGCCCCGAACGTCACCGATTCGCGCTCGGACCTGTGCCAAGGTGATCGCCTCGATCTCCGCCTCGGCCCGCTGCTGCCGGCGACGATCCCGCTCCCCCGACCGCGCCATCCAGTCACGGTGCCCGTCCAGGGCCTTGACGACGTCGTCGATCCCTTCCCCTTTCGACGCGATCGTCCGCACGATCGGGGCCTTCCAGCTTGATCCGACGCCCTCACGCCGCTCGCCCAGCGAGAGCATGTACCGCAGTTCCCGCACGGTTTGGTCGGCGCCATCTCGATCGGCCTTGTTCACCACGAAGATGTCGGCAACCTCGAGGATGCCGGCCTTCGCGGCCTGGATCCCGTCGCCCATCCCGGGCGCGATCAGGACCACGGTCGTGTCGGCCAGCGATACGACCTCGATTTCGGATTGGCCGACGCCGACGGTCTCCACAAGGATGACATCGCAACCGGCCGCGTCGAGCACCCGAAGTGCCTGGGGGGTCGCCCAGGACAGTCCGCCGAGGTGGCCTCGGGTCGCCATCGACCGGATGAAGACACCACTGTCGGTGGCGTGGTCCTGCATCCGCACCCGGTCGCCCAGCAAGGCTCCACCGGAGAACGGCGAGGACGGATCCACCGCAAGGACGCCGACCCTCTTGCCTTGCCTACGCATCGCGCTGACCAGCGCGGACGTAGAGGTCGACTTGCCAACCCCCGGTGCTCCGGTGAGGCCGACCACCTGCGCCCGCCCGGTGTGCGGAGCGAGCGCGGCGGCCACTTCCCGGAGCCGGGGACTGGCGTCCTCGACCATCGAGATCAGCCGCGCCACCGCTCGCGGATCCGAGTCCTGTGCCCGGGTGACGAGATCCGCGACGGTGTCCTGGCGCGACATGAATCCGTGGTGCCCGATCCGGCGGTCAGCTGGCCGCCGGTACGCGGAGCACCAGCGCATCGCCCTGGCCGCCACCGCCACACAGCGCGGCAACGCCGGTGCCCCCGCCACGACGACGCAGCTCCAACGCCAGGTGCAGGGCGATCCGGGCGCCGGACATGCCGATCGGGTGGCCGAGCGCGATCGCTCCGCCGTTGACGTTGACCTTCTCCGGGTCGATCCCGAGCTTGCGGGTGGACACGACGCCCACGGCCGCGAAAGCTTCGTTGATCTCCACGAGGTCGAGGTCGGCCGGCTCGATCCCGTCCTTGCGGCACGCCGCCGCGATGGCGTTCGCGGGCTGCTCGTGCAGGCTGGCGTCGGGGCCGGCGACCACGCCGTGGGCACCGATCTCAGCCAACCAGCTGAGCCCCAGCTCCTCGGCCTTCGCCTTGCTCATCACGACGACGGCGGCCGCACCGTCGGAGATCTGCGACGCCGAGCCAGCTGTGATGGTGCCGTCCGAAGAGAACGCGGGCCGCAGCTTCCCCAGGCTCTCGGCGGTGGTGTCGGCACGCACACCCTCGTCGGTGTCGACGATCTTGGGGTCACCCTTGCGCTGCGGAACCGAAACCGGCGCGATCTCCTCGGCGAAGATCCCGCTCGCGGCGGCCTTGGCGGCCAACTGGTGCGAACGGGCCGAGAACTCGTCCTGCTCTTGGCGCGTCAGCTCGTAGCGCGAGTTGAACTTCTCGGTGGACGCACCCATCGCGCACTGGTCGAAGGCGCAGAACAGTCCGTCGTGCGCCATGTGGTCCAGAGCTGTGACCTCGCCGAACTTGTAGCCTTCGCGAGACTTCGTCAGCAGGTGGGGCGCCTGAGTCATCGACTCCTGCCCACCGGCCACCACGACGTCGAACTCACCGGCCCGGATCAGCTGGTCGGCGAGGGCAATCGCGTCGATGCCGGACAGGCAGACCTTGTTGATGGTCAACGCCGGCACGTTCATCGAGATGCCACCGGCCACGGCGGCCTGCCGGGCGGGGATCTGGCCGGCACCGGCGGTAAGTACCTGCCCCATGATCACGTACTGCACCTGGTCGGGACTCACGCCGGCGCGCTCGAGCGCGGCCTTGATCGCCACACCGCCGAGTTGCGCACCCGAGAAATCCTTCAAAGCGCCGAGCATCCGGCCCATCGGGGTGCGAGCACCGGCAACGATCACAGACTGAGCCACAAGAACCTCCAGCGACACCTACGGCGGTGGGTTGACCAGACGATACCTGCGGGAACGACTAGCTACCGGGTGAAGGCCAGCACATTCGACGAGTTCAATCGGTTACATTCCGGGCATGGACGAGCTACGCGGGGTTGTGACGACCATCGATCATGTGGGGATCGCGGTTCCCGATCTGGACGTCGCGATCCAGTGGTACGCCGACACCTTGGGGCTGGTGGCGACCCACCAGGAAGTCAACGAGGAGCAAGGCGTCCGGGAGGCCATGCTGGGTGCCCCGGGCGACAGCGGAGGCCCCGCCGTACAGCTGCTTGCCCCGCTCAACGAGCAGTCGACCATCGCGAAGTTCATCGGCCGCAACGGGCCCGGGATCCAGCAGATGGCCTACCGCGTCGCCGACATCGATGCCGCTTGCGCTCATCTGAAGGACAAGGGAGTGCCGCTGCTCTACGAGACGCCACGCCGAGGTACCGCGGGCTCGCGAGTCAACTTCGTGCACCCCAAGGACGCCGGAGGGGTACTCATCGAGCTGGTGGAGCCGGCAGCCGCGCCGTCCCACTGAGTGACATAACGTCGCTCAATGCGCGATGTAAGTCACATCAGTCTGTTGTAGTTAACTACCCGCCAGTAGCGTTTGATATCCCAAGCAGGGAGGCTGGGCGGGAGACGCCTGCCACGACCTACCGGAGGCCCGGCGTGCAGGAGATCCGCGACGCAATCCTGGCCGACGAGCTCGATGCCGTCGGCGGCGTGACCATTCCCGATCACTACCGGGGGGTGACCGTCCGGGCTGACGAGGTCGAGATGTTCGCGGGCATGCCCAGCCGGGACAAGGATCCGCGCAAGAGCCTGCACCTCGACGAGGTGGCCACGCCAGAACTCGGACCGGGCGAGGCCCTGGTCGCCGTGATGGCCAGCGCGATCAACTACAACACGGTGTGGACGTCGATCTTCGAGCCGTTGCCGACGTTCAGCTTCCTCAAGCGCTACGGGCGGCTCTCGCCGCTGACCAAGAAACACGACCTGCCGTACCACGTGGTGGGCTCAGATCTGGCCGGCGTGGTGTTGCGGACCGGGCCTGGGGTGCACCTGTGGAAGCCCGGCGACGAGGTGGTCGCGCACTGCCTGTCCGTGGAGCTGGAGAGCTCCGACGGTCATGACGACACGATGATGGATCCCGAGCAGCGGATCTGGGGCTTCGAGACGAACTTCGGCGGTCTGGCCGAGTTGGCACTGGTCAAGTCCAATCAGTTGATGCCCAAGCCGCGGCACCTGAGCTGGGAGGAGGCCGCGAGCCCCGGCCTGGTGAACTCCACCGCCTACCGGCAGTTGGTCTCACGCAACGGCGCCGCGATGAAGCAGGGCGACACCGTGCTGATCTGGGGCGCCTCGGGCGGGCTGGGCTCCTATGCGACCCAGTTCGCGCTCAACGGCGGCGCCACTCCGGTGTGCGTGGTGTCCTCGCCGGAAAAGGCGGAGATCTGCCGGCGCATGGGGGCCGAGCTGATCATCGACCGGGCCGCCGAGGGCTACCGGTTCTGGCGCGACGAACACCACCAGGACCCCAAAGAACAACGGCGTTTCGGGAGCCGAATCCGCGAGCTGACCGGCGGCGAGGACCCCGACATCGTGTTCGAGCACCCGGGCCGGGAAACCTTCGGCACCAGCGTCTACGTCACGCGCAAGGGCGGCACCATCGTCACCTGCGCCTCCACCAGCGGCTATGAGCACGTCTTCGACAACCGCTACCTGTGGATGAACCTCAAACGAATCGTCGGCTCCCACTTCGCCAACTATCGCGAAGCCTGGGAAGCGAACCGGCTGATCGCCAAAGCCAAGATCCACCCGACCCTGTCCCGGGTCTACCCGCTCGCCGAGACCGGCCAGGCCGCCTACGACGTGCACTCCAACGCACACCAGGGCAAGGTCGGCGTGCTCTGCCTGGCCCCCTCCGAAGGCCTGGGCATCCGCGACCCGGAACTCCGAGCTCAACACCTCACCGAAATCAACCGATTTCGCGGTGCGTAATCAACATTGTCACTCTCCGGAGTGAAGCACCGCTCACGACGGCGTGACACGCACCGAGTACGGTAGGCACCATGTCAGCTGGACAAGATCATCTGCCGGCGCCCGGATCAGCCTTCGCGGTCAGCCGTCGTGGCTATGATCCGGTCCAGGTCGATGACTATCTGCGACATCTTGATGCGCAGTTGCGCATGCTCGCGGCGGATCGGGATGCAGCCGTCGAACAGAACGGCCAGCTGACGCGCCAGGTGAACGTGGCCTGGGCGGAGACCGACCGGCTCAAGGGCCAGCTGCGCAGGCTGTCCGCGCCGCCGGAGAGCGTCGAGGGCATGAGCGAGCGGCTGCAGTCGATGCTGCGGCTGGCCCAGGACGAGGTCGCGGAGCGGCGCAGGCGGGCCGACGCCGAGGCGACGGAGATCATCGCCAGGGCCGAGGCCGAGGCCGGCGAGCTGCCCAGGCAGAACGAGGCGATCCGGCGGCAGCTCGAGCACGAGCGCAAGCAGCTCACCTTCGAGCGCAACAAGATCCTGAGCGAGGCACGCGAGGAAGCCGACCTCATCCTGAGCAGGGTGACCGCCGACTGCGACCAGATGCGCGCGACCACTGCCTCCGAGGCCGAGGCGATCCGGCAACAGTCCGATGAAGAGCGGCAGACCCTCGACGCGCAGAGCACGGCCAAGCGGACCCAGGTCGAAGAGGATTTCGACATCGCGATGTCCGCGCGGCGCGCGGAGGCGATGACCACCATCCATCGCAACCAGGTGTCGAGTCGGGACGAGGCCAACGCGCTGGTCACCAACGCCCGAGCCGAGGCCGAGCGAAAGATGAGCGAGGCGCAGCGCGCCGCCCAGGCCACGATCCACGCGGCCGAGCAACGGGTCGCCGCGCTCGATGCGCTGCGCGCCGAGATGGCATCGCGACTCGGCGACCTGCGCGGGGTGTTGGACAGGGCACTGCCCGCGCTCGCCCCCACCGGCGAGCATCCGGCCGCTCCGGGCTCTCAGCCGCCGGCGATTGCGGCACCGCGGACCAGCAACGGAGCCGCGCCGACCCCGTCGGCAGAGGCCGGTGGCCACGACGTGGCCATGCCGAACGGAGCGGCGTTCGCTGACGACGCCGCCGCGTCCCAGGCCGGCGCGCCGCGGACCAGTTCAGGCAGGTCCGGTGCGGCCGAGTCCGGCGACGACCAGAGCGGCGACGGCGAGCCCGAGAACGACGGGAACTCGCGGGACGCACCCAGGTCGGACACCGGTGAACAGCCCACGTCCGCCGACCCGACCCCCACGCCGCGGTCGAGCCCCGAGGTGCGGCCCAGTCCGCGCCGACGCCGGCCCACGCCGGCGGGCCACCAGCGGTAGCGGCCCCGGCTGATCAGCAGCGACAGCGCCGCTCCGGCGAGTCACCAGCCGGAGCGGCGCTTTCGGTTTCGCTCCCCTGCAACCCTCCGGGCGAGCCATTGCGCGGGTAACACTGGCCGCTCTGGTTCGGCGTACCGGTCCAGCGGGCTGATCAACGAGCCGCGCGACCCGGGCGACGGCGGTGTCGGGACTGCCAGCAGTTCGTATGCCAGTGCCGGCGCTGGTCGGCGCCGGCGTAGTCCGCCGAGTCCTCGTACCCATTGTCGGGCGCCGGCCACGCCACCACGTGGCCGACCCCCGGCACGATCTCGTGGTCACAGCCCGGGCACCGGTACGTCTTGCGACCCTGGGCACCGGGCACGGTACGCACCAGCCAGTCGCCGTCGGCCGCGCTCTCCGTCCGCGCCCAGCCTAGCGCGCCACCCGGCGGCGCATGGGGCGCGGCCGGCGACCCAACGGGGTCGGCCCGGGGCGGGCGATTGCGGCGTGGCACGACTCCAGTATCCGTCGTCGCGCCACGCCGTCTCCGCCTGGCGTTGCCTTACCGGGACGAGTAGTCGCGGAACCCTTGACCGGTCTTGCGACCCAGCCGCCCGGCGGTGACCAGGTGCTCGAGCAGGGGCGCCGGCGCGTACCCGGCCAGCCGGAACTCCTGGTACAGGGTCTTCTCGATGGCCAAGGACACGTCCAGGCCGACCACGTCGAGCAGCTCGAACGGGCCCATCGGCAGCGCGCAGCCCGTCTTCATCGCAGCGTCGATGTCGTCTGCGCTGGCGTAGTGCGCCTCCAGCATCTTGACCGCGTCGTTCAGGTACGGGAACAGCAACGCGTTGACGATGAAGCCGGCCCGGTCGCCACAGGACACCGCGTGCTTGTTCAGCGTGCCGCACAGCGAACGCGCGGTGGCCGCCACGTCCGGCGCCGTGGAGATCGTGCTGACCACCTCGACCAGCTTCATCACCGGCGCGGGGTTGAAGAAGTGCAGCCCGACCACGTCACCGGGCCGCGACGTCGCCGCCGCGCACTCGATGACCGGCAGCGACGACGTCGTGCTGGCCAGGATCGCGCCCGGCTTGCACACCTCGTCCAGCGTGCCGAACACCGCGCGCTTGACGTCGAGCTCCTCCGCGACCGCCTCGATGACCAGGTCGCACTCGGCCATCTCCTCGAAGTTCGTGGTGGCGTGCACCCGCCCGAAGGCCCCGTCACGCTCCTCCTCGGTGAGGCGGCCCCGCACCACGGCCTTGTCCAGCGACCGCTTCAGCGTGTTCAGCGCGGCCTCGTTCTTGCTGGCCGAGCGCCCGCGCAGCACCACGTCGAGGCCGGACTTGGCCAGTACCTCGACGATCCCGGTGGCCATGGTGCCGGTGCCGACCACGCCGACCGTGCTGACGTTGCGCAGCTGCTCCTCCGAAGCGGCGGCCGGCTTCGGCGTGTGCGCGTCGTCGACGATCTTGGACGAGTCCGGGCCGTCGTAGGTGTAGAAGCCGCGCCCGCTCTTCCGGCCGAGCAGCCCGGCGGTCATCATCTGCTTGAACACCGGTGTCGGCACATGCATCATGTTGCGCGACTGGTTGTACATGGTCATCAAGATCTCGTACGCGGTGTCCAGCCCGATCAGGTCGAGCAGCGCCAGCGGACCCATCGGGTAGCCGCAGCCGAAGCGCATCGCCGCGTCGATGTCCTCCCGGCTGGCGTAGCGCTCCTCGAACATCTTCGCCGCGTGGTTGAGGTAACCGAACAGCAGCGCGTTCGCGATGAAGCCGGCCCGGTCGCCGATCACCACCGGCACCTTGCCCAGCTTGCGGGCGAACGCGGCGACGTCGTCGACCACGTCCTGCTCGGTGACCACCGTGCGGACCAGCTCGACCAGCTGCTGCACCGGCGCGGGGTTGAAGAAGTGCATGCCGACCACGCGGCTCGGGCGGCCCGTGCGCACCGACAGCTCGGTGACCGACAGCGACGACGTGTTCGACGCCAGCACCACCTCGGGCCGGACGATCTTGTCGACCTGCGCGAAGATGGCCGTCTTGAGCTCCAGGCGCTCCGGCACCGCCTCGATCACCAGGTCGACGTCCGCCAGGTCGGTGAGCTGCGAGGTGAGCTGGATCCGGCCCAGCAGCGCCTGCGC
>Ga0137415_10001738_pt1 | contig 21635 bp, 20 predicted proteins | sample CZODoug3_1_1_16f_FD_183082 | JGI IMG/M metagenome (GOLD analysis project Ga0137415, IMG submission 183082) | Vadose zone soil fungal communities from Angelo Coast Range Reserve, California, USA - CZODoug3_1_1_16fungal (Hybrid Assembly) | ecosystem: Environmental > Terrestrial > Soil > Vadose...
GGGCGCGGTACCCAAGTGGTAAGGGAGAGGTCTGCAAAACCTTTATGCGTCGGTTCGATTCCGACCCGCGCCTCCAACTCTTCCGGCATCTCAGACCAGCATAAACAGCGGGTTTGCCAGCAGGTTACCGAGGATTGCCTCCGATACTGCCCCTCAGTCGCGCTCTTTCCGCGACTCTTTGTGATCTGACATCGCATCTGTCCGGTCGCTAGAACGTGCCCGATCCCCGCCCGATCCATACGCAGGGCGGTCAATCGCCCGAAGAGGTGAGGCATCAGGTCGTGAATGGAGGCGGTCGGGACGGCAGTTTTGTGCTTCATCTGTGCTACCGCCTGCGGAGGTTAAGACTTTGAGCGGCGGGAAGTGATTGATTCTATAACCCACTCCTTATGTTTTCAACACGGTTTCGAGTTCGACTCCCGACTCGCGCCTCCAACTCTTTTTTGCAGTCACCTGCTTGCAGTAGACTCACCCCCGCTTCTCGCAGACAGCTCATTTTTAGCGGAACCGGCGGATGAACTGCGTGGGCCGTTCCGAGCAAGCGGCAGAAGATCGATTGGAGCGAGGTGAAATGGCCACTGCCCGGCGGTCTAGTCCTGCGCTATGCGGACCTAGCGATTGACCGCTGTCTCAGCATTCATGAAGGGCAGACCAAGTGGGATTCGGTGCAGATCTTCAGGCCTGGAACTCAGACGCTTCGGGGAATCGTAGTTTGCTCTTGGCTAGGGCCTTGGTCAAGAGGTCTTCGATCTGGGTTTCTTCCACGTCGCGGGCCATGGCCAATTCGCTGACCAGCAGGTAGCGGGCGCGTTCAAGCATCTTTTTTTCGCGGAAGGAGAGCGGCTTGGCCTGATGCAGGGCAATCAGGTTCTTGAGGACTCCGGCGACTTCGAGCAATGATCCAGTGCGCATGCGGTCGGAGTTCTCCTTGAAGCGGTCTTTCCAGTCGCCGTTGCTGCCGATGTCGCCGTCGGTGAGGTAATCCAGGATTTTCTGGATTTCGCCGTTGCGAACCACCCGCCGCAGGCCGACGCTTCCCACATTGGCACAGGGCACCATCACTTTCAGGCTGCTGGCCTTAATGTTTAGAAGATAGAATTTTTCAATGGTGGCCCCAATCGACCGGCTGCTAATTTGCTCGATAACACCCACGCCGTGATTGGGATAGACGACCTTGTCGCCGATGTGGAAATTCAAGTCACTACCATTCATAACTTCGCACCCGGGAAGGCCGTGGGTAGCGGGGGAAAGGCCTAACTCATTACGATTACTTTACTCTTGTACCATCACGAAAGCAACCGGTGCCCGGGTAGCTCCGGGCAGCTCGAGCTGAGTTGGTCACCTCTTTGCATGTTGGCTCCGCGAAGATAGTGGTGTAAATATTTTGTTTTTAGTCGGTTGAGGATAGCCGGAGAATGTTTTTCTTTGATTGCGGCGACTGGAATGACTCGGTGGCGGATGATCCGGCGCATATAATGCCGATGTGGATTCGAAGGTCAAAAATTCTCTCGATTCGCGGTCGGCGACGGGGCCATCGCCCAGCCTGTCAGCCACCGAGAGCGCCCCCGCGCCCTTCGGGGGACGCTTTCTCGGGCTCGATGTAGGTTCCAAGACCATTGGAATGGCAGTATCCGACCTTCTGGGAATTACAGCGCAGGGCCTTCAGACCTTGAGGCGGAAGAATAAGCGGACCGACTTTGGCTGGCTGGAGCAGGTGATCCGTGAATATCAGGTTACCGAAATCGTTGTCGGCTATCCCTTGCGAATGAGTGGGTTGGAGGGAATCCAGTCCGAAAAGATGCAGGTCTTCGCAGCCGAATTGCGAAAGCGCTTCGGCCTGCCGGTTCACCTATGGGACGAGCGGCTGACGTCGGTGGAAGCCAACCGCGTCCTCCGGGAGTCAGAAATGTCGATTAAGCGGCGAGGCGAGGTGGTAGACCGGTTGGCCGCCGTGCTCATACTGCAAGCGTTCATGGAGCATAGGGCAACTGGTCGTTAGAGTTTGCACTGCGACGCCCTATTGCCCGCGCATGGCGCGGCGATAGGTAGCCACATTTTTATTGTGCTCTTCAATGGAACGGGCAAAGCGGTGATGGCCTGCGGCGTCGGCCACGAAATAATAGTAGTCACTGAGAGCGGGATGCATGGCGGCTTCAAGGGCGCTCTTTCCTGGATTGCCGATGGGCCCCGGCGGAAGACCGCCGTATTTATAGGTGTTGTAGGGCGAGTTGAACCGCATGTCGGCGTGGTGCAGAGCGCCCTGGTAAGTCCCGGCCAGTAACTCGGCGTAAATGATACTGGGGTCGGCGTCGAGCGCGATCTTTTTCTCCAGCCGGTTGAAGTAGACGCTGGCGACCAGCGGCCGCTCGTCGGGCACCGCTGTTTCCTTTTCGACGATGGAAGCCATGGTGACCGTGGGCTGGATGTCCTCAATTTGAATCTCGCCGGATGATGCATCGCGATCTGCCGGTGGCGACGTTGCTGACTCGCTACCGCGGGCATTACTTCCTGAGGCTTGAATCAATCCGATCTGCCGAGCGACTTGGCGGAATTGCTTCACCATGGCGGCCGCCATGTCCTCCATGCTTTGCATCCTGGTGAACTCATAGGTCTCAGGAAAAAGATACCCTTCAAGAGAATGCGCCCCGGGAGCGAGGTCAGCGATCAGGGGAGTGTCGGACTGCGCGACTTTTAGGAAATCCGTGGCGGGGCCGAGCCCGGCGCCTTCGATGGCATGTGCGATGTCGAACATCGTGTAACCTTCCGGCACGACCACGGTATGAAAGTAGACGTCGCCATGGGCCAGCCGCCGGTGGATGTTGATGGTGTTCGCAGGCTTCTCGAACCGATACTCGCCAGCTTTAAGTGATCGCCGGTGGTGGAGGTAGTGCCACAGGACGAATGCGTCTTCGCTGCGGATAATTCCGGCAGATTTTAACTCCGAGGCGATGCGGCGGGTGGAATATCCGGGATGCAGCAGGACGAAGGTTTGCCCTGCGGGCGCGCTCGGTGCAAGCAAAGCCCAAGTAACCCAGCCTGCTGCCGCGAGGGCCGCGATTGTCAGAAGCCAGAGAATTCTTCGCACGGTGAAAATAGTCTAGATGATCTGAAACGAGTGGCGGCCATCCGTTCGTGCTGGAACGTTAGTCAGTAGAGTCCCCCACGGCCCCTTGCAAGTCTTTTATTCTGAAACCTTTCCAAGCCGCTATACTCAAATGACCTGGAGATCATCGAATATATCAGCATGAGACGCGCCTGGCCCTTCTGGAAGCTGACATTACTCATCACCATATTGCCGACAACCGGTTGCCTTTTCCGCACGCGCACGGTTGAGCAGCAATATTCCAAGGCACCCCTACAGGCTGCCACGCAAAAAGAATTGGTCGAGGCCATTAATCGCCAGGCGGAGAAAGTTCGGTCGCTGCAAGCCACCGTCGATATCGATGCTTCGTCTGGCGGCGTGAAAAAAGGCAAAGTCACGGACTACAAAGAAATCCGGGGCTACGTCCTCGCGCGAAGGCCGGCCATGCTGCGCATGATTGGACTTATGCCCATCGTCCGCAACAAAGCATTCGATATGGTGAGTAACGGGCAGGAGTTTAAGCTGTGGATTCCTCCCAAGAATCGCTTCGTCGTGGGGAAAAATGAAGTGCAGTCGCCCAACACGGCGCAGCCGCTGGAAAACATCCGCCCGCAGAATATTTACGATGCTCTGCTGATCCGGCCTATCGATTCTCTGGAAGAAATTGCCGTGCTCGAAAGCGGCTTTGAGATGCTTTATGACCCCAAGGGCCGCCGCGTGGTGCAAGATGATTACGAACTGGTGGTGATTCGAAAGGGAGACAAGGGATGGTTTCTATCCCGAAAAATTGTCTTCAGCCGCGTAGACCTCGAGCCTCATCGCCAATATATTTACGATGAGCAGGGCACGCTCGTAACCGATGCGCGATATGCGGATTATAAGGATTATGACGGCGTCATTTTCCCGTCGCGCATCGAAATCTACCGCCCGGAAGAAGAGTACGACATTATTTTGAATATGTTGAAAGTAGAAATCAACAAGGCGTTGCAGGACGATCAGTTTGTGCTGGAGAAGCCACCGGGGGCTGAGGTGGTGAATTTGGATCCAGTTCAACCGAATTCGGCCGCAGCCTTGCCGAAGTGAAGCAGCATTCGGCCCATGCTGTGACCGAAATCAAGCCGGATGTTTTCGCCGGCAATACGAAAACTAGATACGGAACGCCTAGCGGGCTGAGCTCTGAATGCTGAGTGCTTTCTCATGATGAACCGATTGATTGTCGCCAACCTCGTGCATCGGCCAATCCGGTCGCTTATTAGCATCGTGGCCATTGCCCTTGAGGTGTCTCTAATCCTGCTGATTGCCGGTCTCGCATATGGGATCATGAACGACTCCAAGAATCGAACCGCCGGCATTGGCGCCGATGTGATCGTGCAGCCGCCGGGGTCATCGTTTCTTGCGGGCATAAGCGGCGCGCCCGTGCCGGTGAGAGTCGCTGACATTCTCCGCAAGATGCCGCATGTGACGGTGGTGAGTCCGGTGATTTGGCAGTTGACGAGTTCGGGCGCTCTGGAAGTGATTGACGGCATCGATTTGCCGAGCTTCGAGGCCTTGGGTGGACCCTTTCAATATGTCGGAGGCGGGCCCTTCCGAGGCGGAAATGAGGCCCTGGTTGACGACTATATCGCCCGTCAAAAGCACGTCAAAGTCGGCGACACCATGGAAATTCTGAATCACCCCTTCCGGGTGGCCGGGATCGTAGAAAATGGGCGCGGGGCGCGAAAATTTCTGCCCATAACCACCCTCCAAGAGCTTATTGGCGCCAAGGATAAAGCCTCGGTTTTCTATCTCAAACTCGATAGTGCCGCGAACGCCGATGCCGTGGTCCAGGAAGTAAAGAACCAGCCGGGAATGGAGAAATATTCGGTGCTCTCGACTCCGGATTACCTCAGCATGATGACCCCCAGCCACTTACCCGGTTTCAACGCGTTTATTGGGGTGGTGATCGGAGTCAGCGTCGTCATTGGGTTCTTGGTGATTTTTCAATCCATGTACACCGCGGTGATGGAGCGGACGCGAGAGATTGGGATTTTAAAGTCGATGGGCGCGTCCCGGGCCTATATCGTCAACCTGATTCTGCGGGAAACCGGAGCGCTGGCGCTGGTTGGCATCGGGGTCGGCATCGTGGTTAGCCTAGCGGCGGCCTTTGGCATTCGGCACCGCTTTCCGCTCGTGCAAGTTGTGGTGACCAAGGGTTGGATCATTCAGGCGACCATCGTGGCAATCGTTGGGGCGACTGCTGGGGCGGTTTACCCCGCTTACAAAGCGGCGCAGAAGGACCCTATTGACGCGCTCGCGTATGAGTGAAACAGTCTGATTAAATTTGCAATTATTCAGGAGGTAAGCACGTGGCTCGCATTCTAGCTCCAGGAACTCCCGCCCCGGACTTCACCCTGTCCGTGACTCCGGACCAAAAATTATCCCTTCGCGATTTGCGCGGTCAGCCGGTGGTGCTGGCCTTCTATCCCGCCGATTGGAGTCCGGTGTGCGGTGACCAGATGGCACTGTACAACGAGATTCTTCCCGAGTTTCAGAAGTATAAAGCTGAAGTTCTCGGCATCTCGGTCGACGGTGCGTGGTGTCATGCCGCATTTGCCAGAGCCCAGCATTTGCATTTCCCTTTGCTTTCTGACTTTGAGCCAAAAGGCGCGGTGGCGAAGACCTACGGCGCTTACCGGGAACAAGATGGATTCTGCGAACGCGCACTCTTTGTGATCGACGAAAAGGGCGTGATTTTTTGGAGTTACTGCTCGCCTGTCGCCGTCAATCCCGGTGCCGATGGCATTCTTGAAGCGCTGGAGAATCTGAAGGAAAAGAGGCAGAGTCATGGCGAACTTGAAGGTTCCCGTCGGGCCAGCTGACCACACGCTAGGCGATGAGCACGCGCCCGTAACCGTGGTGGAATACGGTGATTACGAGTGTCCCCATTGCGGACGCGCGCATCCCGTCGTCGAGGCCCTGAGAAAACATTTCGGCAAGCAATTGAAGTTTGTCTACCGGCACTTTCCTCTGACACAGATTCATCCCATGGCCGAACCCGCAGCCGAGGCCGCCGAGTTCGCGGGAGCCACCGGCCACTTCTGGGAGATGCACAATGAGATCTTTGAAAATCAGCCGAGTCTAAGTCTTCCGCTGCTTGCGGAATTGGCGCAGGCTCTGGGACTGCCTTCTGAAGACCTGCTCAGCGCCCTTGAAAGCCGCGAATTCCTACCGGCGATCAAAGAAGACTTCCTGGGCGGAGTGCGCAGCGGGGTGAATGGCACCCCGACGTTCTTTATCAACGGCTATCGCTATGAGGGGCTGAATGAATTTGAAGATCTGGTCGAAGCCATTGACGCAGAACTGTTGAGCGCGAAGACGCAGCACCGACGCGCAGGATGAGGGCGCTGACCGCGCAGTTCCCCAGGCTAGTCGAAGTCACTGGTTTCCAGCCCGGCGCGACTCAACATCCGGCGTAACGCTCTTTCCCCGCCCGCCCCACGCTGTTCGGCAGCGATATTTCCATCGCGGTCTATCACCACATAAATCGGATAGCTTTGCGCGTTGTACATGGCGGCCAGGTTGGTGTCTTTGGTGAGCACAACGGGAACAGATCGCGGGTGCGCGACCAAGTATTTCTTGACCTTCTGATCCGGTTCCAGAACATCGACCGCGAGCACGATCAGGCCTTTATCGGAAAACTCTTTCGCGATGTCGTCCACCAGTTCGGCTTCTGCTTCGCAATACTTGCACCAGGTGGTCCAGAACTCGAAAAGGACGACCTTGCCTTTGACTGAAGCGTTGTTGAATTGATCTCCGGCGGTGGTCTTGGCGCGGAAGCGCGGAGCGGGTTGGCCGGTTTCGTCAGCGGCGAAGGCGAAAAGCGAGGTGAAGACGAGGAGACCAAATATCAGCCGTCCAGCACTGGCGGGTCGCCCCAACATGGAGCGGAATCTTACCACGAGCAAGAGGACAAGGGGAATGGAGCCGAGGAATCCTGTCCCCGTCCGGGAGCAGTGACGTGCCGCCTTTAGCAACTCTGCGGGTTGGCAACTGCGGGTTGGCAACTGCGTTGACAATCCTCCGCAAGCTACGGTATCTTAAAGTCTTTGGTGGTCTTGCGGTTGCCCGCCTGATGGCCTGGCGTCCTCGCCGGGGAATCAACGAGCGGTCTTCTTTGCGTTTTCATTTTTTTCTGGGAGAGTTCCGATGTCAACCTATTTCCCCAAAGCGGGGGAAATTGTGCGCAAGTGGTACGTCGTGGATGCGGATGGGCAGACGCTGGGGCGTTTGGCCTCGCAGGTGGCGCGCATCCTCATGGGTAAGGAAAATCCGCAGTACACGCCGTTTCTCGATACCGGCGATCACGTCATCGTGATCAATGCCGAAAAGATCAAGACCACGGGAATGAAGGCGGAGCAGAAGCAGTATCACCACTACACGGGCTATCCCGGCGGGCTGCGCACGGAAGATTATAAGAAGCGTCTAGTCCGCAAGCCCGAGGCTGTGATCGAAGATGCGGTGCGGCGCATGCTGCCGAAGAACAAGCTGGCGGCGCATATGCTTTCGAAGCTGAATGTCTACAAGGGCGACAAGCATCCGCACCAGGCGCAGAAGCCGCAAACGCTGGCACTTGAAGTGCGAGCGTAAACGGAAGGCAAGAACGATCCGCGCAAGATCCTTCGCTCCGCCTGAGAAACGGCTGCGCTCATGACGCCGTGGAGCTTTAGATTTTGGGAAAGTTTGGAAGGCTCGCTCTTAGGGGATTGAGCTAAGAGCTAGAAAGCTTAGGAGCTAGAAGCTAAATATGGCTGAATTGGTTCAGTACTACGGCACGGGACGGCGGAAGTCGGCGATTGCGCGGGTTTATTTGCGGCCCGGAAGCGGCGATTTCAAAGTAAATGGGCGTCCCTTTGAACAGTATTTCGTGACCCCGGCGCAGCGTTCCAGCGCCAAGGCTCCGTTGGCCTCGACCGACACCGCCGCCTCATTCAATGTGATTGCGAATGTCCTCGGCGGCGGCGTGCGCGGACAGGCGGACGCGGTGAAGTTGGGCATAGCCCGTGCCCTGATGCAGTTCAACGCGGAACTCCGCAAGAAGCTGAAGGCCGAGGGAATGGTCACTCGCGACTCGCGCGGCAAAGAGCGCAAGAAGTACGGCCAAAAGGGCGCGAGAAAACGGTTCCAGTTCAGTAAGCGGTAGACTCGTCGGGCGAATTCCGTGGCGACGAGATTCCGCGCTTCGTTACGAATGACAAGGGTTTTGGCTAGAAGCTTAAGAGCAAGAAGCGAATGGCTGTTTTTTAAGGTGTTCAATTCTTCCCGTGCCTTGGTACGGGGACGGGAATGGCAATCCGGGGCAGCCCCAGGGTGAGCGCCGGATGCAGACCAAACAAGGAGGTTAATTGGCAAATATCACCATGAAGGAGTTGCTCGAAGCGGGCGTGCACTTCGGGCATCAGACCAAGCGCTGGAATCCGAAGATGAAGGAATACATCTTCGGAGAGCGCAACGGGATCTACATCATTGACCTGCAGAAAACGCTGAAGATGTTTAAGGAAGCGTCGAAATTCGTGCAGGAACTGGCGACCGAGGGCAAGATTGTGCTCTTCGTGGGCACCAAGCGCCAGGCGCAAGATGCGATTGCTGAAGAAGCGACGCGCTGCGGCGGCTTTTACATTAACCAGCGGTGGCTGGGCGGACTTCTCACCAACTGGGTTACGGTGCAGAAGTCGGTAAAGCGGCTGAAGGAACTCGACGAAATGGCCACGGATGGCCGTTACGAGTTGCTGCCCAAGAAAGAAGTCATCAAGCTGGAGCGCGAGCGCAAGCATCTGCAGGCCAACCTGGCTGGCATCAAGAACATGAGCCGGTTGCCGGACGCGATCTTCGTAATCGACTCCAATAAGGAGCAGATCGCGGTTCGCGAGGCTCGCAAACTGGGCATTCCGGTTGTGGCCGTGGTCGACACAAATTGCGATCCCAGTGAAGTGGATTATGTAATTCCCGGCAACGACGATGCATTGCGAGCAATCCGCCTGTTTACTTCGAAGATCTCGGATTCCATTGCCGAGGGTGCGCAGTTCATGAGCGACAAGCAGGTGGCCGAGATGACCGCCGCCGCGGACGCCGCTCAGGCCGCCAGCGAAATCCGCGCCGAAGAAGCCGCCGATGCCGCGTCCGAAGAGATCAGCATGGAGGAAGTGCTCGGTCCTGGGGTCCACAAGAAGCCCGTGGCGCCTGAGGAAGCCGAAGTGCCGAAAGCCGAGAGCCAGACGGTCTAGAACCGTTTTCCCTCGTCGGTGGTCGCTTGCGAAAGACGGACAAACCGGGCATTTGAAATCAGACCCGCGCGGGTCGTCCGGCGCGGGTCAAAGTTTGTTAGGGCGCATCTAATCGAGAAGTGAGATTTTCATCGAAGAAGGATTTTCATCGATATGGGTACTACCACAGTGAATATTTCTGCTGCACAGGTGAAGGATCTCCGGGAAAAGACCGGAGCGCCCATGATGGATTGCAAGCAAGCTCTGACCGAAGCCAAGGGCGATATGGAGCAGGCGGTCGTGATTCTTCGCAAGAAAGGCGTGTCGGTCGCGGCCAAGAAGTCGGCCCGCGTGACCAGCGAGGGGTCAGTGACCAGCTACATCCATGCCGGCGGCAAGATTGGTGTGCTGGTGGAAGTAAACTGCGAGAGCGATTTCGTGGCTCGCACCGACGACTTCAAAGAGTTGGTGCACGATATTGCTATGCACATCGCGGCGAGCGATCCTAAGTTCGTGCGCAAGGAAGATGTCACGCCCGAGGCTTTTGAGCGCGAGAAAGACATCTACCGGGCGCAGGCGGCCGCCACCGGGAAACCAGCGCAAGTCGTCGAGAAAATTGTCGAAGGCAAGATGGGCAAGTTTTATGAAGAGGTCTGCCTCCTGGAACAGCCCTTCATCAAGGACCAGACCGTCTCCATCGCACAGCTCATTGCAACCAAGATCGGCAAGCTGGGCGAGAACATTGCCGTGCGCCGCTTTGCTCGCTTCAAGGTCGGCGAGGCTGGGGCGACCATTGCTTCCACTAAGCCTACTGAGGCGAAGGAAGAGTAGTTTCCGGGGCTGCTTCGGCAGCCCTTTTTTAATGCTTTTCGGGCGCGGGCGGGATGCCCGCAAGACAGCGGGTGAGTTTGTCCCGAGCGAAGTCGAAGGAACGCCGGCGTTACAGAATCGATACCGCGGTATCTTGGATTTACCATTCAATGACTACACCCTCCTTTAAACGGATTCTTCTCAAGCTTTCCGGCGAGGCTCTGGCGGCAAATCAGGGCTTCGGCATCGACACTTCGCGGATTCACGAGATTGCGGCAGAGCTGGCTGACGCCCATCAGCTCGGCATCCAGATCGCGATTGTTGTGGGCGGGGGCAATTTCTTTCGCGGCGTTGCCGACCAGGCGCGAGATATGGATCGCGTTTCCGCCGATCACATGGGCATGCTGGCGACGGTAATCAATGCGCTGGCGCTGCAGGACGCGCTCGAGAAACAGAAAGTCTACACCCGCGTGCAAACGGCGATTGAGATGAATCAGGTGGCGGAGCCCTTCATCCGACGGCGGGCGATACGTCACCTCGAGAAGGGTCGCGTGGTGATTTTCGCTGGAGGCACGGGAAATCCGTATTTCTCGACTGATACGGCGGCATCGCTCCGTGCGATGGAGATCAAGGCCGACGCCATTCTGAAGGCGACCAAAGTTGACGGCATTTACGACGCCGATCCCATGGTTGTGAAGGATGCCAAGAAGTTCACCGACATCAGCTACATGGACGTCTTGAAGCTGGGCCTCAAGGTGATGGATTCCACTGCCATCAGCCTGTGCAAGGATAACAACCTGCCCATCATAGTCTTCAATCTGAACAAGCACGGGAATATCCGAAAGGTACTTAGCGGGGAGAAGATTGGTTCAACGGTGAGCGCGTAGAGCATTGGCGCGAATCCGTGGCCGGCTTTATGGTTTCCACTGGGTTTATAATGCAGCGTTTTGATTCCTGCCGTTTTACGGAGCTAACAACATGGCGCAAGCCACTATGGCCGCAATCCCTGGCCTGAAAGAAACGTATACCCAACTGAAGACGCGCATGGAGAAGGCGGTGGAAGACTTCCGCAAGGCGATGGCTGCCACGCGGACGGGGCGTGCCTCGGTACACATGTTAGATAGCGTGAGCGTCGATTATTACGGATCGCAGATGCCGCTAAACCAGATCGCGCAAGTGCACGCGCCGGAACCGCAGTTGATTACGGTGCAGCCCTTTGATCCATCGCAGGTAGGTGCGATCGAAAAAGCAATTCGCGGGGCAGAACTGGGACTAAATCCGATGAACGATGGCAAACTCATTCGTGTACCCGTACCTGCGCTGACGCAGGAGCGCCGCCAGGAAATGGTGAAGCACCTGCACAAAGTATTGGAAGAACATCGCACCGCGGTGCGCAATATCCGGCGCGACGGCAATGATGCCATCAAGAAAGCGATGAAGGACAAGAAGATCACCGAAGATGACGAAAAGCGTTCACTGGAAGAAATCCAAAAGCTCACCGACGACGAAATCAGGAAGATGGAAGAGATGAGCAAGGCCAAAGAAAAAGAAGTGTTGGAGATAAAGTAGCGGATCCGAAATTGGCTTCGCTGCCAGTAACGGATCCAGGCCTCACAGCTTGCTCTCTACCGCGGCCTGAAATCGTTCCTCCACTCTCATCGTTGGGTAGCCCGCCCTCGTATAATCAAGGGATCGTGAAGAAGGTTATCCACGCCGCATGCCCGCATGATTGCCCAGACGCGTGTGGTGTGCTCATCACGGTTGAGGGTGCACGGGCGACAAGAATTCAGGGTGATCCGGCGCATCCGGTAACGCGCGGGTTTTTGTGCGGCAAGGTGGCCAAATATCTGGATCGAGTGTATTCGCCCGATCGAGTGCTGTTTCCCCTGCGGCGGATTGCTCCGAAGGGGCTGGCTGTAGCCAGCGCTGTTCAGGCTGGGCAGCCGCGCTGCGCGCCGATGGACCGGGACAGAGAGGTGGTCCCGCGCGAACAGCTTTGGCAGCGCATTTCGTGGGATGAGGCTCTCGATGCGATTGCGAGTCGCTGGCGCACGATCTCTGCCGAGTTTGGCAGTGAGGCGATCCTGCCTTATTCCTACGGGGGCACGCTGGGCGCGCTCAATGGCGCTTCCATGGACCGCAGATTCTTTCACCGCCTGGGCGCATCGCAACTTGATCGGACAATTTGCTCGGCGGCCGGCGAAGCCGGATTGAAGTCTGTTCTCGGCGTAAAGCTCGGCACCGAACCGGAGCAGTTCCGGCATTCGCGTTACATCATCGCCTGGGCGTCGAACATTCACGGCAATAATGTTCACTTGTGGCCGTTCATCGCGGAGGCCCGCCGAAACGGCGCGAAGTTGGTGGTGATTGATCCTTACCGCACGCGGACGGCCGCATGCGCCGACTGGTATTTGCCCATCAATCCGGGCACTGATGCCGCGTTGGCGCTGGCCATGATGCACGTGATCATCGGCGAAAATCTGTACGCTGCGGATTACGTCGCCCAATACACACTTGGTTTCGACGAGCTGCGCGAAAAAGTTAAAGACTATCCTCCCGAGCGTGTTGCGCGATGGACAGGCATTGGGGCGGAGGACACACGCCGACTAGCGCGCGAGTATGCCACCCTGCGACCCTCCGTTATTCGCGTGAATTATGGCGTGCAGCGCTCGGAAGGCGGAGGCGTGGCGACCCGGTCTATCGCTATGTTGCCCTGCCTGATTGGTTCGTGGAAGGAAGTGGGCGGTGGATTGCAGTTGTCCACGAGCGGCGCGTTTGAGCTGAACGGCGACGCCCTAAAGCGTCCTGACTTGATGAAGATTGCGCTCGGGCGCGATGCTCGCATGGTGAATATGGTGGAGCTGGGCAAGGCGCTCAACACCCTCCATGATCCGCCGGTCGAGGCTCTGTTCGTTTACAACTCGAATCCGGCGGCGGTATGTCCGAACCACAACGACGTGATTCGCGGCTTGCGGAGGCCGGACTTGTTCACCGTAGTCCACGAGCAATTCTTTACTGACACCACGGACTACGCAGACATTCTTTTGCCCGCGACCACCTTCTTTGAACATAAGGATCTGCAGGCAGCCTATGGGCATTATTATTTGCAAACCTCCGATCAGGCGATTGCGCCTCTGGGCGAATGCCGCTCCAATGTGGAAGTTTTCCGGGCGCTGGCCGAGCGTATGGGGTTTGAAGAAGCATGTTTCCGCGAGAGTGTGGACGAGATGATCGATACCGCCCTGGATTCAAACCATCCCTGGCTGGAAGGAATTGACCGGGAGAGACTGGAACGTGAGTCCCACGTGCGCTTGAATTTTGATTCCAGGAAAGACGCGCGGGAGGGTACGCGCGCCACACAACCTTTTCTTCCTTTCGCCTACGGCAACTTCCGCACCCCCTCCGGCAAGGCCGAGTTTTACAGCGATTCGTTGAAAGCGCAGGGACTGGACCCGGTCGCTGAATTCACTCCTCCGGCGGAATCAAGACATGGAAAACAGAGAGAAGGCTTCCCACTGGAACTGCTGGCACGCAAGTCCGACAATTTTCTGAACTCAACTTTCTCGAATCTCTCTTCGATCCAGGAGATGGAAGAGCCCGGGCTGCTCGAAATGCATGCCGCCGACGCTCAGTCGCGAGGAATCGCCGAAGGTGACGCCGTCAGAGTGTTCAATGGGCGCGGCGAAATCACGCTCAAAGCCCGGGTGGACGGCGCCGTACAGCCCGGCGTGGTCTCCGCGCATCTCAATTGGGCGAAGCTCAGCCCCGGATTCCGGAATATTAACGTCCTCACGTCGGAAAAACTTACCGACATGGGCAACTCGGCCACGTTTTATTCCGTCTTGGTGGAGGTGGAGCTCTCCCGGCCATCGCAATGAAGCAACCGAGGTTTGACCAGAAGAGTTGCGGCTTGGACGCCCTTCATTGCTCTACCGTATAATGGCAGTTTTCTCACATCCCAGAGGCTGAGGTCGTAGCGATTCCTTTTCGCTTGCATCCGGAGACTTTTTTTGTGCCCAAACGCGGGCGCAGCGCTTTCGGCGCTCCTGAACTGCCATCTTCTTTATTTACAAACTCTTGCGTCAGAAGAAGAAAAAAAAGAAGAGCAAGAACAAGAAGAGGAAGAAGGGGATGCCCGGTTTCTGCCTGCGCTCTGCTGATGGCCCTGCTTTTATCCCTGGCCTCCCTCACTTGGGCTCAGACAGACGTAATCTCTGAAATTGACATTCAGGGCAACCGCCGTATTCCCGCCGATACCATTCGGGCGCGCATTTTTACTCATGCCGGGGACATCTACGACCCAGCCAGCCTGGAGCGCGACTTCAACTCTCTGTGGAACACAGGCTACTTCGAAGACATCAAGATCCTCCGGGAGCAGACGCCCAAGGGCTGGCGGATCATCTTCCAAGTGAAGGAAAAGCCTACCATCCGCGAGATAAATTACCTAGGCTTGAGCGCGGTTTCGACCAGCGACGTGCTCGACCGCTTTAAGCAGGCGAAAGTCGGCTTGTCGGTGGAAAGCCAATATGATCCGACCCGCATTAAGAAAGCGGAAGTAGCAATCAAGGGCTTGCTCTCTGAGCACGGACACCAGTTTGCGACCATCCGGTCTGAAGTACGGCAGATTCCGCCCGCGGCGGTCGGAATCACCTTCGTGGTGAAGGAAGGGCCCAAGGTCAAAGTGGGCAAGATCAAGTTCGAGGGCAACAAAAACATCAGAGCACGGATCTTGCGCTCCGCCATGAAGAATCTGAAGCCGATTGGTGTTCCCCATTCGATCTTCCTGGAAAACATTTTCGCCAAGACCTACGACGCCACGAAGCTGGAAGAGGATACTGAGCGGGTACGGGCGGAATACCAGAATCGTGGCTATTTCAAGGTTGTGGTTAACGAACCCAAGACGGTGATCCACGACACCGGGCACAAGGGTTTCCATATTCCCCTGCTACAGCACGGACCAGGCAAAGCGGTCGACATCACCATGCCGATCGAGGAGGGCGACCGCTATACGCTTGGCGGGATCACCTTCAAAAATAACAAGGCCGTCGCAAATGTCCAGGCGCTGCGCTCCTTGTTTCCCATAAAAGATGGGGATGTCTTCAGCCGCGAGAAAATCGCCAAGGGTCTGGAAGCGCTACGAAAAGCTTATGGTCAGCTGGGATACATCAACTTCACCTCGGTACCCAATACCACCTTCGATGACCAAAAGAAATTGATTTTTCTTGAAATCGATGTGGATGAGGGCAAGCAGTTCTACGTGCGCCGCATCGAGTTCCAGGGCAACACCACCACTCGCGACAAGGTCATCCGACGCGAACTTGCGCTGGAAGAAGGCAACATCTACGATTCGCGGCGGTGGGAGCTTAGCCTGCTGCGCTTGAACCAGCTTGGCTACTTCGACCAGTTGAAGCCGGACGATCCTAACATCACCGACCGCAAACTGGATGAAAAGAACGGCACGGTGGACCTCACGCTAAAGGTCAAGGAAAAAGGAAAGAACAGCATCGGCTTGAATGGAGGCGTGAGCGGACTGGAAGGCGCTTTCGTAGGCATCAACTACACAACCAATAATTTCCTGGGGCTGGGCGAGACTCTGCAAATCCAGACCAGTATCGGCAACCTTGCCCGCAGCGCGCTGTTCGGCTTCACGCAACCCTACATGTTTGACAGGCCGCTGCAATTTGGCTTCACCCTCTACGCCAATAAGATCAGCTACAACCAGGCCAAGCAGCTCTCCATTTTAGGTGGACAGAACCTGAATCTGCCCAGCGCCGTGCTGCAGAACCTGCAGAATTACACGCAATCGAGCGTGGGATTTACCACATCGTTAAGCTATCCGTTGCACCGTTCGTTCAAGCGTGTCGGCCTCACCTATTCATTAGATCGTTCGTCCTTGCTTGCCTTGAGCACTGCGTCTAAGAACCTGTTCGAATTTCTGGCGTTTCGCGGAATCTCCGGGCCCAACGCGCTGTCCGGCATCATCACCAGCAAGATCTTCCCCAGCTTTTCATTCAATACAATCGACAGCCCGATTTCACCGCACAGCGGTCAGCAATTAACGCTTGGCGCCGAGTTCGCAGGGCTGGGAGGAACGGTACGATCCATTCGGCCGATTGCGAATTACCAGCGGTGGTTCCCGGTCCAGAACCGGCGCAATACCTGGGGCTTCCGCGCGCAGGGCTCCTTTATCAGCGGCTTTGGGGGCCTGGTTGCCCCGCCATTCCAGCGGTTCTACATGGGCGGTGAAAACGATATTCGCGGATTTGACATTCGTTCCGTGTCGCCAGTGGCATTCCTGCCTAGTGCTAGCACTATTACGTTGACAAACCCAGACGGTACGCCGGTGCTACTCAACCCGGCCAACCCGCGAATGGGAAACTACACCGTGCCCATACCGGTGGATCAGATCACTTTCCCGGGTGGCGATCTGAGCGTGATCACCAACCTCGAATACCGCATCACGATCTTTGGCCCGGTCGCGCTCGCGCCGTTTCTGGATACTGGCATCGATCCCATCATTCGACGTTCGCAGCTCCAAATTGCCAGCCAGCAATACGACAGCGTAATCAGTACGGCATTCGGATGCCCGGCCCTGGACGCCGGCTTCAAGTGCGTGGGTGGCAACCTGTTGAATCCAGTTCCTTCCAAAGACCTCCAGGTGCTGAGCAGCACCAACTGGCGTCCCCGAATGTCCACGGGGCTGGAATTGCAGATGTTTCTGCCGGTAATCAACGCGCCCTTCCGTATCTATTGGGCATACAATCCGCTGCGCCTGGACTCGCCGGCAAATCCGCCGATTCCGATTACGCGTTCTATGTTCCCCGCGGGTGCGGCCGGCGACTATACCTATCACCTGGCGGTAAATACTTACGCCCCAAGCTTCTTGTTGCGGGAACCGCGCAAGACATTCCGGTTTACCGTAGCGACAACGTTCTGAGGGCGTTTAACGCGCGAATCTTGAGGAATCGGTTTGACGGGCGGTAACCAGCGTCTCTATAATTATTACTGATCCACGCCATGGCATGATGCCGTTTAGGGTGGACGCCACGCCGACAGTCTCGGCGGGCGACGCTGGCAATCTAGTGCGCCTTTTCCGTTGGCGGCCGTTGGTAGTGAGCGAAGACCTCGTTAGTACGGCCCGGCGTTACCTGAGAAGGAAATCTTAATCGTTCCCGGAACCATGTTCCAAGGAGTTCAATCGATCCAATGACAAGCAAGTTCTTGCGGTTTTCCCTGGTCACTGCGGTTTTCTTCGCGATTTCCGCACTGGCTCAAAACAGCAGCGCCGCCACTCCAGCGGGCTTACCTGCGTCGAGCCCTGCTGCCTCGTCGGCTAGTGCAACGGTTTCTGCCCCCACGATAGGCTCTGGTACGAAGGTGGGAACCATTAACATTGAACAAGCAATTTTCGGCAGTAATGAAGGACGCCGCGATTTCGAGACTCTGAGCAAGAAGCTTGAGCCCAAGCAGAATGAACTGAAGGGCCAGAACGACGAACTCGAGGGTATGAAGAAACAGCTGAATACTCAGGGCGACAAGCTCAATGAGGATGCCCGTGCCACCCTGGTTAAGCAAATTGAAACCAAGCAGAAGTCCCTGGAGCGCTCGGTCCAGGACGCCCAGGAAGAAGCGGGGAACCAGCAGAACGAAATCGCCCAGCGCATCCTGCAGAAGATGGCCCCGATGATCGTGAAATATGCGCAGGACAATGGCTTCGGCATGATCGTGGATACGACCAAGCCCTGGCCGCAGAGTCCGGTGCTGTGGTATGGCGAGACGGTGGACATCACCAAGGCAATCGTGGATGCCTACAACACGCAGTCAGGCGTGCCTGCGCCAGCCTCCTCGGGCACGACCATCAAGCCGGCCGCACGACCAGCAGCGACCGGTACAACTCCGAAACCGGCGACGAGTACAGCTCCAAAGCCTGCGCCCAAGGCGACCGAACCTCCCAAGTAGTTTTGGGGACGTCGAAGGTGTCCGAAAAGTTCCCCCAGGTCGCGTGAAAACGCGGCCTTTTTCTTTGCTCGCCAACGCTCAATGCGGCGCTCTGCGGTGTCTTTAGTAGTAACAACTCACCTTGGAGGACACCATGTTTGCCGATAGTATGCTGGAAACTTCTTGGGCCCAACGTTGGCGGCGAGGTGGGATGACGCTGACTTCATTGGGACTGCAGGCACTGGCGGCAGCATTTCTGTTGCTACTGCCACTGATCGCTAACAGCGCGCTTCCCCGGTTGCGGCCACTCTCGCCACCTGTGTCTTTGGCGCCGCCGTCGGGGCCGCCCCCGCCGTCACATCCACAGTCCAGCGCGGTCTCTGCCAGCAAAATGTGGGGAAACGTGCGGCTCGCTCCACAGCGCATTCCAATCGGTGTCCAGAATGTCGTCGAGGACCCGGCACCGCCGCAGCTGGGTGCAAGCGGCTCGTATGTTCCGGGCAGCACCGGCTCCGGCGATCCCAATGAGACTCTCAACTCGATCGGCACCGGAGCGAAACCAGCACTACCTCCTCCACCGCCGCCAGCTCACATGGTACGACGATCGCGGATGAGGGAGGGAGATCTCATTTACAAAGTAAAGCCCGAGTACCCTTCGCTCGCGCGAAGCGCACGCATTCAAGGACCGGTAGTGCTCGAAGCCGTGATCAGCCGGCAAGGCACGATCCAAAACCTGCGGGTCCTTACTGGCCATCCCATGTTGGTTCGCGCAGCCATCGATGCGGTCATCCAATGGCGCTATCGTTCCTACGTCCTCAACAACGAACCCGTCGAGGTCGAGACGCAAATCACGGTGAACTTTTCTCTCTCCGGAGGTTAGAGCGGGAGCGCAGTTTTGTAACTTCAAAGCGAGAATCGTGCGGGAGTAGCCCATGCGTAACCTAACTCATCGGAATGCTGCCGCTATAATCGAGCTGAAGTGGCAACCACCACAGAAACTCTAGGTCGCATCGCTACCCGCCCGACATGGGCGGAGGTATCTCTGTCTGCTTTACGGCAAAATTTCCGCACGGTGCAGAAACATGTAGGGGCCGGCGTGACCGTCTGTGCGGTGGTGAAAGCCGACGCCTATGGCCATGGAGCCGTGGAATGTTCGCGTGCACTGGAGGCGGAGGGAGCCACGTGGCTGGGCGTGACGTCACTCGATGAGGCGATTCCGCTGCGGGAAGCCGGCATCGAGGCGCGCATTCTTTTGATGACAGGTTTCTGGCGCGGTGAGGAGAATGAGATTGTCCGTCTTGGACTGACACCTACCGTCTGGGAGCCTTGGCACATCGATTCTGTGGAAAAAGCTGCGGCCGCATTGCATGTGCCGCGGCATGCCGTGCACTTGAAGGTCGATACGGGAATGGGACGCCTCGGTGTATCGCTGGACGGACTTCCCGCCATGCTGGCCGCGTTGCAGACTGCGAAACACCTGGTTCCGGAAGGGATCTCGACTCATCTGGCGTCGTCCGAAATTATGGATGCGCCCTCGGTTGCCGATCAGCAGCGCCGGTTCGAGGAGGCTGAGCGCCTGTTGCGCAGCGCAGGTCTGGAACCCTCCTTTGTGCACATGGCCAACACCGGCGCAGTGATCTCCCGCCCTGAGACCTGGAACAATATGGTGCGTCCGGGAGTCGCGCTCTACGGATACTATTTGCCTTTCCAGCGTGCGGGCCGGGAAGTAAGCGGAGGCACGCTGCGCCTGCCGGTGAAGCCGGTGCTTACGTGGAAGACGCGGATTCTTTCCTTGCGCGACTTCGCCGCCAATCAAGCTCTGGGATACGGTGGAACATACGTTACGAAAGCTCCCGCACATGTGGCCGTGCTGCCTGTCGGTTACGCCGATGGATACAATCGCCAGCTTTCCAACCGCGGGCGGGTCATTGTGCGGGAACACTACGCGCCCATCGTGGGCCGCATCTCAATGGATCTTACGCTGGTGGAGGTAACCGGCATCCCCGGAATCTCGGTGGGAGATGAAGTCATCCTGCTTGGATCGCAAGACAGCCTCAGCGTGGACGCCCAAGAGCACGCCGAGCTAGCCAACAGCACCCCCTACGAAATTCTCTGCAACATCTCCAAACGCGTCCCCCGAAGGTACAGCAACTAGATGGTTTTCATGGTTGGAGCACCGCTACAGGGTGTCATGGGGCACAGAGCTGTCCGGGTGGAACAAACGGCTGTCACGGAGCAGTTGACATTTCAAGCAGCTTTTGCAAAGTCACTTCCGTCTTAATATCACGCTGGGTAGCCGATTTTCTCCTGGTGTTGTCACAAACCAGGAGCATTTCGCCATGGGTCCCGTTTAAGGGTCAAATGCCTAGAGTCAACCGCTTATTGCAACCGTTGAATGCCTCCCACCGAGCCAACTCGCCACAGGTTGTTAAACTAGAAGATCGGCCATGCCTTCACGCTACGCACAATGGATGTACGACTGGGAGCACCGCCTCACCTCGGTCGACAACAACCGCGTAGTCCGTCCGCTGGAGTGGGGCGTGGAGTGGGCACGGGATTGGCCGTGCCGAAATGGCTGGCGTCCGGGACAAATCCCAGACGATCCCGAGAAGTTTTTCGTCGAGTGGAACCGTCGAATTGTTGTGGACAGTGATACGTTCTACGCCTATGACCGCCCCGACGACTACCGACTGGAACACCGTGAAGTACAAGTTTTCAGCACGCGCGAAGTTCCGGATCTCAAGCTTGAAGCCAAGGTCAAGGGCAGATCGGCGGATTTCCTTCGCTTTACTTCGCCGGTGCGAACACCGTATCCAGACAACGATCTGGTGAACGCCAGGTGGTTTCCGGCCAGAGGACGCCGCGCCGTCATTCTCCTGCCGCACTGGAACTCGGACGCAATTGCCTACGCGAGTCTTTGTCGCGTGCTCAATCTGCTCGGGATAGCAGTCCTGCGACTGAGCATGCCGTATCACGACATCCGCATGCCGGCGGAGATACAGCGGGCCGATTATGCTGTCTCCGCCAATATCGGCCGGACGCTTCACGCCGTGCGCCAGGGCGTGGTCGACATTCGATGCTGCCTCGATTGGCTGGAGCAGCAGGGCTACAGTCAGCTCGGAATCGTAGGTACAAGTCTGGGGTCGTGCTACGCATTCATTGCTGCCGCACATGATCCGCGCATTCGGGTGGCGGCGTTCAATCATGCATCAACGTACGTGGCCGACGTCGTCTGGCGCGGGCAGTCAACCAGGCACATCCGGAAGGCGCTGGAAGCTGACATCGATTTGGACCGCTTGCGCCGGATGTGGCTGGCAGTCAGCCCCATGTCGTACTTTGACCGCTTCTCACGCTGGCCGCGCAAGTCGCTCATCATCTATGCGAAGTACGATCTGACATTCCTGCCGGATCTCTCGCGCCAGGTCGTGGACGAATTCGAACGCCGTGAGTTGGACCACAAAGTCGTGGTTCTGCCGTGCGGCCATTACACAATGGGTGAAACACCGTACAAATACATGGACGGCTGGCAACTGGCGTCGTTCCTGCGTACGGCGTTCGAGAACTAG
>Ga0137415_10001741_pt1 | contig 21611 bp, 20 predicted proteins | sample CZODoug3_1_1_16f_FD_183082 | JGI IMG/M metagenome (GOLD analysis project Ga0137415, IMG submission 183082) | Vadose zone soil fungal communities from Angelo Coast Range Reserve, California, USA - CZODoug3_1_1_16fungal (Hybrid Assembly) | ecosystem: Environmental > Terrestrial > Soil > Vadose...
GATAAATCCAACAGTGACGCCGGCTATCACAAGATTTCGCTCACTGCGAAAAAACCTGACCTGCATGTGCAGGCGCGGGAGGGATATTACCTGGGACAGTAGAAATCGGTGCTCTTTCCTACCGTGGCATTTCTTCGTAAGCCATCGCTCGGGAGTAATTTCAGATGACTCACACCTTCAGTTTGGTTTTGACATCACCTACTGGCCGGAAGCGAAGTGCCGACCAGACATCGTCGATGGCAATGATGGAAACGGGACGCCATCCTGTCCCGCTCATCGCCTCGGAAATGAGATCCCGACTGAGATCGCTCTCGATCCCCGATGTCTTCTTCGGGTAGGTAATCCACAGCAACGCTCCGGGGGCAGTGTGTTTCAACAGACCCGGTATTGATTTGCCGATATCGGCTAAAGAAGTGGCAAAGAGCTGGACAAAGGGATATATACCGCCTCCGGTCGATGAAACTACTACGCCTTCGGGCAACGGCGCAAGCAGTTTCATATAGGCGGGAGGCGCGGCAACAACAAGCGCTCGCATTCCCGGCTTAATTCCGAGCTTCCTAGCGATAGGATTGATGGTCACTTCTGCTTCCCCTTGCTGGAAAGCACGAACTGATTCCCTTCAGAGTCTTGGAAGACGGCAACCGATCCCCAGACTTCGTTCTTCGGCTCCTTTGTGAACGCTACGCCTTTGGCTTTTAGAAGCTTTGCGGTAGCAAAGACATCCTCGCACCAGAACGAGATGGATTGAAACTGACCAATGCGATTTTCATGGCCCTCGGGCGTGAAGAGTGCAAGTCCAGTCTCAGCGCCTGGAATGAGGAGCTCGATCCATCTTTGTTTATCTGAGAATGGCTGGTCGGTAACGACCTTGAATCCCATCGTTTCGGTGTAAAACTTCAGCGCTGCATCCTGGTTGTGAACCGGAATACCGACGAACTTGATCCCTCGAATCATCGTTGATCTCCCCTTTGATATCCGGAGCATAGCGTCTATAAATTTCGCGGCGCAATGTGGTATCCGATGCTATATTAACTATCGGTATAGCAATGCACACATTCGATGACTATGTGATTGATGTACTGATGCGCGACTTGGTCGGTCATGACCGGAAACCGACTAGCTTTCTCTTGTATCTCTGGCTCGCGGCCGAACAGGCACGGAGAGGTGGACCGGTCCAGGTGAGCTATCAGGAACTGGCAGAGTCCGTTGGAGTATCGAAGAGTTCCGCGCAGGCCGCAGTGAACTGGCTTCTTCGAAGAAAGTTACTTTCTGCCAGCAAGGACAGTATCACGGCGACCCCTTGTTACGCAGTAAAAAGGCCATGGAGAAATACAGCGCGTTAAGTCATCCGCTGTCACTGACTCTGTTCTAGCGAATATTTCCAATCGAATGCCCGCATGGCCGACTATACAGACACATTACCCCAAAATGAGGCCTGGCTACACTGACTACGCGATCCGCTCTATACTGTCCTTTGCGACGCATCCTTGCCATCTCGCTGTTACTGATCTTCGGCTTGCCGTTGTTCGCTCCGCTGTCTGGCTGGAGCGAGGCGAGCGCTGATACGCCAGCCTGTTGCCGTAGAGATGGTAAGCATCACTGTGCAATGGATGGTTCATCCAGCAGGCAAAAGCAGCAGGTCACTATCGTAGCTGAGAAGTGCCCCTGCTCTCCGGCTTCACTTGCCAGCGTGACCGTGTTGCCATTCACTCCTTCGGCTGCATCTGCCATTTTTGCTGGTATTGCTAAGCATCCGGCTACGCATCCGCAGGTGGAAGCCCGCTATCGCGTCTCCTTTGACCGCTCGCGGCTCAAGCGCGGACCTCCAGCCTCTTCTCTGCTGTAGAGCATTTTCCTTCGTCATTCCCTTTGCTCTATCTCTTTTCAGCATGGTCACGCCAGGAGCGTGATGTGGAGGCTTTGTATTCTCGTGCGCAAGCTTGTTCGTTATTTTCTGTTGATCCTATGCCTGACTCTTAGCGTGTCTGCTCGGGCATCTGTCTTTGGCAAGGTAGAGGGTCTGGTGCATGACCCGCACCATCGCCCGATTGCCGATGCTCAGGTCACGCTGCAGGCTGACCGCTCCAATCTCTCTTTTTCGGTAAAAACGGACCCCGAGGGACGCTTTGTCTTCACAGCGGTGCCGCTCGGTGTCTATGCCGTTCACATCTCACAGCAGGGATTTGCTCAGGTGCAGCAAACCATTACAGTCGCCTCGAACTCTTCCGCCATTCTTCATTTCATCTTGTCCGTGGCTGCTGTCGAGCAGTCGACAATTGTGCAGGAACAGGCCCGGGATGCGAACCCCAACTCGGTAACGACAACTACGCTCATCAGCCGCAACGATATTGCAAACACGCCAGGAGCGGACCGTACGAAGAGTCTGCAGATGATTACCAACTACGTGCCCGGCGCTTACATGACGCATGACATGTTGCATATGCGCGGCGGGCATCAGGTGAGCTGGCTGATCGATGGCGTGCAGATTCCCAACACCAACATCGGCAGCAACGTCGGGCCGCAAATCGATCCTAAGGACATTGATTACATTGAAGTACAGCGCGGCAGCTATCGTGCCGATCAGGGAGACCGCACGTATGGCATGTTCAATATCGCACCCCGTACCGGCTTCGAACGCGACCGCCAGGGCGAATTCGTAACCAGCTTTGGTAGCTATTTCCAGACGAACAGCCAGATCAATTTCGGCGATCACAGCGAAAAGCTGGCCTGGTTTGGCAGCTTGAATGGCAACCGCAGCAACTATGGGCTGGAGACGCCGATCCCGCGCATCTATCACGATGCGCAGAATGGTTACGGTGGCTTTGCATCGCTCATTTACAATCGCGATCCGCAGGACCAGCTTCGCCTGGTAACGCAACTGCGAACCGACTACTTTCAGATTCCCTACGATCCCGACCAGGGCGATTGGCAGAACCAGGCCTACGACTCAAGTGGTCTTCGCGATGGGCAGCATGAGACGGATGGATTCGCAGCATTCTCCTGGGTGCATACGTTTGGAGTCTCCACGCTGCTGCAAGTCTCGCCGTTCTACCACTACAACAGTGCCGACTATGAACCGAATGCGAACGACCAGCCCATAGCCACTACCTCACGTCGCGCATCGCACTATGCCGGGCTGCAAGCATCTTTCAGCACAGAGATTGCTCGCAACACGCTTCAGGCTGGCGTTTACGGATTCGGCCAGCACGATAACAATCTCTTTGCCGCCGCATTCAATGACGGCAGCTTTGAGAATTTTTCAGAAACGCAAAATGGAAATGCCGGGCTCATCGAGACGTTTATCGAGGACAACTATAAGCCCACCTCGTGGCTCACATTGATCGGCGGTATGCGCCAATCGCACTTCCAGTCGGACATTACCGATAACGCCATCTATCCTCGCATCGGCTTTGCGATCCAGGTTCCTAAGGTGGATTGGGTCTTCCGCGGCTTCTACGGGCATTTCTATCAGCCGCCGCCGCTCATTACCGTTGGCGGTCCTGTCATTCAATATGCCAGCAGCCAGAACACTTCATTCGTGCCACTACGCGGCGAGCGCGACGAGGAGTATCAGTTCGGCGTTCAGATTCCGGTGCGCGGATGGATGCTGGATGCGGATACTTTCCAGACGCGCGTCAACAATTTCCTGGACCATAGCAACATCGGCGAATCGAGCATCTACTTCCCTGTCACCATCGATGGAGCTTTGATTCAGGCCTGGGAGTTGACTCTGCGTTCTCCTCGCTTGTGGCGCAGTACGCAGGCTCATCTTGCCTATAGCAACCAGATTGCGAAGCAGCGCGGAGCGATCACAGGCGGCTTGCTCTGCAATCCTGAAACATCGGACGATTGCGATAATTCCTTCGACTATGCGCCGGTGGATCATGACCAGCGGAACACGCTCAATGTTGGTTTCGATTCAAGCCTTCCTTGGAGAAGCTTTGGATCGGCAAATGTCTACTACGGCTCGGGATTCGTGAACGGCGATCCTAACGAGCAATTTCCCAATGACTACCTGCCGCAGCACACCACGTTTGATGTTTCCCTAGGCAAAAGTTTTGGGGAAAATCTCACTGTCTCGGCTACAGCACTCAATGCCGCCAACCGGCGTGTGCTGATCGACAACAGCATCACCTTTGGAGGATTTCACTACAATGATCCACGTGAGATCTACGGAGAGGTGCGCTATCGCTTCCACTTTTAGATAGGTGAACGATTCTGAGTGCCCCGCCCTTGAGGACGATGAAGCCGTCCTCAAGGGTGGGCGGCTTTTGATACACTTGGCATGCAGGGCGGGAGTAGCTCAATGGTAGAGTAGCGGCTTCCCAAGCCGTTGGTTGCGGGTTCGATCCCCGTCTCCCGCTCCAGATAATCCTTAAAAGACATGCAGCAACAGCAGGATGACGAGGATCAGCAGGATCAGTCCGACTCCTCCGCTTGGGTAATACCCCCAGCTGCGGCTATATGGCCATGCGGGGAATGCACCAATCAGCATCAGTACCAGAATGATTACAAGTACATCGACGAGCATGATTCTCTCCTAAAATACTGCCTTGATGGATGAATGACTGAGGCTTTCAAGATGCCCTGCGGTTATGAAATCCATTTGACCTAGTTGTTTGCGAGTTGCCTGGCGCGCTCAAAAATCTTGAGAAACATTTCTCTGGTCAGCTTTCCGGTATTCGTGTTCTGCAGCGATGGATGGTAGGTCGCAAGCAGATATCGGTTGCCGGGGATTGCATACTCGGCTGCGTGTGCGAATTGCAGTTCGCCACGCCGGGGAATCTGGCCGATGCGAATCAGATGTGCTACCACTCCATCGAAACCGATCTTTCCCAAGCAGACGATCACGCGAAGATTTTTCAGTGCAGCAATTTCTTCGTCGAGATGCGGACTGCAATTGACTAGCTCCTCCGGCAGAGGCTTATTGTCTGGAGGCGCACAGCGCACAACTGAAGTGATCCACGCATCCTTCAACTTCATACCGTCGTCGCGTGACACTGCATTTGGTTGCGAGGCAAATCCGGCATGGTGCAGCGTTGGATAGAGGAAGTCGCCGGAACCGTCGCCTGTGAAAGGCCTTCCCGTGCGGTTGGAGCCGTGAGCACCGGGTGCGAGGCCAACCAGCAGTACACGTGCCTCAGGATCGCCGAAAGATGGCACCGGCTTTCCCCAATACTCCCAATCCATATAGGCGCGGCGCTTCTTTATGGCGACTTCGGCACAGTATGTTCTCAGGCGTTCACATCGATTGCAGGCAATAATTCGATTGTTCAGGTCAGCTAGCTGCTGGCTTCCGTTTTGTTTTGGCACAGTGCGATTCTACCGGGACCTGATTTCAGCGTAGAATGGGTGCGTTTTGAAAGCGTTTGCCACACCACTATACGAGGTCAGAATTTTCATGTCTGTTCGTCAGCGTTCTCTCCTTCTGATTGCCACTGCTGCCATCCTAACCATTATGGGCTGCAAACAATCGCCTCCTCCCGAAACGCCTGCATCGCAGCCGACCGCAGCAAGCACGCCGCAGATTGGTGGACAGGACGTTGTAAAGCTCTCGCGCTCGGCCACCGCGAACGGCCAGCAGCCGGAGTTCCTCTCGGCTACAGTGCTCCCAGGTCGCGGTATGAACCTCTTCCAGATCACAGCGAATGTGCCGGGCAAGGGCGAGATTCCGGTCTTCTTCGCTCCATCGTTCGAAGAAGCGGCTACCAAGCTCAACGGCGGTCCTGATGATCAAAACGGTAATGCAAGCTTTGCATTTGGAGGCGCGTTCCTGGTGCCTTATCCGAACCGTATTCGCGGCGAGCTTTCAGCGGACGGCTCGACCATTACAACGAAATGGCACAACAAGACCCTTACCCTGCCTGCCAACTGGGGCAATGCCAACGACAAAACCAAAAACAAGCATGCAATCCACGGCTTGATCCTTGCCTCAAAGACCGAGGATGTAAAGACCGAGAAGACCGCTGACGGCGAAACCGTTACCGGCACCATTCATGCCGGAAACTTTGGCGGCCACTGGCTCTCGAATACCGACCTGAACTTTACTATCATCCTTACCGGCAAAGCTGTTGAAGCTACCATCACTGCCAAGAACGTCGGCAATGAAGATGAGCCGATCGCCATCGGCTGGCATCCTTACTTCAACATTCCGAGCGGCGACCGGACACAGGCCCGATTGCATGTTCCCGGCGCGCAGCTAGCCGAGGTCAATAATTATGGAGACGTCTTCCCTACCGGGAAATTGCTTCCCGTAAAGGGCACGAAGTATGACTTCTCGGCTCCTGAGGGGAAGGCTCTCGGCGACATCTTCCTCGACGACAACTGGTCGAAGCTGACGCGCACCGATGGCGCAGTCGATGTCGATCTGATCGACCCAGCAGCGAAGTATGGTCTTCACATCCTTGGGGTTTCGCCTGAGATCAAGACGATCCAGGTATATGCTCCTCCGACGAAGCAGTTCACTGCGATCGAAGAGCAGTTCAACTTTGGCGATCCCTTCAGCAAGATCTGGAAAGGGATGGATACCGGGATGGTCACGCTGAAGCCGGGGCAATCGGTTACGTGGCGCTCGCGGCTGGAGTTGTTTGTTCCTCCTACTAAGTAGGATTTTTCCAGCCCATGTATTTGCAACGAACGCGTGTCCCAGATTCGCTACTTGGATCTGGGACACGCGTTTTTACCCACTTTTTTCTGCGCATTGCGGTTATTTTCGAGCATTCTTTTCGCAACTTAGATTGGCTGTGAACAGTCTGATAATGCATGGAACACTGTCGTATTCGTTGTCTCTGCTGCGGTTACAAAACTCTCGATGCTCCTGAAACCCTGGGACTGTGTCCTGTGTGCTGGTGGCAGGATGATGGTCAGGATGATTCTGACGCGGATGTCGTGCGTGGAACGGTGAATGGTGCGCTGAGCCTAAGCGCCGCCCGCAAGAATTTTCTTACTTTTGGCGCTGCCCATTCTAACTATGCAGAACATGTCAGAGACCCGCTTTCCTCTGAGGTATGACGCAGCGGATGCGTATGTCTTTAAAGTTTGTTGCAGCACTGCTTACCGAACGCGCGGGATGTAGAAATCGAAGAATTTCTTCGTGTCCGACGATAAGCAAACGTTCGCATTTGGTTTCCCTTCTACTTTGCGAGTGAAGCCTTTGCTATCGACTTCGAGACGCAATGGCGTTGTCGGGCAAATATCTGGATGGATGGTGTAAGCGGCGGCCATTGGGTCGAAGAGTGTTGGCGTTGAACTGCGATTATCGCCGGCTGCTTTCCACTCGGCGGTAAGTTCGGAAAGCGCTTTTGCCAGTGGAGTACCTCGGCTGAAAATAGCTTCCTGCTTTGCTGCGTCGAGGGGAATCTGCGTTGAGTCGAGCGGCATGACGTAGAGCGGCACACCGGACGTGAACAGGGCTTGAGCTGCGGGGATGTCGCAGAGAATGTTCCACTCCGGATCGGGCCCGTGGTTTCCATAGCCGCGGTTCACCGAGCCGCCCATGATGACAACGCGCTTCAATTTGCGAAATGTTGCGGGGTCTTTTGTGATCAACGCACCGACATTCGTCAGTGGTGCGACGGAGACGAGCGTGATTTCTCCCGGGTGCTTGCGGATAGTGTCGAGTGTGAAGCTGATTGCATCCGGAAAATCTTTTGCTGGATATCCAGCCGCCCATTTGGCCTGACTGAAGGTTGCTTTGGGCGTGGTCTTTGGTCCAGCGAAGACGGGAATGCTGCTATGTCCGGTTTCTTTGAGCAGACGCGCAGCGAGGCGTGCGCGCAGGTTAGTGTCTCCGAAAGCAGTGGTTACGCCGAGGATTTTCACCTCTGCGCTTTGGAGCAGAAGGGCAAGCGCATAAGCATCGTCGATGTCATCGCCAATGTCGGTGTCGAAGATGATTTTGGCAGGCGTTTTTTGAAAAGACGCAGCCTGGGCGACCGGCATCGCGACCGCAAGAAGACAGAGTAAAACAGTAAGTAATGACTTACGCATCTGGGTTGTAAGTGTACGATACGCTGTAAAACTAATTTTGATGGTTACAAAAAAATCAATGCCCTCATTCGACTGTTATCAAGAAGTTCTGACGGAAGCCTCCACACGGGCTCAACGCTACCTGCAAACCATCCGTGACCGGCATGCGGGTGTTACGGAGGAGGCTCTCAGCAAACTCCCAACATTGGGCGGATCACTGCCTGCCCAAGGAGAGGACCCGCTGTCTGTCTTGAGATGGCTGGATGAAATAGGTTCGCCGGCCACTGTAGCAAGCATGGGAGGACGTTTCTTTGGCGGAGTCATTGGAGGCGCCTTGCCTGCATCGGTTGCAGCGCATTGGCTTGCGGATGCTTGGGACCAGAATGCGTGCCTCTTTGATTTCTCTCCAGTAGCGGCATATCTGGAGGACGTGGTGCTTGGGTGGGTTCTTGAACTTTTGGGCCTGCCCTCAAACTGTAGTGGAGCATTTGTAACCGGCACGCAGATGGCGGATGTGACGGCTCTTGCCGCCGCGCGTCATGCCGTTCTGCGCAAAGCTGGCTGGGACGTGGAGCACGATGGCCTCTTCGGAGCGCCGCCGGTGACGGTTATCGTTGGTGAGGAAGTTCACGCGACGATGCTGAAGGCGCTGGCGCTGCTTGGATTTGGAAGAGGACGCGTACACCTCGTTCCTGCCGATGCGCAAGGACGCATGAAGCCGTCTGAGATTCCGCGCGTGACCGGGCCAGTGATCGTGTGCGCCCAGGTAGGAAATGTGAATACCGGCGCCTGCGATCCGGTTGGAGATATATGCGAGGTTGCCCATGGCATGAACGCCTGGGTGCATGTGGACGGCGCATTTGGTCTCTGGGCTGCGGCTGCTCCTGAGCGCAAGCATTTGGTCGACGGCATTGCCCTTGCCGATTCCTGGGCAACCGATGCTCATAAATGGCTCAACGTGCCGCAGGACAGCGGAATCGCGATGGTGCGGGATGTGGAGGCACTGCGGCGTTCCATGTCGATTACCGCGTCCTACTATCCTCCCGATCCTGATGCGAAGCGGCAACCGATGCAATTGGGGCCTGAGTCGTCACGCCGCGCGCGTGCCGTCGAAATCTGGGCGGCGATGCGTTCGCTGGGCTCGGATGGTGTTGCTGACATGATTGAGCGAACCTGCGGACATGCGGCGAAATTCGGGGAAAGACTTAGGGCAGCCGGATATGAAGTACTCAATGATGTGGTGTTGAATCAGGTGCTTGTTTCCTTTGGGGACGATGAGACAACCGAGCGCATGATTCAGGCCATTCAAGCTGAGGGTACCTGCTGGTGCGGCGGGACGGTGTGGAAAGGACGCAAGGCCATGCGCATCAGCGTGTCGTCCTGGGCTACCACCGACTCCGATGTGGAGAAGAGCCTGAAGGCGATGCTGATAATTGCGGCGGCTGAGTCTGTGGCTCGCTAAAACCCAAAGCTTGCTTCTTTATTGCGAACCTTGAGCACCTGGCATTGACTTATTCATGCCAGGCTTCATGGGTTCTCCAAAGCCGATGTGGCAGCAGATAAGTAAAACCGGCGAATCCTTCCCACTGTGTCGAGCTGCTGGTCAACCCGTGATTGAAGCCCGCGTCGACGATCAGGTTTTTCCTGAGTGGATAGGAAACTGCCCAAAGATTCCCTACCGCATTGCCTTTCGTCAATGGCTGAGAAAAATGCCAGATTTCACCCGCAATGGTAAGTTTCCACAGCGGATGGGAGACCGAGAGTGTCTGGCCAAACTGACCGCGTCGAACGGTGCCTACTGCTTGCTCTGTCGCTATCCCATTCAGATCGAAGTGGAAGCCCAACGCATCATCGCTCAACAGGAGCAGCGCACTCTGACGAAAGGTTCCAATATCCACCTCTGGCGCCGGGCTTTCGTACAGACGCCGTATATAGCTTGCAGCTACCGTAGGCCGTAAACCTTCTCCTTGCAGCACAACCGTCTGTACTCCGGCAAAAACTTCTCCTGGCCGGTTTTCCCGATCCCCTCCAACGTGGCTACTAACAAGAGGCTCGCTCAGCGCCAGCAATTGCAACCGGGACATTACTGCAAGCTTCGTTACCTGATTGATACCGAGTCGGGTTGTGAACTCAGGAGATTCAGAGGCGTATAAGCCACCATTCTCAAATTGCAGATAACCGACTGGCGTGAGTGTGGCTGGTGTGGAAACAGTTGGTCGTCCGGGATTTGCTTCTGGGATTGACTCTCCCACGGCCTGCCCACAAATCCCCAGCGGGCAAAATAGTACCAGCACCGATAAAAAGATGCATTTCTCTTGTCTCATATCGATCTCCAGAGAGAATAAAAAGGGGATTATGCACACGTGCGTTAGCGCGTGTGTAGGTGAGGCGCTTTTCAGATGCGCGGAGGCAAGAGAGGCGGGGTGTCCCACCCGCTCAACTGCTGTGAACGGAGCGTCGTATGTAGATGCAAAGTCGGAAGGAAGGGAGTGACCGGTCTTTGTGCCTCTGAAACCCAGTGAAATCCACAACAGGAGCAAATTCCATTACAGCCGTCAGGAACATTATGCGGCACGGTGCCGAGTGTGTGCACAAAACTTTGGGGCGCTGACACACTTTGATCACAGAAGACACATGTGGAAGAAAACACACTCAGAGCGGCAAGCAACGCACAGATACACCAAACTCCCACTAGTGCTGACCGTTGCTGAAGGTGACCGCTCATCTATTGCCAAATTATCGCATTGCTCAATGCATTAGAGCTTTGCTGGGATTTGGTTGCGTATCTGATGCATCTGGCAGGTAAAGGTATTTTTTGCACCATAATTGAGGCACAGGACACAATTCAATTTGGAGGTGGTACCTAAGGCGTAACCCTTGCCTGCTCCATCTTCCACCCCCCTAGTTTGCGCGGATAGCCCATCGTCCGTACCATAGATACAGACCGTCCGTTGCGTCCTACAAACGCGGATTCGCCGCCCATTTGCACGCATTCATTCATCTGGACGAACATATTTGGAAGGCACACTTTGAGTTCAGCAGACACTATCGAAACCACTCCGAACACCGAAGCTCAGGCTCCTGTTGAAGGCGAGCACACCGAACACAATCATGAGGGCCACGAAGGCCATGACCATGCCCATCAACACGGGCCAACACTGAATCCCGAATGCACCCGCGAAGTTGAGGTCGAGGTGCCAGCCGACGAGGTCACCAAGGCGTTCCGCGGCATCGTGAAGCGCTACCAGAAGCAAGCCCGCATTCCGGGCTTCCGCGCCGGCAAGGTGCCGGAGACGCTCATTCGCTCGCGCTTCGCCGATTCCATCAAACAGGATGTTGTAGAAGCCGTGCTGCCGCACCACTTCCGTACGGCCATCGATCAGCAGAACGTAAAGCCCATCTCGCAGCCACAGGTCACTGATCTGCACCTGGAAGACGGTCAGCCTCTCAAATTTAAGGCTGTATTCGAAGTATTGCCGGAGTTTTCCATTGACGGCTACCAGGATGTGCGGGTCGAGAAGGCCGATGCCAATCTGACCGATGCCGAGTTCGATGCCGAGCTGGCGCGTGTTCGCGATTCCCGCTCGACGATGGAGCCGGTTACCGAAGAGCGTGCACTTGCCGATGGCGACTGGGCGCAGATCAGCTTCAAGGGTGAAGTGAAGTCTGAGCTGGAAGCCACTGAATCTACGGCACAACCCATCACTGGCGAAGATGTGCTACTCGAAGTAGGCGGCGAGAATACTCTGCCTGCATTTAATGATGTACTGCGCGGCGCTAAGCCTGGGCAGGAGCTTAAGTTTGAGGTCTCGTATCCAGAAGACTTTGGCGAGAAGCGGCTGGCGGGCAAGACGATTGCCTACGATGTCGAGGTCAAGGGCATCAAGAAGAAGATTCAGCCTGAGTTAAACGACGACTTTGCCAAGGAACTAGGCGAGTACGAGGGCATTGAAGACTTCAAGCAGAAGTTCAAGGAACATCTTGCAAATGACAAGAAGCGCAGAGTCGAAACAGAAACACGTGACAAACTTCTTGACGCTTTGAACGCGAAGTATCAGTTCCCTGTTCCCGAGTCGTTGATCCAGAACCAGATTGATGCGCGGCTAGACCGCGGACTGCGCGCTCTGGCGCAACAGGGCATGCGCACCGAAGATATGCGCAAGCTGGACTTTGGGCGGTTGCGCGAGGCACAGCGCGATTCCGCTACTGCCGAGGTAAAGGGCACGGTTCTGCTGGATAAGATTGCAGATGCGGAAAATGTCCAGGTCTCGGATGAGGATGTCGACCGCGAGCTGCAGATCATCTCACTACAGACACGCGAGCCGCTGGACAGCCTGCGCACTCGTTTGACCAGCGAAGGCAATCTGGCTAGAATCCGTGAACAACTTCGTAGAGAGAAGATTGGAACCTTGCTGGTCGAAAGACTGGCGTAATCGCAGTGTCCTGGCCGGCGCACGGGAACGCCGCTCCGGCCTTAACACGGCACGCTGAACGAAGCCTTTGCGCTTCGAGGAGTGAGAGCAGAGTAAGCATGGCACTGGTACCCATGGTCATCGAGCAGACGAGTCGCGGCGAACGCGCCTACGACATTTACTCGCGTCTGCTTCGCGACAACATCATTTTTCTGGGCACGCCGATCGACGACCAGATTGCAAACCTCATCATTGCGCAGATGCTGTTCCTTTCCGGCGAAGACCCGGAGAAGGACATCCAGCTCTATATCAATTCTCCCGGTGGATCGATTACGGCCGGCTTGGCCATTTACGACACCATGCAGTACATCAAGAACAGTGTCGTCACCTTCTGCATCGGACAGGCAGCCAGCATGGGAGCATTTCTTCTCATGGCTGGAACGAAAGGCAAGCGTTTTACACTACCTAATAGCCGTATCCTGATTCACCAGCCTTCGATGGGCGGGCTTTCAGGGCAGGCGACAGATATCGACATTCACGCTCGCGAAATACTACGTATTCGCGAGATTACTAACACTTTAATGTCAAAGCACACGGGCCAAACACTCGATAGAATAGAACGAGACGTGGAACGCGACTTTATCATGAACGCACCACAGGCTAAAGAATATGGCATTATCGACGAGATCATTGACCGGGCGCGCACTTAGGTTTAATGTACGCGCCGCACGGTTTTTCGAGGAGTAACAGAGCATGAAAACGCGCACGGGATCGGATGACACACTTCGTTGCTCGTTCTGCCATAAATCGCAGGACGCAGTTGCCAAACTGATCTCTTCACCAAGCGACTACCCTCGCGCGTATATCTGCGATGAATGCGTCGCAGTCTGCAACTCCATCCTGGAGGATGACCGCGGCGAAACTCAGCCAGGTGCTGCACCCGCTCACTTGCCCAAGCCACTCGAAGTAAAGGCTTTCCTCGACGAGTACGTCATCGGCCAGGAGCAAACGAAAAAGAAGCTGGCCGTCGCCGTCTACAACCACTACAAGCGCATTCAGATGAACCGGACACGCGGCAGCGATGTCGAGCTGTCGAAGTCGAACATCCTGCTCGTAGGCCCTACGGGCAGCGGCAAGACATTGATGGCGCATACTCTGGCCAAGATGCTCGATGTGCCCTTTGCCATTGTCGATGCAACTACGCTGACCGAAGCCGGCTATGTAGGAGAAGACGTGGAGAACATCATCCTAAAGCTGCTGCAGGCGGCCGATGGGGATGTAGCACGCGCACAAACAGGCATCATCTATATTGACGAGATCGACAAGATTGGACGTAAGGATGAAAATCCGTCCATCACCCGCGATGTCTCCGGTGAAGGCGTACAACAGGCGCTGCTAAAGATTCTTGAGGGCACGGTAGCGAACGTTCCTCCTCAGGGTGGACGCAAGCATCCACACCAGGAATTTACGCCTGTCGATACCACGAACATTCTCTTCATCTGTGGCGGGGCCTTTGTCGGGCTTGAGCGGGTTGTAGGCCGCCGCGTTGGCAAGAAGGCATTGGGCTTTAAGGCAATCTCCGACAAGGACAAGCTGGAACCAAATACGATCCCAGCGCAACGCGATACGGAGCTTCTCCGTCAATCCGAGCCTCAGGACTTGATCAAGTTCGGGTTGATCCCCGAATTCGTCGGACGCCTTCCCGTCATGGGCATCCTCGATGAGCTGGATGAAGCAGCTCTCATCGAAATCCTCACCAAGCCGCGCAATGCCATCCTCAAGCAATACCAGCGCCTCTTCGAATACGAAGGCGTCAAGCTGGCCTTCTCGGAAGAAGCTACCCGTGCCGTCGCCCAGGAAGCCTTGTTACGCAAAGTAGGCGCGCGCGGATTGCGCATGATTCTGGAAGAGCTGATGCTCGACCTGATGTACCACCTGCCCGGCAACAAGAAGATCAAGGAATTGGAGATCACGGCAGAGATGGTGCAGAAACGGGATTTGTCGATTACGTTGCTGGATAAGGCTGGTTAATTGAGTAGATAGGACCCGTCTCAAGAAACACGACTAATTTTCCAGTCCTGGGCCGAATGCCAGATACGCAATATCTGTGTTACCTCAGGTAAGGTCCGATAGACAACGATATACGATCCTACAACTAACTCCCGCGTGTCGTGACGTCGGCCTGGGCGACCGGTATGAGGATGCCTACGAAGCATCTGGATGGAGTCGTAGATCATCCGGCAAACCTGATTTGCCGTAGTAAGGCTACGATCTTGCTCAATATATGTGGAAATGCGCTTGAAATCATCCAGGGCTTCAGGAGTCCATCGAATCAATATCTAGGAACGTTCACGTTCCTGGAGCCAATGAAGTACCTTTTCATCATCGATCAGGTTTCCGTTGTCGGCTGAAGCAATTCCCTCTTCAACAGCAGCCAGAAAATGCTCTTCATGATCTGCATACCGTTCTATTGCCTCTTGCAACAGTGTCTCGGTATCACGCCCCGTGGTATGGGCCAAACTGGCTAACCGTATCTCTAATTGAACAGGCACTTGCATGATGAAAGTTTAAGAAGGGAAGAACTGCATGTCAACGAGAACTTAGCTTCTTCCGAAGTGAGCGCATGTAATTCGTATCTTCAACAGGGAGTCGAAGAAAAGAAGAAAGTCTAAACAGGGAATACTTCCCGTAACGAAGTTCGGTACCCTTCCCGAGCCAGAATGGTTTAGAGTTCATCTAATAGGTAAGATCACCGGAAGCGAAAGGTACCCCATGACCCAGACGAAAGAGAATCGAGACCGAAGTGACCTTCGCAAGCTTCCCATGATGCCCATTCGGGACATGGTGATCTTTCCCTACATGATGACGCCTTTTGTTGTGGGACGGGAATCGAGCGTCCGCGCTCTGGAAGAAGCGCTCAATGGCGACCGGAAGATTTTTTTAGCCACGCAGCACGATGCTCGCACCGACGAACCGCACGCAGACGATATCTACGCTGTCGGCACGATTGGCAACATCGTGCAAAGCGTCAAGATGCCCGATGGCAACATCAAGGTATTGGTCGAAGGGCTTGAGCGTGCACGCGCTGTCGAGCTGAACGATAGCGATGGCTTTTTTGTGGCAACGGTCAAGACCGCAAAGACGCAGCTTGAAATTACCCCGCAGATCGAACAGCTCATCCAGCGCGTCACTTCCCTCTTTGAGCAGTACGTCAAACTCCAGCAGTCCTTAAATGTCGAGACGGTCGTAGCAGCCATCCGCACCGACGAGCCTTCCAAGCTAGCCGACACTATCGCCGCCAATCTGCAGCTCGAAATCGCTGAGAAGCAGGACCTGCTCGATGTCTTCGATCCTGTGGAGCGGCTGACCAAAGTAGCCGAAGTGCTCGACGTCGAGATCGAAAAGCTCAATATGGACCGCAGTATCCAGTCGCGCGTGAAGCGGCAGATGGAGCGGGCGCAGAAAGAGTACTACCTCAACGAGAAGATCAAGGCCATTCAGAAGGAACTGGGACGCGGCGAAAAGAGCGAATTCGACGACCTGAAAAAGAAGATCGAAACCGCAGGCATGCCGAAGGATGTCTTCGACAAAGCTATCCAGGAGCTGAAGAAGCTCGAAGCCATGCCGCCGATGTCGGCCGAGTCCACCGTCTCGCGCAACTACCTCGACTGGCTGCTCGCCGTACCGTGGAAGAAGAAATCCAAGGAAACGCGCAACATCGATCACGCTGAAAAAGTTCTGAACGCCGATCACTACGGCCTCGAGAAAATCAAAGAGCGCATCCTCGAATTCCTCGCCGTTCGCCAACTGGTCAAGAATCCCAAAGGCTCGATTCTCTGCTTCGTCGGACCTCCAGGCGTAGGCAAAACCTCGTTAGGTATGTCGATTGCCAAGGCTACAGGCCGCAAGTTCGTCCGTATGTCGCTCGGAGGGGTGCGCGATGAAGCTGAGATTCGCGGACATCGCCGTACATACATCGGAGCGCTACCGGGACAGATCATCCAGTCGATGAAGAAGGCCGGTACGAAGAATCCCGTCTTCATGCTCGACGAAGTCGACAAGATGGCCTCCGACTTCCGCGGCGATCCATCTTCGGCGCTGCTCGAAGTCCTCGACCCAGAGCAAAACACCAGCTTCCAGGACCACTACCTCGATGTGGAATACGACCTCTCGCAAGTGCTCTTCGTCGCCACGGCGAACGTGCTGCACACCATCCCAGGCCCGCTGCAGGACCGCATGGAGATCCTGCGGCTGCATGGCTATACGGAGCTAGAAAAACTCGAGATCGCCAAGCAATACCTGCTCAAGAAACAACGCGAAGCCACCGGCCTGACCGAGAAAAACATCGTCTTCGCCGACGACGCATTGACCGAGATTATCCGCAGCTACACACGCGAGGCAGGCGTTCGTAACCTGGAGCGCGAGATCGGCAATGTCTGCCGCAAAGTCGTCCGCCGCGTTGTAAGGAACGGGCTGAAACATAAAGAGACCATCACCAGGGACAATATCGCCGAATTCCTCGGCGTACCCAAGTTCCGCGATTCGCAGGTACACGAGAAGAATGAGGTCGGACTGGTCAACGGCCTGGCCTGGACCGAAGTTGGCGGCAGTATTCTGCAGACCGAAGTGCAGATACTCGATGGCAAAGGTAAGCTCACCACTACCGGCCAGCTTGGCGATGTCATGCAGGAGTCGGCCCAGGCCGCGCTCTCCTACATCCGAAGCCGCTCGCACCATCTTGGCCTGCCGAGGGACTTCTATCGCAACGTCGACATCCACATTCACGTGCCGGAAGGCGCAATTCCCAAGGACGGCCCATCGGCAGGCATCACGCTCGCGACTGCACTAGCCAGTGCGCTGGCTAAGATCCCAGTACGGCGCGATCTTGCCATGACCGGCGAAATCACGCTGCGCGGCAAGGTATTGCCTATCGGAGGGCTGAAAGAGAAGCTGCTGGCAGCGCATCGCGCTGGCATCTTCGAGGCCATCCTCCCTGAAGACAATCGCAAGGACCTGGCTGATCTGCCGGAAAATCTCAAGAGCGCCATGAAACTAAACTTCGTCGACTCCATGGACGAGGTGTTGAAGATCGCCCTTGAATCTCCGCTACAGGAACTGCGCGAAGAGACACCCGAAGTGCTGGCGAGTGTTCCGCCTCCCATGGCTCCGGAGCAGAGACCGCATCAATAGAACAAGGTTTTTGTCAGTACGATTAAGGTATGCTGGCAAACGGGTTTTCAATCCGCATGCCAGCAATTACCTGCCCTGCATTCAAGTCTTCCGAAAGAATCCGATCTGCCCGGCATTTAGCTGCAGCTGCAACAATCAGAGCGTCCCAGAATCCAATCCGGTATTGATCTTCGATCTGAAAAGCGGTCGCAATCTCTGAAGACGAGGTTTCCACGCACCAAATTGCATAGCTATTCACTACAAGGCGAGCCTTATCTTTCGATATCGGTTTCGCAATTTTTCTCGTGACATTTACATAGAACTCCTGAAGCACTTGCATGCTGAGAGCGCCGGTTCTCTGAACCCACAGCTCACCAAGAAGACTTTTGGCGATTTGGTGTTTGGCTTCTGCATCAACGTCATGAGCATAGATCAGGATATTTGTATCGACGAAAGTCTTATCGCTCATGGAGTTCGTCCCGGCTGACCCGAACTACGCCACCTAGATGAAAACCTTTGTCGAGCAGGATTTTTGCCTGCCGTTCGGCCCTCTCATATGCTTCCTGCTCGCCGACAAGAATCTCGATTTGTTCGGCGAGAAGACCGCTGATAGAAGTAGATCGACGAGCCGCGAGAACCCTGGCCTTCTGAAGGGTTGTCCGATTCAAACTGATTGTGACATTTTGCCGCTTAACATCCCGAGAAATTGCCATATTTCACCGTTGCACGTGCAATGCGTGCTACACGTAGTATACGTGCAAAGACTGGATGCACCATCCTATGCACACATTGTCATTTCACAGAATGGGCTTCATCTCTGCCTAAGAGAGATCAGGGTTGGGCCTGACGATCGGAGTTAACCTTCCCTTTTACGCAATATATTTACTAACGCAAGCAATGCGATCGCCGCAATAATTCCCTGTGAAATCACGCAGTAAAGGCACCATACTCTGAGAATACGGGCTTCGATCGAAGTGAAGTAAAGCGCAATCGCGAGTCCTGCTACTGCTGCAGTCAAAAGCAATCCGCGGCGCTTGAGCCCTGCCAGGACAGCAAGTAGCAAATATCCTGCAATGCCAATAGCTGCAACGGGAATGTGCGCCACCTCTGCATAGGAGCTATGGTTCACAATTCCGCAGTCCCAGCGCTCGTTGATGCTGCACGGCTGCGTCTCTGTTGAAAAATGTACCTGGAGCGCAAGTCCCGACACCACAGCACCTGCCAACGCCAACAGCACAATCAGAATCCTCATCTCTTCTTTTCCCCTTATTCAGAGTCTAAAGCGGTTATGTAAAATTGCGTCGCGTCATCACACATCACATCCAATTGGACGAGCAAGACAAAGAAAAATCATTCCGGCAAGGAGATGACATGAACTATCGGCTCCTAGGGCGCAGCGGACTGCGTGTTTCCGAAATATCGTTAGGCACCATGACCTTTGGAGAAGAGTGGGGTTGGGGCTCAGGCAAGGAAGAAGCTCGCAAGATCTATGACGCATACCGTGAGGCAGGCGGGAATTTCATCGACACGGCCAATCTCTACACCATGGGAACCAGCGAGCAGTTTGTGGGCGAATTCGTCCACGGCCATCGCGACGAGGTTGTCATCGCCACCAAGTACACGAATGCGCTTCCAGGAAATAACGCGAATGCCGCTGGCAATCATCGCAAGAGCATGATGCAATCAGTGGAAGCATCGCTGAAGCGGCTTGGCACCGACTACATCGATCTCTACTGGCTGCACATCTGGGACAGCCTCACTCCCGTCGACGAGGTCATGCGCGCCTTCGACGACCTGGTAAGCCAGGGCAAGGTGCTCTACATCGGAGTTTCCGATGCACCTGCCTGGTGGATAGCCCAGGCCAATACCCTTGCCGAACTCCGCGGCTGGTCAAAATTTGTAGGCCTGCAAATCGAATACTCGCTGCTCGAACGCACCGTCGAACGCGAGCTGATCCCCATGGCCAAGGCATTCGGCCTGACCGTAACCGCCTGGTCCCCGCTCAAGGGTGGCGTGCTGAGCGGTAAATACCAGTCGGGAGGAGGCAGCGATGCCCGATACTCCTCTGACATGATGAAGGGCTTTCTGCCCAAAGAGGAACATCAGAACCGCATCGTTACGGCACTCAAAACCGTCAGCGAACAGACCGGACGTCCCCTCGCCCAGGTAGCTCTCGCCTGGCTCCGCTATCGCAGTGTTCCCGTGATCCCGATCATCGGCGCGCGCAAGATCGCGCAACTTCAGGACAACCTCGCCAGCTTGACTCTCGCCCTTTCGCCAGAACAAGTCGCCACATTGGATGCAGCAAGCGCCATCGAAATGGGCTTCCCCCATGACTTCTACGCAACAGAGATGGTCCGCAACTTCATCCATGGAGGTATGCGAGACCGCATCCTGGCCTGAAAGCTTTCCTGACTTTCTAAATCATTCAATATAAAGAGCCTGGTCTGTGTGGACCAGGCTCTTTCGTTCATGGAGCCTCTTTGTATCGTTTTGGGACTTGACAACTGTTAACGCTAACATATTCAATGCCCGCGTTCGAAACTGCACGGGACTTTCAAGAATGCAGTTCAGCTTTGCTCATACCTGTTCCGGCTGCAACTGCTTCTTCAAAACTCATCGTGTTGTATCCCTCTTCTCTGGAGATCACCATGACGCAGAAGCGTATTTTTCCCGGGCTCGCCTGCTGTGCCGCCCTGGCTTTTATCCTCTTCAACACAGCACCGGCGAAAGCATTTTCGGCGGGGTCCATGACTCTGCAAGCCTCAACTTACACATTGGACCAGAGCGGTGGAACCATCAGCTTTGCTGTAACAAGAGCGGACGGTTCCGATGGGGCGATCAGCGTGGACTATGCCACCAGTGACGGCACAGCCATAGCAGGCACGGATTACGTTGCGAAAAGTGGAACTTTGAGTTGGGCCGATGGCGACAGCACTACAGTCAATACGATTACGGTTTCATGGAACGATGTCATCGTATATTCCGGCGGCAAGACATTCACGGTTACGCTTTCTTCGCCCACGAATGGAGCGGAGCTGGGTGATTACCCATCCACCCTTGTGACGGTGAATAACGACCTGATTGCACCGTCGACTTTAAGCTTCTTTCAGAACTCCTTCAGCACCTCCAGTTGGAAGTTGACGCTACCCATCGATATCTATGGAGGGATGGGAGGCACGAATGGTACTCAGTATGCTGCGGCATCGGTGAAAGCATCACTGCTGACTGCGGGTTTTGCGAATCCGGATTTTTATGCGGATTCAGCAGGACATGTGATATTTACGGATTATTCCAATGGCGCTACCACCACTCCAGGGTCCGGGTCCGATCACACGCGTTCGGAGATGCGAGAGCTCTATACCGGGAGTGGAACGGTAGGAAACAGCAGTTGGGACAGCACGCTGGGTGGCAGCATGCACGGTGACATGAGCGTGGAGGCGGTTTCCGTCGATTCCGACGAAGCGACATTCGCCCAGATTCATGGAGATACCGCGGTATTCACCTTGCTGGTCTACCGGCCAGCAAAAAACGACATTGCAGTTGCCATGTATCCAACTCCAACATCTACAAAAGGAAGTTTTACGGAGGTCTTAAGCGGCATTTCTTTGGGAGACAGGATTTGCTACACACTGAGCTACACGGGCAATACGGTTACGGTAACCGTAAGATCGGGAAACAACTCTAACACGATGGATTTTGATGTAACCGCCTGGGCTGGAACTCCGGTTCACTTCTCATACGGAGCCTATGCTGCTGCGCCAAAGACCGGAAATCCCAGTGGCGACCAGACACGGGTAAGCTATTCCTCTCTCACTGTGACCCATCCTTATTAAGGGACTAGGCGTATCGACATATAGCTCCAAAGCATGTCAAGCATTCTTTTTGCTGGCAAGCTGTAATCGATTCATTCCAGATGATTTGCCTGGAAACATACTTGGCATGAAATTTCGCTGGATTCAGTAGAATAGAAATAGAGGAAAAGAAGGCTCGCCATCCGTGGCGGGCCTTCGCTTTTACGGCACACATACTGATTAGGGCTTGATAGCGATTCTGTGGTCG
>Ga0137415_10001743_pt1 | contig 21605 bp, 18 predicted proteins | sample CZODoug3_1_1_16f_FD_183082 | JGI IMG/M metagenome (GOLD analysis project Ga0137415, IMG submission 183082) | Vadose zone soil fungal communities from Angelo Coast Range Reserve, California, USA - CZODoug3_1_1_16fungal (Hybrid Assembly) | ecosystem: Environmental > Terrestrial > Soil > Vadose...
TGTGGTGGCGCTCCTCAAGCCCGTGGAGCAACAGAACGCCGATCATCCGGCCGTCGCGTACCTGCTGGGTATGGCGCTGATTCGCGACGGGCAGGTGGAAGAAGGTCAGAAGCGCGTCGATCAGATTCTCCGCCAGGGAGACTCGGCCGAGGCGCGACTGCTCATGGGGAGCCAGATGTTTGCATCCGGTGATTTTCCGGCGGCGGTCAAGCAATTGGCGGGTGCGATCGAGCTGAATCCCAGTCTGCCCGGTCTTCAGGGACTCTACGGGCAGGCGCTGCTGAACACCGGAGATCCCGATGCCGCGGCGGATGCGTTTCAAAAGGAGCTGGTGTCCGACCCGAATCACTTCGAGGCCAACCTTTACCTTGCGCAGATTCTGCTGGCGCGGGCGAAGTGGAGCGATGCGGATCCCCTGGTGCAGCGTGCGTTGCAAGTACGTCCGGACTCGCTCGAAGCGAACCTGGAGATGGCAGATCTGAATGTTGGAGAGGGCAAGCTGCAAGAAGCCCGCCGAGAACTTGAAACCGTGGAGAAGAAATGGCCGCGATCGTTGGGGGTGCATCGAGAGCTGTCCGAGGTTTACGAGAAACTGCATTTGAGTGCAGACGCCGCGCGTGAAAAAAAGCTGGCGTCCTCCCTCGAACCGAAGCAGGCCCGCACCGGCGCCGGGCCCAGCCTGGGAGATCCAGCACCCGAGTTCAAGGTCACGCGGATGGGATCCCAGGAAAACGCTACGCTCGCGCAATTGCGTAACGCTGGTCCGGTGCTTCTGGTCTTCGGTAGCTATACCTGCCCGAATTTTCGGGGAGCTGCCGATACCCTAAACAAGCTGTACCCCGAGTATAAGGATCGGATTCCCTTCTACCTGATCTACATTCGCGAGGCCCACTCAACGGCGGACTGGGCCAGCACGCGCAACCAGCGCGAAGGGATTGTCCTGCAGCCGGCTGCCAGCATGCGCGAGCGGCAGGACCACGCAACCATGTGTGTGCGCAAATTGCACATCGAGTTCCCAACGCTTCTTGATAGCATGAGGGGAACGGCCGAGAAGGTTTACGCGGCCTGGCCCAGCAAGGCCTACCTGGTGGACAAACGGGGGCGGATCCTGTTCAGCACGGCGTTGGGTGAGCAGGACTTCCACCCGGAAGGGCTGGAGGCTGCACTCCGCCAGGCGACGACAGCTGTGAAAGAGTCGCGCTTGCCACGCGGGGCCCAGTAATCGGTATGTGGAGACCCATCTTCCTCCTGGTTCTAACTCTTGGCGCCGCCGCGCAGACGCAGACGCCGCAAGCGCTGGTCGAGGACGCGATCGCGAAACAGCGGGCTGGTGATCTTGAGGGCGCAGTCAAGGGGTACAGGGAGTTCCTGAAGCTTCATCCTGAGGCGACGGCGATCCGATCGAATCTGGGAGCTTCTCTCGCTGGTCTTGGACAGTTCGAAGAAGCAATTCGTGAATACAGGATTGCTCTCAAGCAATCGCCTTCGCTTCCGGGGCTCCGGCTGAATCTGGCTTTGGCGTATTACAAGACTGGGCGAATGGGAGACGCAGCCGATGAGCTGGCCCGCGTACATAGGGAGGCTCCGAGCAACGGCCAGGCGACCCTCCTGCTGGCGGACTGCTATTTTCGAATGGGGCAGAATAAGGACGTGATCCGCGTTTTGCAGACTGAGGAAAAGGGTCATCCGGACGATCTCGCGATCGCTTATCTGCTGGGAACGGCGCTCATCCGCGACGGCCAGGCAGCAGATGGGCAACTGCTGGTGGATCGGATCCTGCGGAATGGGGAATCGGCGGAAGCGCATTTGATGCTCGGCACTGCAAAGATACAAGCTGCCGATTTTGCGGGAGCGCGAGACGAACTCGCCAAGGCTTTGGGTCTCAACCCGAATCTTGCCGGAGCCCATGTTCTGTACGCACACACCTTGGAGGTAACTGGAGGTCCCGAGGAAGCCTTGAAGGAGTTCAAGGCTGAACTGGCGATCGATCCCTACAGCTACGAGTCGAATCTTCAGATCGGAGCGATGCTTCGCCAGGAGCAGAAATACGACGAGGCGAAACAGTATTTGACCAGGGCTCTGGCGACTCGGCCGGGTGACCTTGCAGTGCGTTATCAGCGGGCGGCCATTGCTCTGTCGGAAGGGAAAACCGACGACGCGAGACGTGACCTGGAGTCGATCGTCAGGGATTCTCCTCAGTTTACGGAGGCCCACGTTTCCTTGTCGATTGCCTACTTCCGCCTGAAACGGCCGACGGACGGCAATCGGGAAAAGAGCATTGTCGAGAAGCTCACAGGCGAAGCGCAGGCCAAGCAGCCCGGAGTGAAGGCCCAGTGATTCTTTTTACCCGCCTCAAACCCCGCGCAACCCCTCTATGAAGATTTCGAGAAGGCAGTGGCTTTGGCTCGCGACTGCATACGGCAGCACCCGCTTGTGGGCGCGGCAGGGTGTCGAGGTTCCACGAGATCCGCTATTTGCCGAGGTGCCGGCATCCTCGAGCGGAATTGCCTGGGTACATGACAACGCGAGTTCAGCCAACCACTATCTGCCAGAGACGCTGGGCCCGGGTTGCGCCTTCCTGGATTTTGATAACGATGGCTGGATGGATATCTTCCTGGTCAACAGTGGTCCCAGCGACTTCTGGAAGCCCTCTAAGCTGGTTCGCAATGCCCTCTACAAAAACAATCGCAACGGAACGTTTACGGAGGTGACGGAGGGCGCGGGCGTAAGCGGAGCGGCGTTCGGAATGGGGGTTGCGGTCGGTGACTACGACAACGATGGCTGGCCCGACATGTTTGTCACGGCGTACGGCAAGTGCACTCTGTACAAAAACAACCACGATGGCACGTTCGCGGATGTGACGGACAAAGCAGGCTTGGCTGCGCCGGGATGGACCACGAGCGCCGTCTGGTTCGACTACGACAATGACGGCAAGCTCGATTTGTTCATCTGCAGTTTTGTCGACTATTCCGGAGAACATAAGTTCGAATGCGGCGATAACAAGATCGGGAAGAAATACTATTGCATTCCCCGCGTCTTCCGCCCGACCGCGAGCTTTCTCTATCACAACAACGGCGATGGTACCTTCACAGAAGTCAGCAAGGGAACGGACATCGCGAAAGCAATGGGGAAAGGCCTGGGGGTCGTGTCTACGGACATAAACAACGATGGCCGGATGGATTTATTTGTGGCCAACGACACGGTGCAGAACTTCCTGTTCATGAATCGCGGCCCCGCTCCAAACGGCCGGTGGAAATGGGAAGAGATCGCCTTGCAGGCTGGGGTGGGCTTCAGCGAAAGCGGCCAATCGCGCTCTGGGATGGGAGTGGATGCCGCGGACCTGGACAGTGACGGCTGGCAGGATCTATTTGTCGCGAACGTGGACCATGAGATGTTCTCAGTCTACGAGAACAATAAAGACGAAACCTTCCACGACGTCGCCCAGGTACACGGTGTCGCTCAAGCCACGCGACTGCTGAGCGGCTGGGGACTCAAGTACTTCGACTACGACAATGACGGCGCCATGGACCTAATCCTTGCGAACGGGCACCCCGACGACATGATTGATGGGTACTCTATGCAGGTGAAGTATAAGGAGCCCCTTCTTTTGTTCCATCAGGGGGACGATCACAAGCTTCACAACGTGAGCGAACAAGCAGGGCCAGCATTCCAGAAGTATTTCCCGGCACGTGGGTTGGCCGTTGGAGACTACGATAACGATGGCGCTCTCGACGTGTTGATCGGGAACAACGGGGGGCCACCCCTGCTGCTGAAGAATCAGGCTGCAAACGGAAGCAATTGGCTTGGATTAAAACTGGAAGGCGTTCGCTGCAACCGCGATGCGGTCGGCGCGAAGATTTATTGGAGTGCCGGCGGCCGGAAGCGATATCGATTGAAGAACACCGGAGGCAGTTATCTGTCTTCGCACGATTCGCGCGAGGTGCTGGGCATCGGAAGCGCGGCAAAGATCGACGAGCTGCAGATTCAGTGGCCGGCACCCAGCAAGCAAGTCGACAAGGTCACGAGTCTTCCCATCAATCGCTATATTCGCATCGTGGAGGGTAAAGGGATTGTTGGCTGAGCGAGGGGTTGAGATGCTCCGCGGGGGCAGCGACGAAGCGTGTTTCCTTGCGTTGCTGCAGAGGTCGATGTGGTGCGCCAGATCTTAGAGAATCAGCCTGCAGTCATAAGGGTCGGTCATGGCGAGACGCTTCACAAACGGCGCCGCCTTAGCATCCCAGTCCCCCAGAGCGTTATGCGCAGGGCCCACCGCGGCTTGGAGCATCTGACCCGCGTACCCCGCCAGCTGGCTCTCCAACCCAGCCTGCTATTTGGCGTTCCATCGGGGGTAAAACTGCTCCGTCGTCGCCAGGCTTACTCCTCTCCTTGTATGCCGAACTCGAGCGGGTCGGTGGCTAGTCTGTCCGCGAAATTTGGCTCTGGAATCCGACGCTTGATTGAGGGGTGCAAAGTTGCAGACCCGTGCAGAAAGTCACCATTGGGCGCTTCGACTACTCGGGAAACGCCTAAGGCCTACGAAGCCCGTGCCTGCTTGACGGGATGCAGCCGGAAGCGGTGCTTTTCCTTCATTTTTTCCACCGAATGAACGGTGCGGCCAAGGCTACCGAGTTGGGCAAGTTCTTGCTGGATTGCCTGTAGCCGTTCATGTCTCTGGCCGTGAGCGACTTGAGCCTCTGTTCCATTCCAGTCTCGACGCCGATACTGTTCATTCAACTCTTGAATGTGGGCGATCTCCACCCGGAGACGCCCAATCTTGTCCCGAAGAACTCCTAGATGATCCATACCATTAGAATAGCTCATCTGGACACCTTCCAGCACGGTCGCGCTGTTGCATGGAGTTCTTAATGCCGGATTCTCATTTGCCTCTTGGATGGCTCCTGCGATTCTCATCCGGACAAGTCAGAATCAGAACCTTTCAACTCAGCATTCTCGTCGCGGTGGCCCAGTTGACCGTTCATGTTGGTATTGCCACCTTGATTCTTCTCGTCTTGCTCCACAGCGCCCTTGCCTTGATCTTGATCCCTCGATTTGTCCATAGGTTCGCTCTCCACTCGCTTCACCATGCCGCTTGCAAGGTGGCTGGTGTTTTCTTGAATCACACGAACTTTGTTCTTTGATTCTGTCGTTCGACTTCCAGCTCTGGCTCGTTCGGGACTTCTCGGACTTCAGGATCCATCCTCTAGCCCACTTCTAGGCCACTTCGCAAACAGGCCTTCTGCCTTGCCGGGGGTGCTTGCTGACTCTAGTTCCTACTCCATGGCCGAACTGGGTATGACCGGCCTGTTCCCGTCCCGCAGGCGGCGTCATCTCTCCTACTAGTTGCTCCGGCGCTCCGTTCAAATCGCGGACAATGTCCATCAGATTTCCCGATTCCTGTTCATTGCGAAGGTCGCGGCACAATTCTCGCCAGTTTTTTCCGTTTTTGCAGACACGTAAACCTCTCTATTCGAGTCAACCCCAATGCTATAACGGATGGTTTGGATCGATTGTCACAAGTGACCGTTTGTGCCGGGCCTTGCGGGTTAGCAACAAGGAAGGATGGCCACTGGTTCGCAGCCCAATCTCTGTCCATCGGCATGTGTCACCACGTTACACGGGATTCCTATCCCCGTATGGTCAGAATGGACCACTTTTTACTGGAGCCGGGCTCACCGGCGCTGTCGCAGAAACGAAAGCGCCCCGGACTCAGTTGAGTCACGAGGCGCATCGTTTGAACAGCCCTCCCCCGAAAACTGCTCACTTCCAAATTAGGCTTTGCCCAACATTTTGTGAATAGCTCCTGGGTGCCATGTGGGGCCACTGCTGGGCTATCAAGCAATCGACCTGTCCGTCCAGGTTTTGGCCTTGCCATGGGGCGATGTAGGATTCCAGCCCCGACAGTCTGGAGGTACCGAGTGCGCTCCCTGTGCGTTGCCGCGACCCTCGTAATCCTGTCACCACTGCTGATCGCCCAGAGTGATACGACTGCGCTGAACGAAGGGCGAGTCACCAGCCGGCACCGCTCTGGCCTTCTCGCCGGGAGTAATTAATGCGCTTTGGCCGCGTCCTTTTTCCAGCTCCATTTCCACACTTATCGATCTCTGTTCGCCTGATTCGAGGCGCAGTGTCGACTGCGCTGGGATTGCTGGGTCAGTGGTAGAACCAATTCTTGTATCCGGGCGCTGTGACTTCAAGCACCACGTCGGTTGCTGCCCGAATGGGGACTCGAAGCGCTGAGGATTCCGACTTCTCGAAATTGCGAAACCCAAGCGTGCTGGGCGGTAAGGTCGGCATTTTCGGTCGCGATATGGACGAGTTCAGCAGATTCACGTCCCAGCCTGCGATTCAGTTCGTCCCCTACCAGCGACGACGAAGGCGGCCGCGATCCCAGTCGCTCCGACCGCATCAGCGTGGGCGAAACCGAGCCGGTTTCATGACTTTACTTCGCCGATCTGAACGATCGGCTCCGAGTTCGTGTAATTTGGGATGTCACCAACGATTGCCTGTGCATGTGGGCCGAAGGTCGTCTGAAAAGCTTCCAGTGAATCGAACAAGAGGTGCCCCATCGCAAGGTAGGGAGCGGGCGACCCGGCCTCCTCGCCTGAAATCCCTTGTTCGACAGAAACCCTTTAGAGTCGATCCGAGCAGTTGTCGAACCATGGGGATGTGACGATTGCAGTAGTAGGTCATGTCGAGATTCGTTCCTTCCTGGTTCGGATACATTACGCTCAGCTTGACCATGCGTGCTCCTCCTCCTGCTTCCCCTGGCCTTAATTCCAACCGGGGTGGCCTACGAGCAACGCCCGGTCGGATAGAGATTCAGCCCAGCATATCGAAAAAGGACCGCTGAGTAGAACCGCCTATCTATATTGCTTGAGTGGGTGAACCATGCGCCAGATTGCTGAATTCGTGACCGTGCGCGCGTGCAGCGGGTTCACGGGACCCGCCGTCCACATCAGCCTCGTTGAGCATCCGGCCAGAATGCAAATGTGGAACAGAAATCGCCGCCACCGAATTTCCACCTAGGTATCGCCGAGCCACCGTCACGCAGGCAAGCTTGGCAGCTTTCGGTCTGCTGTCCTCCATCGCAGCATGGCTGGCCGCGAACGTTCCATCATTTGCTGAACACGGCGTATTCTAGTTCGTCTGCATAAGTTATGAAGACCTGGGGGGCGGGTCGAAAAGGACCGCAAGCCTTGCCATGTGCGATTGATCGCACTGCGTATGTGATTATGATCAAACTTGTCTATTGCATCACCAAGAAGGCGGGCCTGACGGACGAGGAGTTCTTTCGTTACTGGGAAAATATCCACGGCCCTATCGGCGCTCGAATTCCTCGACTCCGCAAGTTGGTACAGAGTCACCGCGTGACCGTACCCGGAGACAGATGCCGACCCGATTACGATGGCGTGGCAGAACTCTGGTTTGACGACTTGGAAGCTTTGCTTGCGGCTCGTCAATCGCCCGAATGGAAAGCCTCAAGCGACGACGAGGGAAACTTTATAGACCGCAATAAGGTTGCCTACCTTGTCTCCGAGGAGCACATCATCTTGAATGAGCCGATTGAACGAGCCGAAGCAAAATAAGTAGTCAGAGGCTGGGGCTCCAGAAATGCAGTTTGTTGATTGGAGGTTAACCTATCGGCCCAGTTTCACCACAACCGCCACGTCTTGGCCGTGGGTTTCCTGCGGTGGTCGGTAAGCCCAGCGTTCCACTTCCTGTCCGCCTGTGAACGGTGGATTGTGTCCTTGGAGCTTGAAACGCACGATCCTGCGCGACCACATCTGCGCCCGCCAGGTACATTGGGTGGCCTCACAGGCCCCTAGTAAAAGGAGACGATTCTGAGTTCTCGGGGTACGGAGCATTCTTCGTCGTCGTGAGCTGCCCAAGAACTCAGGCAGACGCAGCCCGTTTCTGTTCACGCTTCGGGTCGGTGGAGTTCCGGGCAAGTCGCCGAAAACTAGCGACTGCCACCAGGAGCGCCAACGCCGCACCTAGACCCGCTCCAATTCCATTCAGGAGAGCTTCGTTACGCGTCTCGCTCTGCAAAGCCTCCGCGGTCTGCGATTCAATCTTCCCTTGTAGTGTCCCAATTTGACTTTGCTGGCCGGCAATCTGTTTCTGCTGATCGGCAATCTCCTTCTGTAGGGGTGCGGTGACCTGGATTTGCCATTCTTGCTGCTGACGCTGCTCGGCTGCTTGGTGGTACTGCTGTATCAGTTCATCGCAGGGATCGCCCGCGTACCAGACCAGACAGTCTGCTTTCAGCGGTAGTGGTGTAGGTTGTTGTTGAGCAATCACCTGCATAGCGGTCTCCAAATTCACCGCCCTCGAGTCTAGCCCATAAAATATCTGAGTCGAAGGTTACGAGAGGTCACATCTTCGGCTGGCATTAGCGCAGCATGCGGTAGGCTCATTGCGATGGAGTCCCGATGTTTCGCGCAGACGCCCTGAGCAGGCTCGGATTCCGCTAGCTGCCCTCCGAGGGACCACGCTTCTAGGTTTCGCGAAGCTCCTGCCAAACGACCGCCAGTGAGAATGTAGACCGCTGGAAGACGCAGAATGGCAGGTGATTCAGTGCGTGTGGTCGCTTGGGAAACCTCCGGCTCAATGGCACGGAATATTGTGCCCTCTGGCACACTGCCGAAGGCTGGCTGCTAAACGGCACGGTCGTCGGAGTCTTGGAGGATCAGCGCCCGATGCTGGCAAGTTATGAAATCCACCGTGACCACAACTGGCTGGCGCGCCGTGTTCAAGTGGAGCGGACAAACTTAACGTGAAGGGGCGTGGGCTCCGGCGCAGTTCCGGGCACGAGTTGCCGAGGTACATGGCCTGTCTCGACGTTGATCTCGCGGTCACATCTGCAACCAAACCCTCCCCCGTGAGGCGTTTTGGCCTCGGTATCGGGAAGAGCGAGTCGGTCACTGCCGCGTGGGTCAAATTCCCCGAGCTTGAGATTCAACTTCTTTTCCAGCGCTGCGCGCGCACTGCCAGGAACATTTACCGTCATGGAAGCGACACCGGATTCTCGGCTGAGATCGTGGTCGATGATCTTGGTTTGGTGACCAGGTATGCCGGTGGTTGGGAGCGCATCGCCGCGCCGTAGAGATCGACTCTCTCCGGGTCGGGCGAGATGAATTGTCCGGGGCGCGGGCGATCCTTAGGTACTGCGTTGGGACGCGGGTGTTCTCCCAGCGGTTTCCGTCCGCCTGATACTTCGTTTAAAGTAGCAGCGCGATGAAGTCCCCACTTTGCGCGGTCCTCTTCCTTCTTACGGCAAACGTGGTGGGTACTGAGACGGTCACTATGCCCGCCGGTTTTGACATCAATGCTGCTGAGCGGTTTGCGAGTCTTGCGCTCGCGTGCGTCCACAAGGAATACCCGAACAAGGTCAGTCACAGCTTGAACAGCGATGCGGATGTGGCTCCGCCGCGAAAACTGACGCCCGCTTTCTTTGGCTGCTATGACTGGCATTCCTCGGTGCACGGACATTGGCTGCTGGTTCGGCTGATCAGGACTTTTCCCGAAGCGACCTTTGCGCCGTCTGCGCGCGAAGCCCTACGGCAAAGCCTGACCGCCGAAAACATCGCACAAGAAGCAGCGTACTTGCGGGCTGAGGGACGCGCCAGCTTCGAGCGTCCTTATGGGCTGGCGTGGCTATTTCAACTGGTGGCGGAACTGCGCGAGTGGGACGATCCTCAAGCACGCGAAATGGGTGTGAACTTGCGTCCGCTGGAAGAGGCTGCATTGGAACGGCTAAAGGATTGGCTTCCCAAGCTTTCGCATCCCGTGCGAATCGGAGAGCATTCGCAGACCGCTTTTGCTCTGGGCCTAATGCTCGACTATGCACGGGCAACGGGGAATAGGGGGTTTGCCGATCTGCTGGTATCGAAAGCCCGGCAGTTTTATTTGGGTGACAAAAGCTGTCCGCTGGAATATGAACCCTCCGGCGAGGATTTCCTTTCGCCGTGTCTCGGGGAAGCAGACCTGATGCGGCGTGTGCTGCCGAGTCCTGAGTTTGGTCACTGGCTCCGAAGTTTTCTGCCTCAGATTTCCCCGGCGAGAAATGGTGCTTGGTTACAGCCAGTGGTGTCGCCCGATCCCAGTGACCCCAAGTTGGCGCATTTGGACGGGCTGAATCTGAGCCGAGCATGGATGCTGGAGGGTATCGCTGCGGGTTTGCACGAAGGCGACAAACGCCTGCCGAGGATCCTAGCGGTCGCCGAGCAACACAAGCGTGCCGGATTGGCGGCGGTGACTGGCAAGCACTACGAGGGTGGTCACTGGTTGGGGAGCTTTGCGGTTTATCTTGTCACGAGCCGAGGCACATCCCAGAAGTGGCGGCGATGAGGAGTCGGCTGTGGCCTTGGCAGGAGTCTGAATGAAACAGCAGTGCCCCTGGCTGTCCTGGTAAAGATTCCCGTTGAACTCCAGGTTCTCGCTTTTCGAGGCAGGATTGTAAGTCTTTTCTGCGGCTATCCCCAGCCGAGTTGATGCTTATGAACTGCTTTGTCGGTGCCAGGCCAGCGGGTGATTGGGGCTGCTGTGCCTGCTGCGTCGCTTGCTGGCCCCGTTGCTGATCTGGTTTTGCCAACTACGCGTCCGCTGGTGCGCAGATGGGGCTTTGTAACCCCACGTTGACGAAGGACGTTCTACATTCGCACTCCCGATTGCTTTGGGGCGAGGCCGTGACTACGACAACTGGTTCGCTGAGAAATATGAAGACTTATCGCGGCCGGGTGTTCAATCGTGACCAACCCACTCGGTCTGCAGACTCGGGGGATGCACTAAGGTCTGCATCACCACGCAATACTGTTCTGTTTTCTCTCGCAATCCGAGCAGTTGTTCCGGTGTTGCCTTAGGCGCAGCAACATCAAAATGAAGATGAATGCTCTCAAACCCGACGGGTACGTCTTTTGATATGCCAAGGGTGCCTCGGAGATCTAGCTCTCCCTCCACCGTGACTTCAATGCGTTCGGTCGGTATGCCCATAGCCGCGGCCACCATCTGACAGGTGATCTGCGCGCAAGCCGCCAGAGCCCCAAGCAAAAGATCACCGGAACAGGCGCCGGCACCGGCGCCTCCGACTCCCTGGTGCGCCTCGGCTTGGTAGATGGCACGTCCGAGATCGATGGAGCATGCCACTGGAACATCTGTCTGCCCGCCTTTCGCCCGGATTGTGATTTTCGAGGCATTTGGGTCATTGCGGTATTGCTCTTTCAGTGGCTTTTGAAGCGATCGAATATCCATGGCAACCTCGTTCTTCATCTTAGCGGCCATTTTTCGATGACCGGGACAGCTTCGGCCAAGCCGTCTTGAAGCCGCTCCGTCTGCATGCTAGCATCTGTGGACCTCGAGGGGGCCGTGCCCAAATTTGTCATCGAACGCGAAATCCCAGGAGCCGGAAATCGAACCGACGCCCAATTGCGGGAAGTCTCCCAAAAGTCGGTCAACGTTCTGCAGGCGATGGGTCCCGAGATCCAGTGGCCCCACAGCTACGTAACCGGCGACAAGGTGTACTGCATCTACCTCGCCCGCGACGATGCGACCATCCAAGAACACGCCAGGCTCCTAGGCATTCCTGCCAGTCGCGTCTCGGCCGTGTGCCGACTTATTGACCCAACAATCGCGGGGTAAGCGCTCGCGGAATCTCCCGAGTGCATCCGGATTTCGTTCGCCACCATCGGCAGCCCGGCCGGGCTCCCGTGCGCTAACGCTAGGGAGATGCAGTCTTGAGCATCAGCACCTCTTCAACCGCTTTTTCGACCGGCAAAGCCCAGCCTTCTAACCAGGCTGCTACGCCTACCGTGTTGGTTAATGCCTGCCGTGCGGGGTGCAGACATGCTTCTAGTTTGGCCTGTTCCGCCGGCGTGAGCGGAGCGCCGATATTTTGGCGCAACGCAGCCGCGGCGCCCGCCAGCCGCAGCGAACGCTCTGCATGGAATTGAGCAGCCGCTGAACAGGCAAAACACTCCAGCAGGCGGGCAATTCCGCGTTTATGTTCCAGTTCCTGGAAAATTTTTATGCTTTCCCGGTACAGAGAGTGGACTCTGGGATAGTTCCGCTGTTCCCTCGCCAAGCTTCCCAGATCGGCCAGCGTGCCGGCAATGCCCCAGCGGTCCCCGAGCTCCCGAAAAATTACCAGGGCCCGTTCGTACAATGCCTGCGCGGCAGCGGAATCACCCTGATCGCAGGCGACATCCCCCTGGTAGTTTAGCGACCAGGCGACGCCTGTCTGGTCTCCGAGTCCTCGGAAGATTGCAAGACACTCCGCGTATAGCGATCGCGCACGGTCATAGTCTCCCTGCAACTTGAGGACATTGGCCAGGTTACTGAGAGCCCGAGCGACAGCCTTCTGGTCGCCTAGTTCTCTCCACACCCCAAGACTTGCCTCGAACAGGATGTGCGCAGTCGCAACATCACCCCGGTCGCGTGCAAAGACCGCCAGCGCGTTTAGAGAGACGGCGACCCCCGTTTTGTCCCCCAACTGAAGCGCGATGTCTTGACTTTCACTGATGAGCGCCTCCGCCGAGGGGTAATCTCCCTGCTCGCCGGCGAGCACGCCTGCTGCAAAAAGCGTCCGCGCCCGTGCCTTCGTGGGAGCTGCCGCTCCGGCGAGTTTTAGCAGCTTGCCGAGTTGGCCCCTGCCTTCGGCGAGATGCTCACGCATCTCCCAAAAGCGGAACAAGGCTGCGCCGAGACGCAGGCCCCACTCTGCGTCTCCAGTTTCTGTCAGCCACTCAAGGGCCGCGCGAAAATTGTCGTGTTCGTGCCCGAGGCGATCCAGCCATTCCCCCGCCTCCGCGCCGCTCTGCTCCGTAGCCTCTTCTTCTGCCAGCACCAGGCAGTAGGCGGCATGCGCGCGCTTCGTCAAGGCGTCCTCCCCGCTTGCCTTCAGCCTTTCGAAAGCGTACTCCCGGATCGTTTCCAACATCGCGAACCGCGATTCCGTCGCTTGGTCGATCTGCTGTACAAGGCTCTTGTCCAGCATGGACGCCATACCGTCGAGCAGGTCCAAATCGAGATCGCCTTTGGTGTTGCAAACGGCTTCCACTCCTTCCAGATTGCAGCCCCCCACGAACACCGACAATCTTCGGAAAAGCTTCTGCTCGGCAGCGCTCAGCAGATCGTAGCTCCAATCGATGGCAGCGCGAAGCGTCTGCTGCCGGTGCGGCAGGTCCCGCGGGCCCCCTGTCAATAGCTGCAACCGGCTCGCCAGTCGCGCCAGCATGGAAGAGGGCGAAAGAACTCTGACCCGAGCGGCAGCGAGCTCGATCGCCAAAGGCAAACCGTCCAATCGGGTGCAAATCTCGGCGACGGCAGGCGCGTTTTCCCGATTAAGTACAAAGTCCGGCTTGGCGGCGGCGGCGCGTTGCACGAACAGCGCGACCGCAGGGCACTGTGACAGGACGTCCACGGAAGGCTTGGACCGCGAATCCGGCAGCGCCAGCGGCGGCACCGGAAATTCATGTTCTCCGTACACGTGCAGCGCTCCGCGGCTCGTTACCATGATCTTAAGATTGGGGCCTGTCGCCAGGAGATCCGCCACGGTAGGTGCCGCCTGAACCAAGTGCTCGAAATTGTCCAGCAGAAGCAGCATGGGGGCGCGCGATGAATCCTGCAAATTCCTCATGAGTATTTCGAGCGGCGACTGACCTCCCGCCTCCCCGATCCCCAACGTCTGAACGATCGCGGAAGCGATCAAACCCGGGTCGGTTAGTGAGGAGAGCGGGACAAAATGAGTCCCACCTGGAAAGTGTTCGACAAGCTCCCCTGCCACCTGCGCTGCGAGGCGCGTCTTGCCGATCCCGCCTGGACCCGTGATCGTAACCAGGCGCACATCCTGACGCAGTACGAGTTCTTTGGCGGCCGCTACTTCCTTCTCCCGCCCCACAAACCCGGTCCGCGGCGCAGGAAGATTGGTCGGGCGGATTTCCGCCTGCTTCACCGGCTTCTCCGTGAAGCGGTCGCGTATGGCTGCAAATTCCCGCGCGAGATCTCGGGTAGAGACATAGCGTTTCTCGGGCTCTTTCGCCAGGCACCTCTCGATAGCCCAACACAGCGGAGCGGGGGCGTCCCGGTTTTGCACCCCGATCGGTTCGGTTTGTTCCCGGAGAATGGCCACTAGGGTCTCGGCTGCTGTGCTTCTCTGAAAGGCGCGCTTTCCGGTCACCATCTCGTAGAGCACCAACCCGAACGAGAACTGATCTGACCGAAAATCCGGCTGGAGGCCGCTGGCATGCTCCGGTGACATGTATCCCACCGTTCCCAGAACCAGGCCCGGTGTGGTGTGCGACGTGGTGTACATATCCGGCTGCTCTCCGCTGGGCGACGCGGACTTCGCCAGACCAAAGTCGAGGATTTTGACGAATCCATCGTGGGAGACCATCAGGTTCTCGGGCTTTAAGTCCCGATGCGCGATACCCGCTTCATGTGCCTTGGCCAGCCCGTCCGCAACCTGCGCCGCGATTTCAATTGCCGTTCGTATGGGCAACAAACCGTAGGCAATCAGATCGCGCAGCGTCTTCCCCTCTACCAGTTCCATCGCAATGTAGTGAGTGGAACCGTGCTTTCCGAGTTCGTAGATGGTAACGATGTTGGGATGGTTGAGGGCAGAGGCCGCGCGTGCTTCCTGCTCGAAGCGGCGCAAGCGATCGCTGTCTGAGGAGAATGCGGCGGGCAGAACCTTGATCGCAACACTGCGATCCAAGCGCGCATCCCGCGCTCGGTACACCTCGCCCATCCCGCCAGCGCCCAGCAGCTCGATAATCTCGTACGGTCCGAGTTTCGTGCCAGAGGGGAGGGCCATTGCGCACGCCATTATATTCCCACGGAAGGGCCTTGCAGTGGGTCCGACGATTCTAGGATGGATGGTCGGCACTCCGGAAATTGGGGGCAAGAGAAATGACGAGGATATCACCGCTTCGCGCAGGTCCCTATGCCCCGGCTTTTAGCGCCGGAACTTCCGAGTTAATCAATTTCAACTTCGGCTCACGATCAACCGCCGCGAAGATGTCCCCAATCACTCGCTCATCGATTTCAGTTGCCTTCTCCAGGACCACGGGATAGCGGACAAGCACCTGGATGGCAGAGGTAGTGAAATGAATGTGAGCCCTGGGTTTTAATTCGGAGGCCGATATAGACGTCAAACTCATTTCCATTTGACGTCGTTGCCACTCCAGACTGTCACGATAGTCTGCAAGGGCAGTGTCAATTGCGTTCCCCACCCGGTCCCGTATCGCGCGGTAATCGCTCTCTGGCGCAAACTTAAGCACAATTTCGTGCCAAATGAAATTTGTTCCAGGAATCTGCTTGAAGAGACCGGCCGTCGATTGAAATACGACGGCATTCGAAAATGCCACGATCCGACCGGTGGGTTCAGAATCGGCCGTACCGCCACTCAATTCCATAAGATGAAAACGCACCAGTCCGATGTCGACGACTTCTCCCGTCACGGTGCCAACCTGAACCCGGTCTCCAACCCGTATGCCGTATTTCCCGATCAAGAAGAAATAGCCGACGATCGAAACGATAACGTTCTGCAGCGCTAGGGCAACGCCAGCGGTGATGAGACCGGCAAACGTCGCGACCGCGCCCAATTCTGTGACGAACGCGAAGATGAGAACGAGCGCAACTCCGCACCAAAGTGCAATCTTTCGCATGAGCAAAAACTGGTAGCGCCGCCGCACGTCGTGCACATACCGAAATATCGCTCGTCTCCAGAACTCTCCGATAATCAAGACAGCGCCCAGCGCGATCACCAATCCCACGACTCTCACCAGGAGCCCCTCGATGCTTTGCTTGAACTCGGTCGAGACCTCGGCTTGCCAGTTGGAAAGATTTCTCTTGTAAAGATCCAGCAGAATGGCTTGCTTCCCGAGGGAGACCAGCAACGCGGAAGTCTGCTTGAACTCGACCGTCAGTGCGTCGAGTTGCTGCTTCACCTGGGCGAGCGCGTTTTGATCGCTTGTATCCGCTTGCTTTGCCAACTGGTCGCCATTCTGGATCAACTGTTTGAGGTGCGCGACCAGAGGCGCACGCAATTGCTTTGAACTGTTCTCTAGCGTTTGGGTCACGCGCAGGTCGTTCGACAGGACGGTGCGTTTGCTGGAGAGTCGGAACAGATCGGCTATCAGGGCCCACATGCCGGTGGGGGACGGCTTGTTGATGGTTTCCCCAGCCTTTGCCGCGGGCTGCTGATCTGTGGCCGAACCTGGTTCATTCACGCTCGTGCCGCGACCGCAGGCGGGACCGCGCGGGCCAATTCTTCGATTTGCGCTCGCAGACTTGCCGCTCCGCCCGCGCCTGATGCTCCACTGGCAAAATCCAAGATGTTGTGCAGTGCTTGTTGCCGAGCCTGAAAGAGTCCAATCTCGCTCTGGAGCTCCGCGATCTGGGTTTGAAGGTGTCGTCGCTTGGCGGGCGGCGCTGTTTCCAATGAGTGCTGAAGCGACTCCAGTTCTGCCTGCGTTTCTTGCACCAACTGGTCCGCACGGGCCGCTGCCCGGCTCATACTTTCGTATTGGGACACGCTGCCGGTCGAAGTTACAGCCGCGTTCGCCTTCGACGGCTTCGCTTGCTGTTGCTCTTCCGCACGTGCGAACTCAAAGGCCAGCCTGACAACCTGTGCGGCCATGCGCCGATTATCGGCGACGAAACCCAGATCGCCCGGTTCCGTCGCAATGTGCTGCTCCTGTTGAGTCTGCCGGTACCAGTCAATGGTCTGGCTGAGGAATTGGACGATTTGCGAGGGAGTCGGATCTGTTGGAGGAGTGCTCTGGCCGACAGAGTTCCCAGGAGTGATCGCAAGAAGAATGACTCCAATCGCCAGCCATCGAACGACAGGGCCTGTTGATAGACCGCGATCTCGCCGCGCCTTATAGCCGTACCCGCGCAAGTTCGTACTTTCACGATGTCTTGGCAATTGATTCACATGGAAGGACTCTTTTTTTGATCTGATCATCGGAACGTACGTGACGTCACGGCTGAGTTCCATACACAGAAAACTGTACGAGACAACCGCCGACGAACATCGAGGCCAAAGATGATCGGTGAGGACATCCCGTTGGTCGCTTTGGGGGCGAAGTAAGGCGCGGAGAAGACTACGACCACGGCATCAGTGGGAGTGTGAAGTTCTCCTTTTCCATCTTCACGCTGCAAGCAGAAGGATGGTACACCGAGATTGTGCCCAAAAAGCCGCGAAAAGACGGTCAGCGTCCCGACTGGGCTTGGCCTCCCAACCCGCCCTATCGCAGCTACATTGCTCAAAACGTGAGCGTCTCGAACGGTTTTACGCCCGAAGACGTGATCGAATATGGTCCACGGGAGTTCCGATTTCCGCTGGACGAGGCAGACGCCGAGAGGGCACTTCGCCTGTACGAGAAGCTGGAGTCCAGCGACGGACAAACGGTTCGACGAGGCAATTGGTGACCTAGTGCAGGACTGTGGTTGGGAACGCCTTGCTGAGAATGAGAAGTCATGGACAGCAAGGCCAAAAGAGTGAACAAGACCAGAGGACTTCCACGCCCTGTCATACATGCTTCTCCCAGAACGAACAGCTAGTGGTTGGCTCCACGACTTTACGCCCCTTAGCTGGCCTTCGGTGTTGAACGTCGCCTCATGGACCGTAGTTGGTGTAATGGCCTAATTGCGTAACAATGCGCTCCCTGCTCCCTGGTAGACAGGTTCTTATCACCAAGTGGGCGTCACCCAAAACAATGTCAACTCTCACGCATGGGAAGGTCTACCTGGCAGCCTGAGACGGGCAGCAAGGGCGTCATTTTCGACCAAGTCCGCCTTGACTGAACATGTACCTTCGATTGGAATTGGTTTCGACTGAGGGGGTGCGAACTTCAGGTTTGGCAGTATGCTGTGGCTGTGCAGTCGCTTCGAATCCCCGCCTTGGCTTCCGCGCTGTTCATCCTGTTTGGGTCGTCGGTCCTCAGTTGGGAGAAATCCCCAGAGTCCTCCGCGCTTCGTTCCCAAAGCGATGGTGAGGAATGGGCAGAGAAGACCATAGACACGCTTTCAGTCGAGGAGAAGGTTGGCCAGCTCTTCATGATTCGTCTCCGGGTGGACTTCTTGGAAGTCCGGAGCCCCGAGTACTTCCAGCTCCGCAACAACATTCGCAAGTACCACGTGGGCGCGCTGGCAATGTCAGCGCCCGCCGGAGGACGGTTTCTCTCCCGCAACGACCGGTCTGAGACAGTCATGCTGCTCAACCAGCTACAGGCGGGAGCGAAGCTGCCCCTTCTGATCGCCGGGGATTTTGAGCAGGGCGTACTTCCTCCGCGCCTTTTTGGAACAACCGTGTTTCCCCACGCAATGGCTTTTGGCGCCGCAGGCAGGCTGGACTACGCCGAGGAATTTGGTCGCATCACGGCACAAGAGAGCCGCGCCCTGGGAGTGCACTGGAACCTTTTTCCGGTCGCCGACGTGAATTCCAACCCTGCCAACCCGATCATTGGCGCACGTGCGTTCGGCGAGAATCCCCAAGAGGTAGGGGACCTGGTGGCTGCCTACATACGCGGCGCGCGAGCTAACGGAATGCTGACTACCGCCAAGCACTTCCCGGGCCACGGCAATACCACAACAGATTCGCACCTTGCGGTCGCCAGAGTGGACGGGGATCTGGAGCACCTGCGCGCAGTCGAACTGCCTCCATTCCGCAAGGCTATCGAAGCCGGGGTCGATGCTGTGATGACGGCGCACGTCACAGTACCAACGCTCGATCCAGACCCCAGCCATGTCGCTACGACCTCACCCGCAATCGTCACCGATCTGCTCAAGAACCAGCTCGGCTTTAAGGGAATCGTGGTGACGGACGCCTTGGACATGGCGGGCCTCACCAGCCGCTATGCAGGGCACGTCGGGCGGGCCGCGGTGGATGCCTTCAGGGCAGGGAACGATGTGCTCACCATGCCCGCCGACCTGGACGCCAGTTACCGCGCCGTCCTCGAGGCTGTCCACACGGGAGAGATCTCTCAGCCGCGTCTCGATGCGTCCGTCGTCAAAATATTGAAGGCCAAAGCTTCCCTCGGTCTCCACAAGAGTCGTCTGGTGGACGTAGCAGCGATTCCGAGGCTGGTCGGTCTTCCAGAAAATGTTGCCATCGGTCAGCGAATCTCCGACGACTCCGTCACGCTGGTGCGCGACAACGGCAAGCTGCTTCCGCTAGGACAGGGATCTGATAAGAACACTCTTGTCCTGTATCAACGAGTAAAACAGGTTCGTCACATCCTGCTCGTGATTGTCCTTTGTGACAGCGTCCGCGCAGAAGATGGTCGCGTTCTAGAGCGTGAAATTCGGGCCCGTATGCCGGATGCAGACGTAGTCTATGTGGATCCTCGGGTCGCTCCCGGCAGGTCGGATGACCTGCTGAGGGCGGTGGACGGGGCGCGGACAGTGGTAGTCGCCGTGTACATCGTCCCGTCAGCCGCCAGGTCCAGGAGAATGGGGCGCGGCCTGAAGCATCCCGCGTCTCTCCCAGATTCGACTAGTGCGTTGTTCGGCAGGATTCTCGTCCGGGCCACCGAAAAAACCGCAGTTCTGGCCATGGGAAATCCGTACCTGGTAGATGATTTTCCCGAGATTCAGAACTACATCTGTACCTTCTCAAATGCGACGGTCTCGGAGGTCAGCGCAGCCAGGGCACTCTTTGGGGAAATCCCGATCCACGGTCATATGCCGGTCAATCTTTCCAACGTCCCCGTACGGACTCCGAAAGGCGAGCGACCGCCACAAGTCGCAAATTTGAAGTCTCCATAGTGGTATTTCAAACCTGGGGACCCGCTTGTTGCCGGGCATTCGCCCTGGAACATAAGGCTGGCTTGGTCGGGAATGGCGCTGACGATTCTCAAGTGGTGTAATCGCCCGTTACCGCCAGTTGATGCGATTACCAAATCGGTGCGAGCGGTGTCTATTGTCTCAACTGCACGCGGCGGGGCGAGCAAGACTCGGTCGTGAACCCGAACGTTGTTGTGTTGGGCCGCCGCGTCCACGAGCGGCGCAAGCCGCGTGTCGGTTGCAGCACGGTGTTGGGCCGAATGTCCAGATAGTGTTGTCTTTTATTCCCTGAGCGACTCGGTAATTACAGAATATTGCCTGCCCCGGGAGTGTAGCTCGCACTGATAACGCTGTTGCTGATGAGCGTGTCGCACTGCACCACTCCGCTGAATTTCGACATGCCGGCGTTTACGGTGACAGCGCCGGAATTGACCTCAACCTGGCTGGCATTGATCGTGACTTTCGCGGAGGCGTTCACGCTGATGCCGTTTGTCCCGAGTTTCACGGAATTGCCGTTGCTGTCCGTGATCTCGAGGGAGCCAGGGCCGTCCTTGAGCGTGATCTTTTGGCCACCTGGCGTCTCGACGATGAAATTCTCCTGGCCGCTTTGATCGTCTAGGGTGATCTTCACCCCGTTGCGGGAACGCAGAACCTTTTTGTTGTTGTTCGTGTCCATCTTCTCCGGCGGCGAGCTGGTTTCGCTCCATAGCCCACCAATGACGTAGGCATGCCCCACAGTGCCTTCTTCGAACGCAACCAGGACTTCGTCGTTCACGTCAGGGATGAACCATGTACCCCGGTCGTTGCCCGCCATCAGAGTGGCAATACGAGCCCATGTTTCGTCGCCCACCCGTGGAATGCGTACTTTTACGCGCCCGATGTCGTCGGGGTCCTTGTTATCGATCACGACCGCCGGGAACAATCCATTGAACTGTCTCATACATTCATCCTTCCATCGACGCCCAACTTCTTGGTTAGGCTGACCTGGATAAAACCGGTGGCGGTCGGCCTAAGACGAATTCGCCAACGCCACCCCGAGCGGCAATCCACACCGCTTCCCCCCAGCTAGCGAAGGAAGGCGGGATGGTCATGGAAATACCCAACCGCAACAATTACGCGCGTCCCAAGCTAACTGCCTCCTCGTTGTTATCGTTGGGCTAGCACCTTATAGGTAGGGTCCGGTTGGTGACGCGTGCCACTGCATCGATTGGGATGATGATTTCCCCTCGATCACGTTATTAGGAAACTACCCGTTTCGAACGCGCGCAATCTCGCTGCAAGAAGGCCCCTGTTTTCGGCGTTGTCCACAGGTGGATTCTGCGGGGGTTTCTAACGCGCTGGAACCTCTCCTAACTGACGGCTGATCAGTCGGCTAGTCTCGCAGGTTCAGATGAAACCGGTCTAGATGTACAGTCCTGGGCCCCAGAAAATCGTTCTTCACGAAGGGTGGGGCCACCGCCTCAGATCCTTAAAAAAATCTTCCGACGGTACATCCAAAACAGGATGAACCAAAAGATCAGCATCACTGCAAAACCATGGAGCACGGGCTGAATAGTCGGTCCTGCCATCGCCGCTACCGCCTTTCCAAGGTGGCGGTCTAAGGCGTTCCCGAAGAAGACCGACATGGTCCAACTCATCACATAAACGGCAATCGAGTTCATTCCGACCACCACCAGCGGGAACGCCCATCGCCGCCATCCTTTCCATTCGATCAGCGCGTAAAAACCGGCGAGGATCAGCACCACCCAACCTCCGCTATACAGCGTGTACGACGATGTCCAGACCCTCTTGACGATAGGGCAAATGCCGGCCCATTGACC
>Ga0137415_10001744_pt1 | contig 21601 bp, 27 predicted proteins | sample CZODoug3_1_1_16f_FD_183082 | JGI IMG/M metagenome (GOLD analysis project Ga0137415, IMG submission 183082) | Vadose zone soil fungal communities from Angelo Coast Range Reserve, California, USA - CZODoug3_1_1_16fungal (Hybrid Assembly) | ecosystem: Environmental > Terrestrial > Soil > Vadose...
CGCGAGCCGAGCTCCCGTCACAAGCCCGTACCTTGAGGGCTCCTTATGAGAATGTTTTATAACCCTTAAGTTGAACCCGGGATGCTCTGGGTCGACTCTCGACACGTTTCTCCTCACGGGTCCTTTTTATCCCAATCCTATTGGACTAGGCCACCCGGCGCTAAGCAAAGTCTATGAAGGAAGAGAGGGAACTGCGCAGCATTTTGACAGAGGAAGGAGGCCACCTTTAAAAAAACGTGTTGGTCGTTTCTCCGACTGGCGTGGGAGTTGCAAAAACAGCGGGGAGCTGGCGAAGAGCTTCGGGACATCCTTTCTGTCGGCGACTGAACGGCGAAACACTTAGTCCGCAGCGTATGCGCAGGTTACCTGAGTCAGCGTTGGCCCATGGCGTTGTTGGTATTTCCACCATCTATACGGCTCAGGTGCGGGAAGAATGGCGTCACTTCGAACGGCTGCTTGTCCCGGGCCGAGGTGAGCGCAACCGGCTGTGACTTGATCAACTCCACGCGGTCGTCCCATCCGTTCATCTTCACCCGGCCACCGAGAGGTAACGCGGCGACCTGGTCCAGTTTGTTGACCTCCAGAGCCGGCGCAGAATTAATCAGCGCAGACATACGTGTGACTGTGCCCTTCTCGGATATGTTGTTGCCTAGGTGTGCCGTCAACAAAGCGGGTAGGTGCGGAGCCGATGCCTGTAGCGCCTTTAGAAACAACCCGGCGCTGTCCAGCTTCTGGCCGTAAGGTGAATTCTTCAAAAGCTCGATCGCCTTCGTGTCGGCTGCAGCTTCTTCTGCAGGAGCGTGCCTGAAGCCGAGATTTGAGTATATGGATTCATCCGAGAACAGCATGCGATCGTTGAAGGCGTATCGGTTGTACACGTTATGTCCGAGCATGATGTGAGCCAGTTCGTGCGCCAGCAACATGGCCAGACTGGACTCATCTGGCAACACGTCTATCAGCCCACGGCTGACCACGATCGTATTACCCACGCTAAACGTTTCCAAGGGTGTTGTAAGCAGCACGCGCGTGCGTACTGGGGGCGACAATTCGATGTTGTTAGTGATCTCCAAGTTGTTGACTACGGTCTGCAAGATCTTGTCTACATCTCCCCCTGGGGCCGCCAGCCCAGCGCGTTGCAGGCGTTCCAGAACGTTGTCTGCCGCCTGTTGCTGCCATTGGCGCTGCGCTTGAAGCGGCGGAGCGTCCTGGGCCGTAGGGCTTTCGTCTCTCACATTCGAATCCACCCGGATCTGTGTAAGCTCGTCTGCTCTCTCGTTCTTCAGGTTAAACCCCCAAAGGCGGGTTTGAGCCTTGAAGGCGATCTGATTCTTGGCGCCGGCGGTAAAGTCACCCTCTTCACTGTAGATGTAAGTCGGCACCCAATATTTCGGGACAAGGTTCAAACGCCAGCTGTCCATGTGGAAGAAGTAGCCATTTCTCGGCCGCGGTGCGAATGTTCCGTTCAACCGGACAATGTTGAAGTCCTGGTCTTCTACCCAGATGCGCCCCACAAAGCGGCCCTTGCCCGCATTCTTCCTCGGCGCCACGTCAAAAACCAGGCAGCGCACCTCTCCCAGAAACTCGCGGCGGGCGTACGTGAAGTCATAATGCTCGCGGTCGAAATCATCTCGATCGGCAAAGATCATCCAAGAAAATCCCAGTGGCCTGTACTCTACCTTGAAGAACTTGGTGAACCCTCCCAGCAGGCGCTTCTCCATGCTTGGCTGCTTCAAGTAGTCTTTACGATCGATCGACTTGCTAAGATCCATTCGACCCAGAAAATACCGGTCATTTTTCGGGACCGGGCCAAGCTGCGGGTCTTGTGTCACATTCTGCAGATAGGTCTCGACTACCGGAGTACGATCTTGGAGCAGATTCATCAAATTGTGTTCGCGCTCGATGATGCGGTCCACTACCTGATCCATGGTCGTGGGTCCTTGCGCATGCGAATTCGGCTGCGCGCGGGTGGGCTGTGTAGTCGGCAGCTCGGCTTCTGCCGCGGCAGGCTGCCCTGTTTGGGATGTCTCCGATGCCGCTGCTGGTGACGCCTGCCCGTCCTGCTGGGACATAGCGCGCAAGCAGAGCAGCAGAAGAGTGATGACTATCCCTTTGGTCGTACGCATGGCACCTTTCCAACACACACAATTGCAAACCGCTCAAGACGGAGGCTGAAGACTAAGACGACCGAGCGCTCTGCTGCCCAAGCAGCGGATAACCTTCGAGGCAGCCTACGAGACAACAGATGAAACTCAGGCGCTCACTGCTGAAAAACGCGCCCGCCACCCTATCGGGAGCGCAGAAACTTCTATCACTCAGTCGTGTTGATGCCGGGGCTCTTCCAGGGGTTGTGCGTTCTAGTACCCCGACCGAGTGAATAGGCATACAGAATGAATGTTCAACAGACAGCCAGTTCGGCTCCCATGGCCGAATTCAGTCGGCATACAAATCACGCGGTCACGGTACTAGAGGATCCAACGGGTATTTAGAAATCTGATCGACTGAGTGCGCCTTTTGCGACCCTATCGAAGCAAGCCGAGGGTTCTACAGGTCCGGCTTATAGTGTCGCGCTGCTCTGAGGTCAAATCCACGAACTCAAATCCATAGCGGTAGCCCGCACGGTTGCGCACCACTCCTCTCGCGCGAACTGGAACGGTCGCAATTGGGACTGAGAACCGCAGTTCGACAGACGTCCCGGAGTCCCAGCCCGCAGTAAATACCCCGGCAATTCCTCCCTCGTTGATATCTAGGGAACGCCCTCGCATCATCTCATGGCGCTCCACTCCGAGAATTTTTGCTGTGAGCTCTGTTTCGAGTTCATATCTTTCAAATCGCCGGTTGTTCATCGGAGTGTTCGTTGCGATGCGTCATTGTCTTCACCCCTGGCCAGACAATGCGCTTTGGTTATGAATGGTCGGAATTCCGACAGGGAGAAATCAATCCGCTTCTAGACTCTTCGATTGGTCTGAGTAAATGGAAGGGTGTACAGGCCGCGTAGAATCGGCGCCCACCGATTTTGTCGAAGCTCATAATGCGGTTTCGAAGCGATTCGGAACCGATCTCGCGCGTGCTCGTTCTTGACCGACATTATTGCCGGCCGGCCGCTTCCGCTTTCTGGACGCGCTCAGCCTGATACCCAAGGCAAGAGAAAACCTGAAAAAGGGCGTCAGAGAGATAACTCCGCCAAGTTGCGTGTTACCCGAACTATCGCGCTCCCAGCATTATTCGCGCGGCGCTAAGAATGTGGCTTAGCCTTCTCTTTTTTTCGCTTCTCTTCGATTTTTCGCTTCCCTTCAATCAAAGACAACATTTTGGGGACGTTTACGTCTTTCGCCTCTCCTTTTGCCTTGAGCTCTGCTTTGGCGGCATCGGCGTCGAGCATTTCGAAAGACGGAGCGCTATAGTGCTTTCTCCTAATTTTGGGATCATGAGTCATAAAAACGAATGAGCAGTCCTGTTCTCGGCAAAGCCGTTTGACACGGCTTAAAACCGTTCATTACAGCCCGTCGCACTTCCCTCCATGCTTGCAGTACACGCAAGGTCTTGAGGGAGAACCAGCCACCGCTCATCGTGACACGGAAAAAGGCTCCAAACAACTAGGTTTTCCGTCGCTTTTCCGACGACGGCGAACAGATTCATTGGAAGGGAAGTGGGGCACTTGCTCGAATGCCTGGATGTGATCTACGTCAATGCCGCACACAACGATTACGTTCAGGTCCTGGTCGACGCAGAAACTGTGGGATTCGCCACTCGTCGTTTGGTTAGTGACGCGTTTATACCGTGCCGGTTTGAAGAAGCTCCGACATTGGGATCAAAGCTGGCGCGGGTCTCTACAACTCGCTGCTCTCGTCGTCTGTGAAGAGTTCTTGGCAGACCGGGACAAACTGAACCCATCAATGAAACCAGCGGCAAGAATAAAAGCGCCCGTCTAAAAGGTCGATGTAGGCGCGAGCTCCCGCCTATGCGGTAGTGTCTGAAGAGTGCGTTGAAAGGTCCTGTACTTTCGTGAGAGCATTAAACGACAATGGCGGCAGTACTGGCAGGAACGGCTTTTTCCTCATCGCTCCCTTGCATCAGGCGCGATGAAGGGCTTGCGATGACGGTGTCTAGTCGCTCTTCGAAAATGCCCCGGCCATGCGCCGGGCTTTTCGTTTTAGAGCATCCATTCTATCTATCTTGTGGCCCCTCCGGGAGTCTTACGAGCGGAGGAGTGGGGGAAAGAGCAGCGTAAATATGACGACTATCTCACTAAGTGATGGGCAAACCGTCGATAGCGAAAATATTGCTAAGGCAGAGCTGTATCCCGATAGCCTTCTAATTACGCTAACAAATGGGCGGCTCATCAAGGTCCACGGACCTAGCACAGATGACGACGCGCAGCTGTTGGAACAAATAACCGATCGCAAATATGGGGTGTTTTCCAAGCAGAAGCCAAAGTAGCACACAACTCGCTAGTTGGATTCTTTGCGCGGCCTGCCGCCGCCATGCGTCTTGCGCCGGGCCGCTCATTTAAGGAAGTAGTCGCTGCCGCGTTTGGCGGTCACGGAACCGCTCCCTTGCACCCCAAAATAGAGCTGCGGGCAACTTGGCCTGTTTGATGAGAGCATTGGTGAGGGTGAGTGCTGCGTGGAGTAATTCTCGGCATCGGGGAATGCGGTTTTCTGGCAGGGCCGTGGTCGAGGAGGATGAGATCGGCTTCGGCTATCAGCCTTTTCAAGGGAGTTTAGTTCGCTTCGATTCGATGCCATGCCTTCACGATAAGTCGGGCATCGTGGAAAAGCAGTCGCTCGCTGTTTAGCCATCAACCCAGATTCCGCTAATCTGCAATCTGTCATACAATATCCCCCTTTTTCGGAGGCCCCAATGATCAATACACGGTCGAATACCCACCGCGCCATCGTTGTCCTGCTTCTCACTTTTGCGCTGTCGTCTTCCGGTGCGCCGGCTCAGGGCTCGCCCGCCTCTGGCGAGCAGGTGAACGCCCGTGTCAAGGCTCTTCTTTCCCGGATGAGCCTGCACGAGAAGATCGGACAGCTGTCCCAAGTGGGCGCTCTTGATCTCAAACCTGACCAGCGGAAAGAACTCGGCGACCTCCTTCCGGAGGACTCTGTCAGTATTGAGGATCACGTGCGCCGCGGGGAAGCCGGTTCCATCCTGTGGACCACCGATTCGGCTTTCATCAGGGCGCTGCAGCATGTGGCCATGGAAGAGAGCCGGATGAAGATCCCGCTTCTGTTCGGCTTCGACGTGATCCATGGCTTCCGCACCATCTTCCCAGTCCCACTGGCCATGGCCGCCAGCTGGGACCCCGATCTGGTGGAGAACGCCCAGGCCGTGGCTGCGCAGGAAGCCTCCGCCGTTGGCATCAACTGGACCTTCGGCCCCATGGTTGATATCGCCCGCGACGCCCGCTGGGGTCGCATCGTGGAGGGCGCCGGCGAAGATCCCTTTCTCGGCGCTGCCATGGCTCGCGCCGAGGTTCGCGGATTTCAAGGTCAGCAATTGGGCACGCCGGGCCGGGTCGTGGGCAGCGTTAAGCATTTCGCCGGATATGGCGCCGCCCAAGGAGGCCGGGACTATGACGGCGCTTACATTCCGGAAGAACAGCTGCGTAACGTCTATCTGCCTCCCTTCAAAGCCGCCATTGACGCCGGTGTGGGCACCGTGATGAGTGCCTACCTTGACCTGAATGACGTCCCCGCCAGCGGCAATCGCTTCCTGCTGCGCGACCTGTTGCGCCGCGACCTCGGCTTCACAGGATTCGTTGTCAGTGACGCGATGGCCGTCCGCGACCTGCAAACTCACGGCTTCGCCCGCGACCCGCAGGACGCTGCCTTTCGCAGCCTGACTGCCGGTGTGAACATGGACATGGCCAGCCTTACCTATCTCCGCAACCTGGAATCGCTGGTGCAGTCGGGCAAGTTGTCAGTGACGCAGATTGACGACGCTGTCCGCCCCATTCTGGAAGTGAAAATCCGCATGGGATTGTTTGAGCATCCCTACGCTGATTCTTCCGCGGCGGAATCGATCCTCACTGATCCTGAGCATCTCAAACTGGCGCGCGTCGCCGCCCAACGCACGATGGTTCTGTTGCGCAATGAGGACTCGTTTCTGCCTCTGAAAAAGGCGTTGGCTTCCGTCGCCGTGATTGGACCGCTGGCAGATTCGGAAAAGGAAATTCAGGGTTCCTGGGGCGTCGAGAAAGCTGCCAAGGCTGTTTCCGTGCTGGAGGGCGTTCGCGCCAAGCTGCCCAATGCCCGCGTGGAATCTGCGAAGGGCGCAGATCTCCAGCGCAAGTATCCTTCGCTCGTGGACATAGTTTTCGGCATCAAGCCCGCGGTCCCCTTACCTGAGGACCAACTGAAAAACGAACTCGACAAGGCCGTCGACGCCGCGCGCCGGGCCGACACCGTCGTTCTAGTGCTAGGTGAGCTGGCCAACATGAGCGGAGAAGCCGCGTCGCGTGCGTCACTCGATCTGCCCGGCAACCAGCAGCACTTGCTCGAGGCGGTGGTGGCCACGGGGAAACCGGTTGTGCTCGTGCTCCTCAACGGCCGTCCCTTGAACATTTCCTGGGCCACGGAGCACGTTCCTGCAATCCTCGAAGCCTGGTTTCCAGGCACGGAAGGCGGCAATGCCATCGCCGATATTCTTTTCGGCGACGCAAATCCCGAGGGCAAGCTGCCCGTTTCCTGGCCGCGCACCGTGGGCCAGGTTCCCATTTACTACGCGCACAATCTCACCCACCAGCCCGAGAACGACAAGAATTTCACCTCACGATACCTAGACGTCCCCACGTCTCCTCTTTATCCCTTCGGCTACGGACTCAGCTACACGCAGTTTGCCTTCTCCAATCTGCAGCTGAGCGGGGCGACCCTGGCACCTGGTGGGTCGCTCCAGGTGTCCATCGATGTCGAGAACGCCGGCGGCAGGTCCGGAAACGAAGTTGTCCAGCTCTATCTCCATCAGCGCGCGGGCAGTGTCTCCCGGCCGGTTCGTGAGCTCAAGGGGTTCCAGCGAACCTTCCTCCACCCCGGCGAGAAGAAGACCGTGCGTTTCACGGTAGGCAAAGACGAGCTGAGCTTCTGGAGCCCCGAGTCTAAGGCATGGGTGGAAGAATCCGAAGAGTTTGACGTGTGGGTCGGCGGCGATTCCACGGCATCCTTGCACGCCAGCTTCCGGGTCGCCAGCGAGTAGTGTCGGACCACGCGCTTATCCAAGGGCAAAGGTTACGAATCCCGTGACCGTCTAACCGATGTCTGGAAAAACACTAACAGCACGTGGCGCGTGTTATTGCAGCGCACTACAGGGTTCCGGTCAGCCAAAAATACGAAAGACCCCAAGAGGGTTCAGTCAAGGTCGCGAATAGCAGCGTTTTGCGCTGGATATCCCGCCTGTGAGTTGAAAAGGCTCGCGCAAGTGCTCGATCAGGTACCGCGCAGTCAACGGCTCTCCGGTCCCGTCCTGCATCAGGTCGTCAAGTGACTGCGACGCGCCTCGCGAGTAAAAGTGGGCCCTAAGATAGGTGCCCGCTTCCGTATTCCAGCGCCTTCCGAATTTTTGGTCTACTTTGTGACCGATTTGGCGAGCCACCATCTCGCCTACGACGTAACTTTGCAAGAAAATGGGGTCGGAGCCGTACATGGGGTTATAGGCCCATACCGGCACGCCGTGCATGTCCACTCCCAGATATTTGGAATGGATGCGGTTGTAGAGTGCTGCAAGATCCTGGTCGGGTTCAGCGTAAGCCTCAAACTCGAACAGAGAGTCTGCCATCGTACTTCGCAGATCAAACATCTCCTTCAGCTTGTACGTATCCGCGATGATCTGTGCCTGCTTCGGAGTCAGACCAAACAGCGCCGCGTCTACCTCTGGCCGATACAACATCAAGGCCATGACCTGCGCGAGCCCCTCATCGAAAGGTTCAGCATAGTTAGCGCGCAAGAGGAAGGATGATTCGTTCATCATGCTGTAGTGCAGGGCGTGTCCGGTGGCATGAAATAGTCGATCGAAGAAGAAGATGCCAGAGTACCGGTTTGCGAGGATCTTCACTTCCTTCCCGTAGAGAATTGGATAGGCGGCACCGGTGAAGCTCAGATCAGCGGTTTGCATCTGGACCGGCAGCCGACTCAGGTCGTATCCCAAGCCTCCCGCTAGTTGCTCGGTTTTCGTCCAAGCGTTATCCGGAACGAACCGGCTTTGTTCGAAATCGTTGGTTTGCGCCGAAAAGTAGAACTCGAGGTCCCAGGGTTCCACCTTGTCGACCTGGAGCTCGCGGCGCATCCGCTGCAGCAATTGTTGATATTCCGGCTCGGTTTGACTGCGAATGTTGTCGAACCATTCGAACAGTCTCTGTGTTTCTACGCCCTTTCTGCGCAACATGAAGGTCGAGAACAGTTCGTCGGTGTGCTGTAAAGCAAGTTCGTTCCGCAGTTTGAAAGCCTTCCGAATGTGTTCACCGTTCGTGCTCAAAATCTGCGCACGCGCCTCCCAGGCTTGCTGTCGGAGTCGGCGGTCGAAACTATGGACCGCAAGCTCGGTCAACTCCGCACGCGTCAGTTGACGGTCGCCCACCTTGTAGCGCATTGCATTTTCCCCGCGCGTGATTTCTTCCACCAGGGCGGTGAGCTTCGTGTCGTTTGAAATCTCGGTGTAGGTCGCTTCTTCAAGAAAGAGGTTGCGCCGGCGATTCAAGAGTCGGTCCCGGACGTGTATGGCCTTCAAGTCATGCAGAAATTTGTCATCGCTGGTAACTGCACGAATCTTTTCCTGAATGGGGCGGGAGGACAAATGTTCATTGCCTACGGCAATTTGGTATTCGGTACGCCAGTACTCGGCATACAGATTTTCCAACTGCTTTTCCTTTGCGTCGAGTCTGGCAACAATGGAATTCTGCGCTTGCACCGCAAGCGGACAGAACAATGCGAGAAACGCCAGGAGCTTCGGCCAAAGCCACATTTGTACATTCTAGCCGTCAGTATTGCGGACCCAAGTTACCGAAGTTACCCAGCGGCCTTGAGCAGGTGCTTGCTACACTGCGAAGAAGGCGAAGACATAGGTCACGGATTTTGCGTGATTGGGTCTCGGATTCTTCCTGAGGTTTGGGTCCCGGATTTTGCGTGAGATTTGAGGGGGAAAGGCGCGCGGGGCGCGCCTTTCCTTACTCCGGGACATGGTGAACCGGTGAGGTTCGCCAGGGTGTGACTAGGCGGCTTCGTCGCGGATGGCACCACGGACTTTATCCACGAGCTCTGCAGGCATTTCGGTCATGCCGTGATCTTTGCGGGCGTGCTCGGTGCACTGTTGCAGAATGTCCTCGTCAGTTTCGCCCCTCGCCACAAAGTCGCAGTCCACGCCCACGTCCCTACAGCTGACTGTTTTTGCCATACTGATCTCCTCTGACAGGTTTTCATTCGAATGTCCGACTGGACCCGTCTTGACCGAGGAATCTTAGCCCCCGGTACCCGTCCGATGCAAATGCGACACGACAGGTCACTGATTTTTAGTGAATTGACCCAGATTTCTACTGAGGTTTGGGTCACGGATTTTGCGTGAGAGTTTTTGGGGAAAACGGGTTATTTCAGGCGGATGCTGAGGGAGCGCTTCTTGGCGGTTAGCACAACTTTGCCCTCGCGCGCGAGCCACCCGATGGCCCATTCGAAAATGGGGCCTTTGCCCTCCACCAGCTTCTTGAGCTGCGCGAGCGAAAGCTCGCCGTGGGTATTGAGAGCGTACCAAATGGCACCCGCCATCTGGCCTATGTCTTCCTCGATGGTGAATCCCATCCTAATTATGTTATCTCAATTGAGCCCTGACGACTGCCATTGGAGACGATAAAGAAAGGAGAGCGGGCTCAGCCCGATCCGTTTTTCTAGCGCTGTGCGAGCCGGCGCAGAGACAGATCGTGTGAGGTCGCGGATTCTGCGTGACCATGTTTCCAAAAAGCCTGATGGAGTCGGGCTTTTTGGCTTACTGGGCGATTGAAACGTGCGCGCGGGAGTTTCGCAGCCAGACACACAAAAACCTGGGTAGCACAATGAGGCGCGTGTAACGTGCCGAAGCACAGGTACGCTGCAGGCCTTTCATCCTCGAACCCGCTATTCCCTTCGTGCTTACCCAGGGCAGCAAAATCGTACGCTTGCAGCTGGTGCTCGTCAAGGCATTCGTGTGAACAAGAAACGCCAGGCGTTTGTGAATGCGGGTCACGGATTTTGCGTGGGTGGGTCGCGAGTTTCTCGTGAGGCATGGGTCTCGGATGTTGCGTGTCGATGTTGCCAAAAAGCCTGATGTGGTCGGGCTTTTTGCCATCGGTGAAGTAACGACGATAACGGCAATCGGCACAGGCCGAGAAGCATGTACGGTGTGATCTCCAACCTGTAGGCTCACCTCAAAACCGTTCTGCGTAGGGCCGATGGCAGAGATGATTTCTTTCGCAAGTTCGTCGGCGATTTTCTGTACGTGAGTAATATCTCGCCCAATGGAGGCAAGGGACTTAACTGGTTCGATTCTGCCAGCCATGAAATCGTATCGCTCGATCGAGGCTGAAACCTGTGCTACCGTTTTCGCAGGAAAGAGTGCACTGATAATTCCCGACAAAGCGCCCTGGAGTTGGGCCCCGGCGAGCACTATGGCGAAGGCGATCAGGACAAAGACTACCGCCTTGTGCACAGGGTCCTGGTGCCTTAGCGCACTATTTCAAACTCCAAGTTCCGCACGGTTTTTCCCAAGGTGTGCCGTCAGGTAGCCGTGGTGCTTGTTGGTTTCATTCCAAGCCAAAGAGCGAGGACAGAAGTAAAGATGACAGTTCGGGACCGACCGTGAATTGATGCTGCAACCAGTGCAATCCAACTAGGAATTATTTGAGTTCTTGATGTCCTCGTCAGCCTGCTTTTCCGCCTTCTTGGTTTCGAGTCTCCCGTTCGCATTCGGGCTCAGCGTCCGAATGGACTTTCCCAGACTCATCGACTTGGAGCCCGAACCGGCGGGACAGGAAGATCCCTTAGCTGGTGCCTGGCCCGTCATGTCGGCCTTCATACAAGCGAAGCTGATGTCGAGGTTCTTGCTGACGTGAGCGGCAGCAACGCATTGTCCCACGTTCTTGAATCCAGAACAGGCCTGTTGGGCCGGCATCCCTGTAAGCGTCTGCAGTTTGCTCGATAATTTGCTGTTCTGCGATAGTCGATCGCTCACCGTCTTAAGCTGCGGAGCGCTCTTGCTGCCAGCTTTCATGTTCCCATGGCTCGCAGCACCCATATTGCCGCCCGTGCCATGGCCGTGCTGTGCAAGCGCCAACCCAGAATTCAGCAGAACAGCGAGTGCAAGCATTGAAATCTTCATGGACTTCATCAGAATGTCCTCCGTAACGTTTTTTCTTTCACAGATTCTTCGAAATCCTTTACTGCCGCCGGTTCCTTCGAGCCAGGTATCCAACATTGACGCCCACGCCGAACGAGACCGAGTTCAACGCATAATGTACGCTGCGCGTATATCCGAGTTCCATGTCCAGGTAAGGCTTGGGGTTGGCGTCTACCCACGCCGAAAAGCCGTTGTCCTTCGCGATGTCGGCACCACCTGTCGTTTGCTGGTTCTGCTCGAAGACTCGTCCGTGCGAGCCCGACTTGCCACTGCCCGCCACCTTGCTGAAGACGGTCTGCTGGCCCGATGGCAAAATGTCATAAGCCGACGCGCCAGCACTGAAGAAGCTCCATAAGTCAATGTTTGTACCCGCCTGGAAGTGGCTGTTGAATCCTAGCGTGGTGAAAGGCCGGCGGAAGACCCGGGAGTCGACGATGGTGTTCGCTATTCCAGCATCCACGAAGGGTGTGAGCCGCGAGAACGATCGATCGAAGTGGTTGGTCCAGTCGAATGTGCCTCGGCCAGTACTCAGACCGCGCTTGCTGTCTGCCGTGGGGACGTAACCGGTCAGCACGGAGCCGTAATTGACCGCCGGGTTATTAAACTTCAATCGCATATCAAGCGATGGGTTGCCGAGACCGTTCGTGGAAGTGCTGCCGCCCGTGGTGGAACTCGCTGCCCGCACAAAATAGATGGGCAGTCCCAAATCCACCCCGAAGTGCTGATTGAAGTTGTAGCCCACACTTGAGTCCAGACTATAGACCTGTCCGTCGGAGTCCGTAGTGCCCCCGAATTCCGTGTACGAAGTGAACCCTTTCTCATTGGCTGGATTCGCCTTCGAGACTGAATTGGACTGTGCAACTGCCGTACTGACCAAAGCCGTGAGCGAGAGAACGAGCGACAAAAAGAGCGACAAAAAGAGCGTTGAGCGATTCATCATATGTGTTTTTTTGCAGTCCTCTTTAGGGGTGGAACAAGCGCCACGCTGGAGAAAATTGTATAAGCATGCGGTGACGACTACTTGTGGCTAGTCGATAAAAGTTGGTAAGCGTGACGACCCAATAGCAATTGACGGCAGTGACACTTACCATTCGGAATCAACGTGGTGTTCCGTTCAGAACGAGAAGTCGTGCACCATCCTCACGCTTTCTGCGGTTAACGAACCCAGGCCATAGGCTGCTCCAGCGATTGCCGTCCCGCTGCCGCTCACGGTTGCGCTCGTATTGACCGCCGCTTCAATGGATATTGTGTACGTGCCCACTCCGACGTTGGGAAAGATGAAGTTGAAGCTATGGGCGCTGGTCGTTTGAAGAATCAGTTGCAAGGTCGAGTCGAAGTTGCAACTTCCACCCGCAACCCCCAACACGGTGACAACACAGCTACTCAGCGTCTGGCTTAAAGTCTGAACGCGGGAATCCAGGACCACGCCGAACGCGCCGTGCGTATCCTTTACGCATCCCAGGATTTGGTCGGTGCAGTCGGCTATTGGATCCGCAATCTGAACGACCGCCCCGGTATTGGGATCTCTGAGGACGGCTCGCAGATAGACCGCGCCTTCAGCCGTTGCTGTGGAAGAGCCACCGGAAGAGGTCTTCGTCTTGGTGTTGGTGTAGAGTCCCGTCACCAGAGACGGCGAAACGAACAGAGACTGACTGTTGGACACCTTCATGGTGGCTTTCATGACCTGCACAAAGTTGTCCGGAGTTACGGGTGCGGAGGCGCCGCTGAATACGTCGTGGCAGGTCACCGGAAGCGTGTCTCCGATATTTGACATACCGCTACTAGTGCAGCCCACGGCGGTGCTGATCGCTGCTGTAGCCTTGGAACTTGCGGTCTGAGCAAACGTCAGAGCTGCAGTTAATAACGCAAATACTAGGGCTCCTGCCAGTGTTCGCGCGATTGCATTGCCTGTCGCTAGTAGTTTCATGAACTCCTCCGGTTGTGATTCGATTACGCGGGTATCGGAAGTTGGCTGAAGGCGACTTTAGATCAAATGGTGAGGGGGCACATGTCACGAAAGGACATGTGAGAGCAAGCAGATGGACGGTAATAGTCCCTTACCCTGACCAAATATCGAGGAGTGTTCGGCGAGGTGGACCCCTGCAGCTAAGCTCACCACTGCCTTGATCTATAGGAAAAACAAAAATCGGTTTCAGTGCGAAACGAGAAAATGGAATGTTCGGTTGGCGTTTTGTCGGGTTCTATCAGGTATGTCCAGTCGCCGTCACGTTGAGATCTCTTGCCGCACACAAGTAGGAACTGAACAGCTTGGCGGGCAGTCAAGAAATTAGAGGATCCGTTGATTCCAATGGAGCCATTGGAAGCATGGAGCCTTTTAAGGGTGCAGTCAGAGGAAGCCGAGAACTTGCACAGACCTTTATCGAGCAACCGGCATTTGCCGACAGACCCAGCGCATCGATTCACCGCGGCTGTCGATGAGGGGATCTACGTCAAAACTACGTTCGGAGCGAATTCCTCCAACTCAAGCGTCGCGAAGCAGCGTGCTTCCGCTGTCCCACCACTGCAAACAGCGCAGGAACCGTTCGTCTTTTTGGCACTAGGAATCCTAGGGTTTGTGAGTGCTATGCCGATTTTGCGCGCTTTTGCTTTCTTGCAGAGGTCGTGCAAATACTCCCCCAAAAAAGATGAAGAATCTGTCGATCTCGCCACTCCTCGTTCGACGTGTAAGTAGAGCCGAGGTACAACCGGTCGAGACCGGCCAGAAGCTCAGCTTCGATTCCGGTTCGAGTTGGCACCCGGCGGCGTGAAGCTTAATTACACGATCCCGCCCCAGCGGCGATCACCGTTGTGGCCTTTTTTTCCCTGCTGGCGTCCGCAATCCGGACAACTCCATCGTGACCTACAGCCGCGGGCATCTGGCGGGGTTTGTTCATGGACACCCTCATGTACGCCTTTTGCCTTCAGTTTCGCTTTGACGAGGAAACCAGCGAATGCGTAATTGCATGTACCGAAAGCGCGATGCGGTTCTGTACACCATTCTTGCGCAGGAGCTTGGATACATGGGCTTTCACGGTGCGTTCTTGGATGCCTAGTGTGGCGCCAATTTCCTTGTTCGATCGGCCCTCCACGAGCATCTCCAAAACTTCTTTCTCGCGGTCGGTAAAGGTCACCCCGCCAGCCGGAAAGATGCGTCCGGGCGAGCTGCTCACGCGTTCAATGAACATGGAAAGGACTCGGCGTGGAGCCCAGACCGAGCCCTGGCTGACGACCCGTATCGCATGCACGAAATCAGCGGGCGATGCAGCTGCGTCCACGTAGCCCTTGGCTCCGAAAGCGATGGCCTTGAGAATGGTCTCATCGTCCATGCTGGAGCCGATTACGATAATGCGCAAGTGTGGACGAGTCGCTTTCAAGCTGGCCATCACATCGAACAGGTTCTGGCTAGAGCGGTCGCCCAGCAGGACCAGATCAAAGTTCTGCTGCATACCGAGGTCAGGTAATGAAGAAGAAATCAGCTCAAAATCCCGCTCCGAATCGAACACGGCCCGGAAGCCCACGAGCCGCAGAGGGTCGCTCTCCACCACGGCAATACGGATGAGCGGTTTGTTCGCCAGAGCAGCTTTCATAGCACTCCGTGTAGGATATTTCTGCCGTAAGCATAACTGCATCCGCTGACAGATACAGAATTACCGGGGTAACATTTCGCTGCCACCAGACTTGAGGCCAACCCGCGCGGGCCGTCTGCGCCCGAGAGTTCAGAATTACAATGTTGGATTATTCCGTGCCGCTTAACCTCGTAAAAGTTGTTGTCAACTGAGTTGTGCCGAAGCAACGGCTCGCGCCGCGTGCGCGCATCTGCCAGTCTTATGAAAGCGATGTAAGAGAATTTCGAGCTGGACATTGCAAACACGCCTAAGGAAACCGTTCCGGAGGGAAGGAACAGGTATTCAGACACGGCACGCCCAGCCATCCTGCTCATAGGGGTCGGCATCTCAAGCTCGTTCCAGGAAAACAGTTTTTCTAATCGTTAACCAAAAAGGAGAAGTGCAACGGCAGATAGCGAGAAAGATCGTCAGCAAGGCGGCCAAAAGGACCGCGGTCAGCCGGGTGGCGGCCAGCAAGGCGGCGGGCAACGAGGTGGCCAGCAAAGTAGCGGGAAGAAGGCGGTCAGCAGGGTGGCCATTTGGGTTTTCTCGGGTGCCGAGAACGGATTCTCGGCAGCATTTTTAGTCTCGGCTTAACGTTTTCTGGTGTGTTCTTATCCTAGTTGCGGTCTGTGAGGTGGGAGCCCGGCACCAGTTCGAGTATCGTCGCTTTCGTTTGAACTTTGAAAGAATTCAATAGGAGATGATTATGAAGTCATTCTTAGTTGGGTTGGGAGTTGGCGTAGGGCTGGGTGTTTTGCTTGCTCCCGATCGTGCGGAAAACACACGGCTACACGGCATTACGGCCGATGCTCAGCGAAAGGCGCAAGATCTGGCTCAGCGGGTTCGGGACGGCCTGGACAACGAATCAGATTTAGACAGTGACGATTTGACCTGCGAACTGCCACCGAGGAAGCAGCAGCCGAGGGAAACTCTCCAGGGGCCTATGTCGAGCACCGAAGGCTCCGATGTTGTGAACACGCAGGCTTCGGACAGATTGATATAGCAACGCAACAACAGGCTTGGAGTTTCTGATTACATGAAACGCTCATACACTCCCGTGTTAGCAGTGGGAATAGGCGCAGTTGCGGGTTTGCGTGCCCTCGCAGCCCCTGCAGTTTTGGCTTGGGCTGCTAAACGCAGATGGATTCGTCTGGGAAATTCGCCGTTTGGCAGAATCATTTCAGCCAAGGCGTCGGAAAGAATCACTGACCTTGCGGTAAGCGAGTTGATTGCGGACAAGCTACCCTTTGCACCGAGCCGGTTGAACGCGGGGCCGCTTGCGTCCCGCATTGTGTCGGGCGCGGTCTGCGGGGCGACCATTTATGGTGCGGTGGAACGGCCTCTCACGGAGGGGGCGGTCCTCGGTGGGGTGGGAGCGATCGCAGGGGCCTTTGCCGGTTATTACACTCGGAAGAGGCTCAGCCGCGATATGCCTAATCTGGGAGTCGCAGTTCTTGAAGACGCTGTGGCAATTGGAGGAGGAATCCTTATCGCCGCGCTGGTGGCACCGGACTAGAGACGAAAGCGGAATGAATCGACGACAACAATCGAAACGAAGAGGCCGAATCTCATCGGCCCCATTCATTTCTCGACTGATTTGCTACTTACACGACTCGCTGACCATTTTTACGTCCGTAGTCTTCATGTGGCCATGCTCAGCGTTGCTCTTCTTCATGCCGCTGTCCTTCGCAGTCTCTTTCGCGTCTTCCTTCATGTTGTGCATCTTCGCATTCGAAACGACGCCGGTCGCGGTCACTGTATGACCAAGATGCTCGGCGAGATCCACTCGACTGCTTCGCACTTCCCACGTACTTCCGTCATTTCCCGATGGGATCGCCGCCGAGATTGCCGAGGACCTGCAGGCGGCGCTGGGCCTATTCGCCCAGATCGCGACTGATCTTCGCAGGTGATGTCACACGCAGGCGGAGATCGGAACACAAGATGAGAGATTAGAGACCGGACTGCTTACTGTATTCGATCATATCGATTGCTGCCACCGTGCCCATCTTCTGCAGTCGATTGACCAACACCGGCTCGCGAAAATCAGCCTCGCCGACGAACCCGAGAATGCCGAGTAACGGAATCCAGGTGACCGTCTCCTGAGCATTGATCCGTGGGGCTATGGTTTACTAGTCGACGATGACTCCTTCGTTCATCCTGCGAGTACTGCTGCTCGGCTCCCTGTTATCCACTCTCTCGGTCGGAGTCTCTGCGCAAACTCTGGTGGAGCGGCTGGGATACCCTCCCGGCACAAAGCTCATCATTGTCCATGCGGACGACCTGGGCGAAACCCACTCGGTGAATGCCGCTGCCATCAAAGCTCTGCAGGGCGGGACGATCAATTCCGCGAGCCTGATGGTGCCCTGCCCATGGTTTCCGGAGATTGCCGACTATGCCAAATCCCATCCGGACGCAGACTTTGGTCTGCACCTCACGTTGACGAGCGAACGAGTTTATTACCGCTGGGGTCCCGTGGCGCCCGCGGACAAGGTACCGAGCCTGGTGGATCACAACGGATATTTCCATCACGACTGGGAAGAGAACGAGCACATCAACGCCAAGGAGGTCGAGGTCGAACTGCGCGCCCAGATCGAGCGCGCGCTCGCGATGGGCGTTCGTCCCACGCACCTCGATTCGCACCAGTACCGACTCATCATGAACGGCAAGGATCTGTTCGACGTTATGCTGCGGGTGGCTCACGAGTACAAGTTGCCGGTTTTCGTTACCAGAGATTGGTTCGCTGACCATCCATATTTGCAGATGAGCCTCGATCCGGGCGATATCGTGCTGGACCATACGGTTACGATTGAACCGGGAATTTCGCCGGAAAAATGGGCGGAATTTTACCTCACTGCGTTGAAGAACCTGAAACCCGGCGTGACGGAGTTTGTCATCCATCCCGGTTACGACGATGACGAACTACGCGCCGCTACCAGGGAACGCTCCACATGGGGTTCGGCCTGGAGGCAGCGTGACTACGATTTTTTCACCAGTGACCAGTACCGGGAGATTCTGGCTCAACAGAAAATTAAGCTGATCACTTGGCGGGAACTGGTCCGCGCTGCCAAACCAAAATGATCTCTTCCAGTGTGAAGGACTAGGGAATCGAGGCGCCCCGGCATCAGAACTCCACGGCGCCCTGAATTGAGAATATCGGCTTATAGAGTTCTTCACGAAAATCATCGGCATTTGGCATGACACCCGTGATACTCGGACAGCCACTCGAAGCCAGTGCTCCCTCTGTGAGGGTACTTGTCACGCACGGTGGTACGCTACGGGAGGGGAGAAATGGCTGAAATCTTCTACCATTTGGAACGCGCCGACAAGTTCGTTTACCACTATACGAAAGCGGAAACGCTTGCCGACCTCATTCTGCCGAGTGCACCATACGCTTTTCACGGTTTGCAAATACGAATGACCCGCGCGAGTGTAAAGATTGGCATTTGGGTCTCCGTACGGCTGGGGACTTTGGCGGCTTTACACATCGGCGTGGGAGTTGTTGCAGATAGAAGCATCGAACTTACTCAAGAATTGCTGTCGGCTTTTTTGTACAACCGCCGATGACGCATCCGCTGTGGGAATGGGAATTGACAAGATTTATGGCCGTGGATTCTGTCAGTCGTCCGCAAATCTGCACGGCCCCGTGCGAGGACCTTCTCTGCCCTAGAGCTACAATACCTGCCTGGCCCAGCGAAGTCGCGAGCGATGGCACCTCGCGCGGACCGTGAGCAGAGACGGTAAAACGCTTTCCTGGCTGCTGCTTGAACCTGTCGCCCGGGCGCACCTTGGGAATTCAAAGGTTTCGTCCCACATTCGCCACCCATTCAGACTACCAATTCGCGGAACATTTTCACCAGACGTTCACACCGTAGACGCCAGTAACAGACAGGTGCTCAGGTCGAGTTTGCCCGTGTCCTTTCGTTATGTCGGAGTGCCGCAAGACCTGTCCTAAAATCGACGTGTTGATATGCGGGTGAAGGCCAACAAAATGGGGGTGGAACATGCATACGCACATAGGGGTACCGCCGTCGGTTGGCTCGTTAGCCACCAACATTCAAGGTCGGTTAAGCCCGTCGGCGACCAAGATGCAACGGTGGATTGCCTCCCTGGGTAAGAAGGCCAAGAAGGGCATGGTTGCTAATCTGTCTGCCAACTGGATTCATGACGCAATTTCAGCCATCGCGGTACTTGGGGGAGCCGTAGCATTTGGTTTCTGGCGGGACAGCATCAGTGCCGGCCTGTTCGCCTGCTTTGCCTTCTTTCTTATGGCGGGTATCTACAAAGCCCTGCGGCAGATCGTTGCAACCCTTCGATGGGAACCTGACGGCACTATCGCTGCGAACGTCAATTGGAACACTTTCAGTGCTGCTGAACGAAGCGAACCGAATTTCGAGATTAGTGCTAAGGCTATCGAGCATCTGCTGCCATGGGTAAAAGACGAGACTTCCTTGACGGAGGAAAGTGCAAAGGCGTATTGCTCAGTTCTTTTGGGCACGCTTGCAACCCTTCATCCCAAGCTTGCTGAGTGACTTCTACGAACGATGGTCGTTATGCAGATCTGGCCCCCCTAGCTTAGCCAGCGGAGTAGACACAAACAGCGAAGTCGAGCTGATTCTCTGCCGGGTGGCGTGCGGGTATATCAGGCGGCGGCGGTTCGACTTTTCTTGCCTGTGATCTCCTCTTCGGCGCGGAGCCAGTCGTCCAGCTCGTGGCCGTCTTCCCGGCCGCGTGCCTCGTAGAGTTCCTGTGCGCGGAGGCGGATCTGGTGTTCGAGTTCTTGTGGTTCGCTGGTCCCGGTCGCTGGTGATTTCTTCGGGGGATTTGCATTCATGGGGAAACTCCTTCGCGGCAAACGTACGCCCGGTAATAGAAGAGAGTCAATTACCCAAGTTTGGTGCAGTGACAAGCGTAAACTGCAACGGTGCGCGGTGATGGTGAGATGAAACAGCAAATCGTTCACCCGCTGCAGAAATACATCCTCAACCCGCCGATTAAGCTCCTGTTTGCTATGGGCATCGCGCCGCCGGGGTATGCGCTGCTCGAAACCACGGGGTGCAAGACCGGGAAGGTGCGCCGGACTCCGGTGGGCGCCGCACGCATCGGCAAGCAGTTCTGGATCGTGGCGGAGCACGGCATGAACGCTGGATATGTCCGCAATATTGCGCACAACCCGCGCGTGCGGCTGAAACTGCGTGAAGGGCTCCGCGCTCACTGGCTCACCGGGTACGGCACATGTGATTTCGGACGATGATCCGCGTGAGCGGCAGCGCTGGCTCGCCAGCCAGTTGCCGAGCACTGTGGCGAATGCAGCCGCGGTGCGCCTGTTCGGAACCGAACTGCTCACGGTGCGGATTGATTTGGATGGGTGAGGCTCACAAGTCGCCCGATGTTCGGAGCGGGATCTAATGATGGAGGGTGCCATTTGGTACGCTCTCAGCACCCACGGCGAGCTTCGCTCGCGCAGCTCAGAAGCTGGTGGAGGGCGAGGGGCCGCATTTTCGATTGGGCCATCGGGTGGCCAGCGCGCGAGGACAAGATCGTAATAAACCCTAGGAAGCGCAACTTCGGCATTCGCCTGAAATAACCCTCGCCCACAAACTCCAAGCAAAATCCGCTTCCCAGACCTAAGGACGCAAAATCCACTGAGACGTGTCAACCGCCTAGCCCCTACCCCGCTGCGGTTTAGACCCTGATAGGAGTCGAAACGAGTTCAAGAACTTAGAAAAGTTCTGTGGACGCTGAATACTCTTCGGAGCAAATGCGTGCAGCAAGTACAACCGGTGCCCGACGAGGTAGATGGCCAATTCCCCGCTCGTATTCGGTCCGACAAAACGAATCCATTTCCCGGGATAGCCTTCGACTGAGGTACACTTCTCCTCCACCACGGACGCGCCAAGGCCGCTCACAATCGAATCACGTTTGCCGTCCACCGCGCTTTTCCAATCCGCACCCGGCGAGTAATCTGCGTACGCAACTCCGTAAGACTCAGCGCCGGCGGCGGCACTGAACTGGTGTAGGTTGCGCCGAGCGCCCCTGAGTCGTTGGGGACTCTCGGGGAACACAACCCTAAAATTCCCGGCCGGAAAAGTAAATTCCTTCCACTCGGCTTGGACAAACGTAGTAGCCAGAAACAACGCGGCGAGCGCGAGCAACCTAGATGCGCTCATAGCAACCTCCTTCTGGCCAGACCCGAATCATACCCCGAAAAGATACGATCCCTCGCGCCTCCGTTGCGGACGACACACTTTAGTTACTTGGCCTCTTGAAGATTTCATAGGAAATTGTGCCCAAAATTATTGCGAAGGGTATCGGTTCACTTTCCGCGCTCCATCTCTACAGTTGCCTACCCTCGCCTCCGGGCGGAAGTGCCTGCTCCAAACAAAACCAAGAGGTACACTCATGTCGAGACGCATGATCTGGGCCGAGGATGAAAGACTCACCGGCTGGTACTGCTCTCAGTGCGGTTGGGGTCTTATCGCCCCTCACCTCGAGAGCACTCTTGCCGCGCTAGCATTTAACCGGGTTGCTCAAGAGAGTTTCGAGAAGCACGCCTGCGCACACAGTTCGGAATCGTGAGTTCCCCGACCCGCAAACCAGTCATAATGATGTATCCGTGTGGAACTATCCCGTCTTCACCCAGT
>Ga0137415_10001745_pt1 | contig 21590 bp, 17 predicted proteins | sample CZODoug3_1_1_16f_FD_183082 | JGI IMG/M metagenome (GOLD analysis project Ga0137415, IMG submission 183082) | Vadose zone soil fungal communities from Angelo Coast Range Reserve, California, USA - CZODoug3_1_1_16fungal (Hybrid Assembly) | ecosystem: Environmental > Terrestrial > Soil > Vadose...
GTTTTCAGCACCGATCACCGCACGCCCGGCAACAAGCGCGGCTCCATGCAGACGCGCCTGAAAAACCTCCGGAACGGAATCATGATCGATTACCGGTTCCGCGCGGAAGAGTTCGTTGACCGCGCCATCCTCGACGAAATCGAATTCGAGTACCTTTACAATGAGGGCGATGAGTTCCATTTCATGAACACGGAAACGTACGAGCAGATGCAGATGACCCGCGACGAGCTCGGCGAAACCGTGAACTACCTGATCCCCAACACCGTCGTCAAAATCGAATTCTTCGAGGAGAAGCCCATCGGCGTGGACCTGCCGGACACCATGGACATGAAGGTGGTGCAAACCGAGCCCACGCTGCAGAAAGCCACAGCCAGCGCGGTGATGAAGCCCGCGACGCTCGAAACCGGCCTGGTGGTCAACGTGCCGCCCTTCGTCAACGAAGGCGACCGCATCCGCGTGGACACTTCCGAAGCCCGCTACGTCCAGCGCGTCGAATAATTTCCGGCTCCGCAGCCGAGCTGCTTTCCCGCCCGCTCGGATGAGGCAAACGCAAGAAGAGCTCCCGCCGAGCCGGGAGCTCTTCTTGTTTCCAAAACTTTTCGCCCGCCGATTTGTTCGCCCGCGGCCGGTCAAAGCTTCAGGCCTTGTTCGCCACGCCCCGTTCGCCCGCGGGATGCTCGCCGAACACACGGTCAAAAATTTTGTCCACGTAACGCAATTGCCGTTTCAAATCGAAGGTGTGTTCCAGTTCCTTCGGCGTCAGATACTTCGTCACCCTCGCGTCCTTCTCCACACGTTCCCGGAAACTCGTATCGGTCTCCCACGAAGCCATGGCATTTTCCTGCACAGCTTTGTAGGCATCATCTCTCGGCATCCCCTTCTCAACGAGGTCCTGCAGCAACGTTCCAGAAAACACGAGACCGTGCGTGGATTCAAGGTTGCGCAGCATGCGCTCCGGGAACACACGCATCTGGCTGACGAGCTGGGTCATCTTCGAGAGCATGTAATCCACCAGAATCGTGGAATCCGGCAAAATCACCCGCTCAACGCTGCTGTGCGAGATATCCCTCTCATGCCACAACGCAATGTTTTCGTACGCCGCCACCATGTTTCCCCGCACCAGCCGGGCGAGCCCGCAGATCTGCTCGGAAGTGATGGGATTGCGCTTGTGGGGCATGGCCGAACTGCCACGCTGCTCGTTACCGAAATGCTCTTCTGCTTCACGCACTTCAGTGCGCTGGAGATGGCGGATTTCCAGGGCAATCTTTTCGAGGGAAGCGGCGATGAGCGCGAGGACGCTGAGGTATTGCGCATGGCGATCGCGCTGGATGACCTGGGTGGATACAGGCGTCACCTGCAGGCCAAGCTTTTGGCAGATTTTCTCTTCGATTTCGGGGCCGAGGTGCGACGCATTGCCGACGGCGCCGGAGATTTTTCCAAATTCCATGGTGCGGGCAGCTTCGTGGAAGCGGGCGATGTTGCGCTGATTTTCGGCAAACCAGTTGGCGATCTTGAGGCCAAAGGTGATGGGCTCGGCGTGAATGCCGTGGGTGCGGCCGATTTGAGGAGTGTGCCGAAATTCGTGTGCGCGCACATCCAGGACTTCGCCGAAAATGACCAGGTCACGCTCAATGATGCGCGAAGCGTCTCGGACGAGCAAGGCCTGCGCGGTGTCCACAACGTCGTTGGAAGTCATCCCGTAGTGGAGCCAGCGGGCGGCGTTGGGATCTCCGATGGATTCGCCGATGGCCATGGTGAAAGCGATGACGTCGTGCTTCACCCGAGATTCGATTTCGTTGATGCGGTCGACATCCACTTTGGCACGTGAGTGGAGAATTGCAGCGACGTCCTTGGGGACGAGACCCGCTTCGGCAAGGGTGCCGGCTGCGGCCAGTTCAACGTCGAGCCATTTCTGGTAGCGATTGGCGTCGCTCCAGACGTGGCCCATCTCTTTGCGGGTGTAGCGTGGAATCACGTGGGTATCTCCCGTGCAAATCCTTTGTAATGATACGGTATTTTGAGCCTGTGGGGCGAATCGAGGGCGGAATCGGCCGACCTAACCGGAAGAAGGCTAACCTGTCTAATCGTTGGAATGAGGGAAGGCGTCGAGATGGCTGATGAGGTTGCGGTCAGCGACGCGATGGCCGTCGAGCGGACGCTGGCGGGCGATCGGGACGCCTATCGTGTGCTCGTGGAGCGGCACAGCCGAACGGTGTACAAGATGGCATACCGGATAATGGGGAATGCACACGACGCGGAAGAGGTGGTGCAGGAATCGTTTTTGCGGGCGTATCAAAAGCTGAAGCAATTTGCGGGGAATGCCAATTTTGGGACGTGGGTTTACCGGATCGCGGCGAATTACGCAATTGACCGGATTCGCCAGCGAAACGCTGACGAGGCCCGACGTGCGGGGCCGAGTAAGTCAGGCGAAGACTCATTGGAAGTCGATCCGCTGAGTCAGGTGCGAGACATGTCGCCTTCACCGGAACGACTTGCAGGAAGCGTGCAATTGGCGGACCGGATGAAGGCGGCGCTGGCGGAGTTAAGCCCGGCGGAGAGGACGGCCATTGTGATGCGGCACTGGGATGGTTGCGGAATTGAAGAGATTGCGGCAGTGCTCAAGTCGAACTCGAATGCGACGAAGAACACGGTATTTCGAGCAGTGCAGAAATTGCGCCGGGCTTTGACGCCATTTCTTGATGGGAAAGAGGCTCGCTCAATGGGAACGGAAGGATGAAACACAGAACGGAAGAAGAGCTGATCGGGTATCGGGACGGTGAGGCGAAAGAGCGCGTGGGTATCGCCGCGCACCTGAAGGAATGCGCCGAATGCCGCGCGGAATTGGCCCGCATCGAGGCGGTGTTCGGAGCGCTGGATGCGATGCCGATTCCGGATCCGGGAGAAGACTACGGAGAGCGGGTGTGGCAGCGGATTGCTCCCAGACTTGGCGAGAAAAAAGTGCGGTGGTGGGAATCGCTTTTCGTGCCGCAACGGTTGGCAGCCCTGGGAGGCGTGGTGGCGCTGGTGATCCTGGCGTTTGTTGCCGGCCGATTGACGCGCCGCCCGGTTCCGTTGGGGGACCAGGCAGATGCTGCGAAGGTGCGCGAGCGCGTGCTGGTGGTGGCCGTCGGGGAACATCTGGGACGCACGGAAATGGTGCTGATGGAACTGGAAAACGCGCCGACGCAAAAGGGACAAAAGGCAATCAACATTTCGGAGACACAACGCCGCGCGGAAGACCTGGTGGAGGAAAACCGGTTGTACCGGCAAACGGCGCTGAAGGAAGGCGATCAGGCGATGGCGAGCACACTGGATGAGCTTGAGCGGGTGCTGCTGGACATCGCCAACAGTCCGGAAGAAGTGACGCCGGCCGCGTTTGACACGATCCGGAAGCGGATTGAGGCGCAAGGGCTTTTGTTCAAGGTGCGAGTTGTGAAGCAAGGGCTGGACGAGCGGAAGATGAATCCTGACGCAAAGCCGGAAAACAAAGCTAGAGGCACGGAGAGGAACAAAGTATGAGCATGGGGAGAATTCTTGTACGCGCAGGAATGATCTGCTTCACGGCGGCGACGCTGAACTCTGCAATGCTTTCTGGCGTGGTTGGTGCACCTCAAAGCGGCGGCAAGGGCCAGGCGTCTGAAACTCTGGACGAAAATCAGGACGAGAAGCAGCAAGCGGAGCGGGAGCGACGGGAGCAGGCACGGGAAGCGGAGCAGGAGCGAGCGGAGCGGATGCAGGAGTTGTACGACGAGGGACGCGAAGCGCTCGACGAAGATCAGTTTCGGGAGGCGGAGCGATCGTTCACCGAACTGGTGAAACTGAACGGTCCGCAGACGGATGCGGCACTCTACTGGACAGCGTACGCGCAGAACCGGGAAGGAAAGAAAGAGGCAGCGATCGCGACAATCGCCGAATTGAAAAAGCGCTACCCACAAAGCCGCTGGAAGAAAGACGGCGAGGCGCTGGAGATCGAGGTGCGTTCAACGACCGGAGCCAAAGCGAATCCTGAGGCGCAGAACGACGAGGATTTGAAATTGCTGGCGCTGCAAGGATTGATGAACAGCAGTCCAGAAAAGGGAATTCCGCTGGTGGAAGGGATTCTGAATGGCACCGGATCGCCGCGTGTCAAATCTAAAGCGTTGTTTGTGCTGGCGCAGAATGGATCGCCGCAGGCTGAGGCTGTTCTGGGAAAGATTGCGCGAGGCCAGAACAATCCGGATCTGCAGAGGAAGGCCTTGTCGTACCTGGCCATGTTTGGCGGCAAGCAAGCGGGAAAGATTCTGGCGGAGGTGTACACCAGCAGCAGCGATCCGGAGGTGAAGCGAGCGGTGATCCGGAGCTACATCATTTCGGGTGATCGCGAACAGCTTGCGGCGCTGGCAAAAGGCGAGTCAAACCCGGAGTTGAGAAAAGAGGCCATCCGGAACCTGGGTGTTACTGGCGGGCAGGCGGAGCTGCAACCTCTGTACGCAAAGGAAACGGATCGCGGCGTGAAAGAAGAAATATTGAACGCCTATTTTATTGGCGGAGACGCGAAAGGCCTGATTGCGGTGGCGCGAGCTGAGAAAGACCCTGAGTTGAAGAAAAAGGCCGTGGAAAAACTTTCGCTTATGGGATCGAAAGAAGCGAATGAATATTTGATGGAACTAATTCAGAAGTGAGGTGGGAGATGCGGACAACGAATCTTCTGATGGTTGCTGGACTTTTCTGCGGCGGCATTTGTGGCGAGGCCGCAGCAGCGCACGCTCAGGGCGAAGCGCCGCAGACGATCAACACCAGGCTGGAAGTGCGCACGGTGGGATCGAATCTCGGAGTGACGATGAAAGAAATCGTGGCCGCGGCGGACAGCCCGATTTGGACCGGCTATGAAGTTGCAGGCGTTTCCGGAGAACACGGCGATTGCTGCGGGAATTACAGGGAAAGCGCGAATGGACATTCGAATGGCGTTTGGCATCTGGAAAAAGAGCACGGAAATGGCGGTGGAGGCTCGCGGAGCAAAAATGATGCGAAGTTGGAGGGCGGAAACAAGCTGTGGATCCTGTATCGCGCCGACAAGAAGCACATCGAACGGATCCGGATTATGTCGAATCAGTGCGAACTGGATGCGGGAGGTTTACGGCTGATCTGGCTGAAGGACGTGAAGAGCGAAGAGAGTGTGAGATTCCTGAGCGAGTTTGTTCGAGGACGGGAGAATCTCGGCGGCGACGAGAATCGAATTGGCGAACAGGCGCTGACGGCGATAGCACTGCATGCGGATAGCGCGGCTGATAAAGCTTTGGCGGAGTTCAGCTCGCCGGGGCAACCGGAGGGGCTTCGAAAGCGTGCATCATTCTGGATGGGAGCCGCGCGAGGGGCAGCTGGCCTGGTGCAACTGGAAAAGATGGCCAAGACAGATCCAAGCGGCGATGTGCGGGCCCAGGTAAGTTTTGCCCTGTTTGTCAGCAAGGAACCGGGAACAACAGAGGAGATGATCCGGATGGCCCGTGAGGACGAAAGCCCTCACGTTCGCGGACAGGCGCTTTTCTGGCTGGCGCAGAAGGCAGGCTCGAAGGCAGAGAATGCGATCGCGGGAGCAATCACAAGTGATCCGGACACGGAAGTGAAGAAGAAAGCTGTGTTCGCGTTGAGCCAGATGCCGAAGGAGGAAGGAGTGCCCAAGCTGATTGAGGTTGCGGAAAAGAACAAGAACCCGGAAGTACGGAAGCAGGCGATGTTCTGGCTGGGGCAGTCGGGAGATCCGAGGGCGCTGGAATTTTTCGAGAGAGTTTTGAGGAATTGAGCGGAAGCAGAAACCGAGTTTTCCAACGAGGAGCTTCGCGAACATTCAATCACGCAAGCACTGGGGTTGAGGTTCTTCGGGCATCTCCGGTAAAGACCACCGGAGTCCAAACACCGGACCTTGTCGGATGCCCTCAGAATGACAAGCTTGGCATTAAGCATTGCCCTTCAGCGTGAGTAACTCGCAATCATTTCCCGGCGCGCATCAGCGGAGGAAATCTTCGAGCTGGATGCGGGAGCCGGTTTTGGCGTCGCGGTATTTAACGATTACAGCGCAGGAGAGAGAGAGTCCCCATTTTTTGCCGGCGGGATGCGTGACGGCGCGAGAACCGGGGATCACGACGGCGTCTTCAGGAATGATCAGAGGCAGGTCGTCGCTCGCGGAGTAGACGGCGTCGCGCACGAGATCGTAGACGGGGATGGAACGGTTGAGGATGGTGCCGGTGCCGAGGACGGCGCGGCGCTTGACGATGGTGCCTTCGTAGATTCCGGAATTCCCGCCAACAAGAACGTCATCTTCAATAATAACGGGGAGAGCGCCGACTGGCTCGAGGACTCCGCCAATTTGGGAGCCGGCGGAGATGTGGCAATTGCGGCCAACCTGCGCGCACGAGCCCACGAGAGCGTGGGAATCGATCATAGTGTTTTCGCCGACGAAGGCACCGACATTCACAAACATCGGAGGCATGCAGATGACGCCGCGGGCGATGTAGGCTCCGTCGCGAATGCTGGAGCCGCCGGGAACAATGCGGACACCGTCAGCGACGGAAAAGGAATGGAGCGGGTAAGTGGATTTGTCGAAGAAGGGGAGCTTGGACGAATCGACCGACATATCCACGATGGAGCCCAGGCGGAAGCCAAGGAGAATTCCCTTCTTGACCCAGGCGTTGGTGCGCCAACCCGTGGGAGAAGAGGGATCAGGCTCGGCAGCGCGAAGGTCGCCGCGATTCAGAGAATCTTTGAACGACGAGAAGAGCGTGTGATGCTCCGCCGTATACGCGGACGGCGGAGCATCGAAGAGAGATTCAATTTGATCTTGCAACATGGACTCTCTCAAGGAGATTCAGGGATTCGAGAACAGCGCGGATGCGCGCGAGATTTTCCGGCTTGGGCGAAACGAGCGGCAGGCGCCAGACGGGCTGGAGCAAGCCCATTTCAGCGAGTGCGGCTTTCACTGGGATGGGATTGGATTCGACGAAGTTGATGTCCATCAAGGAAAGATACTGGAAGTGGAGGCGGCGGGCTTCGGAGAAATCACCCGAGAGAGCGGACTGCACGAGGCGAGTCATCTCCGCGGGAATTTCGTTGGAGGCGACGGAGATCAGGCCGCGGCCGCCGAGAGAAATCAGAGGAAGCGTCAAGGAGTCGTCGCCGGAGAGGACGAGGAAATCCTTGGAGACGAGGTTGAGGATGGCGCCCATCTGGGAGATGCTGCCGGAGGCTTCCTTGATCCCGACGATGTTCTCGATTTGGGAGAGGCGGAGAACGGTGGCAGGCTCGATGTTGACGCCGGTGCGGCCCTGAACGCTGTAGAGAATGATGGGTATGTTGATAGCCGAGGCGATAGCTTTAAAGTGCTGGAAGAGGCCTTCCTGTGTGGGCTTGTTGTAGTAGGGAGTGACGGAGAGGATGCCGTCGGCGCCGAGTTTCTGCAGTTCTTTGGCGAGAGAAGTGACTTCGGCGGTGTTGTAGCCACCCGCTCCGGCGAGGACGGGCACTTTGCCCTTGGCAATTTCGAGGGTGATCTCGACGACGCGAAGATGCTCGGTGTGAGTGAGCGTGGGGCTTTCGCCAGTGGTGCCGCAGGGGACGAGGAAGTTGATGCCCGCGTCGATTTGACGCTTTACGAGAGAGCGGAGGGCGGTTTCGTCGAGCGAGCCGTCGTTGCGAAATGGTGTTACGAGTGCAGTACCGGTTCCAGTAAACATGGGTTGCTCCTTCTTCTGTTAAACCAAAACTAAATTCAAATCCTGGCCGGGCTAAAGCCCGGCCACTACACGGAAACCTTTGCTGCTCCGAGTTCGGAGACAATTTCGCGAAATTCGTAGACGCCTTTTTTTTCCTGCAGCCAGCGGGCCGCTTGGAGGGCGCCGTGGGCATAGCCTTCGCGGCTGCGGGCTGTGTGGCGCAACGTGATGGTGTCGGCGGGAGAGTCGAAGCCGACTTCGTGTGTACCTGTGTGGGAGCCAGCGCGGTTGGCCGCGAGATTGAGAGGGCCGGAATACCCGGCGGCGTGAATTTCGTCGGCGAGTTTTTTCAGGGTGCCGGAGGGGGCGTCTTTTTTTGCGGAGTGATGGATTTCCCAGCCCCAGGCTTCGTATTCGGGATGATTTGAAAGCAGGGTTGCGGCTCGCGCGACAATCTGGAAGAAGAGATTCACACCGACAGAAAAATTGGGGCCATAGAGAAGCGCGGAGCCTGCGGCTTCTACGGAGTTGCGAATTTGTGGAAGGTGATCGTACCAGCCGGTGGTGCCGGAGACGGTGCGGACGCCGAGAGTGGCGAGGCGGCAAAGATTTTCCAGAGCGGCGGCAGGAGTGGAGAACTCAATCGCCGTGGTAGCACCAGCAAGGGTTTCGCGAGAAAGCGAGGCAGCGTTGGAGCTGGAGAATCTGGCGACGACACTGAAGCCGTGCTGCGGAGCGAGTTGCTCAACGAGGCGACCCATTTTGCCGTGGCCGACGATGGCGAGAGGGATGCTCATGCGGGCGGCGCTCCGGTGGTGAGGAGTTGGCGAACCATGCGGGAGTAAATGTCAACGGCGCTGGTCAGCTCGGATTTCGGGATGCGCTCTTCGGCGGTGTGGGCAACGTGGATGCTGCCAGGGCCGATGAGAAAAGGCTGGCCCCAGGAGCCGTTGAAACTTGGAATATCGGTGGTGAAAGCAACGACCGTTGTGGGGAGATCGAGCAGAGGCGAAAGATGGACGGCGGGGCAGAAGAGGACTTCGCGGGCTTCGATTTTAAATGCGGCAGCGATGCGCGCAACGGCGGCGCGAGTGGAAGCGGGATCACCGACAAGGCGGAACATGATTTCGGAGCGGGCTTCGTCGGCGATGACGTTGGGGGCGCGGCCTCCCGAGATGGTGCCGACGTTGAGTGTGGAAGGCCCGAGCACGGGATCGGACGGCAGGGGAAAGGCACGGATTTCTTGTAAGGCGTCGAGCAACGAATGAATCGCGGAATGGCCGAGTTGCGGATAAGCAGAGTGGGCGAGCTTGCCGCGAGCGATAAGCTCGTAGCGTAGGGCTCCCTTGGAGCCGAGAGCGAGATGATTTTCGGTGGGTTCACCGTTGATGAGGAAACGCGAGCCGCGGGGAGAAGCGGCGGCGGTGATGGCGCCAATGCTGCTGCGCTCTTCGCCGACGACAAATAGAAGCCCGAAATTGCGCGTGCCACTGGCGAGAAGCGATTCAGCGGCGGAGATCATGGCGGCGATGATGCCCTTGGCGTCGCAGGAGCCGCGGCCGTGAATGTGGGTCCCATCTTCGCGAGAGGCGAAGAAGGGTGGAACGGTGTCCATGTGAGTAGAGAGGGTGACGTGGGGATCGCCGAAAGAGAGAAAGAGGTTGTCGCGGCCCGGCTCTGCGGGCTGGCGATCGAGGCGAGCGTTGTATTTCGCGGCGAGCGGAGACAAATGGGCGAAGAGATAGTCTGCCACGGGCTGCTCGTGGCCTGTGGTGGAGTCAATGTCCACCAACGCGCGCGTTAGTTCAAAGAGATTCATAGCCGTTAAATCAAATGGGAGGAAGCATTCAGAAAGGAAGGAACCGCGAGCGAACCGAACCCCGTGGCAGCCACCTCTCGATAGCGCTCCACCCGTAAATACGGATGACAGTGAACAGGCCTTAGACCTTGTTCCCCAACCGCTTTGGATTCGGAAACCGCAGCGATTTCGGCGGACTTTGAAACCTGGCCCCTTTCTCCGGAGTGCCCCAAACCGAACTGGGACAACGCACCCGGTTACTCATGGCCGCCGCACCTCTACCAAGAACAATTAAAGTGTAAAACAAAACGAGACTAGGTGCCACGCGAATTTTCTTGAGAGTCGGGCGGAAGAGATTACGTTACAGCTCGAGGGGTTTGAGCGGGACGCGTTGGGACGCGATGAAGAGTTCGCCGGTGAAAGGTGATTCTGTGGGGCGGCGGCGCAGGGCTTCTTCGGCGGAGATGCGGACTAGATCGGGGTTGTTATTTTCTTGAGATACGTGGGCGAGGACTAGATGGCGGACGCAGGAATCGAACCCCTCCGGATCGGCGAGGAATTCACTGACGGCGTGATTGGAAAGGTGACCGGTGCGGGAAAGGACTCGCTGCTTGACGACCCAGGGATAGGGCCCGACCTTGAGCATGTCGAGGTCGTGATTGGATTCGAGGATGAGGCAATCGGTTTGGCGGAGATGGACTCTCACGTGGTTTGGCAGGTAGCCAAGATCCGTGCAGATGGCAACTTTTGTGCCGTTGGTGCGGAAGGTGAATCCGACCGGGTCGGCCGCATCGTGAGGAATGGCGAACGCGTGCACGTCGATATTGCCGATGGTGAAGCTTTGGCCGGCTTGAATGGACTCAACGCCACGGAGGCGCTTGCCGAAGGTGTCGGGAAGGATGCGCTGGAGCGCTTCCATGGTGGGCTGGGTGACGTAGAGCGGAGGTTTCCAGAGGCCGAGGACTTGCGGGAGACCGTTGCAGTGATCGGTGTGCTCGTGGGTGATGAGGACTGCGTCGAGGCGATCGATGCTGCGCTCGACAGCGGCGAGGCGGGCGAGAGTTTCGCGCTTTCCAAGACCGGCGTCAACGAGGATGCGAGTGGTTTCCGTCTCGAGCAGGGTTAAATTGCCCGAACTGCCCGAGGCGAGGATGGAGACGCGCAAACCGATGAGAAGGCTCCTGAAAAAACCGGCAGGGCTTGAAAATTCGTCCTGCACTAAAGAACGATACGAAACATTGGAAATAATGGCAGAGGGTTCAACGCGCGTCAACGGAGAAGGGGCGATGCGGTGGAAAACCTGATGAGACAGGTGGACGAATGAAAGAGCGATCTCCTATGTGGCTTCAGCCGATGCCCACAGATTATATGGCAAAAGCGGGAGCGTAGCTCCCGCACTCCAAAGGTTGGCCACTTGAAAGTGGCCGCTACGCGGGTTAGCAGGCGAGGCGGGCTCGATCGAGCTTGAAGCCGTTGGTGGGGCCGAGGACGGTGACGGCGATGCGGTCGGGTTGGAAAAATTGGTTGGCGAGGGACTGGAGCTGGTCGCGGGTAACCGCGTCGATGGCAGCGAGGATTTCGTCGAGCGTAGAGAAGCGGCCGAAGTAGAGTTCCTGGCGGGCGAGATTGGACATCCGCGAACTGGTGGACTCGAGCGAGAGCATGAGCGAACCCTTGAGGTGGTTCTTAGCGCGGAGGAGTTCTTCTTCGGTGACGGGCGATTCCTTCATCGAGCGGAATTCGGCGATGGTCATGTCCACAACCTGGCCGACGGTTTCTTTTGCGGTTCCGGCGTATACGCTCAGGATGCCAGCGTCGGAATAGGGTGTGAGCTCGCTGAAGACCGCATAGGCGAGGCCCTGCTTTTCGCGAATGTTCTGGAAGAGGCGCGAGGACATGCCGCCGCCGAGTAGATTATTGAGAACGGCGGCCGCGAAACGGCGTTCGTCGGCAAGCGCGATGGAGGGGACGCCAATGCAGACGTGAACCTGTTCGAGGTCGCGCTTGGTTTCGAGGACGATGGGCGCGGCGGTGGAAGGAACCGGATCGTCGGCGTTGTAGCGCGACGGCGGCAGTTTGCCAAATTCCTTTTCAACGAGGTCGAGAACTTCCTGGTGGGTGATGTGGCCGGCAGCGGTGACGAGAAGATGATCGGGCGCAAACCAATCCTGGAAACGGGTGCGCAGGGGCTCGCGTTCAAATTTGCGCACCGTGTCCGGAGTGCCGAGGATGGGACGCCCGAGAGAATGTTCGGGCCAGAAGCCGCGGGTGAAGATGTCGTGGAGAAGATATTCGGGGTTGTCCATGTCCATCTTGATTTCTTCGAGGACGACCTGGCGTTCCTTCTTGACGTCTTCGGAATCGAACTTGGGGCGAAGAACGAGATCGGAAAGCACGTCGAAGGCGATGGGGAGATGCGCGTCCAGCACCTTGGCGTTGAAGCAGATTTGTTCCTTGGAAGTGAAGGCATCGAGCATGCCGCCGACGGAATCCATTTCGCGGGCGATGTCTTCGGCGGAGCGGCGTTCGGTGCCCTTGAAGACCATGTGCTCAAGGAAATGGGCAGTGCCGTTTTCCGCAGGGGTTTCGCGGCGGGAGCCATGGCGAACCCAAATGCCGACGGAGACGGAGCGGACGTGTTGCATAGTCTCGGTGATAACGACGAGGCCGTTGGATAGAGCGTGACGATTGATATCGCGCGCGTTGGAGACCATGCAGCTATTGTGGCATAGGGTATGGCCAGTGGCGAGTGTTGAGTGGCGAATTGGCGAGCAAGATAGCAAATTCCTTATTTTCTGAAGCTTAGCGATTGAGAGGATAGAGCAGAGGAAATGACCGAAATAAGGTCCTGGGTGAGAGAATGGAGTGAGTGAGGGACAAGAGCTTGGAATTGCTGGGGAAAAATCGGGAAGAGCTTAAGGCGTACTGCGAGAGGTTGGGCGAACCGGCTTACCGTGCGGACCAGATTTATCACTGGCTGTATGCGGAGCGGGAGTTTTCGGTTGAGCGGTGGAGCAATTTGCCAGCGGCACTGCGTGAGAAACTGAAGCGCCAGACGACAATCACCTTGCCTACGGTGCGGCAGAGGTATGTGTCGTCGGACGGATCGGTAAGGTATCTGTTCGGGCTGCCGGCGCAGGAAGAGAAATCGCTCAAGAAGCCAGCGGCGGTGGAAGCGGTATTCATGCCAAGCGAGGGGCGGCAGACGATTTGCATTTCGACACAGGCGGGTTGCGCGGTGGATTGCCAGTTTTGCCTGACGGCGCAATTGGGATTGATCCGGAATCTGACGACGGGAGAGATGGTGGCTCAGGTGTTGTTGCCGTTGAAGGAGATGAAGGAGAGAGGCGATCAGAATGAGGCCGTGAAAAAAGCGCCCGCCGCGGACGGCGGCCGCTACACAGGAGAAGAAGAAGCCGGCAGACTGGCGGCGAGAACAAATGTGGTTCTGATGGGGCAGGGTGAGCCACTGCTGAATTTTGAGCATGTGATGGGAGCATTGCGGATTCTGCTGGATGCGGAGGGCGTGGGACTTTCGCCCAAACATGTGACGCTTTCGACGAGCGGGATTGTGCCGGGGATTGAGCGGCTGGGAAAAGAGGAAATTCGGCCGAAACTGGCGATTTCCTTGAATGCTTCGTGCGATGAGCAGCGTGATGCGCTGATGCCAATCAACAAGAAATACCCGCTGAAGATGCTGATGGAGGCTTGCCGAAATTATCCACTGCGAAATTGGGAGCATTTGACGTTTGAGTACGTAATGCTGGGCGGCGTGAATGATGCGGCGGAGGATGCGCGGAGAGTGGTGCGATTGCTGGCGCCGCTGACGCGGGTGAAGGTGAATCTGATTCCGTGGAATCCGGGAGAATTGCCGTACAAGGAATCGAGCGCGGAAACGATTGAAGAGTTCCGGCGCATCTTGACGGAGAAGGGCGTACCGGCGTTTGTGCGCTATTCGCGGGGGCGGGATGTGATGGCGGCGTGTGGGCAGCTGGCGTTGAAGGAAGTACAGAGGTTCGGGGCGACGTTGACGGTTTTGGGGTAAGGGAAAAGGCAAACCTGCTCTAGCGGATAATTTTCTGAGTAGGTTTTACGTTGAGGTCCTTCGGGCATCCTCATCGGATGCCCTCAGGATGACGCCCATTACTTTTCTAGGTGGGCGGAGGCCGATGGCGAACATCAGGCGGCCGGAGAGAGGGCCTTCGCGGCGGTGGCTGAAGAGCAGGCCGGTGTGGCAAGCAGTGCAGAGATCGCTGACGAAGATATTTTTGGCCTGGAGGCCTGCGGCCAGGAGTTGCGAGCGGTTGGCTTTGCGAAGATCGAGGTGGACGTTTTTTGGAGGCGGCTGGTGGCCCGGAGGCTTCATGTTGAGCCACTGGAGGGGATTCGGCTCTTCACCGGAGCGAGGCTCGTCGAAATAGTCGGCAGCGTCGGCGAATTGCGCGGTGAATTTGGTTACGAAGTCGGCAGCGACTTCGTAACAGCATGGTCCAATCGAAGGGCCGATGGCGGCCAGAAGATCAGCAGGCTTGCTGCCGAATTCGAATTGCATGCGGCCGACGGCTTTTTGGGTGATGCGGGCGAGCGTACCGCGCCAGCCGGCATGGATGGCGGCAACCGCTCGCTTTTTTGGATCGACGAGGAGTATCGGGACGCAATCGGCGGTCTGGATGGTAAGGAGAAGGCCGGGGCGATCCGTGGCGGAGGCATCGCCTTTGCAAAGGTCGGCCGACGGCTGGGGGAAAATGCGAATTACATCCGAGTGGATTTGCTTGAGCGGGATCAGTTCGAGATCGGCGGCACCAAGGGCGGATTGAAACAGGCGGCGATTTTCGAGGACGTTTTCGCGGGTGTCCCATTCCATGAAGCCGAGGTTAAGAACTTTTTCGGATTCGAGCGGGCTAACGCCGCCGGGGCGGGTGCTGAAACCGTGGACGAGCCAGGGAAGCTTGCGAAAAGGGGCGAGTTCGAGAATCTGCAGACCGCGGGACTTGCGGAGATGCCAGGGCGCAGCGATATGGGGGACAGGAGGCGCAGGGGGCGCCGGTTGACCCGGGCGACGCCTCCTCAATGAAGTTTTTCTAGTAGCCACAATCAGACCAGTATAATCGCAACAGGATGAAGGGTAAAAATCGCGGAAGCGGCGAAGCGGCCGCACGGGTGAGCAAATGATCGTTGGCATGGGAATCGATGTGGCGGAAGTGCCTCGTATTCAGGAAGTGATTGAATCGCAGAGGGAGAGGTTTTTGCGGCGTGTGTTCACGTTGGATGAGGTGGCGTATTGCGAGCAGTTCAGGAACAAATACGAGCGGTATGCCGGACGGTTTGCGGTGAAAGAAGCGGCGATGAAGGCCTTGGGGACGGGCTGGAGCCGCGGCGTGAGGTGGGTGGACGTGGAAGTGGTGCGTCAGCGGGGCGGCCGTCCGAGTTTGGCGTTGAGGGGCGAAGCGAGGAAGATTGCTGATGCGCTGGGAGTGAAGAATATCGCGGTGAGCATTACGCATACGTCGGAGCAAGCGATTGCGCAGGTGATTTTTGAAGGATAGGAGCCGGGTTTACCACAGAGGACGCTGAGGTTCCACAGAGGGCGCGGAGAAGAGTGAAAGTTTCCTGCCGGATTTGGCCATTCAAAACATTTGAAGTCAGATCTACCTGGCGGCAAGGGATGCGCATTCGACGGGCGCGGCGAGAAGATGCTTGTCCTCTTCGCGCGTGATGGCGGCATAAACGAACTGATTTGGTGGAAGAGGTACGGGCAAGAGTACCTGAAGATAATTTTCGGAGAGGGCTGGAGTCGAATCGGGATCGTCGGCAGGGTCGCGCCGCAGGGTAAGGACGCGGAGGGTACGGCCGATTTGCGAGCGGCGAAAGGCGGCGGATTTGGAATCGGCAAGAGAGCGAAGTTCGCGGGCGCGAGTCTTAATGACGTGGCCGGACAGTTGGCCGGGTAATGAGGCTGCCTTGGTGCCGGGGCGTTGCGAGTAAGAAAAAACGTGGAGATAAGCGAAGGGGCGGGCAGCGATGAAGTCCAGCGTTGCGGCGTGATCGGCATCGGTTTCGCCTGGGAAACCTGCAATGACGTCGGCTCCGATGGCGGCATTGGGCAGGCAATCACGGATGAGTTCGACGCGGCGGGCGTAGTGCTCGGCGCGATACCAGCGATGCATGGCGGCGAGGATGCGGTCGGAAGCGGATTGCAGCGGCATATGGAAATGTGGGGCGATGCGATGGTTCGAAGCGAAGAAGTTGATGAGATCCTGGGTGACGTCGAGCGGCTCAATAGAGCTGATGCGCAGGCGCTGGACAGGAGTTTCATCGAGGACACGGCGAAGCAGATCGAGGAATTCGACCTGCGGCGCGAGGTCGCGGCCGTAGGTGCCGAGGTTGATGCCACTGAGAACGATCTCGCGGAATCCGGAATCGGAGAGGCGTTGAATTTCGGAGAGGACGGTTTGCGGGGGCAGGCTGCGGGATTTGCCGCGCACGAACGGGATTACGCAGAAGGAGCAGCGGGAGTTGCAGCCGTCCTGGATCTTTAGCGTGGGGCGAGTGTGATTCCCTTCCCCGCCTAGAACCGGGGCGACTAGAACATCGGTGAGCTGGAAAATATCGCCGGTGAGGATGGGCGCTGGGTGGGACACGAGATTTTCGTGAACGGATCGAGCGGGCAGAGCAAGCTCCGCCCCTACAATTTGATTACCGGAAACGGTGGAAATGGAGTGGAGGAGCCTGGGGATTTGGGGTTTGTGGGAATTGCCGACGACAAAGCTGACGCCTGGGAGAGCCGCGATTTCTTCGGGTGCGCGTTGGGCGTAACAACCGGTTACGAGGATGCGCGTTGCAGGATTGGCAGCGTGAATTTTGCGAATGGCGTCGCGGGCCTGAGCGTCAGCGGCGGCGGTGACGGTGCAGGTGTTGAGAACCACGACGTCGGCCAACGAAGAATCGGGCGCGAGCGTGCAGCCCTGTTCGCGCAGTTGGCGTTCGATGGCCGCGCCATCCGCCTGGGTGGCGCGGCAGCCGAATTGTTGGATAAAAAAGGTGCCCATTGGAAAAAGTTGCCAGCGTCCTATTTAAGCATACGGGCGCGTGGCGTCACACCGACGCCGCAGTAGTAGCGCTTTACGGCAAGTTGTGGGGCCTATACAATTCAAGGCTTCCATGACGCACACTCGAAGAAATCCATCCCAACTGATTGATCCAAGAGTTTCCGTGGTGATTCCGGTTTACAACGAAAAAAACACCATTTGCGAAATCCTGCGCCGCGTGGAAGAAACGGACATGCGCAAGGAAATCGTGGTGGTGGACGATTGCTCGAAAGATGGAACGCGGGAGATTCTGCAAACGCTGGCGGAGCGGCAAGGGCGGGGAGAGAGTCAGGCGCCGGCCAACGACGGGGAAGACCCGATCGAGTTGAGGAATATCCGCTTCTTTTTTCAGGAGCAGAATCAGGGAAAGGGAGCGGCGTTGCGGCAAGGCTTCGCGGTGGCGACCGGAGACATTGTGCTAGTACAGGATGCGGACCTGGAGTATGACCCGCGCGACTATCCCAAGCTGCTGGAGCCGATTGTGGAAGGGCGAGCGGATGTGGTGTACGGTTCGCGGTTTTTGGGCGGGCCGCAGCGCGTGCATTATTTCTGGCACTACGTTGCCAACAAGGCGCTGACTTTGCTTTCCGATATTTTCACCAACCTGAAGCTGACCGATATGGAGACGTGCTACAAGGTGTTCCGGCGCGAGGTGCTGAAGGATATTCAGCTGAAATCCAATCGGTTTGGATTTGAGCCGGAAATTACCGCAAAAATTGCCAAGGGCAACTGGCGAGTTTATGAAGTGCCAATCAGCTATGCCGGGCGGACGTATGAAGAGGGGAAAAAAATCACCTGGAAAGACGGCGTGCAGGCACTTTGGTGCATCATTCGGTTCAAATTTAGCGATTAACAGGAAGAGCGGCCGTTAGCCGACATCCGTTGGCCTTTAGCAGACAGCTTTTCGAGAGAACAATTGGTTTGCGATTCCCCGCCATACAGCAAGCTTTTTTCAGAACGACTTCTGAAGAAAGAGACTAATACAACCGAGAGAAAAAATGGGGAGCGGATTAAAAGCGCCCGCCTCGGACGGCCCCACTACAAGTGCGGGAGAATGGGGCCACCTGAAGGTGGCCGCTACGCACGTAGGATCAGGCCTGGGACAAGCGGCGCTGAAACGTCAGCAGGATCAGGTCTGCTCGGCGGCGCACGCCGAACTTGTTGAGCAAATTGGACACGTGGAACTTGACGGTGCGCTCGGCAATATTGAGTTTGCTGGCGATTTCCTTGTTGGAAAGATTCTCGAGAAGCGAATCGAGAACTTCCTGTTCGCGCCGGCTGAGATTGGTGACCGAGTCGGTCTTGAGGCGGCGTCCCTGGCTGGTGAGAATGGAATCAACGAAACCGGAAAGCACCGACCGCGGCACCCAGAAGCCTCCCTGCGATACCAGCGGCAGAGCGCGAGAAAGCTGGTCGCGGGCTTCCGCGTAGGTGAGGATGCCCTTTACGCCGAGGCGGAGAAGCGAGAAGCAGTTGGCTTCGTTGATCGCATCCCCTACGACAATAAGCCGAGCATCGACGTGACGCTCCAGAATATTTGTGAGCAACGCGCCGGTGGCCTGGCGAGCGGCATGCGCATCAACGACGTACACTTGAGCGATAGGAGGCTCGAAGTTGCGCAAATCGGGAGCCAGGGTGGATTCGAGTTGTTTGGCGATGACCTTGAACTGAGAAGCCTTGCCCAGAAGGCGCTCAAACTCTGTGAGCACCAGCGGGTGAGGCGAGAGCAGACAGACGGTTAGTTTGGAAGCCATAGTTTTCGTAGCCACTGTCCTTGAGGGTAGAGAAACCCAGGCCAAGGGGCAAGGGCCTTGCGGGCAGATGTTCACGAATTGTTACTGACAGATAAGACGTGTTTTCAGGGGGTTGGGGCGGGTTAGCGACCCGTTCAATGAGAAGGGGTTCGTTTCCACGGGAAAGGCCGTAAAATGTAGGGATACCCTTGGGCCTGCAAGGCAGCCAAAGGGTGTACCCGGACGAGGAACTGAGTGCGAGACCTGAACCAATCCGATAAGGCGCTGAGAGAGTTGCTGGCGGAGCGCATCCTGGTGCTGGACGGCGCAATGGGTACCATGCTGCAGCAACGGGACTTATCGGCGGCTGATTTTGGGGGCCCGGCGCTGGAGGGCTGCAACGAGAACCTGGTGCGGACTCGGCCGGACGTGGTGCTGGACATCCACCGGAAGTACTTTGAGGCCGGGGCGGACATTGTTGAAACGAACAGCTTTGGGGGCACGCCGCTGGTGCTGGCGGAATATGGGCTCCAGGCGGATGCGCTGGAATTGAATAAGCGCGCGGCTACGCTGGCCCGGCAGGCGGCGGAAGAGTACTCGACGCCGGGCAAGCCGCGGTTTGTCGCCGGGTCAATGGGGCCGACGACGAAGGCGATTACAGTGACCGGCGGAGTCACGTTCGAGGGGCTGCAGGATTCCTACTACGTGCAGGCGAAGGGATTGATTGAGGGCGGGAGCGATCTGCTGCTGGTGGAAACCTGCCAAGACACGCGGAATATCAAGGCCGCGATCCTGGCCATTCAAAAACTTTCCAGGGAAATCGGGATGAGAGTTCCCTTCCTCGTTTCCGTGACGATCGAGCCGATGGGTTCGATGCTGGCGGGACAGACGGTAGAAGCGATGTGGGCTTCGCTGCGGCATGCGCACCCGCTGGCGTTCGGGATGAACTGCGCGACGGGGCCGGAGTTCATGACCGACCATATCCGGACGCTAAGCACGATTAGCGGGGAATTTGTTTCGTGCTATCCGAATGCCGGTTTACCGGATGAGGAGGGCAAGTATCTCGAAACGCCGTCCTCGCTGGCGACGCAGCTGGAAAAATTTGTGAACCACGGCTGGCTGAACCTGGTGGGAGGCTGCTGCGGAACAACCGAGAAGCATATCCGGGCGATTGCGCAGATGGTGGACGGAAAGAAGCCACGGATGCGGCCACAGGAAGCGCACCGGGCAGTGTACTCGGGAATCGAGACCATCGAAGCGGATGATTCGACACGGCCGCTGCTGGTGGGCGAGCGGACGAACGTGATTGGGTCGCGCCTCTTCAAAAACCTGGTAGCAGAAGAGAAATGGGAAGAGGCTACGGAGATCGCGCGTAGACAGGTGAAAGGCGGAGCGCACATCGTAGACGTGTGCCTGCAAAGCACGGAGCGCGATGAGAAGAAGGACATCGAGCCGTTCTACGAGAAGCTGATCCGGAAAATCAAAGCGCCGGTGATGATTGACACGACGGATCCCACGGCCGTGGCGCTGGCGCTGACGTATTGCCAGGGCAAGGCGATCATTAATTCCATAAACCTGGAAGATGGCGAAGAGAAATTCGAGAAGGTGGTCCCGATTGCGCATGATTTCGGCGCCGCGATTGTGGTGGGCTGCATTGACGAAGACCCGGTGCAGGCGCAGGCGTTCACGCGCGAGAGGAAGCTCGAAATCGCAAAGCGGTCGTATGAGCTGCTGACGAAGAAATACGGGATGGCGCCGGAAGATATTATTTTCGACCCGCTCGTCTTTCCATGCGCGACGGGAGATGAGAACTACATTGGCGGCGCGGTGGAAACGATGGAAGGGATCCGGCTGATCAAGCAGGCCCTGCCGGATACGCGGACGATCCTCGGAATTTCAAATGTATCTTTCGGGCTGCCTGCGGGCGCGCGCGAGGTGGTTAATTCGGTCTTCTTGTACTACTGCACTAAAGCCGGGCTGGATCTGGCGATCGTGAATGCGGAGAAGCTGGAGCGGTTTGCTTCGATTCCGGAGCATGAGCGGCGACTGGCGGAAGATCTTTTGTTCCAGCACAAGCCGAAGGATCTGGCTGCGGACCATCCGCGCGCCGAATTGCTGCGCGACGTGCCTGAGGATTGGCGAAAACAGAGCAAGGAACAGAAGGCGGCGATCAATCAATATCACATCGCGGCGATTACGGAGCACTTCCGCACAACGAAAAAGAAGGAAAAAACGACGGGAGAAGAATTGCCGCTGGACGAGCGGTTGGGGAATTACATCATTCAGGGGACGCGCGACGGTCTGATTGCGGATCTGGAGCGAAAGCGGGCGGAAGGAGTGCCGCCGCTGGACATCATCAACGGCCCGCTGATGACGGGCATGGCCGAAGTGGGAAGGCTGTTCAACGCCAACGAATTGATTGTGGCGGAGGTGCTGCAGTCCGCCGAGGCGATGAAGGCGGCTGTGGGCCACTTGGAACAGTTCATGGAAAAGGCGGACACGGCGAAGCGCGGGAAAGTGGTGCTGGCAACCGTGAAAGGGGACGTGCACGACATCGGGAAAAACCTGGTGGAAATTATTTTGAAGAACAACGGGTTCGATGTGGTGAACCTGGGGATCAAGGTGCCGCCGGAAGAATTGATCCGGGCTTTCCAGGCCCACAAGCCAGATGCGATCGGGCTTTCCGGGCTGCTGGTGAAGAGCGCGCAGCAGATGATCATCACGGCAAGCGACTTGAAGGATGCGGGGATCAATGTGCCGCTACTTGTGGGTGGCGCGGCGCTGAGCGCGAGATTTACGGAACAAAAGATCGCGCCGAGTTACCAGAGTGCGGTGTGTTATGCCAAGGATGCCATGACCGGCTTGCGGCTGATGAACGAGCTGATGGATCCTGCGACCCGTGCGCGAGTGATTAGCGAACATACGAGTTCCGGCAACGGCGTGAGTTTGGCGACCACAGTGAAGATCGTGGAAAAGCCAGCTGTTAAGCGGTCACCGAAGGTCCGAAGGGACTTGTCGATTCCAGAAGTGGCGACGTTGGAACGCAAGGTGCGGCTGGTGCCGGACCTGCGCGAGCTTTGGGGCTACATCAACCCGTTTATGCTCTATGGGCGGCACATGGGCTATCGAGGGGATTTCGAGAAGCACCTCGCGGCACGCGAAGCGAAAGCGGTGGAGCTGTACAACGAGATGGAAGAAGTGAAAAACGAAGCCGCGGGATTCATGAAGGTGCGCGCAGTCTGGCAATTCTTTGAGGCGGAGGCGGAGGGCGAGACGCTGCGCCTTT
>Ga0137415_10001746_pt1 | contig 21579 bp, 23 predicted proteins | sample CZODoug3_1_1_16f_FD_183082 | JGI IMG/M metagenome (GOLD analysis project Ga0137415, IMG submission 183082) | Vadose zone soil fungal communities from Angelo Coast Range Reserve, California, USA - CZODoug3_1_1_16fungal (Hybrid Assembly) | ecosystem: Environmental > Terrestrial > Soil > Vadose...
CTTCGAAGGAGGGTGTGATGCACAGATTTGTCTCAACGAGGGGTTCACTCTGTCGGATTTCTGTTGGAACTCGACTGGACACGAACTGTGCACGAATGGGTTGTTTTCAGCCTATTGGGGTTAGCTTTTGAGCGAAAGCAGATTCCCCGATTTGTTGGAAACGTTGGTAGTTAAAGTGATAGAAAGAGTGAGTGGAGGCGAGTCTGGTGCTTTGCAAGCAGGCCAGCAAAATTAACTAAGTGCCGCGTCTGGTGTCGCTTACGCGGAAACATGCGGTGCAACCACCCTCTTGAATAGGACTGAAGTTGGACCGAAAGCCGGCCTCACAGCTGTGGGGCTACGTCGTCCTGCGCACTTCGTTGGAATGTCCAGGTGACAGTCAACACTGCAATCTCTCGGTTAACCGTCGAAGGCGTCAAATATTTAAATGCCTATAGCGTATCGCTTACGAGAAATTGGGACCTGTTTTTCCGTTTTTAGTTGCATCCACACTTCCTCCTACGCAACCCGCAGGCGAGATTAGAGGTCTTTCAAAGCCGCCATGAAAGCAACCTACTTGGCACGCAGTGTCCGAATGTCACCGTTCCGCAGGGTGACGCCCTCTCGGTCGAGCCGCTCAAGCAATGGCACGATAACCCGCCGGCTACACATGAGCTCTTGGCGCAGCTCACTGACTGTGGCAGGTCCGTTATCCCGAATGTAGTGGCGGATTAGATCGGTCATTTGCTTCAGACTTCCCGCTGCCATCACGACGTCCGCGTTGATCTCTACGGCCTCGCCGGTCTTAATCAAGATCCGCAACGCCTGCTGTGAAATAGAGTCCGGCGCAAGCTGCTTCCGGGGGGGTGGATCAAACGGTTTCGCCGCGAATGTTGTGCGCAGATTCGCGGCCGCTGTTTGAAGCGGTGGCGGCAACATTGGCCGATGTTTCACCCGACGAATTACGTTTCCAGCTTGGACGAATTCACTCCTGCACAAATCTTCGATCAAGGGTTCGAAGAGGTCGGCGAAGGGTAGACCGGATTCGATGTTCGCCCGCAACTCCGAAAGGGACAAGCCCGCCTGTTCCGGGTGAGCAAGATGGCTCGCGTCAATATCTTCTGTCGCGCGCCGCCGCAACAGTTGCCAGCTAGCGGCGTCAACAGTGAAATCCCCTGCGAGAACAAGATTCCCTTCAGATGTTAGCCGCGAAATTGAATTGGAAATATCGGCGGCGCTGAACTTCGATTTGACCAACAATTGCGACCGTCTGACAGCTCGGTCGCGGGCGATTTGCGAAGTGACAAATGACGCGACTTCCACTTGTGATTCTGCACGTTGACAGAGAAAATTTAACCGCGCTTGGCTCCGAAGGAACTTTCTCCCCGCGTCCGGGTCGAGCACCACACCTCCAGCCAATGTGTTCGTTCCCGCTGAATCGCGGAGAACAATGCGATCCCCTGCAAAAACAAACACCCTCGCTTCGAGCCTCAGTTGAGCGAGCGCCTGCTCTCCAGGAGCTAACTCTTTTTGGCAAAATAAAACCACCCTGGCGCGGACATTGGTGCTGCCGTGGTGAATGCGCACTTGCGCGCCGTCCCTGAGCGGGCGGTTCACTCTCGGCGAGACTTCCAGAACCATGTCCAGGACCTCGCTCGGCCCGCCAAGTTCGGTCAATGTGACTACGTCGCCTCGACGAACATCCTCAGAAGCATCAATGTCAGACAGATTGAGCGCAGTGCGCGTACCAGGTACGCTAAGCTGAACATCACGATTGTGAGATTGGATGTTTCGAATCCGGGCAACATTGCCGGATGGCTGGATCGCAACACTTTGGCCGCGTCGCAGAGTGCCGCCGGTCAGAGTTCCCGTGACCACCGTGCCGATGCCCCGCAGCGTGAAAACCCGGTCAACAGGCAGTCGCGGTTTGCCAATATCACGCGGCGAGGGTGTGCCGGCCAGAACGTGTTTGAACGCCGCTTTCAAATCCTGGAGGCCTCGTCCGGTAACAACCGATGTGGGAACAATCGGCGCGTCAGCGAAGGGCGTGTCGCGTAACTTGTCGTGAATTGCCGCAATTGCGCGATGTTCGTCCTGGATTAGATCGATCTTGGTCAATGCGACCACAGAGCGATTGACACCGAGGTAAGTGAGGATTTGCAGGTGCTCCTCGGTCTGAGGCATCCATCCGTCGTCGGCCGCAACGACAAATAGCGCCAGGTCAATTGAGCCGACGCCCGCGACCATGTTCTTCACGAAGTCTTCGTGGCCTGGCACGTCAACGATCCCAAGCTGGAAGGAGGAAGCCCCAGGCGCGGAGGCAGGAAGTTCTAAGTGCGCGAAGCCGAGGTCGATGGTAATGCCTCGCGCTTTCTCTTCTGGGAGACGGTCAGGATCAGTTCCGGTCAGCGCTTTGACCAGCGCGCTCTTCCCGTGATCCACGTGACCAGCGCTGGCGACAATGAAATGATCAATCTTAGCCATTGGTAGCCTGTATATGTCGTCGCAAGTCGTGATGAGCTTCGCCTTGCTTGAGTCAGATTGCGGCGCAGAGCGCCGCAACGATTTCGCGGTCCTGATTTGGGAACACGGTTCGCAGGTCGAGCTTGAGCTGGCCTCGCGCAATGTACCCGACGATGGGCGGCGTATGCGAGCGCAGCCGTGCAGCCAATTCCTGTGGCCTGAGTTTGTTGTGCGCAATGTCGAGCGTCGTGGACTGCACTATCGAGCGAGGCAGCGCACCACCTCCGATTTGAGCGCGGCCTTTGCCTATCGCCGCTTGAAGCGGTAACCCATCGAGCGACGCGATGATCTCCCCTGCACGCGCGCGCAATTCGTCGTTCGAGGTGTGCAGCATCGCAAGGAGGGGAATGCCCTGGTGACTCAACGAATCATTTACGTTGGGATTGCCGGTCGAATTGCGCAAGTAAATCTCTACCGTCGCCTCAAGGGCAGCCAGAATCAGTTTGTCGCAGCGTAGCGCTCGAAACAACGGCTCGCGCTTGAGCGCGGCGACCAACTTCGCCTTCCCCACAATAATCCCCGATTGGGGGCCGCCGAACAGCTTGTCGCCGCTGAAGCAAACCAAATCCACACCGTTTCGCAACGCCTCCGCGGGAGTCGGCTCGTGTTCCAGGCCAGGGACGGTTTCGGTATGAATCATCGCGCCACTTCCCAAGTCTTCGACGAAAGGGACTCGCCTGTCGCGTGCCAGCTTCGCGATGGCCTCGGCTGACGGAAAGTCAACGAAACCGTCGATAAAGAAGTTGCTGCGATGCACTTTCAAGATCAGTGCTGTTTCGCGCTTGATCGCGCGAGCAAAATCAGTGAGGGAAGTCTTGTTGGTCGTACCCACTTCGCGCAGTTGCGCTCCGCTGGCCTCAAGAATTTCCGGAATTCGGAATCCACCGCCGATCTGAATCAGTTCGCCGCGCGAAATTACGACATGGTTCCTGCGAAACGCAATTCGGCGATCCGTATTCCCGCGCTCGCCATTGGCGAAACGCGTTTCCTCTTCACAGAAATGGCGAAGAATCAGAATCAGAGCGCTTGCGTTATTATTCACCACGGTAGCAGCTTCCGCGCCGCAGAGTAGCGCGAGATTGTGTTCCAAGTACGCGGCGCGATGGCCACGTCCTCCCTCGGCGAGTCCGTACTCAAGATTGTTGTATTGCGATCCAATCTGGGACACCGCTTCCATGACCGCATGCCCCAGCGGCGCCCGGCCGAAATTCGTGTGAACGAGAATGCCGGTGCCATTGATCACTGGCTGGATTCGGGATGCACGCAGGATCTCTAACCCGGAACGCAGGCGCAAGAGAATGTCATCGAACCTGGGTATTGTTCCGTGCTTGCGCAGCGCAGCCAGTTCGCGCCGAATCGCTGCTACGACGGTAGGGTGAGGGAGTCCCATATCGCCTAGCGCGAGCGCGAGTTTGTCGACCGACGGGATGCCGCGCAATCCGGAATGTTTCATGCCGACACTCTGATCCTCGGCTTGCTGGACTGCACGATGTGACCGATAACGGCGGCGCAGAGCGCATGGTTGCGCTTCAGACGCTTCAATACCGCATCCAAATTTCGCCGCGGCACGCTCAGCAGAAGGCCGCCGCTCGTCTGTGCATCCGTCAGCAGTATTTTTTGAACCGCAGTGGCGCCGTCCCATTCTGTGAATTTGTTCGCGAAGTCGAGATTATCGCGGCTGCCCCCAGGGACACTGTCGACCGCAATTAACTGGAAGACTTCCGCGCTGATCACCGGCACGGCGGCAGCCATAATCTCGGCGCCAACACCACTGGCGCGACACATCGCGCCCAGATGCCCTAGCAACCCAAACCCGGTCACATCAACCGCAGCTTTGAGAAGGCCTCTCTCGGCTAGTTCCGGTCCGACATCATTGAGCCTCGTCATGATGGCGATAACTCTCCGTTCCAGCGAGCGGTTGGTCAGGCCACGCTTGATCCCTGTGGTGATGATACCTGTGCCCAGCGGTTTCGTCAGGATCAGCACGTCGCCCGCACGAGCTTTCGCGTTGGTCAGCATTCGCCATGGCGAAACCAAGCCCGTGACGGCGAGGCCGTAGATAGGTTCCGGGTTTCGAATGGTATGGCCACCGATGAGAACACACTTTGCTTCTTTGATCTTCGCAGCGCCTCCGCGAAGGATCAGATTAATGATGCGGGGCGGCACCAAGTCTGCCGGGATTCCCATGAGGTTAAGCGCCGTCAGCGGACGACCGCCCATCGCATAAACGTCGGACAAAGCATTTGCTGCCGCGATCTGCCCGTAAGCAATCGGGTCATCGACGATCGGCGTGAAGAAATCTGTCGTTTGCACCAGCGCACGATTTCGGTCGATCCGATACACCCCTGCGTCGTCTCCAGTGGCAGTGCCAACCAGGAGATTGCGACTATTCAGGATCGGTAGCTGACGCAGAACCTGCATCAGAGCCTGCTGGCTGAGTTTGGAAGCTCAACCGGCGCAGGACGACAACGCGGTGAGCTTGAGAATCTGCTCGCGCGACATGGGCGATCACCTCCTTTCAAAAATGGCTTCGATGGATAAAAATTGGCGGAGAGGGTAGGAATCGAACCTACCCCCCGACACGTAGTGTCGGGGCAACGGTTTTGAAGACCGCGACGACCACCAGGCACGCATCACTCTCCCAACAAATGGAGATCAACAAGCGGCGGAACAGCAATCAGGGAAGTCTAGCAGCCGCTAAACCCCGACGGCTCAGAATAGACTATTGTCGCGTAGAGGCCGCACGCAATGTTAGGTTAAAGTTGACTGTCGAGGGTTTTGGAAAGATCGTCGTGGTCAATCAAGCCGACGATGGTCTTGACCTTCTTTCCTTCGCGCGAATAGAGCATGCTCGTCGGCATGCCCAGAATGCCGCCGAATTTTTCGGCAATTTTGGTGTTGCCGAGCAGGATTTGATAGTTCATCGCCTCAGGATGGCCGTTGACGTCGAAACGCTGGCTCTGCACATACGGGTCGACGACTTTGTTCCCCTCATCGTCCATGGCCACACCGAGGATCACCAGGCCCCTGGGGCCGTACCTCTGGTTGAACTCGATGAGCCATGGTATCTCGATACGGCACGGTGCGCACCAGGTAGCCCAGAAGTTTACAAGCACCACTTTTCCTTTGTACTGATCGATTGACGTGGTCGAGCCATCGCGGGTCGAGATCTGAAGGCTAACCTCGGGTGCCGGCCCACCGGATTCCTTCGCGGACGGCCGCTGGATTCCCGGCCGGCAACCAAACAGACAGAAGATTATGCCGATGCTGGTTATCGATGCTAGTTTTGAAAACCTGCCGTTCATTGCCCGCCCCATCACTTGACGAAGCCGTTGAGAAAGCTCAGTTTGCCTGAAAGCAAAGTGAGCCGGTTGACGAAAATCAGAGAGCCAACGGCAAGCAGCAGTATACCGCTGCCGACTTCGACCGCGTGCAGGTGGCGGCGGAATCGCTGGTAGAAGCCGAGGAACTGATTGATGCCCAGGGCCGTTAGCAGAAATGGGATAGCTAATCCGGCCGAGTATACGGCCAGCATGAAGACGCCGCGCGAAATGGTCTCGCTTGTCGCCGCCATGGCTAGCACCCCCGCCAGGATTGGGCCGATGCACGGTGTCCACCCAAACGCAAAAGCGAAGCCGAGCAGGAAGCCGCTGAGAACGCCTGCGAATGGACCAGCGCTGGAGTCCTGGTCGGTTCTGCTCCCAAGCTTGCGGAAATGCACGTCGCGGTTGAGCCAACGAGTCAGCATCGGCCCAGTTAGAAAAATTAACGACACGGAAATCAGCTGCGCCGGTCCGAACGATCGCGGGGAGCCTTCACCCAAGCGCATCCAGATCGCCAGGCCGGCGAAGGCGAGCACCGCGCCCACGATCAGGCCCGCGCGCACCGGAATCCGTCCGAGCAGGCCGATCAAATGGAGGCCGAACAAAACGATAATGGCCCCCGCGAAAGGAGCTAGAAGATTTTTGTTTTGTAGGAGAAATTGGCCGACGGCGCTGGCCGATGCGCCGAAGGCCACGAACACTGCCGAGAAACCCATGACAAATGCGAACGAGGACGCGAGCAGGCTGCCTCGGGGCTTTTCCCCGCGTCGTAGCTGCTCGACCCCGATTCCCGAGAGCATCGAAATGTATCCGGGCACCAGTGGCAGCACGCACGGCGAGAGAAACGAAATCAGGCCAGCCACAAACGCCGCAAGAATCGAGACTTGCATGAATAACTCCTAATCTGTTATCGGAAGGTTCCAGTTCTGCTTTCCCGAGGGCAACTTCGCCGAGGTTAACCCTCCGAGCGGCAGAACTTCATCTTTGGCAGGTTCGAGCGGCTTTTTCGAAAGCCCCTGGCCAGATAAATCTCGCGATCACAGTTCCGAAGTCATGCGTCTTGTTTTTCCAACGTAAATGACGACGTGAGCTGAATCGCGTTGTGCAATGTGCGATACAGGGGACAGCGCATGGCATAGAGGCCGTGCACTCGCGCCACAGTTTCGCGGACTTGTTCTGGCGCAACCAGCCGCATGGCCACGTGGATGCGTCGTACTACGAGCACGCCTTCCTCCGTTTCCACCTCGCCGGTCACTTCCCCCACGAGCTTCCCGTTGCTCGCATCGATGTGACGCGCCTCCAGCGCGCCTCCGAATGTGCCAAGCATTCAACCGGCAGTCGCGGCGATCACGTAGTCGATCGTGGAGGCGTGAGACTCAGTAAGTTTGGCGGGATCTACCTTGTAGTGCTCGGCTATCGCTCCATGGACGCTAAAGACCACCGGCTGCGATTCACCGGGTAAGTAGGCGATCCGAAGTGGGCCAACCTTTCGCTCAATGCGAACCTTGGAAACGTACGCAATTTCGGACACAGCTGCCTCCTGTGACGTTCAGGTCAAGACAAAAGTCGGCGTTCTACTTGTGCCGAATAGCCTCTGGAGCTCTCTGCCGATCGAGAGGCAGGACTTGCACCTGCCAATGGACTGGAACCGACGTTGGCAGATAGCAAATCTTCGAATCGCAAGCCTGATAATCGAGCTTTCCTGCAACCGTGAAGATTTTTCCGTCCGTCCCCAGCGAATTGCTGAATTCCGCCGCGGAACTTATCTTGAGATCCTCAGTAATGCGGAACTTACCTTCGAATACAGACACGCGCTCCTTTATCGCGGGCAGAAAGAGAATCTTTGAGCGTGGATAATTCACCGGGGTGAATTCCATCCCCGGCGTGGAGTCCATTACGAGGGCGATTGACTTATATCCCTGAACCCCTGGCGAATACACATGTACATCGGGCGGAAGCTGCACTTCGGCAGTCAAAGTGATCCGGCCGCCTGGAAAGCCCGTTCGATCGGATTGTTCAACGGTGAGACTCAAATGCGGCGCTTGGACTTTGTCTGTGACCTCGTCGCCCAACTCCGGAAAAAGCTTGCCAATGACATTGTTCCCTGAAAATCGTTGCCGATACTTTGTTTCGAAGAACTTTTCCCGAATCGTGCCCGTGGTATCAATGAAGAAATACCCGGGTCGCGCCATGCCCTTGTACTGTCCCGTAGCCTCGGTGTTCAGGACCTCATAGGCCCGTATAGTTTGCGAATCAGGATCGGCGAGCATTGGAAATTCGATCTTCCGCCGATCCGCGAAGGACTTCAGTATTTCCACGCTGTCATAACTGATCGCCGCCACAGTGATCCCCTGTTTTTCAAATCGCGCTTTTGCGTTTTGCAGCTCGACCAGCTGCCCTTTGCAATAGGGTCACCAATCGGCGGAACGGAAAAAAAGGAGAACAGTTCCCTTGGGTCCTTTCAACGTCTCCAGAGATTGCTGCCGGCCAAACTGGTCGCGGGCCGAGAGAGCAGGGGCCTTTTGACCAACTTCTAGTCCAATGGAGGTGTGTAACTTCAAAGATGTCAGGTGAATTGTATCGCCCTCGAGTGTTCCGGTGGCGGTCATACTGTCTCCCAGGTGACCCATCGCCTGGTCCTGCGGATCGAGGATGAACATTTGCCTGGTGGTATCGTCATACAGGATAAGCTTAGCGCCGGGCACTTCCTTCTCCGTGCACTTAGCAGCCTCAGCGAAGGCTTCTTCCGCGCTACAATTATTGTTCATGATGACGCCGGACCACGACCCGGAGTTTGGTTTCTCGGCTTGTCCGGCGGCGGAGAGGCCGCAAACGAAAAAAGACGCCAGCATGCAAATTGCCGGGATACTTGCTCTCATCACGTCACCCCTAGAACGTCCGCATCAACTCTGTTCGATGGATCGACAACTATCGAACACAGTAGCACGAACTAAATGTGCCGCGCCAGCAGAAGATTCAGAAAACAACGAGAGTTGGCGAAGGGATCGTGGTGCGGTCTTGCACAGGCGCACCACGACGATATTTATGGCCAGTCGGTGCAACCATGTGGAGAAGGCCGCTTCCCCGCGAAACGTGTGGATCTTACGAAACACGTGTAAGAAGATGTCCTGGGTCAGGCCTTCGGCTTCGCCCGAATTTCCAACCATTCTCACGCACAAATTATAGACGCGGCGGCTGTGCAACCGATATATGAATTCAAGCGCGGCGGCGTTGCCCCCCTGAGCCAATCGGATGGCCTCTGGCTCAGGCATATCGCTGGTCTCGGATCGCCTCCGGTCTGGCAACGTATCGGCTAAGACAGGTTTGTACACACCATTATCCGTTTCTTGCGCTTGATCCCACTTTCCACGAATGCCGCCGAATTGTGGGTCCCTGATCTGATACAGTAACGATCGGAAAGTTACAACAGGCGCCCGTACGGTTCGAGCGATTTCTTCCACGGCATTTCACAAAGCTGCCCCTGCAACCAAAACCATCACGCGGGATGTAACGTTTTCGATTGCCGCGTATCTGAGGCGAGGAACCCAATCTCGACGATATGTGCGCGCAGGGTCATAACTCGTTACGAGCTTTCATTGCAGTGGAAATGGAAAAAAGGTCAGGGGTATAAGTAAAGTCCAATATTTCTAACGGACGAGAAATTATCTTACACGCTCGGCGAAGCAGGGACGCATTCTTGTTTGTTCCGTGCGGCTAGTGAGGCCCTCGATTGGAGCAATCTTACACGAAGACGAAACGCCTTTTATTAAGCGTGCGATCTCTTGCTTTGTCCGCCTGTGCTCTGTTCGGGTCACCAGCCCTGGCACAGGTCACCGGCCCTTTGACGCAGAGCGGATCTACCGAGGAAGTGAGGCCCTCCGGCAAGGCCATCCGAGCGGAGGTGACGCTGGCGCTGGTCAACGTCACGGCGACAGATCCCTACGGCCGATTAGTGACCGGCCTCGAGAAGGAAAACTTCCACGTCTTTGAGGACGGGATGGAACAGGAGATCGTCTCGTTTTCGAGCGAGGATGTGCCGGTTTCTATCGGCCTCATCTTCGACATGAGCGGCAGCATGTCGGATAAACTAGCGAAGGCGCGGCAAGCGGCGGTGCAATTCCTGCAAACCGCTAACCCGCGGGATGAATTCTTTCTGGTGAGTTTTGGTGATCGAGCGGAGCTGGCCCGCACCTTCACTTCCAATATCGAAGAGCTGCAGAACGGGATGTTATTCACAACTGCTCGTGGTCGCACGGCGCTTTTCGACGCGATTTACCTCGGTCTGAGCCAAATGAGGGCCGCACGAAACAGCAAGCGCGCATTGCTCATCATATCGGACGGGGGCGATAATCATAGTCGGTATTCCGAGTCAGATATTCGGAACTTTGTGAAGGAGGCCGATTGCCAGTTGTACTCCATCGGCTTGTTCGATGCCAACGATCGGGCACGAACCTTGGAGGAACTTTACGGTCCAACACTTCTCTCAGAAATCACACAGCTTACCGGCGGACGCGTGTTCCCCGTGACCAGCCTGAATGACCTGCCGGATATCGCCGCCAAGATTGGATTGGAGCTGCGCAATCAATATGTCTTGGGATACAAACCGGGCAACGTCCGGCATGATGGCGGTTGGCGTAAAATCAAGGTTAAGCTGGTTCCTCCCAAGGGTTTGCCGCCTCTCAACATTTATGCCAAGACCGGATACTACGCCCCCAACCAGTAGCCACTTGGACATACGGAAGATTCAGAGAAGATTAAGAATAGGCAATGGCTTCAAGGAGCGATTCTGCTCAGGCGCTTCATATACTCCATCCAGGTCTTCCGCCGCATCCTCAAGAACATGTACTTGGATTTGCGTCGTATGTCGATGAGCCCGGCAGTAGCCAGTTCCTTGATATGGTGGGAAAGTGTTGCCCTGGAGATAGGGATTTCCGCCCTCAAATCAATGCACGAAACCTCGTCTTTGGTGGCCGCGATCCGTTCAAGAATATCAAACCTCCTGGAGTCGACGAGCGCCTTTGTTATCTGGAGGAACCGCCTTTTGTTCATAAGTGAATGATACCTTAGATTGTCCGGCTAAACGTATCGTCAAGGCATCGCGGGTTCCAGCGGTAGGTGCCGCCAGGCATCAGACACCTTGTTCGGACTACCTTTTCAGTGAAACTTTCTCGCACCTCGGGTATCAGAGGTTTGACCCACATTACCGGACCTACGATTGAGAGTCGCCAACAATGCCTGATAGCCTGAAACCGGCAAATTCCCGATCATTGGCTAGGCGCGAACTGCTGAAGCTCTCCCCTTTGCTCGTCGTTGGTGCCTTCGCGATCCCAAGGGTTCGCGGTCCCCTGCTGACGGCGGGCGTCGCATTCACCGACTGGGCGTCCGCAAGATGGTTTCGCCGCAATCATCTGGCACCCACATTCGCCGATAGCGAGGTCACGCCTCTCGAAAAATTCTATGTCAACACTTATGACGTGGATGACCCTGTAGTGGACCTGGAAAAATGGACGCTGACTGTGAGCGGAGACGTCAAACTGCCCGGCGAATACACCTTGGCGCAAATCCAGTCCCTGCCAAAACTGAAACAGAACACGCGGCACGTTTGCGTGGAGGGTTGGGACGCGATTGGAAGATTTGGCGGAACGCGTATCTCTGATTTTCTCCAGTATGTCGGTGCGAAACCAGAGGCAAAATTCCTCTATGTCGAGTGTGCGGACGATTACTACGAATCCCTCGACATGGCTTCCGCTCTGCATCCGCAATCGCTGCTGTGCTACGAGATGTACGACCGGCCACTTACGCGCGAGCACGGCGCGCCACTGCGGCTGCGCGTCCCCACAAAAATAGGCTACAAACAGGCTAAATACTTGACGAGCCTTCGCGTGACGGATGTTGTTCCAAGACCGGGCTATTGGGAGGACCAAGGTTACCCCGCTTACTACGGGCTGTAGGCTAGGCACATTTCGATGACAGCGTCAAACTCCACGCCAGTTCCGAATGCGGCGGTTGAAGCCGGCGAAAGCACCCTCAGAACGGCCTACGAGCATCCCTGGGCCGTGCGGTTCTGCCACTGGCTGAATACGGTTTCACTTTTTGTGATGGCGGCAAGCGGCCTTCAAATCTTCCGGGCCTTCCCGAGCTTTGGCCCCAAGATCCCTCAGCACAACCTACTGAATGTTCCGAAGTCCCTGGCCCTGGGCGGGTGGCTCGGCGGCGCTCTGCAATGGCACATGACGTTCGCATGGATCTATGTGGCCACTGGCGTTTTCTATCTTGCCTACCAGATCTTCTCCTGCAATTACCGTCAGCCTCTGTTCGTTCGTAAGGATCTGGCCGGTGTGTGGCCTATGATCCGCCATTATTTCTTTTTTGGACGCAAGCCTGCGCAAATTGAGGTATACAACCCGCTCCAGAAGATGGCTTACACCTCAGCGATTTTGCTCGGCCTGCTATCTGTCCTGACGGGAATCGTGCTCTACAACCCCGTGCAATTTTCCTTCCTGGCCAGCTTGCTAGGAGGCTTTCATTGGGCGCGGCTGTGGCATTTTTGTGTTCTCTGCGCATTGCTCCTGTTCGTCTTGGGGCACCTGATCATGGTGGTCCTGCATGGATGGAACAATTTCATATCCATGCTGACGGGTTGGAAGCGCAACCCGGAATACTTGCCCTAACGATTGTTCACTCTTGGCAGAAGCGATGCGAAATCGGGACTGGTCCGAAGGTGAAGCGGCAGGCGCGTCGCGAGCTGACCCCGGCCACGAACACGAAGCCGCTCTGATTGGGCGCATCCAGCGTGGCGAAAGGGAGTTGTTTTACGAACTGATTCGGCCCTACGAGAGACGCGTCTTCGTCATCGCGTTCACGATTTTGCGTAACGAAGCGGACGCGGAAGACGCGGCGCAGGACGCCTTCCTTAAGGCGTTCAAGTATCTCGCGCAATTCCGGTTCGAATCGCGGTTCAGCACCTGGCTCATCCAGGTGGCTATCAACGAAGCGCGTCTGCGGCTGCGGAAGAGTCATCTCGAGATTATGCGACCCATCGAGGATCAGATGAACGAAGACGGCAGCTACACGCCGCGCGACTTCACCGACTGGCGCGAGATTCCCTCAGAAGCGCTGGAGCGCAAGGAAATCCGCGAGAAGCTCATCGCCGCCCTCTGCTCGCTCGCGCAGAAATATCGCGAAGTGTTTGTCCTGCGGGACGTTGAGCATATGAGCATCGAGGACACGGCGCAGGCGCTGGGAATATCAGCGGGCGCGGTCAAGACGCGGCTGTTGCGCGCGCGCCTGATGCTGCGCGATCTTCTCTCAGCGGGATTGGCGGGAATCTGGGCGGGCCATTCGCAGATTCCGAAGGGGACAAAACCATGGTCGTAAAGTGCGAAGATGTTTGGCGTGAGATTTCCAATTACATCGAGGGAGATCTTGATCCCGCCTTGAAGCGTGCGATGGAGGAGCATTTCGCACAGTGTCGCCATTGTGAGTCCGTGCGGGAAGGCATGCGCAATGTCATTGACCTTTACGGTGACAAGACAATGTTCACCGTGCCTGCGGGCTTCTACCCACGGCTGCACGGCCGGCTCGCCGATCATGTCGAAGGGAAAAGAGTATCGCGCAGGGCGTGGCTAGTGAGTGTCGGGGTTACCGGCGCACTTGCTGCCTCAGCCCTCTTCGCGGCGGTACTCGATCGCTTCGTGCCGCAGCCCCGCCAACAAATGAGTCAGCCCGCCCGGCGGTTGCCGCAACGGCTCGTGGCAATCGTTGACGGAGGCAAAACATTTCACGTGCCGGGTTGTCCCTTCATGCACGGAAAATATCGTATGGTGACTCCGGAAGAAGCAATTCGGGAAGGCTACAACCCTTGCAACCGTTGCATGTACGAAGCGCTTCGAAGTGCGTGAAGTGTTGAGCCTGATTTTGAAGGAGAGGAAGTCGCAAGCAGTCTGGCAGCGGAGAAATGATGGGGGCCCGAGCGGCTAAAACGAGGTGAGCCACCCGGGCAGGTGAAGGGCGCGGGCGGGTCTAGCTCTTGGGCATGTCGTCGTGCTTCATGTTGTCGTCGTGTTTCATGTTGTCGTGCTTCATGCTGTCTTTCTTCATCTTCTTCTTGGACTTGCTGTCTTTGGCCATGTTGTCCTTGCTCATGTCGTCATGCTTCATGCCGTCGTCTTTCTTCATGGCGTCGTCTTTTTTCATCTGATCTTGCTGCGCCTGATCTTGCCGCGGAGCCGCAAAGCTGGGTACTGCCAATCCCATGAAACATAGCACGAACCCTGTGATGAGTAGCTTCTTCATGTCCTCTCCTTCTCAAATAAAATTTTTCTCAGACCGGCCTGTTCACTCCCGGTATCCCGTCTGATACGCAATGCTGATGAAAGTTACAAAGCGGCGAGATAATCGCCCAGGACCCCCGAAAACTTGGAATCTGGACTGCCGCCGCAGCCCGGCAACGGACATGGGAACAACTGGGGCATCCACGATTTCGAGGAGAGCCTCGAATTAGCCCGAACCTCTGGATTCACGCTGACATGGACATGTAGAATCCCCCTATCCCGGCAATAGGCTTTTATGTGATGAGACCGAGAAACGGAAAAGAGAAGAAGTCCCGGCAAGCGCCCGCCGTTTCTCGCGATGCGAGTTCTGCAGGGTCGGCGGAGGAGCGCCTCCGCATTCTTCTTGAAGTAAACAACTCGATCATTACGAAATTGAGTCAGGATGAGCTGTTGCGTGCTATCTGCGCGGCCTTGCAGGGAGTCCTTCCGTTCAATCGTTCCGCGATCACGCTCTACGTCCCAGAACGAGATACCCTCCGCATCTTCGCCCAGAATGATGAGTATGTTTCGGAGTTCTTTTCGGTTGGGAGAGAGCTTGACCGAAGCGATAGCCATGCCGGATGGGCGTTTGATCATCAACGACCTCTAATCCGTCGAAACTTGGACAAGGAGAGCGAATCGTTTACCGAACGCCTGCTCGCGGAGCAGGGAGTGCGTTCGATTTGCGTCGCTCCGCTGATCGTCGCAGGCAAGAGTATTGGAACTCTGAACCTCGCCAGCAACGGTGCCGACGAGTACTCGGATGCGGATGGAGAGCTGTTGCAGGAAGTAGCCAATCAGGTTGCGCTCGCTGTCGAGAACATGAAGGCGTATGAGGAAATTCGCGCGCTACACGCTAGGCTGGAGAAAGAAAACGTCTACCTGCGCGAAGAAATCCGCTCGGAGCACAATTTCCGAGAGATGGTTGGCAGTAGTGCCCCATTGCGTGAAGTGATCGAAAAAGCAGAGCGAGTCGCCCCCCTCGACTCGACGGTTCTGATCTACGGAGAAACCGGAACTGGCAAGGAGCTCATTGCCCGCGCCATCCATGATTGCAGCAACCGCAAGAATCGGGCTCTCGTGAAATTGAACTGCAGTGCCATCTCGGCCGGTCTTGTCGAAAGTGAACTGTTCGGACATATGAAAGGCGCTTTCACGGGCGCCCTGGAAAGGCACATCGGACGATTCGAACTGGCTGACGGCGGAACCCTTTTCCTCGATGAGGTCAGCGAGTTGTCTCTCGAAACGCAGGTTAAGCTGCTGCGCGTGCTGCAAGAAGGGGAGTTTGAGCCGGTAGGAAGCAACAAGACAATTCAGGTAAACGTCCGAATCATTGCGGCCACAAACCGTAAGCTTGAGGAATGCGTGGCGGCAGGCCGTTTTCGATCCGATCTCTTTTACAGGCTGAACGTTTTTCCGCTCGAGCTTCCACCGCTTCGTGATCGCCGTTCCGACATTCCACAGCTTGTCAGTTTTTTTCTACACCGATTCGCGAATAAATTTGGCCGGAAAATCGACGCCGCAGAGAAGGAAACAATGGATGTATTGATGGCTTATCCCTGGCCGGGGAATATTCGAGAACTTCAGAATATTATCGAGCGAGCGGTCGTACTTTCAACAGGGCCTGCTCTGTCTGTGGACCCCGCTTTTCTCCCAAAAACCTCCGCCTCGGACGATCTTCGCCGCACACCCTCCATCGTTCGCCCAGGGGCTGATTCCCACGTCATGGAGAACCGTGCACGGTCGGCGGAAACATCCTTCCCGAGCCTTGAGCAGATGGAACGCAATCACATCCTCGCTGCGCTGGATCGAACTGCAGGAGTGATTGACGGACCAAAGGGCGCAGCAAAAATTCTGAATCTGCATGCGAATACGCTGCGCAGTAAAATGACAAAACTGGGCATTGACCGGAGACGCCACGACATGTCGTGACGCAGCAAGGCCCCGCGAAAGTTCGTGTCCATCCCCGAAATGTCGTGACCGGCTTCCTAACCTGCTTTCGATTCGCTTCCTCTAAACATCATACAGTCAATAGAATGGCATTCTCCCAAGCAATCGATGCTTTGGCCCGCCTCGTGCCTTAAATCTGCGGGGAATCAAAACCGGAGAATCTATGGTGACTAAGAAGAGGTCTAACATGACCGCATTGACGCGCGCGCCGAATGTTCCACAAGTTGCTGACACGGACGTCAACGATCCCAAATTGCGGCAGGTCATTGACGGGGCAGCTATAACGAAGAGTCCCCCGCAGGCCTGGTACCGAACCATGGGTCACAATCCCGAAGTTGCGAAGGCTTTCGCAAACTACTGGGACTTACTCCACCGTGGCGGCGCAGTACCGCATCAGATCAAGGAGCTCGCGCGTATCCAGATCGCCCAGATGATCGGCTGCGACTTCTGCGCGCGGCAAACCTCTCCACTCGCTGCAACAATTACTGAGGAAGAGAAGACATGCTGCGCGTTACCGAATTGGGAGCACCCGGACGCCAAAACGCGCGCTGCTCTTCACTACGCGAGGACTCTCACACTCGACGATGGTCGAGACACGGCAGTATACGAAGAGCTGAAGGAGTACTACAGCAACGCGGAAATTATCGAGCTGGCGGCTTTTTTTTGCCTGACGGCGGGTGGCAACCGCATGGCTAAGAGCTGGAGCATTGAACCGCACGGCGGAGTCTCTGCGATTCCGGCGGGAGCAATTTCGATTCATGGGCGAGAATCCATGGGCGCGTCTAAGCCGCATTTGGAACCCACGGAAGCCGAGCTCATTCAGCGGGCTTGCCAAGGCGACAAAGAGGCGTTCTACAGCTTGGTCCGCCCATGCGAGAGGGCGGTCTATACTACTGCAGTATCGATCCTGAACAATCCTGAGGATGCTGAGGAGGTCGCACAGGAAGCTGTGTTAAAGGCGCTTGCGCACCTGGCTGGCTTCCGGGGCGAAGCCAAGTTCAGCACATGGCTGATTCAGATAACAATTAACGAAGCCCGGCTCAAGTTAAGAAAAGATCGCCGTCATCTATATGAATCCGTCGACGAGCAACGTACGAGTGAGGACGGCGAGTATTTTCCGAAGGATTTTGCCGATTGGCGCGAGATTCCATCCGAAGCGCTTCAACGGAAGGAGGTGCGAGAAGCGCTGAAACGCGCTATTGCTTCTCTGCCTCTTAAGTACAGGGAAGTATTCGTACTCCGGGACGTCCAACAACTGAGAATCGAAGAAGCAGCGCAGATTCTTGGGATTACCGAGGGGAGCGTGAAAACCAGGTTGTTGCGGGCTCGCCTGCGGCTGCGGGACGCGCTAGCGCCTGGTATCGACGGTAGCTGGAGTATGGGCAAGCCGGAATATCAAAAGGTGCGGCCTTGGTAGGAATCGGCGAGCTGAAAGTTTGAAACAAAGTGGTAACGGGTGCATCGTATGAAAGTGATCGAAATAAGCTGCTTAGAAGTCTGGCGAGAGATCTCCAATTATATTGAGGACGGAGTCGATGCCGAATTGCGCGCAAGGATGGAGGCCCACTTCAAAGTGTGCGCCCACTGCACGGCCATTCTGGATGGAACAAGGAATGTCGTAAAGCTGGTGACGGATGGCGTTGAATATCCAATGCCTGACGGCTTCAGTCAGCGCCTGTACAATAAGATTAAAGACAAATAGCAAACTTCAGGCTTGGTCGGCTGCATGACTCTCCGTCTTCTATGAGCCTTTGGAACTCCTAGCATTCTCATATCCTTCCTGGCTGAGGAACCAGTGACTGGCTTGGCCTCCCAGCTCTTCACGAATATCGGCATTGTTGATGAACAAAGAGATCTTCCAATTCCCCGATGAGTTTTTCTTCCACAATTCAAAATACCGATGCCTCTTGCGGATCGTCTCTCCCCCGTTCTTGGGACTTAGTGTGAACTCGTGCCAGCCATAGTCGTACGCGGTATCGCCAAGAACAGTAATCTCGATGATGATAACCGCCAGTCTGACCGTAAACTCTGCGAACAACTCAGCCGAATGTTCGTGAAGCTTGTTCCTTGCTGCCTTTTCGAATAGGCTCGGGCCGCCCTCCGATAGATCGGTAAAACCTTGCTCCTCGAACACCGAGAGCAGTTGGTCCACATCTCCGCGGTTATATGCCTCTCGGAATTCGGTCTTTGCGACGTTGATCTGGTAGATGTTGTCCATCATTGTCGGCCTCTATCAAGCGTCATGGCTAGCGCCCTTTTTGAGCAAAGATAATATTCACACTTTAGGTGCTGCGCAAGTGTAGGCTTGGCGATCCAAATCTTCCTCAGTGATGCGAGCCTTAGGAGTGGTTTTCGGTCAGAAGTGCGCTTCCGAGATTCAACACTTTAAAGGGAAAATACTTTTTCACCGCAACTGGGGGGGCCACAAATGTCACGCGAGACGATATGAGGGGGCAGGGGTGGCCACGCCTCTCGGGCGGACCACTCACATTATTAAGTCGTGATTTCCTTCGAGGTGATCTCGTATTTGAAATTGTCGGGATCGAGACAGTCCAGCCGGCCATCAGCTGTTTCCGCCTGGGGATACATTAGAAAGCCAACGGGTGCGCCACTCGAGCCCGGCAGCGTGACATCGTGCGCGAAGTTGTAGGCGATCCAGTTCATCTCCCACGAGCCGAAGAGCCGCGCGCGCGCCTTCTTCACGATGTCGTCAGCCAGCGCACGATTTCCGGGCGGCTCCTCGAGCGCGACCTTTCGTACGTCCGCGGGATCGACCGGGACCCAGCCGTAGCCGGCGAGATGAACTTCCGCACGGCAGTGTTGGGCTTTCGTGATGTTTTCCGACGTCGTGCCGAGGCTTTTGTATCCGAGCTCCGATTTTCCGACGCGGATCCCATAGACATCGCGCGAGGGGACGCCCGCGGCGCGCACGAGGCCGACGTAGAGCGCGTTGAGATCGGCGCACTTGCCGCCTAGATCTTTGGACTCCAGCATAAAGCGGATGTCGCCGACGCCGCAGCCGCGCGTCTTCGGGTCCCGGAAAGTATTATCGACGACCCACTCGTAAATAGCGCGGGCCTTCTCGACGTCGGTATGGGCGCCAGCGGTGATCTCGGCCGCCGTCGCTTTCACGATGCCATCGATCGGAAGGAGCTTTGTCGGTCGGAGGAAATGGCGCAACTGCGCGGAGTCCGCCTTCGGCTCCCTTTTGGACGCGGAGAGATCAACCGCATAATCTCTTGTCGCAATCCGGCTGGTGAGCGTGAGAAGCGGTTTCACGCCGGCGGGAAATTCCGCGGCGATGATGCCGAGCCCGTCGTACTTGCCTTCGACCATCTTCGCGATGCCGCCCTCTGCGCTGAAACGATTTGCGAGGGTCTGCTGGAAGGGAGTGTCACCAAAGAGGGCCGCCGGCAACCACACCCGCGTCGATCCGGAAGAAGTGAGTACTTCGACGCGTGTTGTCACTTCAAACGTGCGCCAACTGCCGGGAGCAGCGGTCCCCGCAAACAAGCGCGCTGTCTTCGGGAGCGTGAGGCTTGCGGAGGCTACGCCCGCGGAACGTAAAAAATCGCGGCGGTTCATAGAGGCATCCTTTCGATTCGTCGAAATTCGGGCAGGTGAGCAGTGCCGTAAGGGATTGTCTGGGGATTGGCTCCTTAGCACCTGTCACGAGTGCCGAGTGATCGCGCCTTCACGCTTCATGTTGTCATTTGCATGCGGAGCTAACCGCGGGCAACTTGGCTGAAGGTGAACGTCTCCTCTTCAGCGATCAGGATTAATGGAGTTCCCCCGGTTGAGATCTTGGCGGCGTGCGCTAATGTCTCCTGTGCCCCGGGCGTAGCCGCGCACGCCTCCAGAGATGATTTTGAAGGAAAATGAACCTCGACGATCCTGTAGAAAGGCGGCGTGCCTTGAGGAGAAGCCGTAATCTTCGTGGCCACGATCTTGGTCTTGCCGACTAACTTCTCAACGGCCATCGGAACGTGTTCTGTCAGGTAGATTTTCTCGAAAGCTTCTATATCCGTTGGACGCGGGTAGATCACCACAAGTTTGGCATCAGCCATATTTTCCTCCTATGTTAATGTTTACTCCGTACCGCAATCTATCGGATGGGGCTCATCCGGCCAAACGCCTGCCCCGGAGAGAGCCGGTCCGGGGCAGGGTACCGTTAGCCTGCCTGATGCTTCTCCTTCAGCTCTCGTGCCCCTATGGGGCACGGCGGGCAAATCGAAAGGTTTGAGATGAGCGGGTTCAATCCAGTCGCTGAGCAATTGGGCAGTTGATGGAGAAGCCGGAACTTCCGAATGCTTTTCCACCAGGTCCAGTGATCAGGCCGTCTTGAACGAAAGTAAGAATCTGGAACTCTTCACGCACTTGGCCGCGGAAGTCGTTCTCGATTGCCTCTTTTGTCCATTCAAACAACTGGGCGTCCCAAGCCGGGCTGTAATCCAGCGCGATCGTCGGGATCCCGCCCAGGACATTGTTCGGGCGGTGGCCATCAGCCAAATCCGCCGACAAACCTTGCCGTTGGGGGTTGTTGCATGCTCCTGATTCCGCTCCATTGGTGGAAATGAAAATTCGCTCGACGGGACTGGAGAAGCTGTCATCCCCGCCCAGATGAAGCTGTTGCATCAGTGGAGCAAATGTGTTGTGTTCGATCGCCGCGCCCAGCGGAATACTGGTGTCCATCGAGATATACCAAACGGGTCGGCCGAAACTAAAGCCATTGATTAGATTTATGGTCACAGTCTGGTTGACCGGATCAATTGCCACGACTTCGTCGTGCACTTTGCTATAGTCCACGTTTCCATCGGGGAAATTGATTTGGCTGGCGTCTACGCCGAAGGCCACGATGGGAGCGTTGTAAATCACGCCTCCGGCATTTACGACCTGCACAAAGGGACTATAATCTGCATCGCCAACGGCGCCGGGCTGAAAGGAAGCGGGAGGAAATTCCGCTCCGGGAGGTCCGGCAACGATACTGCGGACTGGCGAGAAATCAACTGTGCCTTTATCAAACACGAGACTCCCATCCGCGGCGAGGGTTGCACTTCTTGCCGCGTTGGACGCGAAAGTAAGTTTCGCGGAGAAGTTCAACCCTAGCTCAGCGGCCACGTTCGGATCGTCCACATCGGTCAAGATATACCAGACGTTCTTCTTGCTACCCTTCATGTGGCCCAAATAAAGCGGCAAGGTAATGGTCCCATGCGTCGCGTCAACGGTCCCGGACTTCAGTAGTTGGACGGGCCCGACCAAGCTCGGATTGGTCTCCGAGGGCGGCGGCCCGAAATAAGTCAGCGGGACTGAGGCACCAACAGAGGGTGGTGCAGGAAACAAGTTGCAACCAGGTCCCGGACCGATCGGCCCCGGTCCAGGGCCTTGATCAAAGTTGAATGTATTTGAATTGACTGGTTCGTTGCTCGAAGAGCGGCCAACACCTGACCCGTTGGTGGAGGAACCGCCAGAAACCGTCGCGACGTTAGAGTTCG
>Ga0137415_10001748_pt1 | contig 21572 bp, 14 predicted proteins | sample CZODoug3_1_1_16f_FD_183082 | JGI IMG/M metagenome (GOLD analysis project Ga0137415, IMG submission 183082) | Vadose zone soil fungal communities from Angelo Coast Range Reserve, California, USA - CZODoug3_1_1_16fungal (Hybrid Assembly) | ecosystem: Environmental > Terrestrial > Soil > Vadose...
AATCATTCTCCGTGCCGCGCCCAAAATAATCTTCGCGAACCTTCCGCGCCGTCGATAACTTAGGCTTGGCAATTTGATCCGGCCGATCCACACCGCCCGCTCCAACACCCGTCTGCTGTACTCCCGAATACACCGTAAACGGCGACCCGCTATTGATCGACGAAATGCTCAGCAGCTCCCATCCGCCTGTAATCTTCCTGCTCACAGTCCGCAGAAAATTCACTGTATCCAGATGCAGGTCCTGCGCCACGCTCAACGTGAAGGCATGTGCTACATCGAAGTTCGAGGGGCCCTTTTCAAGATTCGTATTGGAAGGATTCTGCGGAGATGCCTGCGCCACCGCGCCAGTCGCACCCGAACCGCCAGTAACCAGGCTCGTGTCGTCAATCGACTTGCCCCACGTATAGCTCGCCGAAATCCCCGGACCGCCATGTCCAACCTGGCCCGAAAGAGAAGTCTGCAGCGCGTGATAGGTCGAGTGCGCTGTGTCGGTGATGATATTCATCACGCCAAAGCCGCCCGTCACCGCGCTCGAGCTGTCAAACTGCGTGTAAGGAGCAAACGCAGGATCGGCTCCCGGATACCCATTCGGATAGCTCGTCCACGGCAGCTTCACGCCTGCCGTACCCACATAATTCGCGTCAGCCGTAAGTCCGCCAAAGTGCCTCTCGATCCCCGCCGTCCACGTATATAAAGTGGCGTTGCCAAACGACCGGTCAACCCCGCTCAAGTTCAGGGGACTCACTACATGGCTCGGCGTCAGCGCTGCCATATCCTTTTCATAGCGATCCACATCCATTACGGTGTTCGCTTTCACTGCCTTCGGATTGTCGTTCGGGAAGATATCCGCACCTGCTGGCGTATACGCGCGAGGCAACTGCGCTGGCGTAATCGTGAACCCATATTGAATCGGCGCGCCCTTCGCTGCTGTCAGCTTCGGGTACACCGCAAACGGCGTCGAGCCGGTAAGAAAATTATCCTGCCAGATATTTGGCGGAATCACCGTCACTGCGCCGCCTGCATGCACCAGCCACTGGTCGGTAGCCTTCCAGCTTAACTGCACACGCGGCCCCCAGACATTCCAATTCGTCTTGTACCCAGGCTGCGGATTCACCATCAGCGCCAGCCCGTTGCTTGTATTCATAAAGCCCGACGTCCGCTTCGCCCGCTCGGTAATCGGCGTGTAAAGTTCCCACCGAATGCCATAGTCCAGCACAAATTTCGGTGACATCTTCCACGTGTCCTGCACATAAAAACTGCCCGAGTTGCGATTGATCGCCGCCGGGCCAATATGCGGACCATTCGAGAAATAGCTCGGCGCAATCGCCACCGTATAAATAAACGGGCTTCCCGACAGAAAGCTGCTCAGCGTACTCGGCAGCGGATCGCCCACGTGTACATCATGTTGTCCGCTCTCCGACTTGATCTCGACCGTCGCATAGGACGTGCCGCCGCCAAAATCGTATTCTCCATTCGGGCTGGTGCCAAAGTATGTCGTGTCCCGGTTCAGCCGGACCTCCCACCCCGCTTTCCACGCATGGCGCGCAGTTGTGTAGATAAAGTTCTGCCGCGCCTGAAATAGATTTCCATACGAGCTCATTACCGTGCCTGCCGCCGAGTTGAATGCCTCGAACAAACCATCGGAAAAGACCACTGCCGGGTCCGTGCGGTTCGGTGTCGTTCGCACCGGCGTCGTACGTGTAATGCTCACCGACGACTCCATCGTGAGCCGCGGCGAAAATGTGTGCGTGTGTGTTCCCACTACGTTGCGCTGCTGGTCCACATACTGAATCCCAAATGTAGGATCGATAGCCGTCTGTTCAGGATTCGTCGTCGGCCCTGTCAGATTGTTGAAATTGAATCGCGCGAAGAACTGATCCTTGTCGGAAAACTTATGATCCAGCCGGATCGAGAACTGATTCGCATTCGTCACCACCTTCGAAGAAGTGGCGTATGTATGCTCCTTATACGAACCCGTTGGCAAATTCGGCAACGGATACCGCGCCAGTATTGCCTTGATCTGCGTATCCACCGGGACAAACAACGTATCACCAGGAGATGTCGCCGTAGCCGGATACGCCGTTGTATCTATACCGGCGCGCTCTTCCGCCGTAGGCACCGGCATCACCTGCGTCGTGCCCAGCACCTGCCTGAAACCCTGATACTGCCCGAAGTAGAACGTCTTCCCGCGCCCGTCATACACCTGCGGAATCACCACCGGCCCGCCATTTGTAAATCCAAACTCGTTGCGCTGGAAGGGAGGAATCCTCCGCCCGCTTGCCGGATGATCGAAATAATTCCGCGCATCGAACGCCGAGTTACGCACGAACTCAAATACCGATCCATGCACACTATCCGTCCCCGAACGCGTGATGATGTTCGTGAACCCTGCCGCGCCTCGTCCGATCTCCGCAGGCATCCAGCCCGAGCTCGATTGAATCTCCTGCACCGCGTCTACATTGAAATTGGAAAACGTGGCTCCGCCCATCTCGGGATCGCTGATGTCCGCGCCGTCCATCGCAAACACCGCCTCCACACCGCGCTGTCCATTGATGGCGAACTGCTGCGTGAAGTTCGTCTGACCGTTGGAGTCGGTCATCGTTCCGGCTGCCAGCAGCAGTAACTGGCTGAAGTCGCGCTTGTTCAGCGGAAGCTCGCTCACTGCCTTACTGGAAAGCTCTTCGCCGCCAGTAGCTGTAGCCTGCTCTTTTTGCGAAGCAACAGAGAGACCTGTCGGATTTCCATTCTCGCCAAGTACGGTTATTGAGACAGCCGAGGCATTCAAGACAACATTGACCAGCTGCGCATACTCCAGCTTCTGGCCATTCACTTCAATGGAAAGCCGGTACCGTCCCGGAGCTAACCCTTCTAGCCGGAACCGCCCATCAGCATTCGTCGTCGCGTCGGCTTTACCACTCTTGCCGGTTAGCCCAACCGCTGCGCCGATCACCGGAGCGCCTGCCTCGTTCCGCAGCACTCCCTGCCAGCTGGCAACCACTGCCTCCTGCGCCCAAAGCTCACATGAAAACAAGAACATCATTAGCGCCACAGCGCGCCATTCACACCTATTCCTACGCCTACCGTTCAAAGCCCCAACCTTAATGTATGTGCAGTAATCCCGAGTGCCAGAAAATCGCTTAACTTCAGAACACGCAAAGGACTCAAGCAGCGTCGCAGCGAATTATATAGATAACTCTAGAGGGTGATCAGATGAGCCCTATCACTTGAACCAATGCCTCCGCTACCCGATCTGTGAAGAAACGATAAATACCGCAAGCCTTAAGCCCCTCTTAAGCCTTCCTCGTTACCGTTTCTATCAGTGTTGTGCTCATCAGCCGAGCTGTGCGTTTCGTAAGAGCCTCTTCTACATTCACCGAACGACTCCTGCCTTAAATCCTTACAGCCATCAAAAATTAACACAACAGAAACTCTCACCTAACACAATCTTCACTTTTCCAGGTCATCCTGAGGAGGCGGTAGCCATGTTTGTGACAAGCCAGACCTTCTGGTAGACAACACAACGTCTGCAAACTCCATGCTCCGCAAAAAAGTAGCTTCTTCTCTTGCTACAGACTCTCGAAGAAAAGCGCTTTGTTCCAGATAAAACGGAGACCAGGACACATGAAGCCCCCATATTTGCGATTTCTATTTTCCCGATACTTACTCTGCGTGTTTAGCCTGACCCTTGCGCTTTCCTCCAGCCCATCAACGGCGCAAACGGGGACCGGCACCATCACCGGAACCGTTCAGGATGCGGCCGGATCCATTTTTATCAGCGCAAAGGTAGTTCTTGAACCTTCAGAAAGACAGGCCGCCACTGATAACCAGGGCCAGTTCCGCATCTCGAACCTGCCCGCCGGGGATTACACACTCACAGCTTCCTATGTAGGATTCAACCCATATACGACGACAGTAAAAGTCGTAGCAGGGCAGACTGTAAACCTGACTGCAGCGCTCCAGGTCGGATCGCAGGCCGATACCGTGATGGTCACCGCAGATCGGCTACAGGGCGAAGCTGAAGCTATCAACATCGAACGCATGTCATCCAATATCGTGCAGGTAATGCCAGAGGGCATCATCACCAGCCTGCCCAACACGAATATTGCCGATGCAGTCGGACGTCTGCCCAGCGTCTCTCTCGAGCGCGACGAGGGCGAAGGCAAGTATGTCCAGATTCGCGGAACCGAGCCGCACCTCAGCAACGTCACCATCAATGGGGTGAATGTCCCCGCTCCGGAAGTGACCGTCCGCAACATCAAGCTCGATGCTGTTCCTTCGGACGTGGTCGAGCGCATTGAAGTCTACAAAACACTTTCAGCCGACCAGGATGCCGATGGCATCGGTGGCACGGTGAATCTGGTGACGAAAACAGCACTGGAGAAACCTACGTACAGTCTGAGCGGCACGGGCGGCTACAACCCATTGCAGAATGGCTTCTGGCGCGGAGGGTTTGACGGCACATTCGGCAAGCGCTTCGACGCAAGTAAATTCGGGTTCTTGCTCGGCGGCACCTGGGACCGCACCAACCGCGGCATCGACGATCTGGAACCTTCTCCAACATCTGGAACGTTACCAAGTGGCCAGAACGTTGCCTACTTCTCTAGCGCAGATCTGCGTTCCTACGAGTACTACCGTACGCGCTATGGCTTCGATACCGGCATAGATTACAAGATCACGCCCACGATGACGGCCTACCTCAAGGGCCTCTACGCCGACTTCCACGACTACGGCGAGACCAGGGTCTACACACCGAATGCGGGCACTCTGACAGGCGCGAGCGGTTCACAAATTCAGTTCGATAACACCGGTTCATGGCAATATCGCCACTATATCCGCCGGCCCGACCAGCAGGTATTCAGCTTCCTGACCGGCGCAAGGCATGATCTGCCTTCCGACGTGATCGTTTATGAAATCGCCGTTTCGCGCGGACACAACATTGGTGGTCAGGACTTTCCCACGACCTATTTCAACGGACCAAGCAACGTGACGTTCTCTCAGAGCCTGAGTGATCCGTATCGGCCGAAGTTTACTGCGACGGACGGCACGAACGGCTTCGATACAACGCAGTACGGAGTAAGCGAATCCGATTTCTCCTACTATCACGCCACGCAAATCAATGTGCAGGGAGAGACCACCTGGGCCCACAACTACACGGTGTATTCACACCCAAGCACGTTTTCAATGGGCCTGAAGATCCGCAACTCTCACTCCACACAAAATGAAAATGACCGTCTCTACCCCGTCTCTGGAGATAGTCCCTTTGCGCTATCCAATGTGTTGAGCAAGTACACGAATCCGACTTACTATGACAAGTCGTTTTCGATCAACGGACAGGCATACGGTCCGACTTCTTCTTACAGCAAAATCCTGAGCGCGGTAGCGGCCAACCAGAGTGCCTTTCAACTCGACAATGTCGGCAGCGTCACGAAATCCGCGAGTGCATTTTTCAACTCTGACGAGCGAGTGTACGCAGGCTATCTCCAAGATGTGATTTTCTTCGGCAACTTCAGACTGCAGGGCGGTGTTCGCTTTGAAGGCACAAACACGCACTTCCTCACCAACCAGGTGACCGCGAACTATGACTACACCGATCCTTCCAACCCAATTCCACTTCTTCCAACCATTACGCCGATACTGCAGGACTCAGGATATGTGAACGTGCTACCCAGCGTGCAGCTTCAGTATCAAATCGAAAAGAACACCAATCTGCGGCTGGTCTACGGACGCGGCCTCTCCCGGCCCAACATCGGCGATCTGGTTCCAACAACGGTCACCGATCCAAATGCCAGCCCCAAGAGCATCAATCAGGGAAACCCGAACCTGTTGCCTACCAAAGCTAACAATTACGACATGCTTATCGAGCACTACTTCCAGCCGCTGGGTATTCTGCAGGCTGGCTACTTCTACAAGCAGCTTTCCGACCCCATCTATTTCACCGCTACACCTGCAGCCAACAACTTTACGTTGTATCAATCCATCAACGGCCCAAACGCACATATACAAGGATTTGAGGCAGAGTGGGAGCAGCGCTTCTCCTTTCTTCCCGGTCTCTTGAACGGATTCGGCATCAACGCCAACTACAGCTACACCACATCGCAAGTCCAATTTCCGGCAAACTTCAACAACAACCGCACGGACAAGCCTGCCCTGCCACGCCAGGCCCCGAACAACTACAACTTCAACCTCACTTATGACAAGGGGCGCTTCTCCTCGCGATTTGCAATCAGCCACAACGACGCCAGCATCTATGCGTATGGGTGGAACAACAACGACACGCCCAAAGATCCCATCCTGGGACTAAAAGGTCCTGGAGGCGATAACTATCTCTATGCGCACACGCAGTTCGATGTGCAGGGCAGCTATCGTGTATACAAGGGCATTCAGTTCGTCGCTTCCGGTCTGAACCTCAGCAACGAGGTCTTCGGCTTCTACAACGGAAGCGGGATCTATCCGGTCCAGCGCGAGTATTACAAGCCGACGGCCTCCTTCGGCGTACGTTGGTCCTTGGCAGGAGAGCAGTAAACAAACAGTAGAATGTGGGTGCCCCATTCTTCGCGCAGCAGTTTGCGCGAAGGGTGGGACCGCACAAACTCCTAACCCCAAAACTATCTCCTAAACCCTGCCTCTTCCCCGCAACTTCCCTCCCAGCTCCGCGTCTGTACGGAATAACAGGAGCACTCTGATGCCAATCACCCGGCGAGCGTTCATGAAAGGTGGAGCGATGGCCGTAGTCGGCACCTCCGCCATCCCGTCCTTCTTAACGCGCAGTGTGATGGCACAAGCCACCACCGCGCAGGCTCAGGGAAAGAAACTCGTCATCATATTCCAGCGCGGAGCAGCCGACGGACTCAGCATCGTAGTCCCCTACCGCGAAGCAAACTACTACGCAGTCCGGCCCACCATCAACATCGCGCAAAAAGAGGTCATCGACCTCGACGGCTTCTTCGGCCTCCACCCTGCCATGCAGCCGCTCAAGCCGCTATGGGATCAGGGCCATCTCGCCATCGTCCATGCCGCCGGATCGCCCGACCCAACCCGCTCCCACTTCGACGCGCAGGATTTCATGGAATCCGGCACGCCTGGCCTCAAGGCCACGACTGACGGCTGGCTCAACCGCGCCCTCGCCGCCGAAGACGCCAGTTGCAAACATTGCAACCACACCTCATTCCGCGCTGTAGCACTCGGCTCGCAGTTACCGCGTACCCTCCAGGGAAAAATCCCTGCCGCCGCCATCGACAGCGTAAAAGACTTCAGCGTAGGTGGACAAAATCCTGGAGCAGCGCCAATCGCCGCCGGTTTCCAATCCATGTACGCCGACACCGTCAACACTGTCCTGCACGGAACAGGGACCGAAACCTTCGAAGCGGTAAAGATGCTCAAGGCTACCGATCCGGCAAAATACACGCCTGCACCCGGAGCAAATTATCCAAACGCGGCCTTTGGCAACAGCCTCAAGCAAGTCGCGCAGCTTCTGAAAGCCAATTTAGGAGTGGAAGCCGCCTTTGCCGACATAGGCGGGTGGGACACGCACCAGAACCAGGGCAACTCCAACGGCCAGCTCGCTAACCGTCTAAAAGAATTCAGTCAGTCGCTCTCCGCCTTCTGGACCGACATGGGCAGCGAGGCCAACGACATCGCCCTCGTAACCATGTCCGAGTTCGGCCGCACCGTCCACCAGAACGGTACCGGGGGTACCGACCACGGCCACGCCAACGTCATGTTCGTCCTGGGAGGCCCCGTGCAAGGCCGCAAAGTCTACGGCAAATGGCCCGGATTAGCCCCAGAACATCTCTACGAACAGCGTGACCTGGCCATCACCACGGACTTCCGCCAAGTGCTGGGCGAAGCCGCCTATAAAACACTCGGCTCCCGGAATCTCGATCTTGTATTTCCTCAATCGAACTTGAGAAACAGCAATTTCCTGGAAATACTTAAAGCGTAACTCGAAGGCATCTAAACAGTAATCAAGCCGGCGGTTTTCAGATACCCACCGTCGCAAACATGGCCCCCACGGAACTCCTCCAGCGCTGCAACTCGGCTCTGTCTCCTAATTTAAGTTGCTGCATTGCCTCGGCAAGGGTGATCCGCTTGCTATAAAGCTCATCCGTCACCCGATCGGCTAGATCAGGCAGAAACAGAGTCTTCCCGCCTCGCTGTTGGACCGTTTCCCGCAAAGCGCTCTGCGCATATAGCTCGAACTTCTTCTCTTCCCCAAAGTAGCCATTCTGAACAACATGGACGACGCCACCCGGCATGTGGTCCAAATAATCTTTAAGGAGTTCCAGGCTGTCTCGCTGACGGTTAATGACCCAAAGCGCCATCAGCGGGCGACCCAGTTCTTTTAAGGAATCCAGCAGAATAGCTCCATGCGTCTGAACCGCTGCATTGCTGCGAGCCGGTGTATTGACCACAACCGTCTTAAAGGAATGGGCGTCGCAAGTGTTCACAAGATGAATCCAGCCATCTACCTCATCCAGCTCTACAACATCGCTCTCAATTGCCCGGCCGTAAGACTTCCACACATCCGGATTGGTCGTATCTGACTCGACCAGCCGTAAATACTTATGATTGATTGTCAGGTAATCGAGCACGGCCATCGTTGTGATGGACTTGCCGACACCACCTTTGCTGCCGCTGACTATGATGATGGGCTGATTCATGAGGGCATACTAGCGAACTGATTGTTAGCAGAACGTAAATCTGCGAATAGTTCTACACTGCACCTTCGCACGAAAGATAGACGAGAGAGAAGGAGATCGACCTAAAAGCAAACGAGCTACCCCACGGACCATACATCCGCGACAGGATCAAGGTTGGCGTCAGATGCGGCATTGTTTTGATAACTACTTGGTAGGGGCAGTCCAGCATCGTCACCATCACGAGCCTCAAGAAAGGCATCGAAGACGATCGCAAATAAACCTTGCCGGCCTGTCAGTTTCTCTTGCCTTGTGCGCAGAAATTCAAAACGAAACGGAGAACTGCGCTCCGCTTCTTCCAGGAATCCAGGAGAAAAGAATTCGTGCGCATCCGCAACAGCTCTGATAATGAGTGATCGCCAACTCATCTTCAGCAGCTCTTTTAACATTTTGGTACCGTTGGGCAAGCAGTCCATCCTAGCTCCTACTTGCTCGCTGAAATTTAGAAGCTGCATCACAAGACCATCCAGCGGCCTGCCCAATGCAACCGCACGCGAGAACAGCGTGACCGAACCGCGCCGCATATCCTCACGCACATCCTGCAAATCGTCTCCCAGTTGCAGCAGCACGCCCCACTCAAATGCGAAACGGCTTTCCTCTTTACTCATCCAGCCACGAGCCAGACAAGCGTCCGCTAACACAGAACTGCCGCCTTTCGCGCAGCTCATCCGCAACACTTCGGCATCGCTGCAATGGTCCCCGATCCTCAGTTGTGCGATGCTCTCCTCCTGCGCTCGATGAATCGCCAGTAGGCACTCAAAAACCTGGGGGTAACGCGTGCGAGGATATTGCTTTTCTATCAACTGAACCAATGCCCACAGCGCAACCTCGCGATAATCCAGAGCAGCAGGTCTTTCACCACGCAAACGCTCCCGGAAACGCTCACTGAACCGGAGCTTCGCCTCAGGAGATACATCCTCACGATCTAAATAGTTATCACTATACGGATACAGGAGGCTGTATCCCAGGATCGATGGCGTGATCCCTATGCACTCGCCAAGCAGAGGTTGCAACCCGCAAGCAGTCCAGGCATTCCGGCAAGCCTGAATAATGTCGGCCATGCTCAAGCTGGCGTCGAACCGCCGCGCCCACCGCGCCAGCTTCGTACCTACTGGCAGGAAGTCGTTGGTGAGGAGTTGAACTGCCTCCCCTTCCAGGTCCAGTGCGCTCGCCGAAAATCGAGCGAATGACGCTACAATGCGGTCCTGCGCTGCAAGGCGCTCCGCTTTGGTCCGAGGAACCTTCCTCGCTTCCCGCTCAACGGCTCGCAACCCTTCGTCGTATGCTTTTTCCCGCTTCTGCTGCTCTTTCAGGTTGAATCGTTGGCCGCCTTGCGCCAACTGAGCAGCGCTGCTATTCCAAACGTCGATGACCTGCGCTACCTGTGTTTCCACCCATGACCAGCTATAGCTTTGCTGCATTCTCTTGAGCATTACGATAAGCCAGATCGAACGGTTCCACCATTCACTCTAGCTGAGGTCACTTAGAGCATTTTCACTTTTACTGTGGAGTGGCGAGAGTAAGCCGGTGTAGCCGTTCTTGACGGAACGGCTACTTGGACCTCATATCCCCTTATGCACCATAAGTGAAAATGCTCTAGCTCGCCGGTGAAAGCATCACCTTCGGCGCGAACTTCCGCTTGTAGTACGCCGTAGTGGCAATCATCGCCGGAACTCCAATCGCCGTCGGCACCAGCCAGATCCACCACGCACCGTGCAGCCGCGGCCCAATTGTAACTACGCAAAATGCCGTCCACGCGGCAATGTAGCTGCCAATCATCCCTTGCAGATGCCCGTACCACCAGAACATCTTCTCTTTGGGTGGATGTGTAAATCTCCATATCGCATTTCCGCCGATCCACATCCCGATCCCACCAAACACCATCGCCGGAATCCCAAGATTCTGCACCATCTCTGGCTTGAAAGCTCCAAGACCGGCCAGAGCAGCGCTCGCAATAAAATCAAAGACAGCTGCAAACCAGTCAAGACCAGTTGCTACCTTCTCACCCTTAAAGGCCGCTTTTTGCCCCAACAAGCGGTAAGCCACAAACGCCGAATAGAAACTGAAAATTGCCACCAGCGCCAGGAACAAAATAGGACGATAGATCGCCATCACCATCGCCGTCACCGCAACCACTGACATGCAGTAGAAGTAGATCTTCCCCCAGCGCCGGTGCGCCTTCCCGCCCTTAGCCGTAAGCAAAGCCAGCGGAGCCAGAATGAAAGCCCCCGTCCCCGCCGTAATATGCACTCCAAGAAACAAGTGCATCCATAAAGGATCATGCTGCATAATCAACCTCCCTGTTCCCTGTTCCCTGTTCCCTACTCCCTATTCTCTATTCTCTGTTCCCTGCCTCTTCAGCTCTCGCATCGACTTCTCACACCAGGCAATCTGCGCCTTGGTAATATGCTCGCCATAACTAAGTGTCAACGACCAATACCGTCTCTGAGGGTGCTTCCCGGATTCCTTCTCGATCCGTTTCTGCGTAGCCTCATAGGCTGCCAGATCTTCATGCAGCTTCAGCAAATGCTTTGATAAATGCTCGATACACGCCTCTGGCCCGATCAGCCCGCCAAAGAATAGCTTGAGCAGCAGCTCGTTGCGAGGAACTTCGTTCACCGGAGGTAGTTCCAGCCAATGCTCCAGTTCACCCTCGCCTGCACGCGTCAGCCGGTACACATGCCGATCCGGCCTTCCAGGCTTGGTCTCAGTGCTGTGCTTCACCAGGCCGAGTTCTTCCAGCTTCCGCAGCGAAGGATAGATCTGCCCATAGCTCTCCCGCCAGAAATGACCCACCGACCACTCGCTCAACTGCTTCAGGTCATATCCCGACATCGGAGCAATGCTCAATAAGCCAAGCAGTGCAAATTGGCTTTGGTTTAACTCCTTCATATATCCATACGCTATATATCTATCAGATATATATCAAGAAAATATAGCACTGACCAGAAAAAATTGGAGGGAACTGAATGACGCGGGCTCTATAGCGAGCTTGAAAGCCACTGCACCGTAGGACCACCCTGCGCTGGCGCTGGAGGAGGAGGTAGGGGTTGAACCTTCTGCTGATCCTTCTGTTGGTCTTTGGGGAAATTCACCGGACCCATCACCGGATGGTCTTTGTCATTGTCCGAAGGCAGCTTTTCGCCGGGAAGCCGCAGCGTTGGAGGCGCCTTCGGTGCAGTTTGATCTTCGCTTGCCGAAGCCGTCTGATCACCCAGCTTTACGTCACGCTGATTCGGATTGGGCTGCGTGCTCCAATAGTCGCCCATCTCATTCTGCGCGCGAATCACCGGAGACTCACCCACTTTGGCAACCTCCACCCGGATGACCCGGTTGCCATTCACCCGCACGAATTCGACATCCTTGGGCGGGTCGCCGTAAATCCATTCCTCAAAGGGCATCTGCCCTTCCGTCTCGCGAACTTTGCGCTCGGGCTGACCTTTGGCATACAGCACCATATCGGTGCTCATGCCTACCAACACACGATGTTCCAGAATGGCCTGCTTCAGCATGGGCGGCAGCGTGTCCGTATATGCCTGCACTGGAGACTTCACGCCGAACTCCAGCAGCGGACCCAACAACTCCTCCACCTGCGATCCCGTAACCTCCGGCACAGCGTGGGGAAAGACTAGCGTGATTCGAGTACCAACCGGATCGGGTCCATTGTCCTGCACCACGGGAGTTGTATAAGAGGGGCTCGACCCCACCGAAATATGTCTCAAAAACTTATGCTTCCGCTCTGGCCCTCCGTTCAGGTCGAGCACGATCTTATCTTCTCGGATCTTTACATCTGTAATGACGACACGGTCGCCGGGCTTCGCCGAAGTGCCCTTCTCATGCAGTACGTCTACATAATTGGAACCCGCCGGTTCCATATTGCCGTTCGCCCGCAGCGTCATGTTGGCTATCGGCAGCGGACGCATTGCGAATCCCTGCTCGGCCGTTAGAAATCTCAGCAGGTCCTGCCGGTTGCGCGTCGTCAACGGTTCTATAGGAAGCGCAATATTAGTGGGATGAAAGTCCAGGTAATGCCCTTCGATCTTCTGCGGGCTGACCGTGAATACCTGACCGTACAAAGCACAAGATGAGGTAGCGCATGCCACAAGCGTCAGCATACGTCCAAAAACTTTGCCGCCTGCTATGAACCCTCGCATAGGGCCCCCAAATTTGTGCAATAAGCATGGCGCGATTTTGCGGACTTTGCAAGAGGGCAGATCACTTTATGACAATCTCAGTTTCGGTAAACGAAACCTTTTTGATGAAAATTCATGATTGGGCGGGATAATTCCCCTTGCACTTCTACAGTAGTTATCTTATTTTCTTGTGTAGAAGCAGAAGGGTTATACACACATGGCTGACGAACGACTGGAACTGCCTCAAGGCACACTCGACCTCCTCATTCTGAAAGCGCTCGCGCTGGAATCACTCCACGGCTGGGCAATTTCGGAGCGCCTGCAACAGGTCTCCCGCGAAGCATTGCAAGTGCAGCAGGGTTCCCTCTACCCCGCTCTGCACCGTTTGGAGCGCCGCGGTTGGATCAAGGCTCACTGGGCCATCAGCGAAAACAACCGTCGCGCCAAATATTACGAGCTGACCCGCCAGGGGCAGAAGCAGCTCGAGGCCGAAACTCTGGCCTGGCGCAAGCTGGCAGCGGCCATTGGCCATGTTCTCGATATGGCCTGAGGGGAAATTGATATGCTGAGCAACCTGCTTTATAGATTCCGTGCCCTCTTTCATCGCAAGGCGATGGAGACCGAACTGGATGAGGAACTGCGTTATCACTTGGATCGCGAGGCTGAGAAATATCGCCTGGCGGGAGCCTCTCCAGAAGAGGCAACGCGTCGTGCGAAGCTAGCACTCGGCGGACCGGAACAGGTACGGCAGCAAGTCCGGGACACACGTGGTACGAAGCTCCTCGAAGACCTGGCTCAGGATTTGCGATACGGTGCGCGGATGCTGGCGAAGAATCCCGGCCTCACATTTGTGATCGTGCTCTCGCTGGCAATTGGAATCGGCGCAAACACCGCAGTCTTCAGCGTGACCAACACTCTGTTGCTGAAGCCGTTGCCTTACGCGCATGCAGATCGTCTTGCGATTCTCTGGCTGCGTTCACCGGGAATTGGAATTCCGCAGGACTGGCCCTCGCGAGGACAATACCACGACATCAAAACCCGAAACCATGTGTTCGAAGAAACCGCTATCGCGATCGGCCAAAGCCACACGCTCAGCGGACTCTCGAAGGCAATGAAGGTGGACGGGATTGAGGCATCTTCAAGCCTGCTGTCCATGCTGGGAGTGAAGCCTTTACTGGGACGCATATTTTTGCTGGAAGAAGACAAGCCTGGTAGACCAGAAACTGTAGTGCTGACGTATGGGCTATGGAAGCAGGCATTCGGAGGCGATCCGAATCTTGTAGGACGAAACATCACGCTCGATGGCAAGCCGTACACCGTCGTCGGCGTGCTGCCTCGAAACTTCAGACTGAACCATGAAGTAATGCCTACCGTCGGTGGCATCGATAAAGCAGAAGTCTTCCTGCCACTTCCGATGGACGCAAAGCAGGAACTGAATTATGGTGGAGAAAATTTCAACATTCTGGCGCGAGTCAAGCCCGGCGTAACCATGCAGGAGGCGCAGGCTGACATCAGCATTATTGCCGCCCGGCTTCGCGAAGAACATCACCGCGATCCCTCGTTCACCATCAGCGTGGTACCCCTGATAGAGCAGGTTGTCGGCAATGTGAGGAGCGCGGTGCTGATCCTGCTTGGAGCCGTGGCACTGGTACTGCTAATCGCCTGCACCAATGTCGCCAACCTGCTACTCTCTCGCGCCACTGCGCGGCAGAAGGAAATTGCCATGCGCACGGCGCTCGGTGCGGGGCGAATGCGGCTGGTCATGCAACTCCTGACTGAAAGCATTCTGCTTGGCGTGCTGGGCGGCGCGGCCGGGCTGATCCTTTCGGTCTGCAGCCTGTATGTCGTTCGAAAGATACATCCGGGAAACATTCCCCGGCTGGATGAACTTGGAATGGACTTCCGTGTATTGGCATTCACCTTTGCGATTTCGATTCTCACGGGGATCGTGTTCGGCCTTGCACCGGCCTTCCGCGCGTCGCGTGTGGATATGAATTCGACATTGAAAGCGGGCGGAAGAACCTCGCACAGCGGCGGACTGAACGTGAAGCACGACAAGCTTCGCGGAGCTTTGGTGATTGCCGAGCTTGCGGTTTCGCTCACTCTGCTGGCCGGTGCGGGACTCTTGATTCGCAGTTTTGTACGCTTGGTGAACGTGCCGCCGGGATTCAACGCGGACCATGTGATCTCCATGCAGGTAGCTGCTACTGGTCCGAAATATGAAGAACATCCGCAAAGAATTCAGTTCTACGAAAACCTTGCGCAACGCGTACGCAATTTGCCCGGCGTCACCGGACAGGGCGGCGTCTCGGCGCTTCCGCTCACGCCTTCCGTGGGATGGGGATTCATGGATATCGAGGGATATGTGCCGCCCGCGAATCAACCCGAGTTACAGGTAGACATGCGTCTTGCCACGCTGGATTATTTCCGCACGATGGAGATTCCGCTGATACGAGGGCGATTTTTCTCCGGCACCGATACGGACAAATCGCAGCCCGTCGTGCTCGTAGATCAAAAGATGGCGGACCGGTTCTGGCCGCAGGGAGATGCCGTCGGCAAGCGCATCCGCCCAGGCGATAAGAGCCCTTGGCACACCATTGTTGGTGTGGTAGGCGTCGTCAAAGAATATGGCCTGGATACCGACACTCGAATGGTTGTGTATTACCCACACTTACAGCGGCCCGGCAACACCATGTTTGTAGTTGCTCGCACAACCACTGATCCGGTAGGCCTTGCGGATGCCATCGTTCACCAGGTCCGAGCCATCGATGCGGATGTGCCTGTGTATGACATCGCGACGATGCAGCAGCGGGTGCATGATTCAGTCGCCCGCCAGCGGTTCGCCATGACGATGCTTGGCGCATTTGCCTGTTTCGCGATGATCCTGGCGGCCATCGGCGTGTACGGTGTGATGTCCTTCCTTGTGACCCAGGGAACTTCCGACATCGCCATTCGTATGGCGCTGGGCGCGCAGCGCGGTAGCATCCTGTCTTTGGTGTTTCAGCAGGGCATGGGCTTGGCATTGATCGGAATCGCTACAGGGCTGATCGGCGCATTCAGTCTAACGCGTATGATGGGCGGTCTCCTCTTCGGAGTGAGCGCAACCGACCCGCTGACCTTTGCGGGAGTCGTGCTTCTACTCACGCTGGTCGCCCTCTCAGCCTGCTACTTCCCAGCGCGAAGAGCGATGCGCGTGGACCCAATGGTCGCGTTGAGATACGAATAGTCCTTCATTCAGGATCATCAGCGATATGCTGAACACGTCATGCCTCACGCGCTCCCCCTGCTCGACCGCGAGAAAAATCTCCCGGCCATCAAGCTGACTGTCGTCCAGTACGCCATCCTCGGCGTCATGCTTCTGCTGCTTTTCGGGCTCTGGAGGCTCCAGATCACGGATGTAGAGAACTACCGCGCACTCGCCCACGCCAACCGCATTCCCAAGTAGCGGCAGCACTCAACCTGCAAGGCGGCCACTTCCTAGTCCGGTAGCAGCTAATCTTTCGCATTTAGCGAAGTTGGGATCGTCATTATGTGGAATATAGGCAAATTGCAAGTCTTTCCTGCTGGCTCCTCGCCGCCGCACAGTCCGCGTGGCCAATACCCCGTTCGGATCCAAACCGCCTTTGTTTGGGGAGCTTCTGCAGTCGTCGAGTGATTCGGGCTGCTCCCACCACTCGCCTCAACTTCCGCAGAGCCCGTCAGGCTTCTGAATGGTTCTCGGGCCTCTTTGATCCCGCCCCCCTTGCACTTCTACAGGAAAGATTGTATTTTACCTGTAGAAGTGGAAGGGTACATATGACTGCGAAGCACCTCGATCTTCCGCAAGGAACCCTGGATCTCCTCATTCTCCGTACACTCGCTCTAGGTCCTCAGCACGGCTGGGCCATTTCTGAGCGTGTTCAGCAACTTTCAAGCGACGTGCTGCGGATTCAGCAAGGCTCTCTTTATCCTGCTCTTCACCGGCTGGAGCGACGCGGGCTGATCAAGGCTCGCTGGGGAACGTCGGAAAACAACCGCCGTGCCAAATACTACGAGCTTTCAAAGAACGGGCGGCAACAACTCGAAGTTGAAACCGACGCCTGGGGAAAACTGACAGCTGCTGTAGCCCAGGTACTCGGTACCGCATAGGAGGCGAGCAATGTTCAACGATATCGTTTTCAGGCTTCGTTCCCTTTTTCGGCGGAGCATGGTTGAAAATGATTTGAACGACGAGTTGCAATTCCACATCGAGCAGCATGTGGAGAAGCTCGTTCGCGCCGGGCTGACCCGTGAAGAAGCTGCTCGTCAAACCCGGCTCCAATTTGGGGGTCTAAGCCAGGTAAAAGAAGATTGCCGAGAATCACGTGGCATGACTTTACTTGAGACTGCAGCCCAGGACATGCGCTATGCGCTTCGCCAGCTTGGCAAAGCCCCTGGTTTCACTATCACGGCCGTTTTGATATTGGCGTTGGGAATTGGCGCCAACGCAGCCATCTTCACGCTGGTGAATGCGATGCTACTGAAGAACCTGCCTGTAGCTGACCCCAAGTCGCTGGTGCGTGTTGGGGATGCCTACCAATGCTGCGTGAACGACGTCGCGCTGGATGACGGCGACTATGCGCTCTTCTCCACTGACACCTATGAGCATTTCAAGAAAGACGTGCCTGAGTTTGAAGAGTTGGCTGCGATGCAGGCAGGCTTTGGCTTCTTCAATCCGCTAACTACACGGCGGGATGGGGACGGCAACCTGGCACATTCCTCTGTGAGTGAATTTGTCTCGAGCAACTACTTCCGCACTTTTGGTTTGCGGCCCCACGCCGGCCGCCTGCTGAGCGATGCAGACGACGTGAAAGGCGCTCCGGTAGTGGCCATCATGAGCTACGAGGCATGGACAAACAACTACAACCGCGATAGCTCGGTGATCGGAAGCACCTTCTGGATGAACACGAAGCCGGTGACGATCGTGGGCATTGCGCCACCGGGTTTTTATGGCGACCGCCTCGCCACTGCGCCGCCTGATTTCTATCTACCGATGAAGCAGATCGCGACGATCGAGAGCGCGGACTACGTAGACGATCCGGGGCGAATGTGGCTCTATGTGATTGGACGAGTCAAACCCGGCGTGGATCGCGCTGCGCTGCAAGCGAAGCTCAGTGGACAGCTGCGCCAGCTCCTCGCTCCCAGCAAAAACTTCTCGACGGTTCATGACAAACCGCTCCTGGAAAAGGCCCACGTGGTCCTCACCGACGGCGGAGGTGGCATCCAGATCATGCAGTTGGGCTATACCTCCAAACTGACGCTGCTGATGTGGATCTCCGGCCTGGTACTGCTGATAGCCTGCGCCAATATCGCCAACCTTCTGCTCGTCCGTGGAATGGGCCGAAAGACTGAGATGTCCGTGCGCACGGCGCTGGGCGCGGCACGCATGCGAATCGTCCGGCAATTGCTCACGGAAAGCATCGTTCTAGCGGTATTGGGTGGGACAGCGGCACTCGGTGTCTCCTATCTGGGTACACGCATGCTGCTGGCACTCGCATTCTCGGGAGAACCCAGCGTGCCGATACATGCCAGCCCGTCCTGGGAGGTGCTCGGATTTGCACTCGGCGTCTCACTCGTCACTGGCGTACTCTTTGGCGTAGCCCCAGCATGGATCGCCGCACAGGCTGAGCCAGCCGATGCACTGCGCACCGGTGCGCGCAATGTCACCGGCGGAGCTTCATTGCTACAGCGCAGCCTGATCGTCCTGCAGACGGCGCTTTCGCTCATCCTTCTAGTTGGTGCAGGCCTCTTCGCTGCCAGTCTGAACAAACTGCAGAGCACGGACATGAAGCTGGATACGAAGAACCGTTACATCCTCCACATCGATCCGCAGGCGGCGGGGTACTTACCTTCACAGGTCGGAGCGCTGTACCAGACGATGGAGGAGCGATTTCATGCTATTCCGGGTGTGATGAAGGTCGGGATTAGCTCTGTCACTCCGATGGAGGCTCATAACAGCAACGATCCAATCCAGATTCAGGGACGCTCGGACCTCCACAAGATGGCGGGATGGGACAGGGTGAATGCCGAGTACTTTGACGCCGTGGGTACGCGCGTGGTGATGGGTCGTGGCATCGGCGTACGAGACACACCGTCTGCTCCGATGATTGCAGTCGTGAACCAGGCGTTCGTAAGCACATTCTTCAAGCCGGGAGAGAATCCCATCGGCGCGCACTTTGGCTCACCCGGACCATCGTCGGGCGACGCCATGATTGTGGGCATCGTGGAGGACACCGTCTACACGGACGTGCGTATGAAAAACCACCCAATGACCTTCGTTCCCATACTCCAGCGAGCTGCCTCTGACAAGCGACCGATCGATAAGGTTGGAGCACTATACGCCGGCACGATTGTGCTGGAGACCTCGCGCCCGATGGACGACATACAGGCCGTTGCACGGAAGACGTTAGCTGGAATCAATCCCAACCTGACGATGGTGAAGTTCCAGACCTTCGATGAGCAGATTGCGGACCGCTTTACGCAAGAGCGGTTGATCTCGCGCCTGATGACGCTGTTCGGCGGGTTGGCGCTGCTATTGGCGGCGGTAGGGCTGTATGGGGTGACCTCGTACAACGTGGCGCGGCGAAGCTCGGAGATCGGCATCCGAATGGCGCTTGGCGCAGAGCGCAGCAGCGTGATTGCGATGGTGATGCGCGGGGCCATGCTCCAGACCTTGCTTGGACTGGCGATTGGGCTTCCGGTGGCGATGCTTTGTGTGCGCTTTGTAAAGGCTCAACTCTATGAGATCACCAACGCGGATGCCAGTGTGCTCATGGTTGCGATCCTGACGCTTGCAGTGGCGGCTTGTATAGCAGGGCTGATTCCAGCACGGCGGGCGGCTTCAGTAGAACCACAGGTAGCGCTGCGGAATGAATAGAAGTCAGTTGTACTCCTTGAGCTTTAGAGCAGTCAGCGCGCGGGAGTGCGCGTCCGCGCTCTATGCCCTCGACGATGCGGCTGCGGTTGCTGAGCGGGTGCACTAATCGGTGGCTGAGGCGCGGGAATCGGCTGTGCAGCCGCTGGACTGCATTGGCAGTCGCACACGGGCGGAGCGGGAGGCGGAACAGGCGGTTGCGGATGCAGCACCATGACGAAGAGAAGAATGATGATGGATATGGTAGCGACCGGCATCAGGATCGCCTTCCCCGCAAAGAAAAATGTCTGTGAGCGATAGAGCAGATCGTCGTAAGGATACGGCTTCATCGCCACATCTTCCTGCTCCATCTCATAACGCAGGCGATTCGCTACCCAGTAACTGACAATGGCCTGCAATAAATCGAACAACAAACCCAGCACAGCAATCGCCGCAGTGATGACAATCCAGATGCGATGACGATTCGCGACATCCTGCGCAAGACCCTTGTCTGCCGTAAAGAGTCCCCAGCAAAACACGACGGTGCCAATGCCGAGTGTGCGGAGAATCTCCGAGATGCGGGTGCTCACCGTTCCCAGGCGATCGAGCACCTCCTTATATGTGGCTCCATCCGACGGCACAGGGGGCGGTGGAGGAGGAAGCGTTGGTGTCGATGGGCTACCCATATTGCGAACGCCTATTTCTCTTCCAGCTTTTCGTAATCGCCTCTGTAACTCCGCAGCATGTCTTCCAGGCTGGAGCTTCGCTTCGCCTTTGTCAAAGCCTCGCTCAGATTGCCCAGGTCGATCTTGTCCAACTTGAGATGCGTGTCCTCCGGATTGTCGATCACGATGTAGACAGAGGGTCCGGGATAGCCGCCTGGCGGACGCCGCGGCTTATCCGGCGGTTTGGCAGGCTGGCCAGGAACGGGAGGCTGTTGCGCTGGAGGCTTCCGTATCTTGGGAAATTGAAACCCTGCGTAGAGATCTGTAGTGTCCACAACCATGGTGCCTTCCTCGTTCTCAACCAATGGAAAACAAAACTCATGTGCGGATGGCAGAATCTGTGAGGCCTCCTCTTTCGCGGTCAACAACTCCTGAAGGGCATCGAGAAATGTCCGCGCCTGTTCCGTAGAAAACCCCGTTTTCTGGGCAAGATGTTCTGCCAGATCATCTGTGAAGTTGAATGGCGGTTTATCGAACATACATCCTCCGCGATGGCTGGTCAGAAAAGTCTTCCATCCGTTCGTCAGCAGATAGAAGCTTCGGAAATATCACAGGAGAGAGCGCCGTACATTCTACACTTCCTGCGGCTTTCAGATACTGCTAATCCCGGACTGTCTGTTTTAGCCCCTGCGCCAGACGGCCTAGTCCCTCCGCGTAACTGCTCAGTTCCACGCCAAGCCCATGCAGTCCCTTCGTGACTCCTTCACGCACGACGCGTACCGCAACGCCTGCCGCCTCTTCCGGATCGAGCTGTAGCAGCTTGTCTCGCTCCACCGCCAGAGCCGCGATCGCGCCTCCCAGTGCTACGCGGAGAAAGAAAGTTGGATCGACCAGAGGCGGATCGCCTGGTTGCGGCCCAGCCCATGGGTCTGGTGGAATGACCCTCACTGGTCCATCGACAAAGTAGGGCAGCATCGATACCAGCACCGAGCAGGGCGGCGCGATGCGGTAGATGTTCTTCAGCGCAATCGCTCCAATCTCCTTGAGGTCTGCATGTGTATATGGTCTGCGCCCATGCACAATCATCGCCAGCGGCTGTGTGCGGAGCGCGTACCAGGCGGCCCCTGCGAACACGCGGTTCAGGGCGCCGGGACGCGCCAGCCAAGTTGCCAGGTTGCGGTAGTACGAGCGGATATCCTCCAGTGCC
>Ga0137415_10001753_pt1 | contig 21558 bp, 17 predicted proteins | sample CZODoug3_1_1_16f_FD_183082 | JGI IMG/M metagenome (GOLD analysis project Ga0137415, IMG submission 183082) | Vadose zone soil fungal communities from Angelo Coast Range Reserve, California, USA - CZODoug3_1_1_16fungal (Hybrid Assembly) | ecosystem: Environmental > Terrestrial > Soil > Vadose...
TCGCCTATGAAGACTGCTATGCGCGCGGCATCCCATGCGCTTGCGCTGGGCGTGCTGCTCGTCAGCGGAGCTGTGTGGACGATTTCGCAGCAGCACCCGCTGTATGCGAACCCGGGCAAGCTGCTGAGACTGCCCGCGGCTGTTGTTGACGCTGCACAGCCCACCGAGGAGGCGTTCCGCATCGGTGAGGTTCTGAATCAGTACACGCACGATCGCGCCCTGGCGTTCCGTATCGCCGACGCTCTCGTTGATCAGGCCGACAAGGAGCACATCGACCCGGCGCTGCTTGTTGGTGTTCTCCTCACCGAAGATGCGACGCTCGATCCGCACGCCCGCAGCTCTGTCGGCGCGCGTGGCCTGATGCAGGTCATGCCGCTCCACAGCGGCAAGTGGGGCTGCGGATCGTCCGATCTGTTCAACATCGAGAGCAACATCTGCCACGGCGTTCAGATCCTGAAGGAAGCGATGCGCAGCGCGCCCAACACGCGTGTGGCGCTGCTCCGGTACAACGGCTGCGTTCGCGGACGCAACACTCCGAACTGCCACCTGTACGACGACAAGGTTCTGAGACACGCCGGCCGCGCCGCTGCAGAGATGCGACTGGTCAAAACCCCGAAAACCGACTAAGGTTGTCCTGAAAAAAAGAGCCGGTGCCTCGCGCACCGGCTCTTTTTTTTGACATGTCGACGAAACCGTACTGGGTACTCGCGCTCGCGCTGCTCGGCATCTCTTTCGCCGGTCCGCTCGTGCGGCTATCGACGGCGGATCCGGTGGCGATCGCCGTCTGGCGCCTCGGCTTCTCGCTTCTCATCGTTGCGGCCTTTCTGGTGGGCACCGGGGAATGGCGCGACTGGAAGCGCATCTCGTCGCGCGAGCTCGCCCTTGCCGGCGCTGGAGGCATCTCCCTGGCCCTCCATTTCTGGGCCTGGAACGCCTCGATTCACCTTACGACGATCGCCGCGTCGGTCACGCTGGTAAACCTTCAGCCCGCCGTCGTCGCGGCGATCTCGGCCGTAGCTCTTAGAGAATCTCCCACGCGCCGCCAAGTCGTCGGGATCGCCATCGCAATCCTGGGTGCCCTGGTGATTGCCGCGCCAGACTTGAAGGGCGGCTTAGCCCCAAGCGGAAATGACCCGCTGCTTGGAAACCTGCTGGCCGTGTCGGCGGCGATGACGGCAGCCATCTACTACACTATCGGTCGCACCCTTCGGAGGTCACTTGGTATATGGGCCTACGTGGGAATCGTTTACTCGGCGGCGTTCGTGACGTTGTCACTCATTGCACTGTCGCGCGGAATCCCTCTCGCGCCGCAACCGCCCCGGGAAATCGCGATTTTTGCCGGCCTGGCCCTCGGGCCGATGTTGCTCGGGCACACCGGAATGAACTGGGCTCTCAAGTTTCTGCCCGCCTATATCGTCAATCTGACCGTGCTGGGCGAGCCCGTTGGTGCGACTTTCCTGGGAGCGATCATTCCTTCGATACGGCAGATCCCAACCGTGTTGACCCTCGTCGGCGGGGCGATCATGCTTGGCGGTGTCATCATAGCGGCCCGCACGACCCGCGGCAGCACCGTAAACGCCTGACCGTTAAATTCTTTCGCGGTCCGCTTTCGATTCGAGAGCGTATTCGACCGACACCGTTCGCTTACCCGTGAATCGATGCGAAGCCTGAAAGCCACGATTGCCCTCCTGCTTTGCCTGCTGGTGATACCGGCCGCCGGCGCTCCGCAGGCGAGAACTGCTCAAACACAAGCCGGAATCACGTCACCTCGTGCGCAGTTCGGCCACGACATTGGCGACGATTACTTTCTCGCCAACTACAGCCAGATGATCGAGTACTGGCGGAAACTCGACCGGGAATCTGAGCGCATGAAGATGGTGCGCATCGGAACGACGGCCGAGGGGCGGCCGATGTGGATGGCGATCGTCACGTCGCCGGAGAATCACAGGAAGCTCGCGCGTTATCAGGAGATATCGAGACGACTCGCGCTGGCGGAGAATCTCACCGATGCCCAGGCGCGGGCGCTGGCTTCAGAGGGGAAGTCCGTCGTGTGGATCGACGGAGGTCTTCACGCCAGCGAAGTACTCGGTGCGCAGCAGCTGATTGAGATGGTGTACGAGCTGGTGAGCCGCAGCGATCCGGAAACTCTCAGGTTTCTCCGCGACGACATCATACTGCTGGTGCCGGCAAACCCGGATGGACAGGAGCTGGTGTCTGACTGGTACATGCGCGAGGCGGATACGCTCAAGCGGACGACCTCGAGACTGCCGCGTCTCTACGAGAAGTACGCCGGTCACGACAACAACCGTGACTCCTACATGGCATCGCTGCCCGAGACGCAGGCGATGGACAGCATTCTGTTCCGGGCCTGGTATCCGCAGATCATGTATAACCATCACCAGACGGGCCCGATCGGGACGGTGATCTTCGCGCCGCCGTTCAGAGACCCTTTCAATTACAATTTCGACCCTCTCGTCCCGATGGAGCTGGACCTCGTCGGAGCGGCCATGCATTCGAGGTTCGTCGCGGAAGGTAAACCGGGTGCGACGATGAGAAGTGGGTCGGGCTATTCCACCTGGTGGAACGGCGGGCTGAGGACGACCGTCTATTTCCACAACATGATCGGCCTGCTGACGGAAGCCATCGGCAATCCCACTCCTATCGAGATTCCCCTCGTACCGGAGAAGCTCCTGCCCAAGGGAGACCTGCCGATGCCGATTCAGCCGCAGAAATGGCATTTCTCTCAATCCATCGCCTACGAGCTGACTGCAAACCGGGCGGTGCTGGATGTGGCGTCGCGGTATCGAGAAATGTTCCTCTACAACATCTACCAGATGGGACGCAACTCGATTCGGCGCGGCAGCAGCGATACGTGGACCGTCACCCCGCGAAAGGTGGCTGCGCTCCAGGCAGCAATGCCCGAGGACAGCTCCCGTCCGCAGGCCGGTGACGCCGGGGGTGGGGGTGGCGGTGGTCGTCAGCAGACGACCAGCCCGGCAGAAATGGCGACGTACGTCAGTATCATGCGGAATCCGGCCGATCGGGACCCACGCGCGTACATCATACCCGCCGATCAGCCGGATTTTCTCACCGCGACGAAGTTTGTCAACGCGTTGATAAAGACGGGAATCACTGTCGAGCGCGCCACGGCGCCGTTCACCGTGAACGGGAAAAACTATCCGGCAAACTCCTGGGTCGTGAACGCGGCGCAGGCGTTCCGGCCGCACGTCCTGGACATGTTCGAGCCGCAGGACCACCCGAACGACATTCCGTATCCAGGCGGCCCTCCGACTCCGCCATACGACAACGCTGGATGGACGCTCGCCTATCAAATGGGCGTACAGTTCGACCGCGTCCTGGAGCCCTTCAGTGCTCCGCTCTCACCGGTGGTGGGCTTCGCGAAACCGCCGAGGGCACGCGTCGGGCCCGCCGCGGAAGGGTATGCTCTCAGTCACTCCGTGAATGACGCGTTCGCGGCGGTGAATCGTCTGCTCGCTCGCGGCCAGGAAGTTTATACGCTCGTCACACCGCTCAGCATCAACGGCCGGACTTACGATGCTGGCACGTTTTACATCCCGGCAAAACCAGGAACGCTGGCGATCCTCAGCCGGCTGGTGGCGGAAAAAGGCCTCGAGTTCGATCCGTTTGACACCGAGGTGTCGTCGGCGTCCCTCAAGCGGATTCGACCTGCGCGTATCGCACTATGGGATCAGTACGGAGGAGCGATAACCTCGGGCTGGGCGCGATTCATTCTCGAACAGTTCGAGTTTCCATACCAGGTCGTATACCCGGCAACGCTCGATGCCGGGAATCTCATCAGCAAATTCGACGTCCTCATTCTTCCGGATGGCGTAACGTTTGGGCGTCCCGGCGCACGCTCTGCTCCGCGCGTTAACCCCGAAGACGTTCCCCCGGAATATCGCGATCGTATAGGCAGCCTGACCGCAACCAGGACGATTCCGCAGCTCCAGGAATTCCTGAATGCCGGCGGGACGATTCTCGCGATCGGGTCGGCCACCGACCTCGGCATTCAGCTGCAGCTTCCGATTGCGAACGCACTCGTGGACAGCTCCGGTCGATCGCTGCCTCGCAGCAGATTCTATGTGCCGGGGTCTATACTCAGCATGCGCGTGGATACGACGCTGGCGCTTGGCGAGGGGCTCCGCCCCGTCACGGATTTCTACTACGACAACGCGCCGGCCTTTCGCCTCCTGCCCGGCGCAAATGCGCGCGGAATCAAGAGGGTTGTCTGGGTCGATGGGCCGACACCGCTTCGGAGCGGCTGGGCGTGGGGCCAAAAATATCTGAGCGGGGTAACAGAGGTCCTGCAGGCTCCAGTCGGCAAGGGAATGCTCGTCCTGTACGGGCCCGATCCATATTTCCGCTCACAACCGCACGGCACCTTCAAGCTCCTGTTCAACGGACTCCTGTATCGCAATGAACTCGGGGATTAGGATTAAATGATGCGCTCACGCTATCTGCTCACGGCACTCGCGGTTTCAGGCTGCTCGTTTTTCCAGTCGGGGGCCACCACTGAACCCGCCCCTTCGCCGACGACGAAGCCGGCCGCGTCTCGGGCTTCAATATCCGCAGTGCACGTGACCAGCAGCTCGGGGCTCATCAAGGCCATGCACGACCGCTACGACGGGAAGTATCTCAAGACGATGAGCTTTCTGCAGAACAACACGGCGTACACCATGACGGGGCAGGAACAGAAGTCCCAGTGGTACGAGCACATCGAGATTCCGGGAAGGCTTCGCATCGCATTTCTTCCAGCCTCCCAGAAGAGTGGACTCGTTCAGATCGATGACCGTGTGGCGTCGTTCGACAACGGCATTCGCGTCGACTTCCGTCCGTCGGTCAATGCGCTGCTGCTCTTGACCGCGGATGTGTACGTAGCACCCGTTGCCACGATCATGCGTGGCCTCGACACGCTGCACGTCGACCAGGAGATGATCCGCGACGCTGTGTGGGAAGGGCAGCCGGTGTACGTCGTAGGAGCGAAAGCGGGCGACACAACCTCGAATCAAATGTGGGTGGACCGCGATAACCTGCGGCTCGTCCGCTTCATCCAGAGCTCAAAAATCGGCGACCGCACCATGCTCAGTGATATCCGCGTCCTGGGCTACAAGGAAATCGGGGGGTTCGACGTTCCGACGGAGTTTCTTGTGCTCAGAAACGGGCGGCCGTTCTGGCGCGAGCAATACGCCGACGTTCGCATCAACGAGAATTTCCCGCCGGGTACATTCGATCAGGCCACGTGGAACGCGATCCCGATTCCCAAGTAATACCCGCCCGAAACCAGACCACGTTGAAGGGTCTCTGGTAGTCGGTGACGAGATCAGGATCGAGATCGACATGGGCGGTTGTCGCAGCCGCGAACGCGGTAAGAACTCCTACAAGCGAGCAACGCAAATGAAAACCGGACTACTTCTCGCGGCCGCGGGACTCCTTACCGTCGACGTTTCGGCGCAGGGACGGGTCCAGCGCCCCATGACGTTCGAGGATTTTGCGGCGGTCAGAAATGTCGGCGATCCTCAAGTCTCTCCCGATGGGCGCTGGGTGTTGTACTCCCTGCGAACAACGGACGTCAATGCGAACAGCCGGACCACCGTTACCAAGCTCGTCAGCGTCGGACCCGGGAGTTCGGCCTCACGCGGCGAATCATTCCGCGTAGAGCTCCCTCAGTGGCCCGATGCGAAAACCCGCGCGAGCGAAGCGCGTTGGTCGCCCGACGGGAAGCGGATCGCGTACATCGTGAGCGGGCAGCTCTGGATCGCCGACGCCAGCGGAGCTAATGCCCGCAAGATTTCGAACGTGAGCGGCGGCGCCAGCGGCCCTGTCTGGGCCCCGACGGGAGATCGCATCGCCTTCATCACAGGTGTCTATCCCGATTGCGACAGCGATGCCTGCAACGTCGAGCGCGCGAAGGCTGCCGACACGGGCAAGGTCAAAGCGCACATCGCCGACAATCTGCTCTACCGGCACTGGACAGAATGGACACCGGCCACGCGTTCACACCTGTTCACGGTGACACCCGATGGAACGGGCTTGCGCGACGTGACAACCGGCGTGAAGTACGACGTTCCTCCCGGCCCTTTTGGCGGAAGTGAAGCGTACGCTTTCTCGCCCGATGGAAAAGAACTCGCCTACACCGCGAAGGATCAGGGGCGCACGGACGCCTGGTCCACCGACCTGAATGTGTACACCGTGCCCGTAAGCGGAGGCGCGCCCAGTGTCATTACCGCTGGCAATCGCGGCGCCGACCAGAATCCGGTTTACGCGCCTGATGGCCGCACGATTCTTTATGCCTCGCAGGCGCGTCCCGGTTTCGAATCCGATCGGCAGCGGCTAATGGCGTACGACCGATCGACCAGGACATCACGCGAGCTGCTCCCGAACTGGGACAGAAACGCCGACGCCTATGCCTTCTCGCCGAGTGGCGACGCGATTTACCTGAGCACGGTCGACGCCAGCCGGACGAAGATTTATCGCGTCACGCGCACGGCATCAGGGTGGACGACGGAGCCGCACCTGCTCACCTCCGGCGGCAACAACTTCTCGCCGTCGGTGTCGAGCGACGGGAGAACGATTGCGTGGCTGCAGGACGCGACCGAGCGTCCCGCCGAAGTGTACGTCGCGACGGTCGGACCATCTGGCCTCAGCGGTGTTCGGCGTCTCACCCACGAGAACGACGCGCTTCTCGCCCAGCTCAAGCTGAATCCTGTCGAAGACTTCTGGTTCAAGGGTGCCGACGGCGACAGCGTGCAGGGATTGATCATAAGACCCCCGCAGTACCAGGCGGGCAAGAAATTTCCCGTTCTCTTCCTCATTCACGGCGGGCCACAAGGCGAGTGGCTGGATCAATGGCACGGCCGCTGGAATTTCGAGCTCTTCGCTTCGCCGGGATTTGGAATCGTTGCGATCAATCCGCGTGGTTCGTTCGGTTACGGCCAGAAGTTCACCGACCAGATTTCGCGAGACTGGGGTGGAAAGGCCTACACGGACCTCATGAACGGCCTGGATGCGGCGCTCGCGCGCAACAGCTGGCTCGATTCGACCCGCATGGGTGCGGCAGGCGGATCCTATGGCGGCTACATGACCAACTGGATCGCCGGCCACTCGAACCGGTTCAAGGCGTTGTTCACCCATGCCGGCGTTTACAATCTCGAGAACATGTACGGCGCGACCGAGGAAGTCTGGTTCAGCGACTGGGAATTCGGTGGTCCGTACTGGGACAGGAATGCGATGGATTCAGTGTACCGCCGCTGGTCACCGCATCTGTTCGCGGGAAATTTCCACACTCCACATCTGGTGGTGGTGGGCGAGCTCGATTACCGCGTGCCGTACACGGAAGGTCTTTCGCTTTTCACTGCGCTTCAGCGTCAGGGCGTGCCGAGCCGACTGATCGACTTCCCGGACGAGGGGCACTGGATCGGCAAGCCGCAGAATCAGCGACTCTGGTGGGGGGAAGCGCTCGGTTGGTTTCGAAAATATCTGAGCCCTTAGCTGGCATCTCTACACACGTCTGCAAATGCAACTGAACAGGCGGGAGGTCTCAGAGGCACAGATGTCAGTTGATTAGTTCACTACGCCCCCGACTTATCTCTGCGGGATCACGCCACAAGCAACTGCCTGTGCCCAGAAGGCCGCAGAGGCAAGTCTGGGCGTTGTGAACTAAATCACTGGCATCTTACCTACTGGGACCTCCCGCCTGTTCAGTTGCAAAACTCTCTTCCTCACCTATAGCCCTGTGCCTGCATCGTAAATAGTTCCTCGTACAACCCCCCATTTGCGAGGAGCTCCTCGTGCGATCCCTGCTCCTCCACCTTCCCGTGCCGCAGCACGATGATCCGGTCGGCCATTCGCACAGTCGAAAAGCGATGCGAGATGAGGATCGCCATCCGGCCGGCAACCAACTCGGAGAAGCGGAGAAACACCTCGTACTCGGCGCGTGCGTCCAGCGCCGCCGTGGGCTCGTCGAGTATCAGCACCTGGGCATCGCGAATGTAGGCACGCGCCAGCGCAATCTTCTGCCACTCGCCCCCGGACAGGTCGACGCCTTCGTCGAACCTCCTGCCCAGCATTTGCTGATAGCCCTTCGAGAAACGCGGAAGCAGGGAGGCGGCGAGGGAGTTTTCCGCGGCCGCCGAAATCGCCGGCGGGGTTCCGTTGTTCCTGTCGAGGTCGGCGCGCACGGAGTCTATCTCGCCCACGCCAATGTTCTCGTCGAACCGCATGTCGTAGCGCACGAAATCCTGGAAGATGACGCCGATCGTATGCCTGAGACTCACGAGGTCGTACTCCTTGAGATCGACTCCATCGAGCGTGATCCTGCCTTCGGTCGGATCGTAAAGTCGCGCCAGAAGCTTGGTGATGGTTGTCTTGCCGGCGCCGTTCTCGCCGACGAGTGCCACGCGCTCACCCGGCCTGAGAACCAGATCGACGTTTCGGACAGCCCACCGTTCGCTATCCGGATAGCGGAATCCAACATTCTCGAAGACGAATCCGGACTGAATCTTCGCGGGAACCGGTCTCGCGTTCGGGGCCGATTCGATTGTAGGGCGCATTTCGAGAAACACGAAGAGATCCCGGAGATACAGTGCCTGCTCGGCCACGTTGCTCGCGGAAAGCAGGATGTTCTGGATGACGTCGCGCCCGCGGCCGAATGACGCGGCCAGGAAGGTCAGCGTTCCAATCGTGATGTCGCCCTTGACGGCGCGAATCAGGATGACGATGTACGCCGCGTAGTAACCGACCGTGCCCAATATCGACAGCAGCGCGCTGACCACTCCGCGCCGCACGGAGAGGTTTCGGTTTTCCTCGTAGAACTTCTGGGAGAGATCGCGGTATCGCTCGGTCAGCCACGGAGCCAGGCCGAACATCTGGACTTCTTTCGCGGTCTTGTCGCTCGCCCCGACGTAGCGGAGATAGTCGAGCTGCCTGCGCTCAGGCGTCCAGCGGAACAGAAGCGAATAGCCAAGCGCCGCGAAATGGGTTTCGCCCAGAAAACTCGGAATCACCGCGACGGCAAGCAGCAACAGCAGCCACGGATTGTACGCGATGAGTGCTCCGGCCAGTGTCAACAGCGTAAGCGCGTCCTGCGACATCGAGAGCAGGAGACTGAGAAGCGCGATGCGTCCGACGGTCTGCCGCCGCGCTCGCTCGAGATGGTCGTAGAATTCGGGATCCTCGAATTGCGCGAGGTCGAGCTTTGCAGCGTGCTCCATGAGCTGCACGCTCATCGCATTCGAGAAGAGATCTCCGAGCAGGCTCTCGATCAGCGAGGATGCTCGCGCGAGAACCTCGCCGGTGAGAACGATCGCGAGCTCCAGTGCCAGGTAGCGCCACACTTGCGTCAGCGATCCGTGCCCGGCTTTTGCCGCGATCACCGAGTCGAGAATAAGCTTGCCGACCCAAAAGGTCGTGACAGGCACGACCGAGCGCACGACGCGCAACACGATCATCGCGGCCGTGTAACCGCGTTGGGTCCGCCATATCAGACGGAAGAGGGCGGGGACGTATCGCAACGCCTTGAGCCGGTCTTGCCAGCTTACAGGCTCTTCATCTGTTCGCTGGCGGCGGCGCAGCCCTGCGCCTCCAAGGGGCGGGTGACTCATCGGCGGACTGGCTCGACGCTACTTTTTCAGGCGCCTTCGGGAGGATGTCACCGATTGACGCCCACTGGCAGATGTCGCGTCGTTTCGCCCACCAACCCGTTTCGCAGCGTTTCGCGCCCTCGGAGATGTCCGAGATTTTCGCCCGTGGGCGGATTTCGCAGACGTGCGCCCGCTGGAAGGTTTCGCAGAATTTCGCCCGTTTATCGATTTTGCAGACTTTCTCCCGACGACATGCTTCGCAGACTTTCCGGACTCGACCTCGAAGCCCTCGGCGACCCATTCGTCGAACCCCCCGGCCAGGTTGGAGATGTCGGAAACTCCCTGCGACTTGAGAAAGCTCGTCGCGATCGATGATCTGCCCCCTCCTCTGCAGTGGACCACGATCGGCGCAGTCACGTCAAGCTCTCTGATGCGGTCTGGCAACTGGGCGAGCGGGATGTGAATCGCGCCCGGCAAATGACCTCCGCTCCACTCTTCCGGGCTCCGCACATCGACGATCTGAAGACCACCCTCGGCGGCGACTTTCTTGAGGCTTGTCGGGTCAAGCTGCTGGACCTGCTCCAGACCTCCGCGATGGGACTTCCACTCGCGCAAAACGTCAGAGCGGAAAACCCCGGCGACGCGCGTCAGCCCGATCTTGCGCAGGTCGCCAAGCAGGCTCTTCATCGCTTCATCACTCTCTGTTTCAGTGATGAAGTAGAACTCCTCCGTCTCCGGAACCAGCGCACCGGTCCAGTTGAGGAACGACTTGCCGAGGGGAATGTTCAGTGTTCCAGGCACGTGCCCGGCCGCGAATTTGTCCGCTGACCTCGTATCGATCACAGTTGCGCGCCTGCCGATCGCGTTCTCGAGCTCCGTCAATCCCATCCACGCCGGGTCCGCGATTGTGGGTTGCTCGGCGCCCACGCGGTTCACGCGCTTCATCACCGCAAAGTAGCGCGGAGGCACCGGCTGATCCTGGAGAACTTTCGCTACGAATTCCTCCTCGCTCTGCTCGGCAAATGCCCAGTTGAACAGCTTCTCGTATCCGAGCGTAGACTGGGGCATCGAGCCCAGCGACTTGCCGCACGCGGATCCTGCCCCGTGGCCCGGCCATATCTGCAAATGATCGGGCTCTGCTCTGAGTCTTCCTAGCGACTGGAACAACTCGCGCGCCGAGCCTTCTGTGCTGCCCTTCACGCCGGCGGCGCGCTCGAGCAGGTCGGGCCGGCCAACGTCTCCCACAAAGACGAAATCGCCCGTCAATGCCCCAACAGGATCCTGGCCCCGCGCGAGATCGGATACGAAAAAACTCAGGTGCTCCGGGGTGTGGCCCGGCGTGTGTGCGGCGCGCACGCGAATCTGACCGATGTCGACGTGCGAGCCATCCCGCAGCAAATTGGCGACCTCGAGTGCAGCGCTTGTGTAACCCCACTCCTTCCTACCCTCACCCGAGAGATGAAGGGCGGCGCCGGCAGCCTTGGCCAACGCGTGGGCTCCAGAGAGGAAATCGGCGTGAATGTGGGTTTCGGTTACGTGAGCGATTCGCACGCGATCGCTTCCCGCCGCGCGAGTGTATTGTGCCACGTCGGAGTTGGGGTCGACGACGATCGCTTCGCGCGTCTTCTCGCACGCGATCATGTAGCTCGCCTGAGCCAGGTTCTCGTCGTAAAATCGTCTGAAAAGCATGGGCCGTTCGAGGCAGGCGGTAGAGCGTTGCTGGATGGACGGACAGTAGTTAGCGTCCTAGTGACGAACTCGTTGACTCACCGCGCAATATACCACCAACGTGAATACCGAACGGAGCCGTGACACGACGGAGCTGACTCGCGAAGAGCTGGTGCGCTACAACCGCCAAATCCTGCTGCCGCAATTGGGACAGGGCGGGCAGCGCGTGCTCAAGGAATCGCGCGTGCTTCTGGTCGGCGCCGGAGGACTGGGATCGCCGGTGGCGCTCTATCTCGCCGCGGCGGGCGTCGGCACCATCGGACTCGTCGATTTCGATGTCGTGGATCTCTCGAACCTTCACCGCCAGATCCTCCATGGGTCGGCGGCTGTGGGTAGCTCGAAAATAGACTCTGCGCGCGACCGACTCCGCGACATCAATCCGAATGTCGAGATCGAAGCGTACGAAACGCGCTTTGAGTCTGGCCACGCCCTCGAAATCGCGCGCGGCTACGATCTGATCGTCGATGGTACCGACAACTTTGCCACACGCTATCTCGTCAACGACGTGTCAGTTCTACTCGGGATTCCGAACGTGTACGGGAGCGTGTACCGCTTCGAGGGGCAGTCGTCCGTATTCGGCGCTCCCGACGGCCCCTGTTATAGATGCCTCTTTCGGGAGCCTCCTCCGCCCCACCTGATCCCGAGTTGCGCGGAAGCCGGGGTGCTGGGAGTAGTGCCCGGACTCGTTGGAACCATCCAGGCCACTGAAGCGATCAAGCAGCTGCTCGGCCTGGGCGATACCCTGGTCGGCAAGCTGCTCACCATTGATGTGATGACGATGGCGTTCCGCACGATCGAGATTCGCCGCGATCCAGAGTGCCCGGCGTGCGGAACGCGAGAAATGACGGAGTTAATCGACTACGACGAGTTCTGCGGGGGAGCAAGGACCGGCGAGCTCGCCGAAAGCTCCGTCAGGGAAATCCAGCCGTCCCGGCTGGCAGAGCGTCTCCAGGATGGAGAGAAGCTCGAGATCATCGATGTACGGGAACCGTACGAATGGCAGATCGGCCATATCCCTGGCGCACGCCTCGTTCCCCTCGACCGGATTGCGGCGGAAATTCCGCGGCTGGACAAGCGAAAGGAGACGATTCTCTACTGCAAGGTCGGCGTGCGGAGCATGTACGCGGCTCGGCAGCTCGCCGACGCCGGAGTCTCCGAAGTCCGCAATCTGGCGGGTGGGATTTTGCGCTGGATCGATGAAGTCGATCCGACGATGACGAGGTATTAGTTGATCCCACCGGATCCAATCGAGCGGTTTCGCAGCGTCTACGCACTCGCCGAAAAGCTCGACCGTTCGGTCATCCCCGAACCGAACGCGATGTCGCTCGGGACAATCGGAAATCGCGATCAGCCCTCCGTAAGAATCGTTTTGCTAAAGGGGCTCGACGAACGCGGATTCGTTTTCTACACGAGCTACGATGGGAAAAAGGGGCGACAGCTTCTCGCGCATCCCAGAGCCGCGCTCTGCTTTTATTGGGCTCCGCTCTCCATCCAGATTCGAATCGAGGGAAGAGTTACGAAAGTTTCAGATGAAGAGGCCGATGCCTACTTCGCCACTCGTGAACGCGGCAGCCAGATTGGGGCCTGGGCCTCGCGGCAGAGTGAGCCCCTGGAGACGCCGACCGCTCTCGACGAACGGGTTGCCAAATACGAAAAGGAATTCGGGGGCCAGACCATCCCGCGACCCGCATACTGGTCGGGATTCCGGGTCTGGCCGGAGAGAATTGAGTTCTGGAAGGGGAAACCCAATCGTCTCCATGAGAGACATCTCTACACGAGAGAGGGCGAAGGCTGGCTGATTGAGACTCTTTATCCGTGACACTCAGCCGGTACCACTGGAGCGCCACACACCATAAAATGTTGAGATGACGAGCACTCGCATTACCACACCGCCAAAGACTGCACCGGCTTCGCCGCCACCGCCGCCCGCTGAGGCGTGGACGATCGCCTCCGCGCGAGCTCTCTACAACATCGAAGGATGGGGGATTGGCTTCTTCGACATCAACGAAGCCGGACACGTCGTCGTCCGACCCGATAAGGCGAAGGACGACCGGGAACTCGATCTTTTCGATCTCGCGAACGATCTCGAGGAACAGGGAGTCGGCCTGCCGCTGCTACTTCGCTTCTCCGACATCCTTCGATCGAGGATCGAGTCGTTGAACGAGAAATTCGCCAGCGCGCGCCAGGAATACGGCTACGAAGGCGGCTACACGACGGTTTATCCGATCAAGGTGAACCAGCAGCGGCACGTGGTCGAAGAGATCGTCGAATTCGGAAAAAGTGCGGGCGTGGGGTTGGAATGCGGCAGCAAGCCGGAGCTCCAGGCCGTCCTCGGGCTGGCCGAGCACACGGACCACCTCATCGTGTGCAACGGTTACAAGGACGAGGAGTTTATGCGGCTCGCCCTCATGGGCCAGAAGCTTGGACACCAGGTCTTCATCGTGCTCGAGCAGCTGAGCGAGGTGGACGTGCTGCTCAAGGTGGCCGACGAGCTTGGCGTGAACCCGACCGCGGGCGTGCGCATCAAGCTCTACTCGGAGGGCTCTGGCAGGTGGGCAAAGAGCGGCGGCGAAAAGTCCAAGTTCGGACTCAGCACCGCGCAGCTCGTCAGGCTCGTGGACAAGCTCAAGGGGCTCGGACGCCTGGACATTCTCAAGCTCATTCATTTCCATCTCGGCTCGCAGATTACCGATATCCGGTACATCAAGGCGGGGCTTCAGGAGATTACCCGCTACTACGCGGAGATGCGCGGCCTGGGCGTCAACATCACGCACGTCGATGTCGGGGGCGGACTGGGCGTCGACTACGACGGCTCGAGCTCGACGTCACAGGCGAGCGTGAACTACACGCTCCAGGAATACGCGGACGATGTCGTCTATACGATCTCCGAAGCGTGCCGCCAGCACGAGCTTCCGATGCCGCATATCATCAGTGAATCAGGGCGCGCGCTGACGGCCCATCACGCGCTGCTCTTGTTAAGCGTGATAGACGTCGAGTCGCAGGCGGACAACGCCGTGCCCGAGCTCACCGAAGATCACCACGGCCTCCTCCACGAAATGGCCGCCGACTATGCGTCCGTCTCCAAGCGCGTGTCGAAGAAGCGCGTGCGGGAAGTTTTCCATGACGCGACATTCGACAAGGAACGTGCTCAGGATCTGTTCAACAGCGGAGTGCTGACGCTGCGCGATCGGGCCATCACGGAACAGATCTACCTGTCTACGATCGCGGCGGTTGCCCGAATTGCCCAGAAGGATCGCGACGAGTATTCGGACATCATTGAAGATGTCGAGGCGACGATGGTCGATCGGTATTTCTGCAACTTCTCGCTTTTCCAATCCCTGCCGGATAGTTGGGCGATCGACCAGATCTTTCCAATCATGCCGATCCACCGGCTGAACGAGGAGCCGACTCGCCGCGGGACAATTCAGGACGTGACGTGCGATTCCGACGGGAAGATCGAGACTTTCATCGGCGATCGGACCCCCCACAAGAGCCTGGAACTGCACCCCTTCAACGATGGCGATCCGTATATCATCGGGATTTTTCTAACGGGCGCTTACCAGGAGATTCTGGGCGATCTCCACAATCTGTTCGGCGATACGAACGCGGTGCACATCCGGTTGCCGGAGTCAAAGGGGTACGAGGTCACGGACCTCGTGCACGGCGACACCGTGACTGAAGTACTCGACTACGTGCAATTCCGCGCGTCCGATCTGCTGGCGACTTTCCGGCGCAAGGTGGCGAACGCGACGGGCATCGAGCGCCAGGAGGCGAACATGTTCATAGCTGACTATGTCGCGGGGCTCGAAGGCTACACCTACCTGGAAGGCGAGGCGGCTCGGTAGGGACTGCAACTGCAACGACAACCGAGACTGCGCTGCCGCCCGCTGCCCGCCGGTAGCTAATCGCCTAGCGCTTTACTACGTCGAGACGTTACCGGCGGGGGTCCGGGCACAAACAACTGCCTGTTACATTACGCCACGAGCACTGTCCCCACGTTTGCGGCGAACAGCGGGTAACGTTCAGCGGGGAGCGGGCAGCGGCGTAGTTCTAAGTTGCAACGCCACCCGCAGCATCACCCCTGAAATCTCTTCTCGACCTCTTTCCAGTTAACGACGTTCCACCACGCCTGGATGTAGTCCGGTCTCCGATTCTGGTACTTCAGGTAGTACGCGTGCTCCCACACATCGAGACCCATGATTGCCTTCTGGCCTTCCATCAACGGATTGTCCTGGTTCGGTGTGCTGGTGATCGAGAGTTTGCCGCCGGTGTTGATGAGCCACGCCCACCCCGATCCGAATCGTCCGACACCAGCTGCGCCGAACTGCTCGCGAAACTTCGCGAAGTCCCCAAACGCGCTCTTGATCGCGCTGCCGACATTTCCACCCGGCTCTCCCCCGGCCTTGGGCGCCATGATCTGCCAGAACATGGAATGATTCCAGTGTCCGCCGCCATTGTTGCGAATCGCCGCGCGAACGGCTTCGGGGAGTTTGTTCACGCCGCGCATCAGGTCATCGAGCGATTTGCTCGCCAGCTCCGGTGCTTTCTCGATGGCGGCGTTGAGATTGTTCACATAAGTCTGATGATGTTTCCCGTGGTGGATCTCCATTGTCTTCGCATCTATGTGCGGCTCGAGAGCGGTGAAGTCGTAGGGGAGTGCGGGAAGTGTGAATGCCATTGTCTTTCTCCTGTTTGATCTTTGCCGAACAACGTGCTGCCTGCTTTCTGTTGGGATCTCAGAGCTCGCCGGTTTCGACGGCGGCCGAATTGTACCGTTTCGCGCGTCTCGCCCTGTATCCGCTGATGAGACCCGGGAGGATCGAGATGAAGATGACGATCGCAATCACTATCTCGATGTGCCGGTCTATTCCCGGAATATAGCTGCCCAGGAAATAGCCAATCCCCACCATGCTCCAGATCCAGATAACAGCGCCAATGATGTTGAACGTTATGAACTGGCTGAATTTCATGCCCCCGACACCCGCCACCACGGGCGCGAATGTCCGGATGATCGGCATGAATTGGGCTAGGACGATTGTCTTGCGTCCGTATTTCGCGTAGAACTCGTGGGCGCGAATAGCATGCTTCTTGTTGAAGAAGAGGCTGTTTTCTCTATTGAAGATCCGGGGTCCGGTGGCACGACCGATGAAATACCCAACTGAGTTGCCGCAGATCGCTGCCACCGTGAGCAGGGGGGCTAACGCGTATACGTTGAGGTATCCCCTCGCTGCGAGGAGTCCGGCCGTAACCAGCAAGGAGTCGCCGGGTAGAAAGACTCCTACCAGCAGCCCTGTCTCGGAAAAAATTATTGCGGCAAGACCAAAGATTCCGGCCCACTCTACGAGTTCCGTAAGGTTATGGAGTCGGTGAAAAAGGTCGACGATTGCCTGCATCGGGCCGATTTAGAGAGGTAGAATGGAAGAGAGACGTTCAAGTTCACCGCCCCCGCGGCCCAAAGCAACCACAGGCGAGTGGCTGCTGACGTTCCCGGAAAAACGCCCACTAGGGTTCCGGCGCCCGCCCGGCAGAGCTGAGCGGGCGTTCAATGTCTTCTCGATCCTTTTCCTCATTCTCTTCGCAGTGGGTTGGTCGTGGTCGATCGCGCGCGCGCGGGCGGCTGGCGACGGCGGTCCGGTTACTCCGGCGAGCGCCAACATCGCGACGGCGCTTACCGACAGAGCAGCTCCGTCAGTCGCCTATCTCACGAACGCCGCTCTCACCGCCCTCGCCGCGCCCGCGCGTGGAGAAAGTGGCAAGCTTCGCGTCCGAATTCAACAGGGGGGAACGCCGATTACGCCGATTCTGGGCGACACGCTTCCACCCGGAGCCGTGACGACCTTTTCCTATGGCTCGGCCGCCGAATCCACGTCTACGTTTGTCGCTCCGCAACGCCCGGGGATCTGGAGTCTGGCGCTCAGAATCGGAAACGCCATCAAACCGCTTGCAGATTTCAGCGTGATCACCCTGCGTCCCGCGACAGAAAAGAAAGGGGGGCGCCTCGGGCTGTACTTCATCGGAAACTGGCCAGCGGCGCGAAAGGGTCGGCCCGGTGTGAGCTACGATCCGCCCAACGGATTCATCGAAGTGACACAGCAGAATCAGAACACCCAGCTGTCAGAGCACTTCAACCTCAGGGATTTTCTGCCGCACGATCAGCCGAACGTCTGGCCGAAATACATTGTGGTCGACATGAAGATGATCGATAAGGACGAGCTGGTGCTGGAGGACCTGAAGGAGCATGGGATCAACCCCAATGGTGTTCGGGTGTTGAGCGGATTCAGAACCCCGCAATACAACGCCGGGGGCGGCGACCCGAGAGGGCGCGCGGCCCTGAGCCGCCATATGTATGGCGACGCCAATGACATCTTCATCGATAACGACGGTGACGGACAGATGGACGACCTGAATCACGACGGGCGCGTGAATATTGCAGATGCCAAGGTGATCCAGGATGCCGTCAACCGCGTCGAGCGGGCACACCCTTCGCTGATAGGAGGGTGCGGGATATATTCTGGCACGTCAGCGCACGGGCCGTTCACCCATATTGACACGCGAGGCTACCCCGCTCGCTGGATCGGAACAGGAGACAGTTAATGGACAAGACATCTACGGCCAGCCCCGCGAACCCAGCGGAAGATCACAGGCACTCGCCAGCCAACCCGAAGCGTGACCCGGCCATGCCGGTGCGCCTGGCCGATCTCGAGCCGTATGTGGGGCTGGGCTACCTGTCGAAGTTGTTCAAGCTCATGGCGATCATTCTGCTGTTGCTACTCGTCTCGGAGATCATAACCGGACTCGTGACGCAGGGTACCACCTCGATCCCGACGCTCCTGGGTGAGATGAGCCGGCTCGTGGTGCTGGCCGGATTGCTGTGGGGAAGTGGCGACTTGGCGCTGCTACTCATCGACATGGGACACGACGTCAGAGCGACAAGAATCCTCCTCGGCCGACAGGCGCTTCATCAGACGGGATCGACGGGAATCACCCCGCCGTCGGGCACGCCGCGAGTTGAGGGGGGAAGCTTCGTGGAGCGTGGACCCCGCTAGGCTGTTCACGATTGGCCACTCGACCAGAACGCTCGAGGAATTTCTCGGGCTACTGGCGAGAGAAGGCGCGACACATCTGGTCGATGTTCGCGCCTTTCCCACATCGGCGAGATACCCGCACTTCTCCCGATCGAACCTCGAGCGGACGCTGATCGATGCCGGCTTGCGCTACTCCCACCTGCCATCGCTTGGTGGTCGACGGCGCGGGCGTCGCGACTCGCACAACACCCAATGGCGCAATGCCAGTTTCAGGGCCTACGCCGATTACATGGAGACGCGGGAGTTCAACGAGGCCCTTGAAGATCTTCTGATTCTTGCGGGGCTGGAGCCCACCGTGATCATGTGCGCCGAAGCAGTTCCCTGGCGTTGCCACCGGCTTCTGATTTCGGACGCCGCCGTCGCCCAGGGAATCTCCGTGCATCATATCATGGACGTGGTCACGGAGCCACACCACTTGACGGCGTTCGGACGAATCGACGGCGAGGGACGCGTCCGGTACGATGTCGCTAATCAAAGCGAGCTGTTCGGAGTGGACTCGCAGTAGAGGAGCAAGGTCGTTACGGGTGCTCAGGCATGCTGGTTGCCATTTGGCATGTTGTGCCCTGGCATGACGCCGGACGAATGTCGGCAGAGTGCAAAGCGGGGGACAATTTCTGTCGCGCCAGGTGTAACTCACTTCTTGCGAGGATGCCATCATGCTTTGGACGATCGCGGTAATACTTTTCATTCTGTGGATTCTCGGATTCTTCGTAGTGCACGTCGGGGGCGGGCTGATTCATATCCTGCTCGTGATTGCGGTGATCGTGATCATCTATCGCCTCGTCACTGGCAGGCCGGTCGTCTAGAAACGATTCACCTGGCCGCGGCGACTCCGGTTGCTTCGGCGTAATGCTGCCCTCCGCTATCCGTGCTGAAATGGAACGTGGAGGCAGCATTTTGCATCCCACCTCGTGAACGACGAGAAAGACGGCGCGCCCAAAGGCTGGTCGACGATTCCCGAGTCGATTCTCTCAGGTGTGCGGGTCGTGTTGTACGAGCCGCAGGATCCCGTCAACATCGCGGCGACGATTCGCGCGATGAAGAACATGGGGTGTTCCGACCTCTATCTTGTTCGCTCGGTGGAATACGATCCCTGGAGGCTCGAGGGGATCGCGCACGACACCGGCGACATCATCAAACGCATCCGGGATTGCGACACTATCGAGGAGGCGCTCGATGGAGTCGTACGTGTCGCCGGTTTCACGGCGAGACGCCGGGCGGCCAAGCGTGATCTGACAAATCCGAAGGCGGCCAGCATTGAGCTTCTCGATTTCGCGCGGAACGGTCCCGTCGCAGTCCTGTTCGGAAGAGAGGACAAAGGACTTCCCAATGAGATCCTCGATCGCGCTCACATCGTCGTCACGATCCCGACGACGGAACACGCCTCGCTCAATCTCGCGCAGGCTGTTCTGATTGCCCTCTACGAGCTGCATCTCTCGGCGGCGGATTCCACTCGGACGCTCGCACCGCCGCGCAAGGATGCCCCTCCGGCGACCGCCGAGGAATACGAGCAGCTTTTCGCTGACGCCGAGCGCGCGCTCTACGCGATCGACTTCTTCAAGACACGCTTTCACGAACACATCATGCGGTCGGTGCGCACTCTTCTCTATCGCGCCGCTCCCGATTCGCGCGAGCTCGCGCTTCTGCGGGCGATCTTTATCGAAATCATCCGGACAATCGACCGCATCACTAAGGGAAAGGCAGGAGGCTTGCAACAGTGAGAGCGCACCTTGCGCCACACTTTGTGTCGGAACATTTTTCCGCCTGTCGGTGGCTTGTGAAATTCTTCACAAAGCCGACCGATTAACTCGCCTTTCACGAATATTCGCGGATGAATTTGCGAAGCAGATGGCTAGCAGTGCCGGGGTTCGTATGCATCGCGGCGCTCGCCACCATGCTCTCTGCATATAGCGGTGCCTCTTCATCGGAAGGGAACAGCCCCGTTCAACCGGTCGCGTTCCGCCACACGATTCACGTCGACACGCTGAAGATGAACTGCCTTTACTGCCATTTCTCCGCGAATAAATCGTTCGATCCGGGTCTCCCCGCGGTCGGCACCTGTATGGGCTGCCACACCGTTGTGGCGACGGGGAAACCCGAAATTCAGAAGCTCGCTGCCTACTGGAACAAGAAAGAGCCGGTGCCGTGGGTCCGCATCCACAAGCTCCCCGAGTACGTTCACTTCCCGCACATGCGGCACGTGAACGCGGGCGTGACGTGCCAGACGTGCCACGGCCAGATCCAGAACATGAAGCAGGTCTATCAGGCGTCGTCGCTCAACATGGGGTGGTGCATCAACTGTCACATCGGACAGTCGAATCCTCCCTTCAAAGCGAGATACGACTGCAGCTCGTGTCACTACTAGCCGAATGAGCTCCGTGCAGAAACCCGCCGAGACCGCAGTGGCCGCCGCGCCCACTGGCGTGAAGCGACGCGAATTCCTCAAGGTGCTGGGAGTCGGCACCGCCGCTACTACGATGCTGGGATGCGCTTCCGAAAAAGTGGAGAAGCTCATCCCATATCTGGTTTCGCCGGATCAAACAGTGCCCGGCGTGTCGACCTATTACGCGACGACCTGTCGCGAATGCTCGGCGGCATGCGGCGTCATCGGAGAGACCCGTGATGGACGCACCATCAAGCTCGAGGGAAATCCCGATCATCCGGTAAATCGTGGCGCGCTATGCGCGCGCGGACAGGCGGCGCTGCAGGGTCTTTACAATCCTGATCGCTATCGCGGGCCGATGGTGCGGCGGAATGGACAGCTTCAGAGTGTGAGCTGGGAGGACGCGCTCCAGCTTTTCGCGCAGAAACTCGGAGAGACGCGGAGCCGCGGCGGCGCGGGGACCGCCGTCTTCATCAATCAGCATGAGTCGGGAAGTTTCCCCGGATTCCTCGACACATGGCTAGCCGGTTTCGGAATGCCCGCCCATCTGAGCTACGATGCGGGCGCGGACTACGCGGTGATCGCGGCAAATCGACAGACCTACGGTGTCGCCTGGCCCAAGCTCGACTTCGGCGCCGCTCGTTTGGTCGTGTCGATCGGAGCGGATTTCCTCGACGGCTGGGGTGCGATGGTACCGCAGCAGCTCGACTTTGCCGATGCGCGCGCCGACCACGATAAAGCTCCGAGACTTATTTACGTGGGA